>Ga0081527_100859_pt1 | contig 10099 bp, 8 predicted proteins | sample HotLakmasection5_FD_70992 | JGI IMG/M metagenome (GOLD analysis project Ga0081527, IMG submission 70992) | Hypersaline microbial mat communities from Hot Lake, Washington, USA - Section #5 (SPADES assembly) (version 2) | ecosystem: Environmental > Aquatic > Non-marine Saline and Alkaline >... | reverse complement strand
AAGCGGCCAAGCTTAGTGGCAACCGGACAGAATAGTTGTCGTCGACCGGCCAAAGTAATTGTCGTTCAATATTTGCCGGGCAGCCATGGATCGGCACTATGCAGAGCATCCCGAGCGCTCTGTCAACGGACCACCGATTGTTCACCGCCCCGGTAAGAGTCTGCCTCAATCTAGACGATGGAAAGCCGGCTGAGCAGGTGCTGACCTGCCCGAAAAGCTTCGAAACCGTACCAACCCCGGCCAGTCTCGAATTACGCGAGGTTGTCTCATAGAAAAATGCGCCGACCTGTTGGAAAAAAAGGTTGACACGTTCCGGCCTGCCGGCGAGAAAGAATTCCCAAACTTAGAAAATTCAATCTTGGCTATTAGGTGAGGTTCCAGTTTATGTCTGATTACGACTTCGGCGCCCTTAATGATAAAGAGTTTGAGCAGCTTGCTGCAGATCTTTTAAGTAGGCAATTGCAGAGAAAGGTTGAGCGTTTCAAATCAGGGAAAGATGGAGGTGTTGACGGTCGTTTCTTTACCGAAGAGCATCATGAGGTAATAATTCAATGCAAGCACTGGTTAAGATCAGGAGTTCCCGCTCTTATACGGGAGCTTAAAAAATCAGAAGCGCAAAAAGTAAGAAAAATAAAGCCTTCGAGATACATATTTGTCACATCTCTTACGCTCTCAAGAGCCGACAAAACAGCCATTAAAGAAATTTTCACTCCATATTTGAAAATTGAATCTGAGGTTCTTGGCGCGGAAGATATAAACGACCTCCTAAAACAATACTCCGAAGTAGAACGGAATCACTACAAGCTCTGGATTTGCAGCGCAAACGTTCTCCAGACCATACAAAACGCCGCAATTGTGGGGAGAAGCCGATATAGGCTTAGCGAGATTGCAGAGGCTTCAAAGCGTTATGTGCTTACAAAAAATCATGCCCGCGCAATGCGCATCTTGCAGGAGTTGCACTGCGTGATTATTACTGGAGCTCCAGGAGTGGGAAAGACGACTCTAGCCGATCAACTTGCACAGAAGTATGTGGCTAAAGGCTATGAGCTTTGTTTTCTGGAGGGTTCAGTTACCGAGGCGGAGAACGTCTACAGAGAAGAATCAAGGCAAATATTCTACTTCGATGACTTTCTGGGCAGAAACTTTCTGTCGGCGCTTGAGTTGCACCAAGACTCTCAGATCACCAATTTTATAAAGCGGGTAAGGAGAGACCCGAAAAAGGCTTTCATTCTCACATCAAGATCAAATATTTATAATAAGGGTCAGGAGCTAAGTGATCTATTCGATCAGAATGGAATCGATAGGAATAGATATGAGCTAAAAGTATCTTCTTTAGAGTCACTAGAGAAAGCAAAAATCCTGTATAACCATATCTGGTTCAGTGACTTAGAAGAGCCATTTATCGAACAATTGTATGTTGACAAACGATATAGGGAGGTCATTAGTCATAGTAACTTTAATCCTCGGCTCATTGCCTTTATTTGCAATATGGATCGGCTGTCTGAGGTGAGGCCTGAAGGGTATTGGGCATATGTCCAGCAGACTTTGAGCGACCCTAGAGATGTCTGGCGAACTGTCTTCGAGATTCAAATAGATGATTTATGCAGGCATATCGTGATTGCTCTTGTGCTTCATGGGCGGGCCATGCAGGAGGGCGACTTGAAGGCTCTTTATTCCCGAATTCTTGAGTTCGATCCACCGCTCTCAAAGCGGCAAACATTTACGACCACACTCAGGCAACTATCCGGCGCGCTCCTTAATCGGAACATACTGACTCCAAGGCGCGTTGAAGTGGACCTATTTGACCCATCTATCGCTGATTACGTCATCAAAAACTACACTGATGATCATTCTTACGTAAGCACCTTAGTATCGTGTTTGAGGACATCTCATTCTTTAGACAATATAAGGGCCTTAGCAGCTTCCAGAGAAGTTGATCCAGCCTTGGTTGGCTATTGCTTGAGCTCTCAACTGATCCATGAGTCGGGGAAATTGAATTGTTATCAGCTCGATAGATTTCGTCTAAAGCTATTATCAGAAGCAACTAGATTGCCCTCCCAGATAGATTCGGCAGGGTGGGCGTACGTTAAGGGTCTTGTTCCGAAGGCGTTGGTATCTGATGGCGAATTGGTCGGAAAGGAGCTGTTTGAAATGGTTCGTAGAGCTTTGCGACAGGGGCTGATTTTAGCTGAAGATCCTTCGTTGGAAAGTGCCCTTGATAGGTGGGTTACAGAGTATGATCTAAATGACGATGAGTTTGAGGTTCTCTCAGATATAGTTTCTGAAGCTGGACAAGAGCGGTCGTGCATTTCACAAAAGCTTTTTTGCAAATTTATTGAATACTTACAAGACAACGTCACCAGTGACATAATCGAAAGCGACGAGTTTCCGGACCTTGTTACCTTGGGAGACTACGTTGAGGGTGAGGTTATTCATTATGTTGAGACTCGTTTTGAAAAAGCTGGTCTGGAATATAGTTTGTCTGATGTCGAGAAGGTCAAAAGGTATATAGATGTCGAAGAGATATGTAACGCCAATATGCAAGCGCTTATGCACTTCGATCTAAGTTCGAATGGAGATGATGCACAAGCTAATAGCTCTGACTCTAGTGTGGACGCTATTGATGATTTATTCGATCGGACGTAGGGATTGAAGCGGAACATGTCAACCTGTTTCGGACACTTACTCCGAAGTTAATGTAGATCCTCTCGCCGTGTGACGCGCTGAGGGCAGGGTCGGGAAGTTCACGGCTGTTGAAGCGCCGCGCTCGATGTCCTCCTGACTTACCGGATTGATACTGACCACGCTTGGCGGCATGACGGTTTTTGGTGGACCGGCGACAAAGCGCTCTGGATGCTTACGATACATCTCATCCAGGGCGGCTTGTCGGACCGTCGCGACCTGGCGATAGCGCCCGGTGAAGACCTGCGCCGGCGTGAAGCCAGCCAGCGCGCTGTGGTGGTGTTGATAGTTGTACCAGTCGAAGTAGCTTTCGAACCACTGCCGAGCGTGGGTGATGCTATCGAAGCGGCCCGGGTAGTCGGGTTGATACTTGGCGGTCTTGAACTGTGCTTCGCTGAAGGGGTTGTCGTTACTGACCCTCGGCCGGCTGTGGCTGGCGGTGATGCCATGCTCGCCGAGCAGATCCAGAAAGCCGTGTGCGATCATCGGTGAGCCGCGATCCTGATGCAGCGTCAGCTGCCCGACGGCGATCTGGTAGCGGCTGCTGGCCTCGCCGACCAACTGCTGGGCCAGGGCGCTGTTTTCCTTGCGCGAGATCATCCAGGCCAAGGCAAACCGGCTGAACAGGTCCAGCACAACATACAGCGACAGGTAGACGCCGCGAGTGACCAATGGCAGCTTCGAGATGTCCCATGTCCAGACCTGATTGGGCTGAGTAGCCTCCAGGCGCGGTACCGCGTGGTGCTGAGCGGGCCGCTGGTGGCGTCGCTCGCCGCTACAGCCCTCAGCACGTAGATAGCGATGCATGCTGCTGGTCGAACACAGGTAGCGTCCTCGCTCCAGCAGCGTGGAATAGACCTCGAACGGGGGCTGGTCGCAGAACTCCGCACTGTGCAAAACGTCCAGCACCTCCTGCCGCTGCTCCGGAGACAACGCTCTGGGCTGCACGCTACTCCGGCGACAGGTGCGGGCAGGCTGGTTCGTCCCGCGGCGTTTGCGGTGGGCGTAGACCGTGCTCCGGTTCAAGCCCAACGCCTGGCAGGCGATCGACATCGGCAATCGCTCAGGACGCTGATCCAGGACCGCCGTCATTCGACTTTGCCACTGTCTGCCCGATCCAGCATCGACAAGGCTTTTTTTTGGAGATCGACACAGTCTTGAGTGATTTCGAGCCGGCGCTGCAGGCGCGAGATATCCTTTTCCAACTGTTGAATCCGGCGCTGATCCGGGCTCAACGCTGAACGTGGCCCCGGATGGGTCTTGGCCAAAGCGCTCTCACCACCGCCAGCCAGTTCTCTGCGCCACTGTTGAAGCTGGCTGCTGTAGAGACCTTCGGAGCGCAGCAGCTCTCCCAGTTCGCCGTACTCGCAGGCATCAGCCCTGGCAATGATCTGCAGCTTGTATTCCGTCGTAAACCGACGGCGGCTGCGCTTCTCGAGCTCAGGCTTTGGTGAAACCTGTGTTTCTTGCTGAGACTGGACTGGCTTAGGCATGTTTTCATTCCTCGTTCCCGGTGCCCTGAGAATTACACTAACTCAGACGAGCAGTGTATGGGACGAGGTTGACATACAGGGGTATCGATGATCTGATCATCGGGGCCGGTGGTGCGGACCCCAATGGCAACAGTTCCGGTCGCAGCTATGTCGTTTTCGGCTCGAAGACCGGCTTTCCCGCGAGTCTGGAGCTGAGTACGTTGAAAGGGGTCAATGGCTTCGCGCTGAACGGCGAGGCCGCCGATGACGGATCCGGGGATGCGGTGAGCGCTGCCGGTGATGTGAACGGTGACGGCATCGATGATCTGATCATCGGCGCAGATGACGCGAGCCCGAATGGAGATGACTCGGGTCGAAGCTACGTCGTCTTCGGCTCGGACAAAGGGTTCCAGAGTGCGTTCGATCTGAGCAGCCTCGACGGCAGCAACGGCTTCGCGATGAACGGCGCGGCAACTTACGATAACGCCGGACGCTCGGTCAGCTCAGCGGGAGATTTCAACGGGGATGGCATCGATGACGTGATCATCGGCGCCAGCGGCGAGGATGCGGAGGAATACTCGTCGGGACGCGCCTACCTGGTTTTCGGTTCGAACCAGCCATTCCCGACCCCCATCGATCTGATCAGCCTCGATGGCACGAACGGCATTGTCCTGACGGGCCTGGAGGAGAACACGAGTTCGGTTTTCAACGTCAGTGCCGCAGGGGACGTGAACGGAGACGGGCTCGACGACCTGATCATCGGAGACAGCGGTTCGCGAGTCAATGCAACGGTCAGGGTCGGGCGCAGCTACGTGATCTTCGGGTCGAATGACGGCCTGTATCTGACGTCAATTACTTTGTCCGGTCGGCGACAATTAGAATGGCCGGTCGGTGACGGGTTTTCTCTTGGTTGGGGTTTTCGGTTTTATTTCTCCTTTTTCCGAGCAGCTTGAGCGCGTTTCCGGTAGCTCTCTCCGGTCAGTTCAATGATGTCGGCGTGATGGACCAGTCGATCGACAGCAGCCACGGCCATCATGTTGTCCGGGAAGATGCTGTCCCAGGCACTGAAAGGGTGGTTGGATGTGATCAGCAGACTGCCAGACTCGTAGCGGTGGGCGATCAACTCGAACAGCACGGAGGTCTCGGCCTCGGTGCGCTGAACGTAGCCGATATCGTCGATGATCAGCAGGCGGTATTTGTCCAGCTTGGTCAGCGCGTCCGATAGGGACAGCGTCTGCTTGGCCGCCTGAAGCTCCTGAACCAGGCTGGATGCCGGATAGTAGCGAACCCGCAGCCCGTGTTCGATCAGGGCATGGCCGACGGCGGCGGCGATATGGCTCTTGCCCAGGCCGGAGGCCCCGAACAGCAGCAGGTTGGCGGCCTGATCGATCCAGGTGCGGTCACTGGCCAAGGTGTTCAGGCGCTGGCGCTGGGAGGGGTCGAGGGTTGCCATATCGAACGTGGCCAGCGTTTTGCCGACTGGCAGCCGGGCTTCGTGCAGATGACGCTGCAGACGGCGTTGTTCGCGCTCAGACAGCTCGTACTCACAGAGCGTGGCCAGGGTCTGTCGGAGTGACCAGCCGTGTTGAGCGGCACGGTCAATGACCTCATCGCAGCAAGCGACCATGGTGGGCAATCGCAGCTGTCGCAGCAGCATTGGCAGGGTGGCGGCATCAGCCATGACAGGCCTCCCGGATCAGACCGTCATATGAGGCCAGGACATGCTGGACCACGGCCTGATTGGCTGGCAGGCTGCGCGGACTTGAGCGGAAGCGATCCTGCAGATCGACCAGCGTGGGACTGTCACCGGCTTCCAGGGCTTCCCGCCACCAGGTTCCGATCCGACCGGACTGATCCTGGTCGGCGGCCAGCTTCAGCGCACCAACCACCCGTTTGCAGGCCTCGTCGAGGGTCAGGGCACATCGCAGCTGCTGGTAGATCGCCCGCCAGTTGGCATCGGGCAGCAGCTCATCCCGGAACGCCAGGCCGGCCAGAGCACGGGGCTTGCGCACCAGCCAGCCAATGACATGACGGTAGTCGATGTTGCGAACCCGGGCTCCGTCGGGGCCGGGGCGCAGCCGCTTCAAGGTCATTAGCTCGATGGCGCCGTGATGGACGATGAGCCGGTCGTCGTAGAGGTGGATGCGCAAGCGCTCATTGATCAGCCGCGCCGGGACTGAATAGAGCACCCGGCGCAGAGTAAAGGTGCTGGACGTGGTTACCCGCACGATGGCCTCGGTGTAGTTCACGCCGGCCCGGAAGGGCAAGGGAGCCAGATGCTCGCGTTCGGCCCGGATCGGCTTGGCATTGCGCTTGTTGATGCCGGCGGCGACCGAGCCAATAAAGGCCTGGTAGGCCTCGACACTGTTGAAGTCCGATGAACCACGCAGCGCCAGGCGCTGGCGGATGCGGCGCTTGAGATGGCCATGCGGGGACTCGATGGACCCGTTCTCATGGCCACGCCCCCGGTTATTGCGCGAGGCCTCGATGCCGTAGTGGCGGCACAGTGCCTGATAGCGCTCGGTCGCATCATCCTGGGCCGCCGGCGCAAGGTTGCGGTAGGCCGCAGACAGGCTGTCGGTGCGATGTTCGGCCGGGACACCGCCGAGCTGTTCCAGCGAGTCAGTCAGCCCTTCGGCCAAGGCCGTGAAGCTCTCGCCGCCGAGCACCACGCGGACATGACACCAGCCGCTGAAGGCCAGCCGGAAGTGGTAGAGCAAGTGCACCAGCACCACGCCGCCAATGGTGATCACTGTGTCCTTGAGCTGGGTGAAGTCCGACAGGGCGCGCTTGCCGGGCGGGTGAATCTGCGGGAACATGACTTCCTTGTCTGGACCGTGCTCAGCTCGCCACGCCTTGACCCGGCGCTGGAGGGTCCGCAGCAGATGGTCTGGATAGGCCTCCGGGTAGCGTTCCTGCAGCCCCTCCAGCAGCGTCAGGGCATCCAGCGAAGGTTCCACGCCCAACCGCTCGGCGATCTCATCCCAGACCGCCTCAAAAGGGTCGCTGCGCGTTCGCCAGTGGCGTGGCTTGCGACCCTGTCCGCCGCCTTCTCGTTCGATCCGGCGGCCGGTTCGTTCTGAAATCCCGGCCTTGGCTGCCGCCGTGGCCTGGTTCTTGCCTGATGATCTCTCGTCCATGAATACTTTGACCTGTTGCTTGGTGACCGCCATCCAAAACCCCTTTCCGGGTCAGTTGAACAAGCGGCCAAGCTTAGTGGCAACCGGACAGAATAGTTGTGTGTGCCGCAGCAATGCGGTTTCGGTTGGCGAGAGCTGACCGGGCAGCATGAGAAGCTGCCGAAGTGATGGCGGAACCGACCCGCCGGAGTCTGTCTGCAGGGACCGGCTCCAAACCACCCTCGAGCGGCATTGGCTGAAGACCGTTGTCGTGAGCGTCGAGGGAGAAGGCACATCCATGTGGTGTGTCAGGTATGGATCGAGAAGACGAGTGCAAACGAATCACTATTGACGTGTCGAAATTGTACAGCCGACATCAAAACCGGGGGCGACAACTATCCCCGGGACGAACCTACCGGAAGCCTGCTGACTGGGTAGGTGGTGTCCGGCATAGAAGTGGCGTGATCTTGATCCAGGCGCTTCGGCGGAACTGCGGGAACTCAAGTCGTGATGCCAAGGGAGCGTGCCAAGTGATACAAAGCAAGGCACTGAGTACCGATGCACGGCTTGAGGACGGACCGGCCCGTACGAGCGATGATGTGGCTGTAATGGCTGCGGAGCAAAGGGGCCGGGTTGTTCCCGTCGACCCGATGGTCAACTCCCTCTGGAGGATGAACCCTTGACGTCGACAAAACCGTTTGTAATTCCAAAGCGGCTGATATGGGAAGCCTATCACCGCGTGAAGGCCAACCGTGGTGCCGCGGGGGTCGATGCGGTTTCCATCGAGCAGTTTGATGAAAACCGGAATGGCAATCTCTACCTGATCTGGAATCGGTTGTCCTCAGGCAGTTACTTCCCGCCTGCGGTCAAAGCGGTCTCGATCCCCAAGAAGTCCGGTGGAGAGCGGATTCTGGGTGTGCCGACCGTGAGTGATCGGATCGCCCAGACCGCCGTCGTCCTGGCTCTGGAACCTGATCTGGAACGGGTGTTTCACCCGGACTCCTACGGGTACCGGCCCGGGCGCTCGGCACATGACGCACTCGCAGTGACTCGCCAGCGCTGCTGGCGCCGTGACTGGGTGCTGGAGTACGACATCCGCGGGTTGTTTGACAACATCGATCATGCGCTGCTACTACGGGCCCTTCGTCATCATTGTCGGGAGCGATGGATTCTTCTCCATGTGGAACGCTGGCTGACCGCGCCGATGCAGCGTGCTGACGGAACAGTCATCGAGAGAACGGTAGGTACACCACAGGGTGGGCCACTTTCGCCGTTGCTCGCCAACCTATTCCTGCACTACGCGCTGGATCACTGGTTGGACACGCATCACCCGGAGATCGAGTTTTGTCGCTACGCCGATGATGGCATTTTGCATTGTCGCAGTGAGGCTGAGGCGGTTCAGATGCGTGAGCGTCTTGCTGCTCGGCTGAAGGCCTGCGGCCTTGAACTCCACCCAGACAAGACCCGGGTGGTGTACTGCAAGGACAGCAAACGCCCGGGAAAGTATCCGGTCATCCAGTTTGACTTCCTTGGCTACACGTTCAGGCCCCGGCGTATCAGGTTACGTGACGGCACATTGCAGACGGGCTTTACGCCGGCGGTGAGTCGGGCGGCTCTGAAAGCGATGCGCCAACGATTGCGTGACAGTGGGGTGTTCCGGTACAGCCACCATGATCTACAAGCGCTGGCTGACTGGACGGCACCCCGCCTGCGTGGCTGGATGCGGTACTACTGCCGCTTCCGGGGTTCTGAGTTCCAGACCCTGGCCAACTACGTTGACGCCCTGATCGTTAGCTGGGCAATGCGGAAATACAAGCGCCTGAGAGGGCACAAGACTCGCGCCTATGCATGGCTGGATCGACAGAAGCGTCGGTCCCCCTCGTTGTTTGCTCACTGGAGCGGCCGCGGCGAGTTTGTGGTTGGAGCAACAAGAGCCCGGTGAGTCGAGAGGCTCACGCCGGGTTCTGTGAGCGGCCGAGGGGGCAGTTCCCTCGGCCGACTCGACCGTCGAACACTTGGGTGTCGTGGTCGACCCACCCGGTTCAGTTCGCTCCATGATTCTACGAGCGTTTGGCAAGGTTCGAACGATGGTTGCCCTAGTTCTCCCGGCTTGATTGTTTGGATAGCCCGCAATATGCTAGGGCTTCGACCGCGGCCCTGATGGGGTGGGCCGCCTTCGCTGTGACTGGACGCGGCAAAACGGCTGCGGAGATCAAACAATTGAGATTTACTGACAACCCCGACGATTCTACCGCCAAATCGAGAGGTTTCGGATACGTGGAAGTAAGGGCTCTGCTTAGCTTGTTTTTGTTAGTAATCGCCATTTCGGAGGTGGGGGAATGATCCAAGTCGATGAGTCCAAGATAAGACAAGAAATTGCCGAGCGGGATATTGACCTCAAGGTGCATCAGAACTGGTTCACACCAGCAGGTCGTGAGCGCTCAGCACCGATGTATGAAGTTACAATCAAGAACGAGTATCTGAAGAAGTCAAGGTTTTTGAAGAAGCAAAGCTTGCAGGAGTTAGAGGATGCTGCGAGAGGGCAACGTGAAAAATGGGCGGAGCAGGAACTTAAGGCACGAGTTGCCGCTGAGAAGGCGAATATCAAAGAGGAAGCTGAGTCGGACTGGGTCAGGAAGCGGACTAGTCTTGAGTCACTTCTTGAGGAATTGGGGAATATTCTAAAGGCAACCATCGACGTTGATGATCGATTGGACTGGGATTCGCTACTTGATAAGTCAAGTTTTGAAGCTTTCAATTTTAAAGAGGAAGCGCCCGAAAAGCCTAAACCTTCGGCTAAACCGGCAGAGCCACGAAAGGGAATTC
>Ga0081527_100858_pt1 | contig 10113 bp, 6 predicted proteins | sample HotLakmasection5_FD_70992 | JGI IMG/M metagenome (GOLD analysis project Ga0081527, IMG submission 70992) | Hypersaline microbial mat communities from Hot Lake, Washington, USA - Section #5 (SPADES assembly) (version 2) | ecosystem: Environmental > Aquatic > Non-marine Saline and Alkaline >... | reverse complement strand
CTGAGAAAGCTCGAGAACATGCGACGCGATTTTGTTGCCAATGTTTCACATGAGCTAAAAACCCCAATCACTTCAATTAAAGGGTTTGTTGAAACTCTATTAGATGGAGCTCTTAATAACCCTAAAGATTCTAAAAGATTCTTAGAGATTATCGCTAAACAGTCAGATCGTTTAACATCTATCATTGAAGATCTGTTGAGCCTCTCTCGACTAGAACAAGATGGGTCAGAGGAGCTGGTAGGGTTTGAGAGAGTGCCTGCAAGGGATTTAATTGATCGAGCGATTCAAACATGTCAGATAAAAGCTCAAGAGAAATCAATAAGTTTTGAAATCGAATGTAAAAGCGATCATTTTGCTCAAGGCAACGCTCACCTGCTAGAGCAAGCGGTAGTCAATCTTTTAAGTAATGCTCTAAAGTACTCTCCAGAGAAATCTAAAATCGTGTTAAAGACAGAATCAACAGCCAGCAATTTAACCATTTCAGTTCAAGATTTTGGACAAGGTATCCCTAAAAAACATCTACCCCGCCTTTTTGAAAGATTTTACCGGGTTGATAAAGCTAGAAGTAGAAACTTAGGAGGCACCGGTCTTGGGCTTGCCATAGTAAAACATATCGCGCAGGTACACCGAGGTTTTGTATCTGTTGAAAGTGAACCTGGTAAAGGTAGTATATTTAGATTTGTAGTACCGGTATTTCATCCTGGCGACTCAAGTTTTAGAGCAGAGGTGGAAGCCACAAAGCAAGCTAATAGATAAATTCTATAGTTTATTGCGTTGCTAATAGCTCTTTTACCTGATCTACTTCTTGCTTGGCAGTATCCATACTTTTTAAGGCTGGTGTCTCAAGGATAAAGGGAATTTGCATTAACTTTTGATGGTTTAAAACCGAACAAAGCGCATCTCTACCTATTTCACCAAAGCCGATATTTTCATGGCGATCTTTCTTGCTAGCGAGCGCAGTCTTACTATCGTTTAAATGCACTATCCATACGTTTTCAAACCCAAACTGCTGATCAATATCTTTAATAATTTGATCTAGATTATTCTGAAAGTCATAACCACTGGCCCACATATGTTGTGTATCAAGCCCATAACCAATTCGATCCTTACTCTTAACCTCATTTCTGATTTTAGAGAGCTCTTCTAGCCGGGAGCCTATTATTTTTCCACTGCCAGCTGCCACCTCCAAGATCAAACGTGAATCCTCAGGTGAGTTATCAAGCACCCAATCTATAGCCTCTACAGCTTGAGCGAATCCCTGCTCAGGATTATCTTCAAAATCCTTTAAGCTACCGACATGCACTACTACTCCATCTCCTTTTATTCTTGAAGATAACTCCAGGTAGTAACTAAGCGATTTTTTGGCAAGGTCAAGCTTGCGACCATCTGCACTAGCCAGATTGATTAGATAGATTGCGTGAAAAAAGACATGCTCCACCTCTGACTGCTCACGCATACGATTAAAATCAGCCTCGTAAGAGGTAGCATACGGTTTAACATTCCACCTCTGAGGAGGGCTGGGATGGAGTTGAATAGAATTTACTCCAAGTTCAGTTGCATTTTTAATTGCATTTTCAAACCCTCCAGCACACGAAACATGACAACCAAATTTTCGTTTCATAAAAACCCACCGCTCTTTGCTAAACGCCACTAGCCTATACTGCGGAACATTTCTTAGGCAACTTTGGATGGCCGTCTGATTACTAGCTGGGTAGTCTCACTAATCTCGCAAAGCAAACCTCCGTCAATAAAACAATGTTTAATCGTCTCGCAAAGTCACTGTACCTTTCACTTAACCCTTGAATACGTTAGAAATGAGCATTATTCCTCAGAGGGAAAGTGCCAAGAGTGAAGATAGGAGCAATAGAATATGATTAAAGTTGAGGGTCTATCAGCCAAATACGGCGAGCTGGTTGCCGTAAATGATGTCTCCTTTGATATTGCCAGTAATGAAGTCGTGGGACTCCTTGGCCATAACGGTGCTGGTAAAACTACAATTATGAAGATTCTGACGGGCTACTTAGAGCCTAGTGAGGGTAAAGCCAGCATTAGCGGTCTTGATGTCACCAACAACAGAACCGAGACTCAGAAACTGATTGGATATTTACCTGAGAACTGTCCTCTTTACCCTGAAATGCGGGTTATTGAATATCTTGAACACATCGCAAACCTAAGAGGAGTATCCGAACTGAGCATGGATTCAGCCATTAAAGAGGCAATTGATCGAACCTGGCTTAACGAAAAAGCACTAAAACCAATTCATACCCTTTCACGGGGGTACAAGCAGCGAGTTGGTGTGGCACAAGCAATACTGCACTCTCCTTCAATTTTAATTCTCGATGAACCAACAAATGGTCTCGATCCTTCTCAGATTGAAGAGATGCGTCAATTAATTTTGAACTTAAGTAAGACTGCAACAGTTATCCTCTCGACCCATATCTTACAGGAAGTCTCCGCTGTGTGCAGTCGAGTTTTAATTATGAACCGTGGTAAACTTGCGCTTGATTCCGCAATCACTGAACTAGGCGGTGACAATGAAATTATAGTCGTAGCAAACTGTACACTTGATCAACTTAACGAAATACTCGCCCAGGAGCCTAATATTGACGAGATAACTGTCCTAAGCTCGAAAGATGGTCAGAGTGAATTTCGCATCAAGGTCGCTGCTGATATTCAGCGAACTTCAGCTAATCTGTCAAAACTAATTATCGACAAAGGACTGAACTTGTTTTCATTATACCAACGTCAGCGCAGTCTTGAGTCAGTTTTCCATGAAGTTTCAATAGGCTCATAGGGAGGAGTTCAATGTCAAAGACTTTACACATCGCACGTAAAGAGATAGCTGGCTTTTTTGCATCACCAGTTGCATTTTTATTCTTAGCTGGATTTCTACTAATAAATTTATTTATTTTCTTTTGGGTAGAACGATTCTTCTCCCGAAATATCGCCGATGTTCGTCCACTATTCCAGTGGATGCCACTCTTACTAGTATTCCTGGTCTCAGCCCTAACTATGCGGATGTGGAGCGAGGAGCGTCGCTCCGGTACGATCGAAACTCTCCTGACTCTCCCCGTAGACTCCTTAAAACTTGTGCTGGGGAAATTTCTTGCATGTCTCACGTTGGTGGCAATTGCACTACTTTTAACATTACCAGTTCCTATAACAGTCTCTTTCCTGGGTGAAATAGATTGGGGGCCGGTAGTAGGTGGATATCTTGCCAGTATTTTCCTTGCAGCATCCTACATCGCCATTGGTCTTTTTATTAGCTCAGCTAATGACAATCAGATAGTCAGTCTCATATTGACATCAGCAGTCTGCTTAATCCTTTTCTTGTTGGGCTCTGAGGCTCTAGTCCCCCTACTTGGAAACCGGGGAGTTGAGATTCTACAACTTATCGGCAGTGGCTCCCGCTTCGAATCGATTACCAGAGGGGTTTTAGACATAAGAGATATCTATTATTACTCAAGCCTGGTGGGAGTATTTCTGGCCCTTAATGTATTGGTATTAGAGAGACTCCGCTGGATGGTTCGGAGTAAGACAAGAGATCTTGGCCAACGTCGCTGGATACTCTTTACCGTTCTGGTGTCTTTCAATCTACTACTTGCAAATTTTTGGATCCATGAGCTCCGAGCACTTAGAATAGATCTCACCAAAAATAAGATTTACTCAATCTCTGAGACTACCAGCAATTACCTTGAACAGTTACAAGAACCACTTTTAATCCGTGGGTATTTTAGTGATCGCACTCATCCCTTACTTGCGCCACTGGTGCCACAACTAAGAGATCTTATTCGTGAATATGAAGTAACAGCTGGTGGTCGCGTTAGAGCAGAGTTTATTGATCCCAGAGAAAATCCAGAGATCGAAGAAGAGGCAAATCGCAAATATGGAATTAGGCCCGTTCCTTTTCAGATCTCTGACCGGTACGAAGCCTCTCTGGTAAACTCGTATTTCGATCTACTGATTCAATACGGAGATCAGTTCGAAGTCTTAAGCTTTCAAGACCTAATCGAAGTAAAAATGGAAGGTGAATCGGATCTGCAGGTGATGTTACGCAATCCTGAATATGACGTCACCCGCAGCATACGGAAAGTTGTGTATGGATTTCAAAGCGTTGAAAGCCTCTTTGAGTCATTGGCTACCCCGGTAACGTTTCAAGGTTTTATATCAGATAGCAGTCGCCTGCCCGCAGAACTTTCAGAGTACAAAAATCAGTTATCGACAGCGCTTGAAGAATTAAGTACAGCAAGTGGCGACATGTTCAAATTTCAGCTAGTAGATCCACAAGCTAACGGTGGGGCTATTGCTAAGCAGATTGAAGAACAGTACGGATTCCGCCCTATGGCAACGTCGCTCTTCGCAGATGATCCTTTCTATTTCTATTCGGTTTTACAAGGCCCAGATCAAATGGAAATGGTTTCTCTACCAGAGGATCTCTCTAAGGAGGGCGCAAAAAGATCGATTGAAGCTGCTCTAAAGAGATTTAGTCAGGGCTTTCTAAAAACTGTAGGAATGGTTACCCCTCCTGCTCCACCATCTAACCCATTGATGCAACAGATGATGAGTGGTGGTCGTCAGTTTCAGATCTTAGAAGAGCAACTCGGGCAAAATTTTCAAATTGAGAAAATTGATCTCGCTTCAGGAGTCGTCCCATCACAGATCGATCTCTTGCTCGTTCTCTCTCCAGAAGAGCTTTCCGAGAAACAGGTTTTTGCGCTTGATCAATTCCTGATGCAGGGTGGCACGATAGTGCTTGCAACCTCACCCTTTGGAATCAACCGCACTCAAAACGAACTAAAAGCTGAACCACTAGATAGTGGACTAAAAGATTGGTTGTCGCACCTTGGAATAACTATTGAGGACTCTTTAGTTTTAGATCCCCAGAATGAAAATTATCCTGTCCCAGTTACTAGAAATCTCGGGGGGTTCAATGTTCAAGAGGTCAGAATGGTTCCCTATCCATTCTTTCCTGATATACGCTCAGATGGCATGAGTTCTGATTCCCTGATTCTCTCAGGTATACCCCAAATTACACTTAACTGGAGCTCACCACTTGAAGTGGTTATTCCGGAGGACTCAGATCGAACTTATACACCGCTGCTGAGATCCAGCTCTGAAGCTTGGACTTCTACTTCAACTAATATTTTACCTGATTTTCAGAGCTTTCCAGGCTTAGGGTTTGCTAGCGGAACACCACAACAGATAACTGTTGCTGGAATCTTAGAGGGGAACTTTAGCTCCTACTTTGCTAAGCGAGAGTCCCCTCTCCTTAAAAACAGAGACGAAACTGAGCCCGAGGGTGAGGTTGAAGAATCTGAGCAAGCAGAACCTGCTTTCTCGGGTACTATTAACCGATCACCTGAGAGTGCAAGGGTTATTGTGGTCTCGTCAAACGAGTTCTTAAATGATCAAACTCTGCAGATCTCAGCAAGCACCGGTAGTAATCGCTTTGTTAATTCTCTGCAATTTATTGAGAATGCGCTGGACTGGTCGCTTGAAGATCAAGGTCTCCTTGCAATTAGAAGCAGGGGGCATTTTTCACGCACTCTAAAACCAATGGATAAGTCAGAGCATATGCTGTGGGAATATCTAAATTATGGCATGGCACTTCTGGGCCTACTTCTAATTTTGTTGATATACCGCAGAAGAAACATTAGTGCGGAAAATCGTTATCAACGTATTCTTAACAAGGTGGAGGGTTAACCGATGAGCTCTTGGATTAGATTACTTCTGGTAGCCCTACTGTTACAGATTGGGTTAGTGCTATTCTTTCAGATACAAGATAAAGAACTGGCTGTGTATGAGGGTGGTGACCAACTACTCCCTATAGAATTTGATTCCGTTAGTCGCATAGAGATCACTCAACCCGAAAAAGAGACGTTAATCATCGCCAAAAAAGATTCGAAATGGGTGCTTCCTGAAAAAAAGGATTTTCCTGTCTCTGAGACCAGAATCGAAGAGCTAAAGAACGAGATTTTTGAGATCAAGAGGCCGTGGCCAGCTGGCAGCACCTCGGCTGCTGCCAAAAAGTTCGAAGTAGAGAAAGATAATTTTCGAACAAAACTTAGCTTCCATAACGATCAATCTGATATAGCGACTCTATACTTTGGTAGCTCTCCTGGTTTCCGCAAGGTGCATGCAAGACTTAGCGGAGAGGATGTAATATATTCGCTAGACTTGCACGCTCATCAGATTAATGCAGAGGAAGGTCCCTGGTTAGATAGACAGCTCCTTAGAGTTGCTAGAGAAGATATTAAAGGGCTAGAACTAAACAACTTCACCTTGGAGCTAGAGGGCGAGACTATAACACTAACAGAGCTACCGGAGGACTACGATCTGAGTCAACAGAGAGCTGAGTCAGTGCTACGGATGAGTTCAGGTGTTAACTTTACAGAGTTTCTGGGTGGTGAAGATCACGAAAAGTATTTCTCTAAAGAAGACGCAACCTTCTCTTATTCAATTAAAACCAGGGAAGATGCGGATATCTCTATTTCTTATAAGGAAGATGGCGAAGAGGAGATCTTACTTCGTAGCTCGCTTTATCCTTTCCTCTTTAAAGCAAGCAAAAGTCAATTCGAGAATATCCAGAAGCTCACTAAAGAGGATTTAATAGAGAAAGAAGAATCTCTAGCAGAGGATCAGAGCGATCAAGATAGTACACAGGAAGATGACTCCTAGGAAAGAGCTGATTGTCTGTGAAGGCAAACTGCTAATTGGTGGCCTTGAGATTTAGTATCGACTCCGACCCATCGATGACAATTACGTCTTACGATTACGGTAAAAACGTAAACCGTTATTCCGTGGACGGTTTACGTATGACGTCCAACCTCGGCGTAATCGTCAGCGATCCCCCCAACAAGGCTGAATGCTTAGTGCTTATTAAGAGGTTCCCTAATTCTAACTAGGGTAGATCAGATATGTGACCAACTGTTTTCTTTTTTCGTACTCTAATCTTTATTCCCAAGCCCTTGGAGCCGCTCCTTAAGTAGCTCTATTAGCCCCTGGCTTGCATCAGCTATCGCCTGCTCTCTTTCGGGATGGAGATCTGAGATCTTAATAGTGCCAGTGGCTCTGTGGATCACCCTTGCAATCCAGTGGCCACTGGAATCTTGTTCAACCATTATATCGATATCATCAGGATTCACGCCGCTCTCCCGTCCTAGCTGTTAGTTAATGCTGGCCCTGTTGATAATACAGAAGAAGCACCATGAAAGAAAGTTGAAGCTTGAAATTTCTTATTAATATCAACTGTCTAGTAGGTCGTTTAAGAAATTATCCAGGCGCTCCGATCTACTCCTCGAGGACTAAATTCTCTACTTTCAAAAACCACCAGTCCAGGAGCCTTCGACAAAAATGACGGATATTGATCAGCGACCAAAACAGGGACGGATGGTGACTCTTATATCCGTCTTAGGTTTACTTGGGGCTGTCCTAATAATCTCGATAATCTATCTCAAACTCTCCCTACCCGCCGCAGAGCAGATGCGAACCCAAGAGCTAGATAACCTACTAAAGGAGAGAGCAAGTAGGTTAAACGGGATGCTTGATGAGAGGGCAAGATTTGCACAATCTTTAGCATCGCTAGGCGAAGACTATTTCAGGTTAAAACACTCTTCATTGAAAAATCTCACTAGAGAGGAGTGGATATCTCTTTTTGGAGAGTCCCTGAACAGACACTTTGACGACTTTCCAGAGATCGTTGGTGGGGGTATCTGGTATGAACCACACGTGTTCGATAGGGACAGTAAATATTCTGGCTTTTATACACAGTGGGTTCCCCCTGTTGGAAGTAATCGTAAGTTAGAATTTACAATGGAGTGGTCTGATCCTTCCGCTGACTATCACAATCAGGAATGGTATCGAACCCTAATTGCTGAAGACCAATCGGTAGACGTCCCACTAGAGCAAAATACGGTCTGGACCGCTCCGTATCGCGATCCAGTAACCGGTGTTGTAATGATTACAGTTGATGCTGCTATGTATAGCGATCAAGGGCAGATAATAGGAATGTCAACTGTTGACTGGAATCTAGACCAGATTGGATTAATGGTAGAAAATACTCAGCCGACTGAGCGCTCTCAGGCTTTTCTCTTTGATCCTATTTCAAAAAGATTTATTGCCGTAGCATCACAACCAGAGCTAGCTCTGGCATCACTCTTTGAGAGTAGTTGGGGGAGTATCTTTAAATCCAACAACTTTTACTCACCGCTCTCCCCTCACCTGATTGGCTCTGATTCAGAGAATTTCTGGGTCTATGCAATCCCGCTCTCTAATGGGCTCCAGTTTGGGTTTAGGATTCCACACGAAGACATTTTTGGGGAGGTTAGAAAATCACTATTTTATACCCTCGCATTAATCATTCTTACTCTAGTTATACTTTTTATTGCATTTGCATATTTTTCCAACCGTGCGATGCGAGAGAGTTTGGCATACCTTTCAAAAGCCAGAGATGAAGCACTCCGAGTTGCCTCTTTAAAAACACAGTTCTTAACGAACATGAGCCATGAGATACGCACACCCATGAATGGCGTTATTGGAATGCTTGATCTTGAGATTGAAGAACAAAAGAATGGTAAAGCCCCTGAAAATCTTATTCTAGCGCACAAATCAGCAAAGAATTTATTAAGAATCATTAATGATATTCTCGATTTTTCAAAACTAGAGGCAGGAAAACTGCAACTAAATAAAGAGGACTTTAATTTAAGGGAACTGCTTGAATCGTTAAGCGCCACCTATGAGACCTTAGCTGATTCGAGAGGAATTACTCTTGTCTGCGCCCTGGCTCCAAAATTTCCAGACAATTGCTTTGGGGATGCCGGGAGGATTTCTCAGATTGTGGTGAATCTTGTAGGCAATGCCTTAAAGTTCAGTGATGACTGGGGAGGCATCATTATTTATGCGGAGAAAGTTTTTAATCCAGGCAAGGGGGAGCAAATTAGAATCTCGGTTTCAGACTCAGGCATTGGCATTGCAAAGCATGAAATAAAAAGTGTCTTTGAACCATTTAGTCAAAGTGATGGATCGTCAACAAGAATATTTGGTGGCACCGGTCTTGGACTTAGTATTGCCCAATCTCTGGCTCGAGAGATGAAGGGGGAGATAAATGTTAGATCCAGACTGGGAGTTGGATCGGCGTTCACCCTTGAACTACCATATCAAGCTGCTGGTCGTTCAAAGACCACCCCTAGTGGTAAAGTGGAGAGCATCTTTGTTGATACAGCTTCTCTCAATATGAAGATCTTGGTTGCAGAAGATAATCCTATTAACCAGAAACTAATTCAAAAGCTCCTTCAAAAAGCTGGCTGCTCAGTGACTATTGCTAATGATGGCAACCAGGCACTTGCTATGTTGAGCAAAGCGCCGTTTGATATAGCCTTACTAGATATACAGATGCCTAATCTTGATGGCTTTGGAACCTTAGCACAGATTAGAGCTGGTAGCTTCGGTCAGGCCTCAATTCCCACAATTGCACTAACTGCTCATGCGATGAAAGAGGACCGTGAAGAGGCGCTAGCTGCAGGCTTTAATGATTACCTAACAAAACCGATCGATCGCCAGGAGCTCTATAAATTACTTAATAAATATAAACAAAATAAGGCCGAAATTATTTAGCTATCTGACGTCTATCGCTAGTTCGACCAGAAGATAGTTTTTCAACAAAACGGTGCTCTACCCCTTCACGCAAAGAGGTATTTTTAATGTTTTTAGACACTGCCCCGGCAAAGGCTCTAAGTAACATATCTCTGGCATCGTAAAATCCGACACCTCTGGAGCGTACATAAAACATGGCATCTTTGTCGAGCTGTCCAACGGTAGCTCCATGGGTGCATTTGACATCATCTGCCCAGATTTTTAGCTGAGGTTTGCTGTTTATTTTGGCTCTATCAGAAAGAAGGAGTGCATCATTAGACTGAATAGCATTGGTTTTTTGAGCATCAGGCCTAACTATTATTGTACCGGAGAAGACTCCCTCCGAATCTCCATCATAGATACCTTTATAGAGCTGATGACTTTCACAGTGCGGACTAGCGTGATCAAGCACCGTGTGATTATCTATGTGCTGATTTCCACTTAAGACAGATAGACCATTTAAAATAGTGTCGCACCCCTCCC
>Ga0081527_100857_pt1 | contig 10120 bp, 16 predicted proteins | sample HotLakmasection5_FD_70992 | JGI IMG/M metagenome (GOLD analysis project Ga0081527, IMG submission 70992) | Hypersaline microbial mat communities from Hot Lake, Washington, USA - Section #5 (SPADES assembly) (version 2) | ecosystem: Environmental > Aquatic > Non-marine Saline and Alkaline >... | reverse complement strand
CTTCAACTCCACCTTCTGGCAATCCATTTTCAAAATAAGTATATGCCCCATATACCATTTCGAATTTTCCACAATCTTCTGATTCCCATTTTGTTAAATCATAATAAAGGCTATTAAATTCAAAATCAGAAACATCATAGCGACATGCTAATTTTTTTAAATTTTCTAATGAAATTTTATATGAATGACTATGTAAATAGCATCGCAAATTGTCTAAGAAATCATTATTTGGATTTGCAATACTCATTCCGACTCCACAATCAATTTTGCCATTTCAACAACATCATCATCTGTCCAAATATTTTTTGCATAATTAGACATTGCACAAACCAATCTACAATTATTTACAACATACCCTTGATTTGGGTCTATCCTATCAATTTCGGCAGACCATGGACTACCATTTTTTATTTCAAGTTTGTGTCCAGTAACGGCACAACCTCTATCGAAATTCTTTTTATACCATTCTTCAGTTATATCAAATTCGATATTTTTAGCTTTAGCGCGGCTTTTCTTTATTTTTAATTTATACTTAATTGGACGTTTGGCCCAATAATCTTGTTCTATTTTAAGATATTTTGGTCTATTCTTCTTTCTTTAGAACGTCCCTGTGAGATTTTCTCCTTGTTTTTATGGTAATATTCTTTCCAGTTTAATTTATATTCTTCAATATTCTCTAAACGTTTCATTTTCTTATTTTTAGCAATTTTCTCAGCGTTTTCTTTCCTATAATTTTTATTATATTCTTTAGTTCTCTTTAATTTTTCCTGACGAGTCAACATTTTTCATCTCCTTACTTTTATCTTCATATTCTTTAACCCATTGCTTTGGCACACCTGGATGGCTATTATCTTCACCATCATCGTCATTAGTTCCACCTAGACCACCAGGATGATTTTTCCAAACAGCAAAATGCCCATCTTCATGTAATTGTGATAATTTCATACTACAGGACTCCATGTTACAATTAAAGGATGTGGTGTTGATGGTATTGGTATAGCATCATCAGATGTTAATTCCATATCAAAATCTTCTGGAGGGCCTTCATCATTAAAAGATTGAAAAGTGGCAATATAAGCAGCATCAGCTGGCAAAGTGCCTGCTGTTATTGTTTTTGTAAAGTTCGTGATAACATATCCAACACCTTCTGTTACACCGCCACCAGTATTAAATAAAATATCAATTACTACAGTAACATCCCTATCAAATGCTTCACCATCATCTGTTTCAAAAGTTATATTTATATCTACAATTTCACTTGGACCAGTATCTATAGGAAATACGGGTTCATAACTTATAAAACGGTCAACATTATCCCACATAACTGTTATTACCTGAGGTGTTAAAATATCAGTGCCAGTTACTGGTGGTTCTGGAGTATGATCAATTTCATATGTTCTAATAGGCATTACATTTGTCGATTTGATCCCACGTAATATTAAAACATCACTTAGTTCAGACTCTTTAGATGACAATAAAAGTTCTAAATATTGAATATCTTCTTCATTTCCGGGTCTAGTCTTCAAATCATTTATAATATTTCGAATATTAATTATATCTTGTTCTAATCTAAACGGTTCTTTATGGGAGGAATTGGCATTATCAAACAGTGCTTTATCTATAATTTCAATATAATCACCATTTTTAACAATATCTATTCTATTAAGCTGATTTGTGTGATTAAAATTTTTAAATATGTAAACATTTGATTCTATAGCCCCAACAATTCCAAGAGCTTGAGCTACAATTTCTACCCTAGAAGGTTCTACATCTTCTTTTATAACAGAACCTTGCTTGCGATATTCTATTGATACTTTATTGTTTAAACCAATTGTCATTATATTATTTTTGTATTTAATATTAGAATATGTACGGAGGAAGAAATGCACGAGCACGAATTATCTTATATTTGTGATTATGACTTTGCTAAAAGCATTGTTACATACTTACCGTCTAGTGCCCAGAAAGATTATTATTTAGATAAAGATTTTAGATTTAGAGTTCTTGATGATAAAATGGAAATGACACAAAAAATCGGCAATAAAGCCAGTGGATACAGGCTTGAGAAAAACTCGCTACTAAACAATTGTAGTGTAGCCAACGAAATCTTAAAAAACAAAGCCCCACTATATATCGAAAAAACAAGATATGAAGGAAATGGATTCACTGTTGACTTGATTGAGTATCCAATGAAAATTGGCATAATCGAAATTGAAAGAGAAGACGCATCTGATTTAGTCAGTTACAAAGCTACAGCCAAAGCGTTTGGATTAGTAGAATGCCCACTTAGTGCATGGGATTACCATAAAAGAAAAATCGGTATTATGGGAGGCCCCAGCAGTGGCAAAACCACAGTTGCCAAAAGCGTTTCTATGCATTTAAATAACAAATTAAAGGCTAATACTTCAGATGTAGTTGAGTATGCAACATCATTTATCCAAAAAACAGGAAGAATTCCAACATTTGAAGATCAAGCATGGATTTTTATAAAGCAGCAAGAAAGGGAAAAAGCTGTTTCTAAAACTTCTAATATTACTATAAGCGACTGTCCAGCTTTTTTATCATATATCTATGCTACACATGCACTTAGAAACAAAAACGGCGATGAACATACTGATTATGCAATTAAATCTTTATATAAAAGAGCCGTAGAATCCTTAGATAATTACCAATCTCTATTTTTATTAGAAACTATAAATTATAGGAAAAACGGCGTTAGATATCACAATATGGATCAATCTAATGCTATAAAAAACGAAATCAATGATTTTATTATAAATCATGGTAGAAAGAGCCTGATTAAAGAGTATAATTATAATGATGTAGATAAAATTATTAATGACATTTTATATATGAATTCTGACGAAAAAATTGAAAAATTTATGAGTAACATCAGAAAATATAAACCAGAGGTTATACCAACATGAAAAAATTCGAAGAGAGACTAAATTTAAAGCTAGAAGAAGCACTTAAAGAGAGTAATGATGTTACTCTTATGAGTACTAATCAATACGCCCACGGTGCTGATAAATTATCCCAAGAACCAAGCCAAGGCACAGTTAGAAACCCAAACAAAGAATGGTTTGGCAATGATGGGACTGGTGAAAAAATGCCAGAGCATCCAAAGATAAGCTCCAAAAACACCAAAGGAGAAGGCCCCAAGATAGACTAGTATTTAAATTTATAGAGTCCCAGTAGCCTAGGGATCTGTCAAGGCTTTAACCGTTGAGCCCGCATGGCAAATCAACGGTATTTTTATATCTGGAGATAATAATGCCGTATATCAAGCAAGAAGATAGAAAAGAACTACTAGACGCTGCGAAAGTAGTAGCAGAACACTTATCAAATAGTTCTGCAAAAGCCGGGGAACTGAATTATTTTGTATCAATCATAGCAAATGAACTATTAAAAGAACCATCATATAGCAAAATAAATGAACTCATTGGTGCGTTGGAATGTATAAAGCTAGAATTATATAGACGAATGGCGAGCCCATATGAGGATATTAAAATGCACCAAAATGGTGATGTCTACAACTCACCAAAACCGTAGATAATAGCAAAGATACTCTATAGGAGTGTATTATGGATCGCAAGTTCTCTAGATGCGTTGATATTTTATTGGAAAGTCTGTGGTTATCCAAAGAACATAAAAAATTTTCTGAATCAGGAAAAGAATATGCATTGCATGTTGCTTCTAAATTAGTTCCTGCAGGCCAAGAAGACAATGTTGATTTAGAAGAATTAGCTAAATTGGTGGGTCTGCTTCCAACCAGAAAAGCAATTTGGATTAAGAAAAAAAACCCAAAAACTGGTAAAGAACAACTGATGCCAATGCAAATGGATATGTTCCCATCTGAATATTATGAACATGATGGAACCGAAATTCCTGCTAAAGTTAGCCCAAAACACAACCAATTATTGTTATCAATTAAGACTACTGCATATCAGCAGCACATGCGACCAGAAAAGCAAGAAGTTGTATATATGTTCATTCCAGACAAAAAAATTTCAGATCCAATTGGCCCAAAAATTTCAGACCTAGACCAAAAATTAAATGAAGCAATTTTGTCTGAAGAATATGAAGATGGAGATGACGAAGAAATAATGAAATTACCATCTCCAAGTTCAAAGGAAATGTTAAAGAGAAAAGAAGAATTCTTAAAAAGAAGAAGAGCTCAAGAGAAATTGTCCAACAATCTAGACACCACACTAGATCCAGAACCTGAAAGTGAAGTTGAAATTGAAGATCCAGAGCAAGAAATTATAAGAAACACAAATACTCTATGGCCAAGAGGTGATGATTATATAATCATGGGTGTTCATGCAGGTTCCAGTCCAAAATATGCCAAAACATATGATAGTATTACTATTGAGCCAGGAACATATATGGACATTGACCACAAACTTCTAGGTAAGTCTGGAGAACTCCAGGATCACAAGAATAATGGCAGAATAACAATAGACGCAATGAAGAAATATGGAGTTTTAGATATTTGGAGAATAAGAAACAAATCGAATTCCAATATCCAGCTTCCTACAGAACCAGTAGTAATGATTACAAAAGATAAAATAGCAGTGGAGCTTGACAGAATTACAGATTACGATTTAATTAAAAAATTGAAATCCAACGGTATTGTCGAATTTGCTATCAAAACAGAAGAAAAAGGACATGTCAACAGAGAAAAAGCTGTTGAAAAAAGTCTTAATAAATTCCCAGTGAAATTCACCAAAAAGCCAGGTTCCAGAAGAGATATAGGAGCCATTGGCAAAGACAAAATGTTAACTTTAACTCATTTTATTCTAGATTTCCAACAACCACTAGATGAATTTGAAGCATCGTCTGAAGCATATGCAAAGGATCAAGCTAAAGAAGCAAAGAGAACCCCCAAAGAAACTCAACCTTCAAGATCCGAAGCATATAAGATGTTAAGAGATAAAAAGAAAGGCAAAAAGAAAGAAGGTCCTTCTATAGATGATATTTTATAACTTCTCTTCCTGAAGTTCATTATAAATTCTATTATAAAATTTCTTTGCCAAATCCATTAACTCATTATCTAGACGACCATCCCTCTTATAGATTTTAATAAGCAAAGCACTTCCCTGTTGAGCTTCTACTAATTCTTTTGCTTTCTTATCAATTTCTTCTTTTGTATGTGTTTGCTCACCAAAGAAGGGACCCTCTAAAACTGTCTCTTTTGTTTGTTTATTTTCAGACATTTTAGCATATATCAAAACATATTCATATGTGGTATTAAAGAATTTAATACCATATAGTTCTTGTGCTAAATAACCTATTGATGGATTGCTTAACAATCTCATAGGAATTTTAATATTGTATTTCTTTTCGAAATGTTCTAGAATGTCAACAAGTTGATCATTATTATCTAGTTTCGCATCTAGATTCATATTAGTGTCTATTTGAACATCTTTTATTTTAGAATCAATAAAATTAATTATATCTTCAGTCTTATAACGATTACCTAACGCAACTTTAATTTCATGTACTAGAATGCTGGCATTAATCTTATTTAAATTGATTATGTGCGAAGGCCATTTTATATTCTTTGAATTTGCATAGTGGTCAAGTATGTCAATAAATTGGTCTACATCATCAATAATAAAATCATCTATATCTTCACCACTTACAGCTTTATCAATAAGTATTATAGCTTTAGATTTAGAATATTTCAAATCAACTCCTTACATTCTTTTTTATGACCACCACTTGAACCAAACCCAGATTCACCACGAGCTGTTTTCGGCATCTCATCTGTTTCAATAATTCCAGGTTGTCTCTCTAATCGTGGTATCAGTATTAATTGAGCAAGTCTATCACCATCATCTACACGAACTGGTTTGTCAGTAGGATTAAATGCTAGCACAAACAATTTTCCAGTATACCCAGCATCAATAGTGCCTTCGAAAACATCTAAGGCCTTTTTCCACCCAGTTGAAGAACGAGCTTTAATATTCCCCCAACAATCATCAGGAACTTTTACATGCAAACCGCATGGAATTTCAGCTTTACCACCAGGAGGAATAAAAAAATGATCATCATAAATATAAATAGATTTAGTGATACCATTAATTTCATGGGTTGTGTCTGGTGTTACTTTTACTCCATCAACTCTAGATGGCAAATCCATACCAATATCTAAAGGTTTTGCTGGTTTTAATTCGTGTTTATGGTCGGAAATATATTTAACATATAGAGCTTCACGATTGTATTCCGTCATTACGATATTCCTTTATTGCTTTGTCAGCATATTCTCTCAGTTCAAATGGTGTATGTCTAATATAATCTTTAAGATACATCACAAACCCATTATATTCATACAAATCGGGTGATGTTTGAATTATTTTATTTAATCTATGCTTGGTTACTTTTCCAATACAGTAACTTCTTATCCACGCTATAACCTTTTTGGTTGGAACAGCAACCGAATTTCTAGCTATTAAATACGCATGGACATCAGAATATAGTTGTTGATAAATTGTTTTTTTGTTTTTTGCATCTTTATTTGATATTCCACCAATATTGTGTTTATATGCAGGGTGTAATATTACATTTTTCTTAGGTTTAGATAATTTTGGCGATAATTCCATATCAATTTTATTTTCTTTTATAAGTATAAAACCAACACCAGCTCGTTTTAATTGGTGTAAATATTTTTTGTCAGGTTTTACTGGTGTCGCAGCAAATGTGTAATGACAATATTTTTTAGTTCTCAGAGTTTGTTTTAACAACTTTGCAGTATTTGATGTTTTAAGTTCAACGCCAATTAAGAAGTTATTATGTTTAAGTCCTATGCAATCAATGGCCGAACCGTAACTAAGGGACACCTCAGCATAAACATCAAGACCCATATTTTTAAGGGCTAATTTTAAAGGTTCAAAAAGGTCGCGTTCTAACATGATATGGAAATATAAAGCAATTACGATAGACAGCGTAGAAAATGTTCCAAAACCATCTATCTTTAAAAAATTCTCCAATCTTATATTCTTCTGGAAAAAGCCAAAAATTAAAATTGATCATAAAATTTCAATGGCGGAAATAGAAGAAGTATTTGTTGACGGCGTAATTGAAGCAGACTCAGAAACACAAGCTATATACAAATTAATGCATGACATGCAATTATATCCTATTGAATTGGAAGAAATACCAGGCATAAGAGGAAAAACAATAGCCAAAAGAATGCTACGTCTACAAAAAGCTAAAGACAAAATCCAAAAAGACTTAGATTAATTAGCGCCGCCTTGGATTTCTCCTTGGAATGTGAATAAATAATCCACGCCATTTATTGTAATGGTCAAATCTTCATCGAACGGGCCACCACCACTAGATCCCCAATTTATATTAAATGAATTTGTGCCGCCATTGGCAATTGTAGATCCACTGAATCCATTGATAGATGTGCTGCTTGCTCCTGGGCTTATAACAGCAGCAGTTACGTCAGCATCGAGGTCGCCATCATTAGTTACAACAATTTCACTAAAATTAAATTCTGATGGCGTTAGACCTGTTATAACAGCGTCAGGTTCCATAGAAGTAGCTGGGCCAGCAATCGCGTAAGTAAACGATAAGTCAAGAGTTTGAACAATTGGGTCTGGAATTTCAACTGCCACAACTTGTCTAGTTGATTTCATAGAGCCCAACTTCGCAAGGTTTTCTAAATGAGACAAATCAAAACGTTCTTCCTCTGCAACAACTGATTTCCCAGGATTTAAGACCACCTGGCCACCAGCAGCATTAAATATAGGATTTGATCGTTTTGTTGGTTTTATAGCAATTCTTATTGGTGCCAATCCAGTATTAACTGCTTTGATAGTGTTAACGTTTTTAGTTGCCATTAGAGACTCCAGCTATTTCTACAAGCTTTCCATACGCCTGTATAATATGTTTGTTTATTTCTGCCTGAACTGCTTCACGTTTTATTTCATTAAATGTTTCTCTTGATTGTTTGTGTTCAATACACAAATCAGTCAAAATCAACGTATCAACCATTAAATCTTTACATTGTTCACTAGTCAAAATTTCCATAAAATTATCTGCTGCTTTTTGTGAAGCCTTTTCTAAATCAAATAATCCAGAAACTTCAAAGACTTCAATATCTATATCATCATATGATTCTAAAACTTTATTGATAACAACTTTAATGAATTTGTGAATTAATTCTTTATTCATATTTTATGTTTGGATAAAATTCAAAAATAAAACATGTTACACAGAGGACAAGTTTATAGTGAAGCGAATGAACCAGCGGGCGGGGGTGGTGGCGCTCCTGACCCAGTTGCCTACATCGACGACGCTTTCACCAACGATGACAACGTGACGACTTACGTGCTGTCAGGCTCGGCATCATGGTCGTTCGCATCCGGCAACGGTGCTGAGTTTGACACGGGCGGCGCGGCCGTAGGTATCGCGATATGGGACCAAGAGGGCAATAACTCGCCTGCCGACAACGCCGACGCTGAACTCGAATGGCATTCCGTCGCGGGTTCCGGGGCTAATTACAGTGGGCGCGTCTACGTCTTGGTGCGAGAGAGTGGTGGCGACGTAAGTGATGCGTTCTACATCGAGACGCGAGACACAACGGCCAAGCTTGCGAAGTTGGAAGCTGACTACGGGCACGGCGACCTCGACGAGGCTACTGTTGCCCGGATCGTCGCTGGTGACACCCTGCGAATCGTCGTCACGCCCAACGGCGACAACTGGGACGTAAAGGGCTACAAAAACGACGTGGAAATCCTGTCCGCTGAGAACGTGGAGCACCGAGGGACTCTCGGCAGGAAGACCGCCTACTTTGCGTCATCGATCTCGGCGGGCTGGGACGCCGTCGTAAAGAATATGTTCGCGCAGTCGGCGGCCTGACCCGGAGTAGCCCATGACCACCATAACCCACATCCGTTAATTCATCGTTAATATCTGGTTCAAAAAATGGAACACATTTAATTCCATTATTACATAACACAGTATACAATAATTCTAATGAATCTTGATCAAGCGTTGATAATAAACAAATAAAATTTGATTGGTTTTTCCAGGCTTTGGTGATTTCTGGATATTGTTGCGAAAATTCAACTAACGCGTGGCAGCATTGCGCTGCCTGTAATCCAGGCGATAAATCCTGCCTAGTTATTAAATAAAGTTTGTCGTTATCATTAAAAACCTACGTCATTTTTAGCTCCTTAATTAAAAAATTAACTACTTTAGTAAATACTCCTGGATCTGAAAGAGAGAATTCCTGTTTGTCAAAGGATTTTTCAAACCCATACCCTTTTGATAAATAGTAATCATCTGCTCCACAATCTACTATTATATACTCTTCTGCTATGTAAACAGACAATGAGTATTCTGGTCTGTAATACCCACCTCTCAAAACTAGTGGGTAGTTTACTGTCATTCTATCTTCTTTGCGAGAAACACGAAGACCATTCGCAACAAACAAAAGCTCTAAATGCGCTACAATTAAATCATTAGTCCTCATACTTTATATTAGTTAGAGAACCAATCCAGAATCACCCTTTTCTTCGCCACTAGCACCTTCTGCTTCACGCTTTTTGAGATATTCAATAATATCAACGCCCATTCTAACAGCATTGGTTACATCTTCTTCTGATTCAATCTTTGGTTCAACATCCATAGAAACAGAGAAAGCCATTTCACCATTATGCATTACATCTTTCAATTTTATAGTGACTGTGTTGATACGGACTTTTCTATTTTGCATGTTTTCATTATCATTAATGTTATCCATTTTCATATCCTTTTACTGTACTTAATCTAGGTTCTGCACATCCTGTTGCAAAAATCCAGCTTCCAACATCAGAATGTGTTCTTATTCCATAAGAACCAAGTTCAATTATATCTACTCCTAAGTTGCATACTATGTCGTAAGTTGCTTGTTCTTCCAATTTCCCAAAAGAATTTGGTTCAACTGGAATTATTGAAACATTATTAACATACCTATTGAAAAATTCTTTGCAATCATTCATTATAGAATGTAAATTTTCAACAGAAGCATCTGTGTCTATAAGTTCAGTTTTCATAAAGAATTTTTTATGTAAATTGTCAATTATTTGTTCATCCCTGAAGCAAGGAGTAACACAACAATAAC
>Ga0081527_100856_pt1 | contig 10163 bp, 8 predicted proteins | sample HotLakmasection5_FD_70992 | JGI IMG/M metagenome (GOLD analysis project Ga0081527, IMG submission 70992) | Hypersaline microbial mat communities from Hot Lake, Washington, USA - Section #5 (SPADES assembly) (version 2) | ecosystem: Environmental > Aquatic > Non-marine Saline and Alkaline >... | reverse complement strand
TTCCAGCGGCTGTCTGTATTCGCTTCAGCGCGGGCGTAGTCAATGGGCGATGGTATGGTTGTGCAAGCGCTGGCTACGCACGCTCAAAACCGCCCATCAGCAGCGCGTATATTTCGTCTCGACTCGCGATGCGCGGGTTGTTCCTGTAATCTGGCAGGACGCGGCTGTTGTCTGCGATAGCCACAACATCATCCTGTGTTATCCCCAGGCCCTTGAGACTAAGCCAGAGGCCAATCTGCTTCAGGAACTTGTCGATCTCGTCGCACGATCTTTTCGCCGCTTCCGCGTCGGGAAGCGCTTCAAGGTCAGCGTTGAAAATGCGGCCCACTTGCGCGAATTTGGATATGGCTGAGGTATAGGTAAAGCGGGTAAATTCCGGATAGACAACGGCGAGCGATTCGCCATGCGCCACATGCGGACACTGCCCGCTGATGGTCATCCCGATGCCGTGGGGTAGTGTGACACCGGCATTGGCGATGCACAGACCAGCCAGGGTATCCGCCCAGGCCATCGCCTGTCGCGCTTCCTGATTCGAGCCGTCAGCTACTGCAAGCGGCAGATAGGCTGCCACCAACCGAATCGCCTCTAGAGCGAGCACATCGGTATAGGGTGTGCCATTCACGTGCAAGTAGCTCTCAAACGCATGGGTGAAAGCGTCGAAACCCGTGCAGGCGGTGATATAAGGCGGGAGACTTTGCATCAGATCGGGATCGACAATGCAGACTTTGGGATAAACGATTGAATTGTAGATCGCGGATTTCGTCCTGCTGGCGGTTTCGGTCATCACGGCGACCTGAGTCACCTGTGATCCGGTTCCAGACGTTGTGGAGACCGCAATCACCGGCAGTGTTTTCGCGGTGGGCGGGGTCTTGAAGAAGAGATAATCCCAGGCTGTGCCTGGATGGGTCGCTTCAACGGCGATGGCTTTGGCGGTATCCATGCTGGAGCCGCCCCCGACTCCCAGAACGACATCAGCGCCAAAGGCTTTCGCCAGATCGGCACCTTCTGTTACACAGTCTGTTGTGGGATTGGGAATAACGCCATTGAAGTGTTCAACCTGAACTCCAGCTTCTTCCAGATACCCACGAATGCGTTCATATAATGGATTCAGCGCGCCAGTGGGAGATGTAACGAGCAGGCAGCGCTGCCCATAGCGAGCAACGACTGTACCAATCTCCTGGATGCGCCCCGAACCAAAAATGATCTCTGTAGGCTGATAATAGTTGAAGGGTCTCATCAGTTCTCCGTGTGGCATTCAGATAGGCTCAGGCTTGGTGGTTCTCAATCCAGCTCAATCATCACTTTGAGATAATTGCCGTTGGATTCTTCGATGGCTTCATAGGCTTTGAGATAATCATCAAAAGCAAATCGCTGTGTAATCATCTCATCCAGGTGCATCTTACCACTGGCCACCAGTTCGATGGCGCGCTCGTAGTCCTCTTTCTGATACATTAGAGTCCCAACCAGACTGAGTTCACGATCCTGCACCAGCCCTAAGTCAACCTGCGGCTTCTTGCCAAAGACACCAACGATGACGATTGTGGAGCCTTTGCGTGCGACATTGACAGCTTCGGTGATCGTCGGCTCTACGCCGACACATTCGAGGATAAGGTCTGCTTTATCCGGGCCGAAATGCTGGGCTATTGCCTGCTCCAAATCTTCCTGGGCGGTATTCACGGTAAACGCAATGCCGCACTCGCGCGCCTTCTCCAGCTTATAGGGGCTGACATCGGTAATCATAACCGCGCTGGCACCACTGGCTTTGGCTACCTGCGCGGTCAGATTACCGATAGCGCCCGCACCCAAAATCAGCACACGTTTGTTTTCCGCCCCGCCACCTCTGGCGAGTGCATGAACAGTTACAGCAATTGGCTCGATCATTGCTGCCTGATCCAGTGACATCGTATCCGGCAGCCTGATAACATTCCACGCAGGCAGAACAAAATATTCCTGAGCGGCGCCATTGGTCTGGAAGCCCATTACTTTGAGCGACTCGCAGATGTGATACATACCGTGCCGGCACGGGTAGCATTCACCACATACGACCTGTGGCATAAATGTGATCTTGTCACCCACATTCAGCCCGGTCACGTTTTTTCCCACAGCAGCCACAACCCCGCCAATTTCGTGCCCCTGTACAATGGGATAGCCGGTGTAGGGATGCATACCGTGATAGACGTGAATATCCGACCCGCAGACTCCGATACGCTTTGTCTGCATGAGGACTTCGTCATCTGAAATCGACGGTTTATCTACATCCTTGAACTGAATACGGCCTGGTTCTGTCATAACGGCCTGTTTCATGGCAAACACCTCTCTGTTGTTTCGTTAGTTTGAACGCCAGCGCTTCAGAATCTCATTCAGGAAAATCGAGGCGAGCAACATTGCACCTACGACGACATCCTGCCAGTACGTCGAGATACCAGACATGGCAAAAGCGTTATAAATCAATGCGATGAAAAGGACCCCAAGCATAGACCCCAGCACTGATCCCATACCACCGTTCAGATTCGCTCCACCAATCACCACTGCGGTAATGACGCGCAGCTCAAGATTCTGACCATAGCTGTTGCTCGCTGCGTTAAACTGAGATGCGACGATAATGCCCGCAATACCGGCTAAGGTTGCACTGAGCATATAAACAAAGTAGAGATAACGCTCAACTTTTACGCCGGACATTCTCGCGGAGCGCCGGTTACCACCGATGAAGTACGACAATCGCCAATAACGGTGGTTTTTGAGCGAATACCCAACCAGAAGTGCGAGCACCAGCCAGATGAGGATGGAGTAGCGGAGCGAAATGAATCCCCCAAGCTCAAATCGCCCCTGGCCGATTGTTCCGAATGCTTCGGGGAAACCAGAGATTGGCGCCCCACCAGTTATGACGATGTTTACCCCGCGCAGTATCAGCAGCATCGCCAGAGTCGCGATAAACGGGTGGACGCGGAATGTGTTACTCATGAAAGCGTTCGTGGCGCCGAGGGCCGCGACAAGCATCAGTGTGAGCACAATAGCGATCGGTATAGGAACTCCGACTAACAAAATCTTGCCCACAATGATTGCGGCAAAGGGGTAAATTCCAGCGACCGAAAGATCAATGCCGCCGGTGATGATGACGATGGTCATCCCCAGCGCGATGATCGCTTCGGGCAGGAAGTTAATCATCATGACACCGATATTCTGTCCGGTGAGAAATATCGGGAAGTTGAGCTGCATGATGATCGAGAAGATGACGATGACCAACGTGAGGCCACCTATCTGCAGGTTCTCCAGTGAAACACTTTTCAGCGGATTGGTACGTGGGGATTTCTCGCCGCCTACAGATTGTGTATTAACTGACATGTCAGAACTCCTTGCAGGCGCTTACCGGATGGCATCGCGCAGAATATTGACCTGTGATATGTCACTACCGGATAGGACTGACACGATGCGCCCTTCACGGAATACGGCAACCCGATCACTCAGACCCAGTACTTCTGGCAATTCAGACGAGATAACAATGACGCCAACACCCTGATTAGCCAGTTCACGAAGGTCCTGGTGAATCTTTGCTTTGGCGCCGATATCAACACCGCGTGTGGGTTCGTCCGCAATCAACACCTTCGGATTCGCGCTCAAACACTTCGCCAGCAACGCTTTCTGCTGATTGCCACCACTTAAGTTAATGACATTGATGCGATCATCTTTCGGGCGAATATCAACCAATTCCACAAAGCTTTTGGATTTCTCTGCAATGGCTTTATGGCGAAGAATGCCAGCGGCATTCGCAAACTGACCGAGCGAGGCAGCCACAATGTTCTCCCGCATCATCATGGTTAAGAAAAGACCCATGATCTTGCGATCCTCAGTCAGATACACGATCCCCTTCTCGATAGCTTCTCGGGGTGAATTGACCTGTAAAGACTGGCCATCGAGATAGATTTCACCACTGCCTAAGCGATCTGCCCCAAATATCGCCCGCGCGACCTCTGTGCGACCCGAGCCTACCAGACCGGCGAAGCCAAGGATTTCGCCACGACGAAGCGCAAATGATACATCCTGGAACTGGGGCGGACTGCTAAGTCCTTTGGCTTCAAGGATGACCTCTCCCCCATCAACACCTTTTTCAGGATACAGATCAGAGATACTCCGACCAACCATCAAGTGGATGATTTGTGCCTGGTCACTGCTCTCAGGTTCAACATGTCCAACCAGTCGCCCGTCGCGCAAAACCGAGATTTCATCCGCGATCCGAAAAACCTCACCGAGTTTATGCGAGATGAAGACGATAGCTACGCCGCGCTGCTTAAGTTCGCCGATTATCGCGTAGAGGCGATCAACTTCTGTTGCAGAAAGCGCGGATGTTGGTTCGTCCATTATAATCACCTTGGCATCGAACGAGATTGCCTTAGCGATTTCAATAATCTGCTGCATCCCAACGCTGTAATTGCCTACCAGTTCCGTTGGAGATATGTTGATGCCAATATGATCGAGTATGGTCTGGGCCTCCTGGTTGAGGCGTTTCCAGTTAACGAACCCGAATCTGCGTGTCGACTCGCGCCGCACGAAAATATTCTCGGCAACCGTCATATTAGGTGTCAGGCTAAGTTCCTGAAACACCACGCTGATGCCGAGCTGCCGCGCCTGCCAGGGATCGTTGATCGACATTGTTGTACCATCGAGGATGATCTCGCCAGAGTCGGGCTGGTGAATACCCCCGATGACATTCATCAGTGTTGATTTGCCGGCGCCGTTTTCGCCAACGAGCGCGTGAACTTTGCCTGCCTCGACGCTGAACGACACGTCCCTGAGTACGTGATGGGCGCCAAAGGTCTTGTTTACGTTTTTGACTTCGAGTATCGGCGTCATGATTTCGTACTCAACTACTCTCGCGCTTCTTTGCGGCGACGATAGGCATCGATCATGATGGCGACCACGAGAATGGCCCCCATGATGACGTTCTGCCAGTTGGGCGACCCCTGAAGCAGGACAAAACCGTTATTGATGATGGCGAGCAGCAGCACAGCCAACGTGGTTCCCAGAATGCTGCCAGTGCCACCAGTCAGGCTGGCTCCACCAATGACGGCGGCGGCGATGGCCTTGAGTTCTGCGCCCAGACCAAACTGGAAGAACCCCATCGAGAGACGCGACGTCATAAAGACTGCCGCAATACCAGCCATCAAACTGCAAAATATGAAGCCAGACATCGTGATCGCAGCAACCCGAATACCCGACAAACGTGCGGCTTCGGGATTGGTACCGATGTAGAACGCTTCCTTCAGGACTCGCCAGTTATGAAAGAGATAATGCAACAAAACAACGAGCAATAAAGCGAAATACACCATATAGGGAACACCGAGCAGCGTGCCCTGGCCCAGATTCCGGTAACCTTCGGGTAAACCAGAAACGAAGTAGCCAGAGGTCAAAACGGTGGCGATACCTCGCGCAACAGACATCATTCCCAAAGTAACGATGAAAGGGGCTATTTTGAGATAGGCAACAAAATAGCCGTTTATTGCACCGCAAAGTGCCGAAACAGCCAGACCTCCTGCGATAGCCAGGGGGATACTGACGCCATCCTGCAGCAGCATGGTCGTTATTACTGCTGTTAGCCCCAGGACTGAACCGACGGAGAGATCAATGCCCCAAAGCAGCAAGACGACAGTCATTCCAAGCGCCATCAGCAGATCATAAGTCATTCCGGTTACAACAAAAGTAAGATTACGACTGGACAGAAAAGCTGGTGTAAGGGTACTTAGGATGACGCTGATCACCAGAATAAGCAGCGCCAGGATGACGGTGCGTTCCCCCAACAGATTTCTCAAAGAGAACTGGGAGAACCGAGGCAAATTTGAATACCGTGCACTGGTCGTGGTTTGTTCGGTCATTTACTTGCCTGCTGAAATATAATCCTGTCAGTATCATTGTGAAAATAGAACCTGCAAGACACAGTACCTTCAGAGAAAACTCATGTGCTATACTGTGTGCCTTGCAGGTTCGGAACGCACAGAGTGCATGGTCACCCGGGCATGGTCTGACTATGCACTCCCGACCTGCTTTCTAGTCATCAAACGATGGCGGATTCATGAACGGCGCGATGTCATCCGGGCCGAGGATCTGGACACCGGTATCAACCAAGGTGGGATATGGGCCGAAGCCAGTTCCCATGGTCACATCGGTCTCATGGCGCGCACCGTAAGCAATCATCATGCTCATGTAGCCCATCAGGTACGGATTCTGACCAACCGTTGCGCGGATTTCGCCACTCTGGATCAGCTCAAGGACCGGCAGTCCAAAGTCGAAGCCCATGATGTCAATTTCGCCAACCAGGCCCAGATTACGCACGGCAGCAGCCGCGCCCGGCCCTGGATTACCATGTGCCGCGAAGATAACGTTGATGGTCGGGTTCGCCTGAAGCATCGCGGTGATAGCCGTTTCGGCGCCGTCTACACGGCCCTCATCATTAACGACCTGGACAATCTCTGCGCCCGGAGCGGCTGCTAACAGGCAGTCCTCAAAACCAGCTACGCGCTGCGCGAGATGATCCGGACCGGGGAATGTCGAAACACCAACACGCGCTTCGTCACCAAGCCACTCAGCAACCGCTTCACCAGCAGAACAGCCGGCGTTGTAGTTGTTGGTTCCAACAAACGCCAGGCGATCACTTTCCGGCGCGTCGGAGTCGAACAGCACTACAGGAATGCCCGCTGCGACAGCATCGTCAATCGCCGAGTTCATGGTCTGGGCATCACCAGCAGTGGCCAGGATTCCATCGACACCGCGCGCCTGCAACTGCGAGATATCGCGTGCCTGCAACGAAGCATCCCATTCAGCCGGGCCGACCAACTGAACCTCAACATGCGGGCCAATACGTTCCGCAGCATCCAGCATACCGGCATATGCCCAATTGAAGAACTCCGAACCTCTCAGGAATACAACCATTCCATAGGTCTCAGTTTCTGGGGTGTCATCCTGAGCAGCCATTGGGATCACAGGACCAACAACCAGCATCAGCAGAATGGCGATGGCTACAATTCTCGAAAGCGATTTCATTATCTGCACTCCTTAGATAAACAAATACATGGACTGAGCCGTACCTATTTTGTGTTGAGATTAGCTTCCTGATGCACCTCCTTACACTCTGTTTCGATCTGTAATCTAGAATTCGCACCGTGTATTCACATGTTGATGCGCTTCTATTCATCTGGAAGGCAACTAATGTTGCTTACAGGATTCCCGAACGACCAGTTCACATTCAAGAATCACCTGGGATTCATCGAGTGGGCTGTCATTTAAGAGTGCCAACGCCATCTCAGCCGCAGTTTTTCCAAGTAGGCCTACTGGTTGCCGGACTACAGTCAACGGGGGACAAGAAACAGCAGCCCACGGATGATCGTCAAAACCGACCAACGCGACATCGTGGGGAACGTTTAGCCCTAATTCCCTGATCGCCATCAACGTACCCAGGCTAAGAAAGTTATTGCTGATCATCAGAGCTTCAGGTCTCTCAGGCAGTGTCAGAAGCTGCTTGGCAGCCTGGTAGCCGCCAGCAACAGACAATTCAGAATAGGCAATCCATTCATCTCTCACAGGAATTCTGTGCCTGGACAGGGCGTCTTTATAACCCTGAAGCCGTTCCCTCATTGAGGAAAGACGCTGGAAGCCAGCCAGTATGCCGATGTTCCTGTACCCACACTGAATGAGATGCTCGGTGCCCGCATAAGCACCGCCCTGATTGTCTGCCCCAACAAAAGGGGATTCGCCAAGTTCATCAAACTTGCGGTCGAGAAATACGGTGGGGATATTCTTGAGATAGGTTACGGACAGCTCATCCCAATGCTGGCTGGTTGCCGCCGCGATGATGGCATCCACTTGCTGGCTGGTCAACAGATTCAGGTAGTGGCGTTCACGCTCTAGCTGTTCATCCGTGTTGCACACCACCAGGCTGTAATTCGCCGTTTCAAGGACGACTTCAATCGATCGTATCAACTCACCAAAGTAGTGATTGGTGATATCTGACACGATGATACCGATGGTGTGTGTTTTGTTGGTGGTGAGGCTCTGAGCGATTTTGCTGGGCCGGAAGTTGAGTTGAGCAATGGCCCGAAGAACACGGGCCTTTGTCTCACCCTCAACGAAGCGGGTGTCGTTGAGAACATGTGAAACAGTGGATTTTGACACGCCTGCCAATTTGGCAACATCAGAAATTGTTGCGCGTTTCATTGAAATTCACAATATCTTTCCAAAACGACTATTGACTGTATCTTAGCACAATAAAACCGGTTGCGCAACCGGTTTTATTAAAGATTCTCAGCAAATTATAGATGCGCTATGCGCTATGTGATGACATTCAGCCAGCCACCATCCACGTAGAAGGTGGACCCAACCGCATAGCTGGCGCGATCTGAGCAAAGGAACACGAAAAAGTCGGCGATCTCTTCGGGCGTGGCAAAACGTCCGATGGGCGCATTATCCTTGGCGATCTGCTCCAGGTACTGCTCCGGGGTTTCGTCTTTATCTGCGGTCAACTGCCGCGCGGTGTTCATCCAGTCCGGTGTCAGCACCAGCCCCGGATTGACAGCGTTTACCCGGATGTTGTCTTTGATGAACTCGTTCGCCATGTTTTTCGACAGCATGACCAGCGCGGCCTTGGTGACGTTATAGATCGGTTCGTACCACAATGGCTGAGACGCGCATATCGAGGCGTTATTGATAATCACGCCGCTGCCTTTGGCTCGCATGAGGGGCACCATTGCCCGAGTCAGGCGAACAGCGGCCATCACATGGAGGTCCCAGTAATACTGCCATTTCTCGTCGGGGGCATCCATAATAGTCTCTTCACTGCCGGTTCCCGCATTGTTTATCAGAATATCGACAGCACCAAACTCTGCCTCTACCCTACCCTTCAACCGTTCGATGTCACTGGCTTTAGCTACGTCAGCAGCTACATCGATAACCCGAACGCCATACTGTCCGCTGATTTCTTCTGCTTTCGTCTTAAGGCGTTCTGCATTGCGTGCGCACAATACGAGATTAACACCCTCGCCGGCCAGCCCGGCGGCAATAGCAGCACCAATTCCCACGCTGCTGCCGGTAACAACAGCAACCTTTCCTTTGAGGCCCAGATCCATGTTGATTGACTCCTCTTCGAATAACGCAGACTTATCGAGATTGTGCTCGTAAATCTGCTGCCTAATATTGGACCCAGTATATAAGAAAACCGATTGCGCAACCAGTTTTCTGAATGACAGCGATCGTTCATTCAGTCTCACTGGCATGTATTTTCGGCCTGGAGCAATCGACAATCCATACAGCCTGCGCTTGTTTCGAAGACAAAACAATCCCGTTCGTAAAACGGGATTGTCGCTTATAGCGCCGATGTAGTTCGATTTACCTGTTCGGAGAAACACGCGCTTAATGTGTCATTATGCCCGGGTGGATTTTAGAGCGACTTACCCATCCCGATTGCATGTAACCGGGACGGGCAAGTGTTGTGCTGCTGGACCACCACCGAACGGATGGCGGTTTGGATTCATCAGTTGGAGGTGACCGGGACTGGACAGGTCTCCAATTCGATCTGAATGTCGATGATGGCGCCATCCAGCGTAGGATCAGGCAAAGTGACAACGGTCGGCGGACTCAGGAAGCTGGTCTGCTCACCGAAGGCACCGCGCATCGTCTGCCCTTCACGGCTGGCATTTTCCTCTGCTGGTGTGCTCAGTGGATAGATGTCGTTGTAGTCTTCGAACGTCATCTGGTCGGCGTCTTCAATGGCCAGAACCGGCGGCGCATCGATAGGCGCAGCCCGCACCACAAAAATGTTCGGAGAATTACCGGCATCTGAGGTGAACATAACATGCTCATCATCACACATCCAGGTAGGCGCGTAATTGGGCGCCTCGTCGATGGTGACCTGGCGAGTCTGGCCGGATTGCATATCGTAAACATAGATATCCAGGCCGCCGTTGAGATCGGACTGGTACGCGATGTAGCGATCGGAAGGAGACCAGGCGGCGTTAGTGGCGTCGCCAATGGGATCGCTGATGATGCGGCGGTTGCCACCATCGGCGTCCATCACAGCCAGCACACTGGTCGCATTTTCGGCGGTGTAGGTACGGAAAACGATATGCCTGCCGTCATGCGAGTACTGCGGGTCCACGTCGATACCGCTGCCGTCGCTGAGG
>Ga0081527_100855_pt1 | contig 10170 bp, 10 predicted proteins | sample HotLakmasection5_FD_70992 | JGI IMG/M metagenome (GOLD analysis project Ga0081527, IMG submission 70992) | Hypersaline microbial mat communities from Hot Lake, Washington, USA - Section #5 (SPADES assembly) (version 2) | ecosystem: Environmental > Aquatic > Non-marine Saline and Alkaline >... | reverse complement strand
AATCCCACCGTTACCCGATGTGATTCGAACCCTGTCATCGGGACTGCGACCGGCGGCTAGCCCGGCCTAAATTCCAAGCGGTAGCTCATGGGCTATCTCAGCTCTTTTTGAGCAATTGCATATGCATTTAATTGATTATAAAGTAAATGCTCTCCAATCTTAGACGACATTTCATACACGATGTCTTTAGCTATCATTTCTCAATTCCCAAAAACTACAATCAGAACTAATTGCTAGACGGCTTTAAAGTAGCGAACGTGCGGTTTGGGGTAAGTTGAGGCTGAGACTGGATTTGTATAAGCAATACAGCGATTAGCTTTATTTTCAGCAATTAGAGTTTCAAGTACTTTTCCAGAGCCTGAAACCCCTATTTTCTCGTTAAATAGATAGTCCAAAAATACTAAATTGCCCCAAACCGCAGCCACGCCAGTTTAAGGTCTATATCTCGCATTCCACTGGCTGAAGGGCTGATTAGCGGTGACTAATTGTTGCGACCTACAAACATAATCGTCTTAGTTTAAATTGGTGTACTGATCAACTATCGCACAAAGCTGAATATATGATTTGGCCTTCTGGACTGGCAGAATATCGCCAAATGAAATCGTAGAATTCAACAGACTCAAAAGAGTTGTCATATGTGACCATAATAGCAACTGGATCGTAATCCAAAATATAACCACAAGTTGCTTGGTGATAAGTCGTGTAGGGATTCCAAATGCTTGTTTGGGAAAGTGGAGAGCCATAAGGTCCAGTATCTGACCAAATGCAATTCGGGTCTTGCTCCAGACATATGTTTGTTCCGTCGCCCAAGTAGCCCAGGAATTGGCCATCCCACCCCATCAAGAACTGGAGCTGTTCTGAAGAAAGTGCTGGAGATGTGATCATGAATAATTCCATCCCCAGCAGCATACCTATGAGAACTTTCATGGAGTAATACCAAAGCGTTACCCAAATCATACCCATTTAGAACGGGATATCAGCGTAGCCAAGTAATTTTAGGGTGGGCACTGCCCACCTTCACCCCTCAACCTATCACCACCCAATCGGGAACACTAACTCAAACTCCCTTCTCAATCCTCAAATGCCCGATTACCAACGCGCCTACACCCCTGGCGGGGCCATCTTTCTCACCCTGGTCACCTTCAACCGTAGTAGTTGCAAGGCTGGCAGTGCTCATCCTGCTAACTGACGTAACTAAGCCGCCTTAGCAAGCTTGGCTCGTAATCCGATCACCGTTAGGCCAACCACTTCCTGAGTGTCTTCGTCGTAGCGCAGCACCACACCATCGCCAATATCGATACCAACCGCAGGGCAAGGTTCGCCAACCGACAGGTATAAGACATCCGCTTCATCGTCATAATCCCAATTAGCCTGATCAGATGCTTGTAGAATTTTCAGCGCGTCCATAAAACCTCTCTTTGCTGTGATGGGCGACGAGTTAGATAAGCCGTTACAATGAAACCATCAGTTGCACTGACCTCTCGGTAGGCAACCACAACATACTTACGCCCTAGCTGAGTCGCTTCATAAAACCGAATGGCAAGGAGTTCTCTTGAATCCCCTGCCTGAATAAAATCGGGTTCAGAAACGGTCTCAACGACGAGACTTTGAGAGCCATTCATTTCTGGATGCCTCCGAATAATGTGACTCCATCGCTCGTCTGAAAGACGAATTTGAACTCCATTATGCGACGTTGAAACCTCCATGGTCTTTTAATTGTAAACGCCCCCTGCTTGAAGTCTCTTTGACCTTAGCCGAGATTTATAAGCTGCATTGAATCAATACGGTTGAACTCCCAGCGGACTTAGCATAAGATGCTTCCACGGGGAATGGAATCTAGGCAGGAGCAAGGGAAGGTGGCACTTCCCAAGCCCCCTGTACCATCCCAACTTAGCCTAGGTAAGCTGGCGATGATCTAGAAGCCATTCTAAGATCTGGCGTCTTGTTTTACCTTCATTGGGACCGCTAGATGAGTTCCCCGTTTTCCTTAACCGAAAACGGAGAAGCCCGTATGACCTACGATAACCCCGGAGACCTCAACGTCTCCACTCAGTTCAAGCTGCCCACCTACCACCCCGACCGGCTCTGCCATATCCTGCTGGGCGACTATGCCGCCGTCATCGAAGCCATCAACCGCATGGAAGTGCTCAGGTACTGCGAACGCATTGCCTGGGTTGAGCCCATCCCCACCGGGCGTAACGGCGAATACATCAGCGTCATGACCCGTAGGATTACGCCTACGGAGTAGAGAGCAAGGGAGCGAGAGAGCCAGAGAGCCAGTAAAAGCTTGAGGGGCGGGCTTATGGGTCTGCCCCTGGTGAAACACAAACTACAGTTGACCAGCCGCAAAAATAGCCCCAGATTGAAGTCGCAACTCCGGAAACGTTGAAGACGCCAACACGTCGTCTTGCCGGAACAGTTGTTTGTTGTAAAACTCACCCGCCAGGCTGCAAACCGTCACGGTAGGCTGCTTAGGTTGACCGATATATTCGCGTCCCCCAAGGCCCAAATAATCAGTAATCCAATACTCAGGCACCCCAAGCAAGGCATAATCTTCGACCTTGCGGGCATAATCATTTTGCCAATTAGTACTGACCACCTCTGCAATGAGTTTAATGGCAGCACTAGAGGTAATCACTGGTTGAGTGCGCCAAAGGGGCTCATGGACAAGTTGAGTCGTATCCAGCACAATGACATCGGGCCGAAAGGCCGTATCCTCAGAGATGCGAATTAAGCACCGATGGGGAATGGTGTAGGGCAGATCCAGCCGATCAATTTCAACATTGAGTTTCCGGGCCACGAACCCAATCACTTGTTGCTCATTCTGAGCCGCTTCGCGAACATGTAACCCAGTAGGTTCCATGTCAATCAATTCTCCATCAATCAATTCATAGCGATCCTCGTCGCCATAATCGGCGATAAATTCCTCAAAGCTGAGTAATTTAGGATTAGCCTGAACCATAGCTATACCTTGCCCATAGCCAGCGATGCCGCCTTAAATGCCTATATTTTAGGCTCTGGCGTCGCTGTTGTCCTATGCCATTACGGCATCCCATCAGTTTTCCATCCCCTGTAGGCTTAGCTGGCTCCAAAGTTCGTCCTAATCCTTGCCCAATAGGTTCTGTTACCCCGGCAGATCCTTCATCCAGAGTCCCGATAGGTTCTACCAACCGCGCAACAGGTTCTATTCACTCCCGAATAGCTTTATCTCAAGCCCGAACAGAAGCTATTCATCCCCGAACAGGTTCTATTCCATCCCGAATAGCTTGATCTCGACCCCGAACAGGTTCTATTCAACCCCGAACAGGTTCTATTCAACCCCGAACAGGTTCTATTCCATCCCGAATAGCTTGATCTCGACCCCGAACAGGTTCTATTCAACCCCGAACAGGTTCTACCAGCACCAAAGATCATTCATCTCTACTCAAAGATCATTCATCTCTCAATGGAATAGCTTCTGTTCATAGACCAATAGCTTTAATTCCCGCCGAAGATCATTCATCTCTCACCGCATTAGGTTCTATTCTCAATACAACAGATTTATCAGGGTAACCGCAAGAAAATCTCTGGAAATTTATGCTATTGAGGCAAGGCTGCAGTCAACACGGTGAGCATGTAGTCCGGACTCATTGCCGCCCGTTTAGATTTCTGCCTGAGACTTCGTTTTTTCGACGTTTCCTGATTTAACACGCTAATCGCCAGTCGTCGCAACAGGGCAAAATTATCGGGGCCATGGCCGGTTCGAATCCGACAAGCATCTTCCCCAAAGGTCACATCTAAGACCCAGTGCAGTTGATTCTCAATCCCCCAATGGGCTCGAATGGCGTGGGCAATGCGACCGACATCACAGGGCAATGAACTGAGATAAAACACGGTTTCGACTGTCGTCTGATTCCATAACTGTCGCACCCGCTTGACCATGACAATCGTCTGCACACCAGCCCACTGGTCGATCTGGTGCAAGTCTCCCATCTCACTGACGGGGACCACCCAGACTTGACGACGTTCTCGCCGATGATGCCCCGCCTCAACACGCTGGTCATAGCCATGCTCAATGCCAGCAAACTGGGTGGTGACGGCCTGCTCAAACCAGGCCGTCACTTGAGCATAGAGGGTGGGATGATTGGCCTTCAAGGCCAGGAGATAGTCGCCCCCCTGGGCCTGAATCTGACGGGCAACCGCGACCTGAGTCCCGATGGCATCGAGCGTGATAATACTGCCCCGAATGTCCAACAATTCAAGCAGCGACGGAATGGCGGTGATCTCGTTAGTCTTGCTCTCGACCTTGACTTGGCCGAGCAAGAGACGATGCTCGCTGGCCCAAGCACTGACGACGTGCAAGGCTTTGCGGCCACTGGTACGGTCATAGGACCCTTTCAAGGTTTTGCCATCAATGGGGATAACCTGTGCCCCAGTGGCCTCTACAATCTGGTCGACCCAACCCAGGAAACATCGCTCTAACGCCTGCGGGTCTAACCGTTCAAATACCCGACGATAGGTATCGGCAGAGGGAATGCCCGCGGGCAACGACAAGAACGTGCCTAACCAGGCCGCGTGACTCTCGCCATAGGTCTGAATATCCTCCCATCCAGTCGCACCCCCAATCACCCCTAAAATGGCAATCATGACAATGCTGAGCAAGGGATGCTCGACCCCTTGCTTACCCCGTGGGTCTGTCAGGTCAGCAAATTGACTCAGCCACTGCTGTTGAACCCTCTCAGTTTCAACCAACGTGGGCTCTGGCGCTGACCGAGAGCCTGAAGTCTTGAGGGAGGAAGGTGCTCCAAATCCTTGAACCATCGTACTTTCACCAGTTCACCTACAGATCTCCTTTAGCATCTCATAGCAACATTTTTCTTGCGCTTACCCTGCTTAAATACCTCAGACTGCGACATAAAATCTTAAAAGAAGCAAGCTCACAATTCCGAGATAAAGCCATGATAGACTTGCCAGATAAATTGGACGAAAACCTATTCTCTTCAAAGCATTAATACTAGTGAGAAGTCCCATCGCAGCCATCGCCATAGATAACAGAAATTGATTTAAAGTTAAAATGGGGCGAACAATTTCTTGTGGAATATAATTCAAGCTATTGATTAGTACAAGCAGGAAGAAAAATAGAACAAACCAAGGGAAAGAGTGCGATTCATTTTTAGAATTATCAAAATTTTGGGATAATTTTTTCTGAAAACTTAGGTAGGTTAACAAGGGAACAATGAGCATAACTCTGGAGAGTTTTGCTATAGTTGCGACTTCGCCGCTACTTTCCCCTAACTGGAAGGATGCAGCAATAACTTGAGCAACTTCATGTATCGATGTTCCACACCATAACCCAAATATAGTTGGATTTAGCTCAGCTATATTGGCTATAATTGGATAACCTAACATTGCTACAGTTCCTAAGCAAGTTACCAATGCTATTGAGTAGGCAACGTCTTCCTCAGAACTATCTAGAACTGGACTCGTTGCTACAATTGCAGAGGCTCCACAAATTGAAGTTCCACTAGCAATAAGCTGAGTGAGTCTAAAATCAACTTTGAGCTTATTCCCAAGCCAGCAAGTAAACAAAAAGCTGCTAAAACAACAAAAATAAATTACGACTAAACCCGATAACCCGATTTCAAATATTTGAGAGAGACTGATTCTTAATCCCAATAGAATAATAGCTAGTCTCAGAATCCTCTTGGCTGATAGGGCAACTCCAAGTAGATCATATTTTGATATACCAATAAAATTTCTAATAAACACTCCTAGTAGTCCAGAAATCAAAAGTGGACTTAAGAACACAAAGCCTAGATAAGTACAAATTAGTATTGATACTCCTGCGATCCAGGAGACTAGTACTAATCCTGGGAAATAGGCCCTTAGGAAATTTATTGTCCTTTTCAGCATTGAATTTAATTATTATTAAATGCTATTTTTATTATCAGCAAAATTTTTTTGGCCAAAGTATTTGACCAGGAAAGATAACGCAGGCAGCCGAAAAAAATTAGGATAATAGTCTCCGATTTTAGAAGATAGTCTAATTGTCAAAATTTCAGAAAATCAAAGAATCAGTCGCAGAGCCATTGGCCAACAACCAAACTTGTCTAGCGCGTCAAATATCTGATCTTGACGCGCCGACAAGGACTCTAATCTTCTCAAGGAACTATTTGGGTAAGGGGAAGTGTTAACTGTTCCCCATCTAAGGAAGTGAAAAACAAGCTAATATTGAAGCAAGTTCTCACGAAGAGTATTTCCTGCGTAGGAAGTGCGGAATCGACCACGCCTTTGTAGCTCTGGAATTACCAAATCAACGAACTCCTCAAAACATCCGGGAGTATAGGAAGCAACTAACATAAAACCATCCGCGCCACCCTCGTCTGCGTAGTATTCGATTTTGTCTGCAACATCAGAGGGGGTGCCTACAACGACTGGCATACCCATACCCATCGCATAATATAGAGCTGCCTCTTTCACAGTGATAGGTTCACCGCCCTTAGCATAAATTATGCTTTCAAAAAGCCCCTGGATTCCAGGAATCTCTATGTTTTGAACATACTCATCGAGATCGTACTTTGAAAAGTCAGGGCCGAAATGTCCAGAAATCCAAGCCAGAGCACCCTCGAGAGGTATGCAAGAACGAATCAGCTCATACTTCTCTTGGGCATGAGCTTGTGATTCTCCGACAATACATTGCAATCCATAAATAAGCTTCACACTGCCTGGCTTTCGGTTAAATTTACTTGATAATCGCTGGTTCAAATCATCGGAGTACTGTTTCATCCGATCTACGGTAGGGTGAACCGCAAAAATAGCTTCTGCATGCTTCGCCGCAAAATCTCGACCTCTATCTGAAGAACCAGCTTGCCAGAACACTGGGCGGCCCTGCGGAGAGTGAAAGCAGAATGAACGACCTTTGCTAGAGAAGTATTTTCCTTTGAAGTCCACCTCATGAACCTTAGAAGGATCTGCAAAAACCCCAGTCTCCTTATCGGCAATGATGGCATCAGGTTCCCAGGAATCCCAGAGCTGGCAGCAGAGTTCTATATACTCCTCCATTCGCTCATAGCGGTCTGAGCGATTAGTCATCTCTGCACCATAGGCATCCCATTCGCTCTTAGAGTAAGAGCTAACGATGTTCCAGGCAATTCGACCACTGGATAGGTGATCTAGGCTGGAGAGCCGTCTGACCATAGAGTAAGGATGCTCAAAGGCGGTTGATAGGGTCAGTCCAACCCCGAGATGCTTAGTCGCCGTAGTAATAATCGGTACTATGGTAGAAGGCTCATGAGTTGGGCATTGGACAGCATACTTAACACAGGCATCGGAGCTTTGTTGGTAGTTGTTGTATGGAGCCAGCTCATCAGCAATGAACATAGCATCAAACATTCCGCGCTCCATGGTTTGAGCCATGTGCTGCCAGTAGGATGGACGGCTCCAATCCCAGTTGACCTTGTCTTTAGGATGCCGCCACATGCCGGTAGCATGACTATTTACCCCATGTTGTATAAAGCCAAGAAGGTGGATCTTTTTCTTATCTGCCATGACTTCCCCCCAATAAGTATTCGTAAACTTTACAATTGGCTATGTATTCTGACGAAAACTTTCAGCATGTGATGAAAGAAACCAATTCAGTCAAGGAGTCCTTAAGACGTGTCTCAATATCCCCGTCTAAAGTTAATTGGCCTTCCTCATCTCTCTGCATCTGTGAGTCCAAAATAAAAACTCCTCTCAATATATGGGTTGCACCTAAAACACTAAAGAGAGGTTTCATAGCATAATCAATTGAGAGCAGGTGAGTGATAGTGCCACCAGTAGCAATCGGCAAAACCGTTTTTCCTGAAAAAGCATATTGAGGCATTAAATCCAGTAAGGCTTTTAACACTCCGGTATATGAAGCCTTGTACACAGGAGTACCAATTATGATCGCTTGTGCTTGCTCAATCATGTCTTGAGCACGCTTCAATGTGTCACTCTCAAAATTGGCAAATACTAAGTCTTCGGGAGGAACATCCTTAACTGATAAGCAAGACACATCCATACCTTGTTTCTCTAGAATCAACCGTGTAAGTTCTAAAACCGCAGAGGATCTAGATGTTTGTGATGGGCTTCCAGCAATAGTTAATATTTTGTGCATTGTGAAAATTCCTGTTCGAATCAGCAGTTAAACATAGTCGAATCACTTAAGTTAATGTGACAAGACTGTGACCTCCTCCGTTAGAATTCAAAATGTTTATATACTCACCAAATTTCTCGTCTGTAAAATAGCTACGAGAGACCCCACCTGAAAAAGCTACTTGCTGAAAGTGATAATCAAGGCCTAGTGAGTTATAAATCAATCTAAGAAAGTAATCATCCATCCAAAAATCAACGTCGAATTTAGTGATCCCATATTTTCCTTCCAATCTTCTATTGAGAGTTTTCAGGAGCCAAGACCATTGAGGTTTTAGAGTTGGATCTATGCGAGTGCCAAATTCTTGAGAAAAAAAGTGTAAGGTCTGATTTGAGTTAATGCTTGTGAGTTGATTAAGTTGCTGTATTCCATCTATTTGATTTTGCAGAAACCAGTGGTTTGCAATAACCAGATCATGCAAATAAGAAATAACAAACTCAGGATTGTCACGAATAAAATTTGATCGGCAAACTATACCTCTCAAGGAGGGTATCTTCATGTCAGCATTGTTATGCTGGCCAAGCCTTTTTGAGAAATTATGATCCTCTAAAAGAGTGGCATAAGTTTCACAGCAAATATGAGCATCAATATTTCCACTAGAGAGGCTATTGCTAGCTGTTCTAGGATCCTCATTGATCAAAAAACAATGAGAGTTGATATCGAGACCGTACACGTCCAAAAGAGTTATTAGGTACCTGTGGGAATTAGATCCAAACAGTGTAGAAATTCTTTTTCCTGAAAGATCCTTGATAGAACTAATATCAGATTTTTTAGGTATAACAATACATATATCTTGACCAATAATATTGTAAGAAGCAATTGCGATTAACTTAGAGTGAAAGTTCAAGCCATCAAAAAAGGTAGAGCCATTATTTAGCAAAGACATGTCATCCATTACGCAAATATCTAACTCACCTTTGCTCATCTGGCGGTTCATGAGCTCTCCTGAAGAATAGCATGTAATATCAATCTCAAAATCTCTAAATATATTCAAGTCCTGTAAAATTCCAGAGGAATGAGATGCATCCCTCAAGGTTCTATTTATATATTTAACTCCATAGGAAGCTATTAGTTGTCCGATAGAGTCTCTTTGAATTCCGATTCTTAGTGTTTCAGCTCTTTTTGAATTATTTTCTGATATAAATTTACGTTTATCTTCATAATTCTCGGGCTCTTTTTGCTCAAGGCGAAAACTACGAACTAGACTCTCTGCTAAAACTAAAAGCTCACTAAGTGGAGGCACATGAATATATACACCAAACTCGCTGACATCACGTATATAAGTCCAGTCTCTTTTCCTTAGCCCTCGGATATCTTCTAAGCAAAAATCAGGGAGAATAGTGGAACCCTTATCAGCTAAGAAGAAATTCAAAAACTCCTTATATTTATCAATTAAATTAGGAGTTCTTTCAATTTTATATGGCTCAATTCCACTTCTCTGTAATTCATATCGAACCTCACTTAGCAGAGTTAGTTTTCCAAAGTCGATTTCCTGGAGACTAATGGGACGTTCGTAAGTGCTGGGATTATCTTCATCCAGGTTGATGAAGACAAATCGGTAAGTCTGAAGTCGATTACAAGGATGATTCTCTCTATAGGCAGACGTACTATTTATTATTAAGTCGACTTTTTTGGAATTTCCGTTCAAATAAAAATTGTTGCATGTAGTCTCTACAGTGTGTATTTCCTTATCGGGAAAACACATGGAAAGGCGGTTGAAAAACTTATGCTTCCATGAAGCTGAAAGGAGAGGGGTTATTCCAACAGTAATTTCTTCACCTAAAGAATCAATCGGCTTTGCGATTTCTTGCTTTAAGAATTCGAGATCATCGCAAAGATGAATTGTTTTTGAAATAAGCCTTTTACCGTTATTTGTCAGCCTGACAGATCCAGGTGTTCTGGTAACTAAAGAAGTTTCGAAAAACCCTTCCAACTGCTTTATCTTTTTGCTTACGAGTGCTTGACTATAGCCCAGTTCTTTAGCTGCTTGAGAAAGCCCGCGAAAATCATCGACT
>Ga0081527_100854_pt1 | contig 10182 bp, 11 predicted proteins | sample HotLakmasection5_FD_70992 | JGI IMG/M metagenome (GOLD analysis project Ga0081527, IMG submission 70992) | Hypersaline microbial mat communities from Hot Lake, Washington, USA - Section #5 (SPADES assembly) (version 2) | ecosystem: Environmental > Aquatic > Non-marine Saline and Alkaline >... | reverse complement strand
AGGCAGAGAGATTTAACCTTAACTGCAAGAAGGCAGTCAACGCCTCATCGAGATAAAGTAGTTCCATGGCGTTGGGTTGAAAGTCGGTGGCTCCCTCCTCTTTTTTGAGAGTCTCTAAGATTGGATGCGCTCTTGCCAACCGTTTAGCCAGGTCGTCTGGCATGGCAAGGTCGCCATAATCTGTCCAATCATCTCTCCTATCTCTGTCGTATTGTGGCGAGTTCATCTCTTTATTTCTCAGCTGTTCGGCCAATCGTACTTAGCCGGTATATACCCCTCCCCTTACTAGTTAGTGTGCCGCAAATCTAAAGTAAGAGAGATATAACTGTTATTTGTCTATTCTCAGCTTAAGTTAATTAAGAAAGCTCGGGAAGCCAACTATCTGGTTCTATTGTGGTTATGGTCCAGCTTAATTATTAGGCTCTATCAATCAAGTGCCCAATCTATCGAAGTCTTGCCTGCTTTCTTTAGATATTGATTTGCCTTTGAAAAATGTCGGCAACCCAAAAACCCACGGTGGGCTGAAAGTGGGGAAGGATGCGGAGCGGTTAAGACAAGGTGTTTTTTTTTGTCGACGAAAGCTCCCTTTTTAATGGCGTAAGAGCCCCAGAGCAGAAAAACAACTCCGGCTTTATGCGCATTTATTTGGGATATAACCTGATCAGTAAATTGCTCCCACCCTTTGTTAGCATGCGAGCCGGCGTTACCAGCTTCGACAGTTAAGACTGAATTAAGCAGTAGCACTCCTTGATCTGCCCAGTTCTCAAGGCAGCCGTGCTCAGGCGTTGGAATTTCTAAATCAGTCCCAAGTTCCTTAAATATATTTTTTAGCGAAGGTGGAGCGGGCACGCCTTTTCTGACTGAAAAAGAGAGGCCGTGAGCCTGCCCTGCTCCGTGGTAGGGATCTTGCCCTAAAATTACTACTTTGAGGAACTCAAAAGAGGTTCTGTGGAGTGCATTAAAAACCTCGCTATTTTTTGGATAGATAGTTTTTCCATTAGCACGCTCCTGTTCGACAAATTTCATTAGTTCTGCAAAGTAGGGCTTGCTCTTTTCGCCAGCAAGCACCTCTTTCCAGCTAGGTTTGGTGGAGGTTACAGTTTCTAATAGTGCCGTATTGGAGTTAGTCATGCCGGGAAAATTTTTCGATCTCTTTAAACATTAAGGAGTAAGAATCATATCGTTGCTGAGAGATATGTTGTTGCTCCACTGCTTTTCGTATTCCACAATTAGGCTCCAAGAGATGATTACAATCTAAATACTCGCACAGTTCAACATGTTCTTGAAATTCAATCATAGAATTCTTTAAATCTCCAATTGAAAGATGAGAAATTCCAAAATTTTGAACTCCGGGAAGATCAATAATAAAATACTGAGCAGATTGCTCTAAAAAGGCTCTTGCCTGAGATGTGGTTTGTCGACCTTGCTGGGTGCGTTGACTAACATGCCCAACTTTACGAGCCGCCTCTGGAATCAAGCTGTTAAGTAACGAACTTTTCCCTACACCTGATAAGCCGGTAAAGGCGACAAAGCGAAGATCCTTCTTAGTTTGGATATAGTCCTTTAGCTCATCAATACCGTCAGGAGTTTTTGTCTGGGTGCAAACGATCTGAAACCCGCACTGTCTATATATTTCAATCAATTGATCTGTTTTCGAGGATGGTTCTAAGTCAATCTTATTCACTATTAGACAACAAGGAATTCGCTGTTGGTTTGCAACGGCTGAAATCCTATCGATAAACTGTGGAACAAACAATCGTTGGGTATCGTTCACAATGCACAGTAGATCAAGATTGCATGCTAGAAATTTTGACTTGCGTCCATAACTTCGTGAGAATATATTTCTTCTTTCAAATCGATCGATGATTTTATATTTACTGCCTTCTCGCTCTATACTAACCCTGTCTCCTACAATCAGCTCTGATATATTCTGTGGAAGTTGGCACAGTACAGTTTCTTTTGAGCAATCTATTACATCTGCCCATCTCCTGGAGGTACTAACTACGCTACCCTCAGATTTAGAGAGCCAGGCAATCGTATCACTCATGGAGATTCCTCTAAGCTCGGGGTAACCATGGATTCGTCGACGTCTTTGAGAAAGTAATCCCTGATTTCAGCTACCTTATTAAGTGCAGATTCCAATATAGGAGCCCAATCGATCTCGCTCATGTAGATCTGAATTAAGATTGCTATGACAGTAAAGGCAACTGGAGCCAGTATGGCTGAAAGAATCCCAGAGATTTCAATACCCGGCAATAGTTTTACAATAATCCAAAAGATTGCACCATTGGCACCAAGTAGTGCCACTGCATGTATACTTAGCTCCATTGGAACATGAAAAAATAGCGCTGCGCTCCAAAGGTGAGCATTAATAAAGGCTAGGGCTACTACGCAAAGGACAGCTCCAAATATACTGGTTACCCGCAAACCTGGTAGAAGAAAAGCGGTGATGAGCATAGCAATGCTCTGAATGATCCATGAATCAAATTGAAACGTCTCCAAGTTAACCTCTCAAGTTAGGCCTATTTGCCAAAAATATCGAAATTTGGCAATTTTAGCGCTTTTTTTTTTAATGTGGCAACTACCCCGCATTTTTCTAATGATCATTACATGCTATTATACTGAAGTTAGGTGATTTAAACCCAAGAGTATGAAAAGCTATGAAAAATCGATCGTTCTTCTTGAATTTTGGTAATTCTAATTTTTCCGGACCAAAATCTGCACACTCTAGTGTTGTGCGTAACCTTATGCTTTTTTCCCCTGGAATTATGTTAGTCCTTCTAGGGGTGGGATTTGTGCTCGCTCCGGGGTTACTATTGGCTCTATTGGCGACCTTTTTTATTTTCTTGGGTGTTTTTGTGTCTTTATTAATCTATCGCTTTTTAAAATTTAAAAAAGCAGTGGAAGCTTCTGCCCGAGAGTTCCAGCAAAATTTGAGGGCTCAGACCTTTGAAGTAAATCGCGAAGAGGATTTTGAGGCTAAAGAAACTAAGATTGATAGAATAGTTCTGCACTAGGGTGGCTAGAAACCAAAGAGTAATTCGCCAATTACAGTAAAACTTGTCAACAACATTACAATTGATAGTACTACTGCCGCAAACCTTCCGGAGGTAGACAGTTGTGGGTGTTTAAATACCTTACTCACTAACCAGCTATAGATAAACACTCCTAAAAGGGGCAAAAGATCGGCTAGTGGACGGAGAGTAGGGGCAATTAAAAAAGCTCTTGATATTAAGAAAGGTAGTAACGCCGTAGTGATTACTATAGTCAGCTCTGATAAGGAGAGGCGCACGCTCCACTTGGTAGCTAACCAATGAGTAAGCCACAGTGCGGAACAGTAGGTTAAGAGAAACGAAAATAAAAATGATCCCGCGTGCCAGCTGGCCTGGTCCCAGTTTAAAATCTCTATCTGGTTTGTGGTAGGTATTCTAATGCCACTGATCATTGGCGTCAGCAAACCGTAGAAGATAGTAACAAATAACAACAACAGGCTAAAGCAGATTAAGAAGAGTAGGAGATCCCTCCTTTCCCGCTCTATCTGAACGATCAGGCGGTGGGTAGCACCAAGGAATCTATCTGTTGTTTTTAAACCGCTCATATAAATGACCACAAAGCCCCGGTTAGAGGGATATATAACCTAACGATATGAGCAGGATTGCATGGTGGTCAAGTTATAATTAATCATCGTGTTATCTTGGATAAGAACACTCTGAATAAGTCTCTATGAACTGGCTTTTTCCAATATCGCATCGCTGACGTTTACGAAGAAGTGGGACGGTAAGACGGGAGCCGTCTACGGCTATCGGTTTACGTTATTATCGTAATCGTACAACGTCATCGTCATCGATGCTTTGAAGTGAGTTTTGAAAGCATTTGAACGGTTCGAAAGATAAGCGACCTGTTTCTCTCAAGCAGCCCCTGGTCTGCAAGCCTGAGAGTTCTAGCACAGTTGATAATTGCACTGCACTCCAATGCAGAGGAGCGAGCGATTTCAAAGAACCTTCTTCTTTCCTGTGGGGAAGACTTGCCGGAGCCTTCGGCGATCTTCAGTGGCACGGAGAGACCGGCCCTCTTAAGCTGGTCCCCAAGGTGCGCAAACCCCTTAGGAAGTTTATCAATCAGCAAAAAAGCTGTAGCGAGAAACTCCATGGAGCACTGATAGACATCTAATTTTTCGTATCCAAATTCTTCCATCTCTTATCTAATCATGAAAAACACGAAGATGTTTCCTAAAAATATAAATTATTGGTCAGGTAGGAATACGAATGAGCTCAATAGACTTTGAGTTGATTGAGGGTTCCTTTGATTCGACCAGCTAGATTAATTAAACGTAAGCCTCATCATCCCCGCCAGCGGCAATTTGGAGCTTACCTTCTGCTTCAAGACGTCGAACGATATCAACAATGCCTTGCTGTGCTTTTTCAACATCTTTTAATTTGATAGGACCAAGTGCTTCGAGGTCTTCTTCAATCATTTCAGCAGCACGTTTGGATACATTGCGGAAGAGCAGATCGGTAAGATCCTGGCTTGCTGTCTTGAGAGCAAGTACGAGTTGGTCACGTGGAATCTCTTTAAGTAGAGTTTGAATACCCTTGTCATCAATATTCTTACAATCCTCAAAGGTGAACATAAGGTTCCTGATCTGTTCAGCCATATCAGGATACATCTCTTCGATCTCTGTAATAATGCGCTCTTCGTTATTCCGGTCAACGAAGTTTAGAATATCTGCCGCAGCCTTTGGACCACTGACCTCTTCTTCGTTGCCACCGCCAGTGCGTAGAGTTGATCGTAGTACCTCTCGTACTTCATCAACTACGTCTGCTTTAACCATATTTAGATTAGCAATTCTGATTAGAATGTCTGTCTGAGTCTCTTCATTCATTGTCTGAAGAACTTGTGCCGCTTGATCGGCATTCATTTTAGTCAGCAAAAAGGAGACTGTTTGAGGATGTTCTGCTCCCATAAAGGCATTTAGAATTTTTTCTGGTACCTCTGCTATAATTTGACTGATCGGTTCTTTGCGAGAGCCAGAGATGTATTCTAATAAACCTTCTCCCGCAGCATCTCCAAAGGCACCAGAGATAACATCTTTTGCGAATTCTCTTCCATCAACAAGAAGCGTTTCTCCAGCTTTCATCATTGTGTGAAATTCACGGCAGATTACAAACTGGTCTTCTCTTGGTACTTCAGACACAGCCATAAAGGCACGGCTAATTCGCTTAACTTCCTGCTCATTGAGGTGCTGCATAACACTAGAGGCAATCTCTCGACCGAGCGAAAGTAGCATCAAGGCTGCTTTTTCTGTAGCGTTATACCGTCTGGAAGGTTCAACTTCAGCCACGTTAGGTGTCTCCGGGAGAATAGATCTTAAATTCTACTTATCGTATGTTTAGATGCAGGACATAAATAAAAGGACGCTGAATGATTATAGGCAGCAAGTTTACAAAAGCCCGTAACCTCAATATGTTAGGGTGCTAGGACAGGAGAATTTAGAGAAATGAAAGCGATGATTTTAGCAGCCGGGGTTGGCAGTAGGCTTGGTAAGTACACTGTGAGCAAGCCAAAGTCTCTCCAGGATATTGGTGGGCAGGCAATTCTTGAGCATGTTCTAACCCGGATAAAGCAAGTTGGGGTAACGGAAGTAGTCCTAAATCTTCACCATTTTCCAGAACAGATTAAAAGTTTTCTTAGTGATCACAACTGCTTTGGCCTTAAGTGTCATTTCTCTTTGGAAGAGCAGTTGCTTGACACTGGGGGCGGACTATTTCGATGTAAGGATTTCTTTACTGAGGAAGATTTTATTCTTCATAACAGTGATATCTATTCAACCTTTCCTCTTAAGGAAGTGTTCCCTGCACACACCGCTTCTGGAGCAGTTGCAACACTAATCTGCTCGGATAATAAAGATCACCGTAAGTTTCTTTTTGACCAGGACAATAATTTATGTGGATGGCAAAATTTTACTACAGGTAAGAAAAGTGTTATCGCGGGTAGAGAACCATCAAGAGCGCTGGGCTTTGCAGGAATTCACCTGATCGCTCCGAAGATTTTTTCCCTTTATAAGCCTGAAAAAGAGATCTTTTCGATTATTGATACCTATCTTGCGCTCGCAAAAGAGGGATACTCAGTAAAGCCATATGAAATAGCAGATGAGGACTATCTTGATATTGGAACACCGGAAGACTTAGAAAAGCTGCGAGACAGATTAAAAGGAAACAGAGAAAAAGAATAATGGAGACCGGGTAGTCAGAGTATACAAAACAGTACTCTAGTATTCGAATTTCTATTTAAAGATATTTCTCATACAGACTAACCCGTGTGTCCCACAAAGCCCCGAATGACGAAGATATCATCATTCGGGGTAGAGAAGAGGAGGAGGAGTTTCCCCTTCACATCCTAGAAAAGGGCCCGAGTACTCTTCAGCACTGCGGGCCCTGCGGTGGAGAGAGAGAGCGCCCACCTTTGCAAAAGGGACCCTGTTCCATTGAAGTAACAGGAGCCCCTGGGAGGAGGAGAGAGAGAGACAAATCCTACCTTTTCTGAAAAGAGACCCCGCCACAGTATTGTAACGGGGCTCTGGAGGGAGAGAGAGCCAACCCAATCGCTGCTAAACTGGCACTCGAAAGTGTCCAGCTCAGTAAACAAAATCCTTTAAATCTCTGACGACCACGGTCGATCAGACTCTGCCAAAGGCTGATCGACCGTAGCTCAAATAACAATCTACCCAATATGTGAATTTTTGTCTGGAACCTGGTGTACAACCTAAGGATGGACTAATACCCTGAATTATACAGATAACTGGTCTGCAAGAGATATGTAAACAAAAATCGTCACTATCAAATATTATTTAAGTAGAGTGACTATCATAAAGAAAAAAAATTAAGTTACTTTAGTTAGATAAGGTGTACGTATGCTAGAACAGGAGTTCTAAATAATCCGATTTCAGAGGAGTTCTTGAGATTCGTAGGGTAGAGTATTTATGACTTATGCAGTTGATCCGCATGTTGTAATGATGGTGATTGGGATTGAGATTCCTCTCTCTCAGTCATTAAAGGATAAGAGGAGTGTTATCCGATCTCTAAAAGATCGCATTAATCGCAGATTCAGTGTTTCGATTGCGGAGCTAAAGCCATTAGATAATTGGCAAAGTGCATATTTGGGATTTGCAATGATTGGCGATAATAGAGTTTTACTTGAAAGTACCTTTCAGCATATTGAAACTATTATCGTGGATCACCCTGAGGTGAAGGGAGTTCAAAAACAAATTGAATTTCTTTAATCCACTGTTTTATTGAAAGATGGTGTATTGTATATGCCCTCTTTATATTTATCTGGGAAGCCAGGGCAAGTGGTGGTGCATCTAAGTCATAGAGTAACTCCATAAAAAATAAGCAAGTAGTAGCGATGGCAAATCTTACACCCTTTGATTCTGAGCGTTTTCTGGGCAATGTCTTTCGGGTCGGTCCGAGTGAGGTCAGAGTTGATCTAACAGGATGTCAACAAGATCCAACAGGTAAAAAAAGCTTTCAAGCGCATCTTGGAAGTTACGTAGTGCTAGGCAGTGGTGAGTACGCTCTTTTTGGTCAGATACACGATATTAGTTTGAGTGATCCAAACAGTGCAACTGAAGATGGTAATTCAAAAGCAACTGGCCTTATTGAATTATTCTCTAGTATTCATCTTGAAACTGGAAAAGTTACCCCGGGAATAGCCTATTCACCAGGTATTGGAGACTCGGTCTATGCTCCTACCTCTGAGTTTGTGCAGTACGTTGTTACTGGGCAAGATGATGGCACCACAGCGATACGGTTAGATCTGGCTCAGCTCCCTGATGCATCGCAAACTGTCCTTGCGGTAACACCAGAAAAACTGTTTGGTAGGCACTGTGCCATTCTTGGTGCTACTGGTGGTGGAAAGAGTTGGACCCTTGCTAGAATTGTTGAAGAAGCAGCCCGATTTAATTGCAAGATTATTCTAGTTGACGCTACCGGTGAGTATGCTGGATTAGATTGTCATACTCAGCACTTACATTTTGGACAGGATGCGGAGGAAGGAGAAGACTCAACTCAGGTGTCTCTTCCCTTTTATCATTTAACCGAGCAGGACCTCTTTGCTATCTTTCGTCCGCACGGTCCAAGTCAGTCACCAAAGTTACGAGCAGCAATGAAGAGCTTAAAGTTGGCCAAAGTCTCATCTTCGGTAGGGATTGACGGTCTAATTATTAAAGCCCATAAACCAAAAACACAATACGAGCGATCGTATCAACACCACCTTGAAGAGATTGATAACCCCTACGCTACCTTTGATATTAGGAGCCTTACCAGGCAAATTGAAAATGAGTGCATAGATCCTCAACGTAGTAGCACTGAGCCAGATGTTTGGGGTGGAATTAATGCTACTGATCTTGCTAACTGTATGCCTATGATTGGGCGGATTAACGATATCTTGCAGTCGCCTAACTTAGCTCCCATATTCAAACCAGGTAAAAAGCCATCCTTACTTGAAGAGATCCACCGCTTTATCAGAAGTAAAGAGAAACGAGTTCTCCGAATTAATATGCAGTTTCTCTCCTTTGCACACGGCGCAAGAGAAATTATTGCTAATGCAATTGCTCGGCATATGTTTGAGTTAGCACAGAAGGGCTGTTTTGTTAAACGTCCGTTACTGGTAGTGCTAGATGAGGCGCATCAATTTTTAAATCCTGAGCTATCACGCCAGGATTCCGATTTCCCACTGGACGCATTTGGACTAATTGCCAAAGAGGGAAGAAAATACTCGATGAATATCTGTCTTGCGACTCAGCGACCAAGAGATATACCGGAAGATGTGTTGAGCCAGATGGGAACTATGATTGTGCATCGCTTAATTAACGATCAGGATAGAGCAATTATAGAGCGTGCATGCGGAGAGGTAGATCAATCTTCAATTCGATTAATTCCCTCGCTAGGTCCCGGTGAAGCGGTGATGGCCGGAGTTGCTTTCCCAGTTCCAGTTCATATTCGAGTTATTGCCCCTGATTGCCGACCGAGATCCGAAGGAGCTAATTACCAGCGCTTTTGGCAAACTTAGCCCACCTCAACTGTAAAAGTCTGCACTGGATCTTTCAGGCATAGTCCGATTCGTTTTTGAATCCAACGCAGAGGGAAAGTTTTAAAAGATCAATAAAACGTCCTTCCTACCTCTGCGTTCCCCTGCGTGCCTCTGCGTTTAATTATTCTTTAATCTATTACCACTGTACTTACAACCAAGTGGGGAAGTTTGAAGGTATGGTGGTTAACTGAAATATTTAAAGTTAAACGCAGCGGTACGCAGAGTAACGCAGAGGGGGAGTTTAAAAGGTCAATAAAATTCCCTTCCCACCTCTGCGTGGGGCCGCTGGTACCAATGGGCGGCCTCTATGTTTACATTAATAAATCAGTCATTCTCCGTCAGATAAAGTACAAGTTTGTACGCCTTAACTTATAATAATTACTTATGCGGCAATCTTAGCTTGCTCTTTAGCCGCTTCTATAAAACTAAGTTTATCGCCCTCTGGCAAGACTGCAAGCACAGAGCCAGCCTTAAAATCCCCCCTAATCAGTGCTTCAGAGAGAGGCTCCGAGAGGTATCTATCTATAGCACGTTTTAGAGGTCGGGCACCGTAAAGTGAGTCGTACCCCCTCTCAGCCAGGAAGTCCAAACATTCCACTGATAAATTGAGCTCAATACCTTGCTGATGGAGTAGCTTTGCTAATTTCTTAACTTCAATCTCTACAATTTCTCGTACTTGATCCCGATTTAGATAACTAAATACAATTTGTTCGTCTATCCGATTGAGAAACTCAGGGGCAAAATAGGAGTCAACCGCATCTTTAATAGATTGTTTCATGTGCTCTGTTTGTGCATCCTCATTTCCACCAGAAAAACCAAAGCTACCCCTTTGAGAATCGGCCACTCCAAGGTTGGAAGTCATGATTACAATCGTATTAGAAAAATTAACTTCACGACCGTGTGCATCTGTGAGCCTTCCTTCTTCAAGCAGCTGCAAGAATAACTTATACACATCAGGGTGTGCTTTCTCGATTTCATCTAATAGAATTATAGAGTAAGGTTTGCGGCGCACGGCTTCTGTCAACTTACCCCCCTCTTCATGACCGATATATCCCGGGGGCGCTCCTACCAACCGTGAGACATTGTGAGCCT
>Ga0081527_100852_pt1 | contig 10210 bp, 4 predicted proteins | sample HotLakmasection5_FD_70992 | JGI IMG/M metagenome (GOLD analysis project Ga0081527, IMG submission 70992) | Hypersaline microbial mat communities from Hot Lake, Washington, USA - Section #5 (SPADES assembly) (version 2) | ecosystem: Environmental > Aquatic > Non-marine Saline and Alkaline >... | reverse complement strand
GGTAGCGTTTCACCCATGACGTGGCGCGGCCTCCGTTGCAGATCCAGCTCCCAACATCCTGAATCTAAAGCGGTTTCCGTGCCATGTCAGCCCCCTTCGGCCCCACGCCGTGAATAAGGAGGGGTTAAGGGAGACATCGAAGTGGGTGGACCCTGCGACGATCAGAGTACCGAGGCACAGGTGAGGGGCGGAGCAGCTCGTAGTAGGGACGAAGGCCCCGACAAAGGGCTGGACCGAAGGGGCTGCCTCATCCCGCCCGAACCTGCGGACAACCCGAAGGGGGAGGATCCGCGGGGGACGGCAAAGCCGTTTGCGATCACCAAGCGAGAGGTGTGGGAGGCGTACAAGCGGGTCAAAGCGAACCGCGGCGCGGCCGGGGAGGACGACCAGACGATTGTGGACTTCGAGAGGAACCTGTCGAGGAACCTCTACAAGCTCTGGAATCGGATGGCGTCGGGGAGCTACGTCGCGGCTCCGGTCCGGCGGGTCGAGATCCCGAAAGCCCACGGCGGGACGCGGCCGCTCGGCATACCGACGGTGGCCGACCGCGTGGCGCAGACGGTGGTCAAGGCCCGGCTGGAACCGGTGCTGGAGGCGGTCTTCGACAAGGACTCCTACGGCTATCGCCCGGAGCGGTCGGCGCTCGGTGCGGTCGGGGTCGCCCGTCAGCGGTGCTGGCGGTATGACTGGGTGCTTGATCTCGACATCAAGGCCTTCTTCGACAGCATCGATCACGACCTTTTGATGTCTGCCGTGCGCTTCCACACGGATTGCCGGTGGATCGTGCTCTACATCGAGCGATGGCTGAAGGCTCCGGTCCGCCTGCCGGACGGGAGCCTCGTCGAACGGACCCAGGGGACGCCGCAGGGCGGGGTGATCTCGCCGCTGCTGGCCAACCTGGTCCTGCATTACGCGTTCGACGCGTGGATGCGGCGGACGTATCCGCACATCCCGTTCGAGCGGTATGCCGACGATGCGATCTGCCACTGCCGGAGCAAGGCGGAGGCGGAGCACCTGCAGGCGGCCCTGGCGGCGCGCCTGGCAAGGTGCAAGCTGACGCTGCATCCGGAAAAGACGAAAATCGTCTACTGCAAGGATGCCGACCGGCGCGAGGACCATCCGCATCAGCGCTTCGACTTTCTCGGCTACACATTCCGGCCGAGGAGCGTGAAGAGCAAATACGGCAAGGTCTTCGTCAGCTTCACCCCGGCCGCCAGTGACCGGGCGATGAAGGAGGCGCGCCAGACCATCAGGGACTGGCGCTTCTCACGCCCCAGCGGGGCGACGCTGGATGACCTGGCGCGGCAGATCAATCCCGTGGTGCGCGGCTGGATCGCGTATTACGGGCGCTATCATCGATCGGCCTTCGATTCGGTCCTGGGCTACCTCGACCGCACCCTGGCCCGCTGGGCCGCGCGTAAGTACAAGCGGCACAAGCGCAGGGTGCGCCGGGCGTATGCCTGGCTGATGAGGGTCAAGACGCGCGATCCCACCCTGTTCGTGCACTGGCACGCCTTCGAGCAACCGCAAACGGCCGGATGAGACGAGCCGTATGAGGCGAGAGCCTCACGTACGGTTCTGGGAGAGCACGGGGGTGAAACTCCCCCGTGCTACTCGACCGCCTCGCGCCTGACAGGGTCATTGCGGCCGGTCGTCCGCCGCGGCGATCGTCTCGTCCACGACCACCTCCACGACCCGGTCGCGGTCGGCGGGGGTCAGGCCCGGCGGCACCTCCACCCTGACCCGCACCTGGCGGGCCAGCACCTCGCGCGCCGGCGGTGCGGCCTGTCCGGCCTGTCGCAGGTCCCAATAGATCTGCCACGCCAGACCGGCCACGGAGACCACCAGCGACGCCAGCGCGATCGCCGTGCCCGGCTCGAGGAAGCGCTGCTGCGGCCCCGTGACGTCGCCCCCGGCCAGCACCGCCTCGACCAGCGGCGGCAGCCGCGGCTCTCCGCTCTCCCCGAGCCGGGCGGCCGCACGGCGCGCCACCATCGAGCTCTCCCGATCCATCCGCTCCTCCCGCGCCCGAATATCGCCCCCCTTATGACCGCCGCCGCCGCACCCGGCAACCCATGCGCGTTTTTCGGCGGTCGGACAGACATCAGAGAACGCCCGCGCCCAATCCGCCCGCCGACCGGACCGGTGCCGGATCGAGGTCGGTCCAGGGCAGTGCGCCATCGGCCAGGGCCGGGGCCGCGACCGGCCCGGTTCCGGCCAGGGTCCGCCAGCGCACCGCGCGCACCGGCACGGGCGTCGCCAGGCAGGCCAGGCAGCCGGCCGCCGGCTCGGCGTCGAACAGCGCCCAGGCGGCCGGGTCGAGCGCCGGCAGGCGGCTGCCGAGCAGGCGCGGCGGGTCCGGCCACGCGGTCACCGCGAAACCGTCGAGCGCGCCGCCCAGCCCCAGCCCGAGCGCCTTGAGGACGGCCTCCTTGCGCGTCCAGACGGACAGGAACGCCCGATCGCGGATTGCGGCCGGCCGCCGCGCCAGTGCCGCCGCCTCCTCGGGCGCAAAGAACCGCCGCGCCAGCGCCGGCCCGTCCGCCACCGGGGCGAGCGCCTCGGCATCGATCCCGACCGGCGCGTTCGGCCGCACCGCAACGATGCAGTGGTCGCCGCCATGGGTCAGGCCGAATGCGACCGGGGCGTCCCCGGCCAGCCGGGGCTTGCCGCGGTCGTCGCGCACGATGCGGACCGCGCCGGGCGGCACGTTGGCGTAGCGCGACAGGACCGCCGCCAGCCACACGCGCTGGGCGATGAACTGCCGGCGCAACGCCGCAGTGGCGAAGCGGTCCGCACGCTGCCGGTCGTCGTCGGCCAGCCACCCGGCGACCGCGTCGGCGCTCCCGGCCACGCGCGCCGTGTCCAGGTACCAGCACGCCACCGTGCCCGCGGACAGGGCGGCCACCGGGTCGGGTGGCTCGGGGGCTCCGGTCACGACCGGCGGAACGGGCGGGGGTGCAACCATATTATGTACAACTTACCTATCCTGACGCCGAAAGCAATATATTCTTTTAAGGGACATTCTCCATAAAATTATCCGCATTTTAGGGAATCGTTCACGGTCATCATACCTTAAAATTATTTATCATTGACTCACACAACTTGATATGCCATCGAAGGGTCTCACTTCATCAAAATGGCAGGGAGGCCATCATGCCAGCCAACTTTCTGTATATGCTCCGCTTCGACGTGAAGCCGGAAAAGGCGCGCCAGTTCGCGGACACCGCCGAGCAGGTGATGAAGATCCACAAGACCCATCCCAAGGGCCTGGGCGAGAATCTGCAATTCTACACCAGCTTCATCGGCAACGGTGAGGTCGCCTTCGTCCTCGTCCCGATCGACAACCTCGGCGCCATCGACAGCTGGACCCACACCCCGGACCTGCTCATAGAGGCGCTGAGCGACGGGCCGGGCCAGGATCTGCTCAACCGCTGGGCGGATTCGATCTCCAGCTGGGAGAGCCGCATCGTGCGCTACTCGCCCGAAGGCCACTGAGCCGTGCCGACGGGCGGCGCGTCCTGACCGCCGCCCGAGCGGGCGCCTCTCCCCGGGGCGCCCGCGACCCGGCCCGCAGCGGCAGGTGCCCTCGCGGCCGGACGTCAAAGACGACCTGATGGAGTGACGAAGCGTTGGCCGGCTCGCACGAGGACACGATCGTCGATCGGCTATGCGGCAAGGCGGCGGACGCTCCGGACACGGTTTCGCACACGTTTCTCACGCAGGGTGAGGACGCCGACCCCTCCATCACCTATGGCGCGCTGAGCGCCCGCGCCCGCGCGATTGCCGTCCGCCTCGGCCGCGTGTGCGGACCGGGCAGCCGCGCGATCCTGCTTTATCCCTCCGACCTGACCTTCCTGCCCGCCTTCTTCGGCTGCCTGTACGCCGGCGCGATCGCCGTCCCGGCCCAGCTGCCGCGCATCCGCCCTCGGCAGAACGAGCGAAGCGCGCAGCGCCTGACCCGCCTGCGCGGCATCGCCGGCCGTACCCGGCCCTCGGTGGTGCTCACCACCCGCGCGTTCGCCGTCCAGCACGCGCAGTGGGCGCCGCACCTGCCGGAATTGGCCGGGCTGCCGGTGATCGACACCGAGAGCGTTCCCGGAGACGACGGCGCCGGCTGGGTGCGCCCGGACCTGTCCGCCGCGCATCCGGCGTATCTCCAGTTCACCTCCGGGTCGACCGGCACGCCGTCCGGCGCGATCATCACCCACGGCAACCTGGCCGCGCAGATGGAGGTCCAGCGCCGCGTCCTGGGCCACGGCCCCGCGACCCGCTATGTCGTGTGGATGCCGCGCACCCACGACTGGGGGCTGATCCACGGCGTCGTCATGCCGGTGGCGCACGGCTTCCCGTGCCATCTGATGGCGCCGGAGTCGTTCCTGCAGAACCCGGTGCGCTGGCTGCAGGCGATCTCCCGCACCGGCGCCACCAACAGCGGCGGGCCGAACTTCGCCTATGAGCTGTGCGCCCGGCGGGTCTCGGCCGAGGACGCCGCCGGCCTCGACCTGAGCACCTGGCGCTATGCGGAGATCAGCGCCGAGCCGATCCGGCTGGCCACCCTCGACGCGTTCGGCGAACGGTTCGCGCCGTGCGGCTTCGACCCGGCATCCGTCTGGCCCGGCTACGGGATGGCCGAGACGGTGCTGATCGTGGCCGCCGGCCGCGCCCGCCACGAGCCCGGCCCCGCCGTCTGTCCGGTCGACGCCGACGCGCTGGCCGCCGGCACCGTCACCCCGGTGGCCCCCGACCACCCGCGCGCCCGGCCGATCGTCGACTGCGGACGGCCGGTGCCGGGCGCCACGGTGCTGGTCGTCGACCCCGAGCGGCATGTGCCGCTGCCGGACGGCCGGATCGGCGAGATCTGGACGGCCGGCAGCACCGTGAGCCCGGGCTACTGGGAGGATCCGGAGGCCATGGCCGGGGCGTTCGGCGCGCGCCTCGACACCGGCGAGGGGCCGTTCCTGCGCACCGGCGACCTCGGCTTCTTCCGGGATGGGCAGCTGTTCGTGACCGGGCGGCTCAAGGAACTGATCATCGTCAACGGGCAGAACCACTACCCGCAGGACATCGAGTACACCGTCCAACAGAGCCACCCGGCCTTCCCGCTGCATGGCGGGGCGGCGCTGTCGATCGATGCCGACGACGGCACCGAGCGCCTGGTGCTGGTGCAGGAGGTCGCCGACCGCATCCGCAAGAGCGTGGCCCCGGACGACCTGGCCGCCGCGGCACGCGCCGCCGTGGCCGAGGAGCACGGCCTGACCCTGGACGTGCTGGTGCTGATCCCTGAGCGCCGGCTGTTCAAGACGCCGTCGGGCAAGATCGAGCGGCGGCGCTGCCGCGAGGCGTTCCTGGCCGGCACCCTGCCCGAGCTGGCCCGCTTCGAGCGACCGGCCGCGGCCGGGGCGCCGGCGCCGGCCGCCGCCGGGATCTCCCGTCGCGAGGTGCGGCGACTGCTGGTGGAGGAGCTGGCGCGGCGCGCCGGGTTGATGCCGGAGCGGGTCTCGCCGCACGAGACCTTCGCCGCCTACGGCCTCGGCTCGCGCGATGCGGTCGAGATCTCCGGGGCGCTGGAGCGGCTGCTCGGCCGGCCGCTCAGCCCGGTGCTGCTTTACCGGCACCCGACCGTCGCCGCCGTCGTCGATGCCCTCTGCCCCGAGGCCGAGGATGCGGGGCCCGACCCCCGCCAAGCCGCCGCGGCGGCGGCTGCGGTGCCGGCGCCCGACGCACCGGCGGCAATCGTCGGCATGGCCTGCCGGTTCCCCGGCGCCGACGGCCCGGACGCCTTCTGGGACCTGCTGGTCCGCGGCGGCGACGCGATCGGGGACATCCCCGGCGACCGCTTCGATGCCGCCGCCCTGTACGACCCGGACCCGGACGCGCCCGGACGCATCTATACCCGCCACGGGGGTTTCATCCGCGATATCGACCGGTTCGACGCGGCCTTCTTCGGCATTTCCGGCCGCGAGGCCGCCGCGCTCGACCCGCAGCAGCGCCTCCTGCTCGAGGTGGCCTGGCATGCCCTGGAGGACGCCGGCATCGCTCCCGACGGCCTGCGCGGCAGCCGCACCGGCGTGTTCGTCGGGCTGACCAACAGCGACTACCTGCGGCTGGCGTTGCGCGGCGAGGTCGACGCCTGGCTGGGCACCGGAACCTCGGCCAGCGTCGCCGCCGGGCGGTTGTCGCACGCGCTGGGCCTGACCGGCCCGGCGCTGACGGTGGACACGTCGTGCTCATCGTCGCTGGTCGCCGTGCACCTGGCGGTGCGCAGCCTGCGCGCCGGGGAGTGCGACCTCGCCATCGTCGGCGGCGCCAACGCCTTGCTGTCGCCCGACGCCTTCGTCGCGCTGTGCCGGGCGCGCATGCTCAGCCCGAGCGGGCGGTGCCGGTCGTTCGCCGCCGGAGCCGACGGCTACGTGCGCGGCGAGGGCTGCGGCGTGGTCGTGCTCAGGCGCCTTGCCGATGCACAGACCGCCGGAGAACCCGTCGCCGCCGTGGTCGCCGGGTCCGCGATCAACCACGACGGCGCCTCTCTGGGCCTGACGGCGCCGTCACAGGCGGCGCAGGTCGCGGTCGTGCGCGCCGCGCTGGCCGACGCCGGGCTCGGGCCGGAGGCGCTCGGCCTGATCGAGGCGCACGGCACCGGCACCGGCCTGGGCGATCCGATCGAGGCGCAGGCCCTGGCCGAGGTTGTGGGCGAGGTTCCGGGCAAAGCCCTGGGCGGGAGCGCCGGCCGCCTGCCCGTCGCGTCGGTCAAGGGCAACATCGGACACCTGGAGTCGGCGGCGGGGATCGCCGGGCTGATCAAGGCGGCGCTGGCCGTACGCCACGGGGTGCTGCCGGCGCAGCTGCACTGCGCCGAGCCGAGCCCGCTGATCCCTTGGGACAGGCTGCCCCTGGCCGTCAACGCCGAGACCCGGCCGTGGCCCGCCGGCCCCGGCCCGCGCACGGCCGGCGTGAGCTCGTTCGGCTTCAGCGGCACCAACGCCCACGTCATCGTGCGGGAGGCCCCGGCAGGTCCGGCGTCGCTGCCCGCCGCCGGCCCGGCCGCCGGCCCGGCCGCCGGTGCGTCCGCCCCCGATCTGCTGGCCCTGTCGGCGGCGACGCCGAGCGCCCTGGCGCGGCTGGCGGCGGCATACCGCGACCGGCTGTCGGCAGCGGACGCGCCCGATGCCGGCGACGCCTGCTTCACCAGCCGGACCGGGCGCGCGGCCTTGCCGTACCGGCTGACCGCCGTCGGGAAGACCGGCACCGACCTGGCCCGCGCCCTCGGCGAGCGCCTCGGCGAGGACGGTGCGACTCCGTCCGGCGTGCGCCCGGCCTGGGCCGCGCCGCGCGTCGCGTTCCTGTTTTCCGGACACGGCGCGGCGACCCTCGGCCGGCTCGGTGCGGTGCTCGACACCGCGCCGGCGGTCCGCCGAACGGTCGAGGCGTGCGACCCGGTGCTGCGGCCCTATCTGCGCGACGCCGGTCTGGACGCGCCGCTGGCCGACCTGTTCCGGTCCGGCGACGAGGCCGATCCGCGCTGGCAGCGCACCGATGTTTTCCAGCCGCTGCTGTTCGTCCTGCAGATGGCGCTGGTCCGCTTCTGGGAGAGCCTGGGCGTGCGGCCGGACCTGGTCTGCGGCCACAGCGTCGGCGAACTCGCCGCGGCCTGCGCCGCCGGCGCCTTCCCGCTGGAGGAGGGCGCGTGGCTGGCCGCCGAGCGCGGGCGCTGTCTGCACCGGGCCGCGCCGCCGGGCGCCATGGCGGTGCTGGCGGCCGGCGCGGACGCGGTGCAGGCGCTGCTGGCGGACCTGCCGGAGGCGCGCGAGGCGGTCGTGGCGGGGCGCAACGCGCCGGCCGGTACCGCCGTTGCAGGACCGGCCGAGGCGGTTGACGCGGTGCTGCGCGTGGCCGAGGCGCGCGGCATCGCCGGGCGCCGCCTGCCGGTCGACCGGGCCTTCCATGCTCCCGCGGTGGCACCGGCGGCGGAGGCCTTCGCCGTCCCGGCCAGGCGGATCGCGGCGCGGCCGCTGACCACACCGTTCCTGTCGACCGTGACCGCGCAGACGATCGACACCGGCAGCACGATCGCGCCGGCCTACTGGGTTGACCAGATCCGCCGGCCGGTCGACTTCCTCGGCGCCTGCCGCGCGCTTGCGCCGGCACCCGACCGGCTGTTCGTGGAGGTCGGCCCGGCCGCGCTCGCGCTCGGCCTGCTCGGCCAGTGCCTGCCGGAGGCCGCAGAACGCTGCCTGCCGACGCTGGGCCCGGCCGCGGCCGGGTGGGGCGCGGTGCTGGAGACCGTCGGCGGCCTGTGGCGCGCCGGCGTGGCGATCGACTGGTCCGGCCTGCAGGCCGGGCGCGGCCGCCGCAAGGTGCCGCTGCCGTTGTACCCGTTCGAGCGGCGACGCCATTGGATCGAGCCGGCCGACGTGCCGGCCGTCGCCGCGGCGCCGGTAGCCGCGCGGGCGGAGGCCGCCGCGCCGGCGCCTGCCCCGCTCCCGGCGACGGGCCGCGCGGGGCCGAGCGCCCCGGTGCTGGCCGGGGTGTCGCCGGCCGAGCGGCCTGCCCGGCTCGAGCGGCACCTGCTCGCCGTGCTCGGCGACCTGCTCAGAACGCCGCAGGATGCGCTCGACCTCGACCGGCCGCTGATCGCCCAGGGCCTGGACTCGCTGATGGCGCTGCGGCTCAGCCAGCACCTGACCGCTGCCCTCGGCTGCACCGTACCGGTGCACGACCTGCTCGGCGGCACGACCGTGCGCGCGCTCGCCGTCCGCGCCGCCGAGGCGGTGCCGGGGGCCGGCGCCGATCCCGTCGCGCTGCCGCCGCCGCCAGCCCCTGCCGAGCCGGCCGCGCCCGCGGCGCCGGCGGACCGGGCGGGTGCGCCGCAGCCGGTCTCGTTCGCACAGCTCCGGCTGTGGCTGATGGACCGCCTCAGTCCCGGCAATCCGGCCTACAACCTGCCGACCGCCCTGCTGCTGACCGGCCCGGTGGATCAGGCCGCGCTGGCCCGCGCGCTGAGCGGCCTGGTCGCCCGCCACGAGATCCTGCGCACCGCGGTCTTCGGCGCGGGCGCCGAGCCGGTCCAGCAGGTCATGCCGGCCGTCCCGGTGCACGTGCCGCTGATCGACCTGTCGCGGCTGGCACCGGACGTCGCCCGGCGCCGCATCGACGAGGAGATGCGGGCGGAGGCGCGGCGCCCGTTCGACCTGTCCCGGCCGCCGCTGATGCGCGCCATCCTGTTCCGCAAGAGCCGGAACGAGGCGATCCTGCAGCTCACCTTCCACCACATCGCCGCGGACGGCTGGTCGATCACCGGCATCCTGCTGGCCGAGCTGCGCGCGCTGTACCGCGCGGCGCGGGAGCCGGGCTGGCCGGTGCCGGCGCCGCCGCCCGTGCAGTACGCGGGTTTCGCCGCCGCCCAGCGCCGCGCCGCCGACGCGGCGGCGGTCGCCGACAGCCTGGCGTGGTGGCGGCAGACGCTGGCCGATGCGCCGCCGCCGGTCCGCCCGCCCGAAGACCGTCATCCGCCCGGACCGCGCCGCTTCGCCGGACGCCGGCTGCGGCGCCTGCTGCCGCGCCGTCTGGCGCAGAAGCTGCGCGCGCTCGGCCGCGACGCGCAGGCGACGCTGTTCATGGTCATGCTGACCGGGCTGGCCGTCCTGCTGGCGCGGGTGTGCGGTCGCGACGACATGATCGTCGGCACGGCCCGATCGGCCCGCACCCGCGACACCGAGATGGCGTTCGGCGACTTCACAGACTTCCTGCCGCTGCGCCTGCGGGTGGGCGAGGCGGATGCCGTGACGGCGGCGCTGGCCCGGGTCCGCGCCGCCGTGCTCGACGCGTTCGCCCACGGCGACTGCCCGTTCGAGCGGATCGTCGCGGCCGCCCGGCCGGCGCGGCGCAGCGGCGACAACCCGCTGTTCGACGTCTCGTTCGTCCTGCACACCTTCTTCGACGGCGACCGTTCCTGCCGGCTGGACGACGACCTGGTCGCCAACGTCATCCCGCCCCTGGCCCAGCTCGACAACGGCACCGCCGAGTTGGGCCTGATCATCGAGGCCGGCGACTTCGCCGACGGCTTCTTCGTCGAGTGCGAGTTCGACACCGACCTGTACGACGCGGAGACGGCGGCGGGTCTGCTGGAGGCGTACGAGGCGGTGCTGGCGGGGATGGCGGCGGCGCCGGGGGCGCGGGTCGGGCGGCTGGGGCTGGCCGGGGCGCGGCA
>Ga0081527_100850_pt1 | contig 10250 bp, 9 predicted proteins | sample HotLakmasection5_FD_70992 | JGI IMG/M metagenome (GOLD analysis project Ga0081527, IMG submission 70992) | Hypersaline microbial mat communities from Hot Lake, Washington, USA - Section #5 (SPADES assembly) (version 2) | ecosystem: Environmental > Aquatic > Non-marine Saline and Alkaline >... | reverse complement strand
GAAGTGCCGGTAGACCGCCGTCGGGTCGGCGCCGAGCTCCCGTCCGAGCGCCCGGAAGCTCATCGCCTCGGGATCCGGGTGCTGCGCCAGCCGCAGCGCCGCGTCGACGATCAACTCACGATCGAGCGCAGGTCGACGACGCCGACGTCCTGACGCGGTAGGGGTCATGAGCAGACCTCCGGACAGGAGCACGAAACGGGACGCCGGCCTCATGCATGTCGACGAAGGGGATGTCGACGAAGCCAGCGTCGTACCGTAGCAGCCACGCTCGAGCGCCCATCCTGTGCACCGGCAGGGCTGCGCTTCGGGGACCACTGGCGGCTGGGGCTGCCTTCGGTCGGGGCTCCTCCTGGTCGTCGCCGTGGGTCTCGTCCGCTCATCCGGCCCCTGCGACCCGTTCCCTCGAGGGTCGCCTCGGCGCGGCCGTGGGACCCGTGCCGGCCAACCGGGAGACGGCCTCACCACCGGTTGCCAGGCCCAGCAACACCCCGAGGGTGATCCCCACCATCGAGGTGCCCATGGTGACGAGCGACGCCACCCCTTCGATGCGGGCCTCGTCGAGGAAGCTGGTCACCCCGGCCAGCCCGATGGCGCCCGGGACCAACAACCAGAAGCCCGGAAGGAAGCTGACCAGCGCCGGTGGCCCCGCCGGATGCCTCGCGGCCATCATCGCCACGGGCGTGAGCGCCAACGCGCCGAAGAACGCAGACAGGGCGCTACCGAAGAACAGCCCGCCCAGCACCTGTCCGGCGTACGCGACGTAGAGCACCGCCAGGATCCACGGCATCGAGCGCGGTCGCACGCCGTTGAACAGCATCACGCCCAGCCCGAACACGGCCACCCCGACCCAGGGCCAGACCGCCGCGGCCGCGGCGGTTGAGGGTGCGTCGATCGCCGCCGCCGGGACACCGAGCAGCTCCGCCCCGGCGAGGATCCCGAGCGCCAGCAGCACGAGCTGCAGCGCCCCTGCAGCCAGCCGGCCGGCTCCTGACACCACCTGTCCGGTGGCGAGCTCGTACACCGCCGTCGTCAGCACCGCCCCGGGCAGGAACATCACCAGCGGGGCGACCAGCGGGGGGAACACCCCCAGATCAGGCAGCACCCGCCCAAGGCCGAACACCACCGACGCCACCACGAACGCCGCCAGGACCGGCAGGAACACCTCGTAGCGCCGCGCGATGCGCGCCGAACTCAGCTGCAGCCACCCCACCGCCCCGCCGAGCCCAGCCCCAACCACCAGGTCCAGCCACCCACCCCGCAGGAGCAGGACCAGCCCGGAGGCGAACAGCACGTGTCCGACCAGCCGCACCGGCGGGGAGTAGGACGGTCGCTTGCGGCGAACGGCGCGGATCGCCGCCCGACCTTCGATCGGACCGAGCTCACCCCGGCGCGCGTCGTCAGCGAGACGGAAGACCGCGTCGACCTGGTCCAGCCGCAGTCGCACCAGGCCAGCGGGCGCCACCTCGGTCCGCACGCTTGCTTCGTCCGGCAGCGAGATGATGATCGCGGTCGGGAGGACCAGGACTCCCAGCTCGACAACGCCGTTGGCGCGGGCGACAGCCTGCACCGTGGTCTGGACGTTGGCGACCGGGTAGCCGGCATCCACCAGCGCCTCGGCGAACTCCAGCAGGAAGTCCAGCGTGTCCTGCGTCGTCGCGGGCTGTGGCTCAACGCTTCGAGGGGGTCGCGGTGGCTGCCTGTCCCGCGTCAGCTCTCGGCGAGATGCACTTCGCAGCAGCACGCCACTCAGCACGAGCACGCCCAGGGCGAGCACGATCGAGGTCACGCTGGTGCGCGCCTGCACCACCGCAGGGGCCGTGCCGGATCTTGCCGGGAGCTGCGGCCCGTTGGTTGCGACATCGCCCGGCGTTGCGTCCTCACCCGATCCGCCGTCCTCGCCACCCGACTCGGTCGTCTGACCCGGTGGTTCTGCCTCGTGGGGCGGCGTGTCGACGTCGGGTGGGTCCACGTCGGGCACCGCCTCCGAGCTGTCGACGTCGGGTGGAACGACGTCGGGCACCCCCTCCGAGGTGTCGACGCCGGCGTCACCACCCACCTCCACCCCGCTGTCGGGCAACTCGGTCGCCATCTGCGGGGCAGCAGGGCTGGACATCGGGCGGGATGCCCCGCCGAGGTGGTCGCCCGCGACATCGACGGCCGGCGCACCCGCGCCGATCGCCGCCAGGATCAGGAACCACCACAGGTGTGTCCACATCTCTGGTCCTCACTCCCCCGCTTCGCGGCCGTCGTGACGACCGCGACGACCACGTCCAGCAGTAGCTCGAGGCCGGACCGGAACAGCTCGGCAGCGCGCAACCGCGACACCGGGTGGCGCAGTGCGACCGCCGTTGGGTGGTGCTCCGCATCGAGCAACGCCTGCGCGGCGATCCAGGCACGCTCACTGGCTCCTTGGACCGGTCGTCCTTCAGCCGGCGAGCAGCCTGGGCCGCTGCCATCGATGCCGCGTAGCTGGCCAGCAGCGGGAAGCAGCCGGCGACCTTCTCCGGCGGCAACCCGGCCTCGGCCAAGCTGCCAGCAGGACCTCCAGCAGCGCGAACTCCCCTGGCCCCCGATCGTTCGGTGGCCCGCCTCCGTGCCGATCGCCGGTGCCACGACCGGCTCGAGGTAGCCGCTCGCGACGGTACGCAGGCGATCGGGCCCCGCGTGGCCGGCCGGAGGGGGGGCGGCCAGCCTCCGGATGACGGACGCAGGTGCTCAGGCGAGCAGCTTGGCCTTCTGCGTCGCGAAGTCGTCCTCGCTCAGCACGCCGCGATCGCGCAGATCGGCGAGCGTGGTCAGCTCGCTCGCGATGCTGGGAGCGGCTGCCACCTCCCGGATGTAGTGCTCTGCTGCCGCCTGCGCAGCCTCTGCCCGAGCCACACCACGCTCGTGCATCCCACCGCCCCGCGCGATCAGGTAGATCAGGACACCGAGGTAGGGCAGGACGACCAGGAGCACGACCCACAGGGCCTTCGCCACGCCGCCGAGATCCTCGGAGCGGAAGACGTCCGTGAAGACCGAGATCAGCAACCAGATCCACAGGAAGAACAGCGAGAAGTAGAGCATCAGCAGGAACGCATCGACCAAACCCATGGTGGTTACTCCGAAGACGTGGGTTCACCGTCGGGGCGCGATCGCCGCCGACACGAGAACGGGAGGGAAAGCGGCCTGATCCGCGAACAACGGAGGCCGTAGCCGGGAGGATGACACAGACCGCACACCGTTGTCAACGCCGTTGTCCCCCGCTGGCTCATACCGGGTGCGCACCCACCGGAAGACCGGACCGACCCAGGTGCGCGACGATGCGCTAGCTGATGATCTCGAGGTCTGGCCGCCCAGGCAGTTCATGGAGCTGGCCGAGATCCGCGGCACCCGCAACCGAGCGCTGGCCCCCCGCCGACAGGCCGAGCGCGGTCCCGAGCGTCGCGAAGACCAGTGGCAGGTAGATCCAGTGGTGGCTACCCGGGTGCGCGATCCCGAGCCCGGCGAGACTGGAGGCGCCGGCGAAGCCCGTCAGCAGACCCGCTCCCAGCCCGAGCAACGGTCGGCCGTGGCCGTGACGATCCGTCCTGACTGCCCTGACCGTCGCCGTCAGGAGCACCGGGAATGCCACGGACGAGGTGATCGCGCGCCCGTCGACGTCCGAGACGGTAGCCAGCGTCAGCAGTGCGAAGATCCCCACCGACAGCCCCATGAACAGCTGCGGGACGGGAAGGCGCGCGAGAGGCATGACAGCTCCTGTGCGGAGGACCGGGTCCCGGGAGCAACGAAGCGGTAGGGCGTCCTGGCACGTCATCCTGTCGAGTCGGGGTAACCGTCGACCCGGGGAAGCAGAGACCAGGGAGCAGCCCGGTCCGATCCACTACCAGCATCTCGGCCGGGCGGGCGGAAGTATGCCCAGATGGATACAACGTTGTCAACGATGTAGACTTCACGTCATCACGGACCCACAGACCGTGCTTCCCCCTTCCAGGCCCGGGGCGCCAGTGGCTCGGTCGATGCCACCGTGCCGCTAGGGTCAACGCCGTGGACACCGAGGATCTCGCCAGTAGCTTCGACATCGCCGTGGCAGCGGGGTGGTACTCGGCGGTGGCGGGCCTGCTGGCGGGGTTCGCCCTCGTCGCGATCCTGCTGCCGCTCGACCACGACAGCGCCGAGATCGAGTCCGAGCGTGCGACCAACGCCGTGATCGTCTTCGTCTGCTCGTTCTTCTCCCTGCTCATCCTGTCGATCAGCTACGCGATCCTGGCCGGCCGCATCGGGGCCGGCCGGGTCGCAGGTGTTGCCGCCCACGAGCAGATGCTCAACGGAGCGGCCTTCGGCCTGTCCACCCTGCTCCTGCTGTTCGGCCTGCACGCGATCCTCGGCACCTACGGCGCGAACCGGGAGGCCTTGGCACCGGCCCGCCAGCTGATCCTGACCGTCACCTCGGTCCTGGCCCCCCTGCTGGTCCTGGCCCTGCAGTTCAGCAACACCATCGACCTCCAGCGGTTCCGGGCCGGCGGAGCACTGGACGGCATCCCCCCCGGGCTGTGGGCCAACCTGCTGATCGCACTCACGGCGACCACCGCGATCCTGCTCGTAGCCGCCGCACGATCCCGCCTCCCCAAGGCCAGCACCGCACCACGGCTGATCGCCAAGACCGTCCTCGGCTACACCTTCGCCGTCACCATCTGGACCTCGCTCGCCGTCCCACTCCTGCCCGTGGAGATCGTCACCAGCGCCGCGATCGAGCACAGCTGATGGGACTCACCGCCTTCGGGTCCGTCGCCGTCAGCGTCGCCTCCTGGATCGGCCGATGACCTCGCGACGTCACGCCAGGGTCTTCGCCTTCTGGGCCGAGAACTCCTGCTCCGAGAGCACACCGCGATCGCGCAGATCCGCGAGTGCCGCCAGCTCCGACGCGGCAGTAGGAGTCGCGGCCACCTCCCGGATGTACTGCTCCGCTGCTGCAACCGAGGCCGCAGCCCGAGCGGTCTCACGGGCGTGCATCCCCCCGCCGCGCGCGATCAGGTAGACCAGGACCCCGAGGTACGGCAGCACCACGAGCAGCACGACCCAGACGGCCTTCGCCACGCCGCTGAGGTCCCCTGAGCGGAAGACATCAGCGAACACGGAGATGAGCAGCCAGATCCACAGGAAGAACAGCGAGAAGTACAGCATCAGCAGGAAGGCTTCGATCAGCGACATCTCTTGGGCTCCAGGACTCGTGGTCACACGACGCGTCCCGGGTCAAGGAACCCGGCACGGACCGCGGCAGGATGCCCCGCCCCTTCCGGCATGTCAACATCGTTGACTACGTGTCCTGGGGCCTTGGCTGCTCGCGCGAGTCACATCGGTGTCGGGACAGGAGGCAGACGCACCACGATGTTGACAGGTACGTTGACATGCAGCCTTTCTACAGGCCCCTCTTGCCCTTCCCCGAGCTCCGGAGCAGCTCATGCAGGGACCACTACCGCACGGGCGTGACGTCGGGCACCGCGTGGATGCGGCCGCCTTGCCGAGCGCGGTTCCAGCGGTCACTGCGGGCTCCGCCCCGCTGACCGGATCGTCGCACACGTCCGGACGCGGCCGTGAGGATCGGCTGCTTCGTGCCTCGGTCTGGGGCGGTGCGCTCTTCGCTGTGGTCGGGGTGGGGTGGGGGCTGGCTGCGGGATCGAAGATGATCCTGTTCGACGGGCTCTACTCCTCGATCAGCGTCGCGTTGTCGATCCTGTCACTGCTCACCTTCCGAGCGGTGCAGCGTGGGCCGGATGCCCGCTACCACTATGGTCGCGATGCGATGAGCTCGTTGGTCGTCGTGGTCAAGGGCGTGGCCATCGGTGCACTGAGCCTGTTCGCGCTCGGTGGTGCCGTACTGGACCTGATGGCGGGTGGGCGCGAGGTGGCCGTCGGGTCGGCTGCGCTGTACGCCGGGCTCGCGACGGTGGGCTGCGGCGCGATGACGTTGACGCTACGACGCTCGAGCACCCGGCAGGGCTCGGAGTTGCTGCGGGCCGAATCAGCTCAGTGGTCGCTGGACACGGCGCTGAGCGCGGCGGTCCTCGTCGGGTTCCTCGGCGCGATGTTCGCGCAGTCGCGCGGCCGCGACGATGTCGCCGCCCTCATCGACCCCTTGATGGTGGCGATGTTGTCCACCGCGTTCCTGGCCCTGCCGGTCCGGCTCATCCGCCAGGGGCTCCGCGGAACCCTCGCCGCAGCGCCAGACACCGACGTCCAGGAGGCGATCCAGGCCGTCGTCACCGGGATCGCCGACGCCCACGACTTCGCGCGCTCCTCCTGCCGCATCGCCGCCTTCGGGGAGCGCTACGACCTGACCATCGGTCTGCTCGCCGATGCCGGCACCGACCTCGGCGACCTCGCTGACGCCGACCGCGTCCGCGCTGAGCTGCAAGCCGCGCTCGACGAGCTGCCCTACGACCTGCTGCTCTCGGTCAGCATCACCGGCGACGAGCGATGGCTCGACTGAGCACCACGCCGCCCGAACGGCGGTGATCTCCGGCACGGCGACCGCTACCGGCTGCCCACCGGGTCTTCTACATCGTCCGGCGGCTGCACGGCCGCGAGGCGGCCGAGTCGGTCGTGCGTGACCTACGGCCACAGCTGGACCTCGATCTGCCCGACGCGGCCCGGGTCCTTCAAGCCGCCACCATCAAGGCGGAGAACGCCATGGCTGGACTGGGGCGGTTGTTGTGGACCCGAGCAGCACGCTGCTGAGCACGAGGACGACGAGCGCGACGATGATCGAGGCCACGGGGACGGGCGCCTGGATCAACGCCGGAGGGCTCCACAGCCTCGCCGGCGGATCTACCCCGTCAGGCGCCGGGCAGGTGTCCGCGACGCCCTGGGCCTCCACGTCGGCGGCATGGTCGGTCGACCCCATATCCTCTTGGAAAACCGGTGTTGACATCGGTGTTGACTTCGTCGATGCTGCCGATGCCCTCGACCCGAGAGGGCCAGACCAGGAGAGCAACCGAGATGAGCGAAACTGCGGCGCACGGGGACGACCTCTGCTACCTGAGCGCCACCGAACAGATGGCCCGGTTCGCTGCCGGCACGCTCTCCCCCGTAGAGGTGCTCGAGGCACAGATCGCCCGGGTCGAGGAGATCGACTCCCGTGTGAACGCGGTGACCTTCACCGCGTTCGACGATGCCATGGCGGCTGCCAGGGACAGCGAGTCCCGGTACCGCGATGGGAGTGCACGGCCCCTCGAGGGGCTCACCGTCGCGCTCAAGGATGAGGACGGACTGGCAGGCTGGCCGATGACCGCCGGCTCCGCGCTGCTCGCGAAGAACCGGCTGACGGAGAACACCCCGGTGGTGGACCTGCTGCTGGCGGCCGGGGCCATCTGCCATCTGCAGACGACCGTACCCGAGGCCTACTTCATCGCCCTGACCTGGTCGAAGCTGTGGGGTGTGACGCGCAACCCCTGGAACCTGGCGGCCACCGTCGGCGGATCGTCGGGGGGCTCGGGCGCTGCGCTCGCGGCCGGGTTCACCACCCTGGCCACGGGGAGCGACATGGGCGGATCGATCCGGATCCCGGCGGCGTTCAACGGCATCTACGGGTTCAAGCCGCCTCACGGCCGTGTCCCGTTGCCGCCCGGTGGCGAGGTCATGCCCCAGGGCACCTCGGGCCCGATGGCCAGGACCTTCGAGGATCTCGCGCTGATGCAGACGGCCATCACCGGTCCCCACCCGAAGCAGATGACCGCGCTTCGGCCCCCGTTGCACTACCCCCACGACCGGGCCGCCTACGCGGACGTCGAGGGTCTGCGTATCGCCTACAGCCCCAACCAGGGGTGGGCGGTGATCGACCCGGAGGTCCGGGCGAACACCGATGCAGCCGTCCGTGCGCTCGCCTCCCGAGGTGCCGTCGTCGAGGAGGTCGAACTCCCGTGGGACGGCAACGTGATCGAGGATGCGACCGTCAAGGCGCTGCTGTCCTCCTCGATGGGGGCCATGCTGCTCCAGGCTGCAGGGCTCGATGAATCGGCTCCGTTGACCACCTACGCCCGCCACTTCATCGCACTGGCCGAGCAGGATGCCGGCCCGGTGCAGCTCGCCGGGGCGGGTGCCGCTGCGGCCGAGATGTTCGCGACCTACGACGCACTGTTCGAGCAGGGCTTCGATGCCTTCATCTGCCCGACGGTGTCGACCACCCATCTGCGCGCCGACCTCGACTTCACGACTGACACGCTCGAGGTTGCCGGCGAACTCGTCAACCCCCTGAGCGGCTGGTTCCTGACCGGAGCGTTCAACCTGCTCTACACGGTGCCGGTCCTCAGCGTGCCCACCGGCCTGGCCAGCAACGGCGTCCCGACGGGCATGCAGATCGCCGGTCGGGCCTACGACGACCTGACGGCCTTCCGCGTCGCTGCGGCCCACGCCACGACGGCACCACAACTCTTCGACGGTGACCGCATGCCCGACTTCCGCGAGGCATGAGCACCAGGGCACGTTCCGCTGCTCACCGGCACCTGACGCATCCGGTCCACCTGCCCGCAGGACCATGATCTGGTGTTCCCCCGCCTCGACGGCACCGCCATCCCACGCAAACGCGCCTCCCAGCAGTTCACCCGACAGGCCGACACCGCCGCCGAGATCACCGCCACCGCCATCATCGAAGACCGATGAACACCCCCGGATGGCTCGGCTTCTGATGTTCGGGCGGTCCTGACGTGGATCGACGTGCCGTGCGATGTCCTGCACGTCGCGCAGGCTGCACCCGGCGTCGAGCGCTGCGGTGATCGCAGCGTGCCGGAGCGAGTGGGGCGAGATCCGCTTGTCGATCCCGGCGCGTCTCGGCAGCCGACGCACGATCCGATCCAGTCGACTTCCTTCAGCACGGGCGAGCAATCGCCCATCAGCCCGCTCTCCGACGGGGGCGCTGGACGTGAACCGCTGGGGAGTGTTCGAGAAGCTGTTCCTCGACGTAAGTCACGGTAGAACCCGGTGAGCACGACCAGCTTCGGCGCGACTGTGGCAGGTGCTAGACCGCGCGCTTCGAGGTCGCGGGCCTACAGCCCGAAATGCGGACGGCGGACCTCCGCCAGCGGCTCGAGGTGGTGCTGCAAACGCTCCTGTTCTGCGCCGCGGGATCGGCGCGAGGCCAGCGTCTACCCGTGCTACCTTCAGGACAACCGTAAGGTTCGGAGTCGGCCATGACGGAACGCTTCATCGGGGTTGAGCAGGCCCGTGGGCAGCTCGGCCGCCTGGTCGATGACGTGGCCGGTGGGGCCGAGGCGATCTCGTTGACCAAGCGAGGACGTCCGGTGGCCGTCCTGGTCAACCGGGACGAGTGGGAGGCACTGCGACAGCTCGTCCGCGCAGAAGCTCGTGACGAACTCCGCGCCCGTCTGACCCAGATCCGTGAACGCGTCGCCGAAGCCGGTCTGGATCCGGCCACCGTGGACGAGGCGATCGAGGCGGCCCGGAAAGTGTCGTGATCCGTGCGGTGCTCGACACCAACACCATCGTGTCCGGAGTCGGGTGGGGCGGGTCGCCGGGAGCCGTACTGGACGCCGCCCTGGCCGGCCGCTTCGAGATGGTCACGAGCCCGAGCCTGCTCGATGAACTGCGCCGGGTGCTCAGCTACCCCAAGCTGCAAGCGGTCAACGGCGGTGCGGACGAACTCACCGAGCTGCTGGCCCTCGCTACCGTCGTGATCAACCCAACGGAGTCGGTCGCGGTCCCCCGGGATCCCGACGATGACCGCCTCATCGAGGCCGCCCTGGCGGCGAACGCCGACGTCATCGTCACCGGCGACCAAGATCTGCTCACCCTGGGAAGCGTTGACCAGATCAGGATTCTGACACCCCGACAGTTCCTCGAAACACTCGACACGAGCACAGACTCCCGCCACCCAGAAGCGAACCAACTATGGGCGGAAGCGGCTCCGACCGCACCCGCACATCATCACGGTGATGGCGTCGCTCGGTAAGTAGCGATACCGGGCGTTGGTTACTGCAGGTCGAGGACGGTCTCCAAGGCCAGGTCAACGCCCCACTGCTCCTCAACGGTGAGGTGGCCTTGGTGGTCACCGAGCCTGCTCACGTCGACCGCGCCAGTCTGCTCCACGAGCACTCGAGTTGAGGAGCCGTTGATCTCGATCTCGGGTCGGAACGATGCGGGGCGCGCCGCGGTGGAGGTCGGCGCGATGAGCACGGTCGACAGCCGCATCAACGCGTCGGACTGCACGATGACGCCGTACCGGACGCCGGACTGCTCGGGCCCTTGACGACCCCCGG
>Ga0081527_100848_pt1 | contig 10271 bp, 23 predicted proteins | sample HotLakmasection5_FD_70992 | JGI IMG/M metagenome (GOLD analysis project Ga0081527, IMG submission 70992) | Hypersaline microbial mat communities from Hot Lake, Washington, USA - Section #5 (SPADES assembly) (version 2) | ecosystem: Environmental > Aquatic > Non-marine Saline and Alkaline >... | reverse complement strand
GGGGTTGGCGGCAATAACAAGCGTCGTGTCGGTCGCCGCCAGTTCAACATCATCCTGCGGCGTCCATGACGAATAAGGCCGTATCAGCAGCGGAGAAGTCGATGTCAGCCGCCTGTCGTTCAGGCTCCCGGCTCCCCACGCCATTAAAACATCAATGTCGCTGCCGGAATTGTTGATAAGCTTCGCCGTTTCGATTTGCAGGCCGGGCGGGCGGTATTCGAGACCGCCCGCGAAAAAGAAGGTGTTGCCGTTGTTAAGCTGAACCTCGAAATTGGCGTCGCTTTCAAGGCACCCGATAAATTCACCGTATGCCGGGATATTGATAAAGCTGTTTGCCGGGATGGTGAAAAGGCCGGTGTCGGCGCTGTCTATGATGCCGCCCTGCATGTCAATTACTCCTCAAAGCTAGGGTTATGGCGACGACCGAAGCGCCGCCGACAAGCCACGGAATGGCGGAATTAAAGGCCCGCGCTTCGCTGTCCTGCCGCTGTTTATCGACGAACTCAAAAGCCTTATCGGCATTATCGGCGATAGCGGAGAGCGCCCCGGTGCCGAGAACGCGGGCATAGCCAATAGCTTCGCGGGCAATCTCTTCATTACCAGACAGAGCTTTGAGGCCGAGTTCCTTAGCAGCCTGTATCGCGCCGCCGTCAAGCACATTCACGCTTGATCCGTGAGCGGCGACGATGGAGCCGTCAGCCGCGCCGACGCGGTTGTCGTACTGTTTTGTTTGCTGGCTGGTGCTGGATGAACTGCTGGACTTAAAGCACATGGGCAACCTCCGCCCGGTACAGGCCGGGAAATACGTGTTTGAAGCCGAGACTTTCAAGACGCTTCGCCATGGCCCGGCGCTCTGCGGTGGCATTGATGGCGGTAAATCCGAACTGCTTGACGTGATCGAACAAAGGCCCGATAACGCCGCCCGGTACAGGCCGGAAGTTGACGAGATGAAACAGCATCTCCCGGCCAATGACCTCATAGACGGCATGGCCTATAATTTCCGCGCCGTCAGCCGCGCCGATCAGGTGATATTGCGGCTTCATAAATTCGCGCTTGTAATGCGCAACATCCGGCACCGCCAGCCCTTTAAAAATCTCGCCGGTTTTGATGATATGCTTGCTTTTTTCAGGGTAAAAAATCATTTGCGCCCCGCCATGTAAATGCCGCCCGCCACAAGTGCCAGGACGATCAGCGTTGCAGGATTAAGCAAGGGCGCGCCCTGCCCCGCGCTGCCGCCGCCGACGTTAAAATCGCCGCCGAGCTGCGTTGTGGCGTAAATGCCGCCTGAACTTGAATGCGCGGAACTGGAGCCGGAAAAACCGCTGCCGAAAGGCGATGAAAACAAGTCCATGGCCGTTCCAAGCAGCGATTTGTCAAGCTGTTCCGGTTTGCGCTGTGGGATAGGCGGCGTACTCATTTTACCGCCTTCCATATCACGACGGCACCGAAGCCGATAAACGCGGCGGGCAATACCCATTGCGGCAGGCCGAGCGGGCCGGGCTGTGTGCCGCCAAGCCCCCATGTTGCCATGCTGTCGGCATTCTGTGCGTTCGCCGTTTCCTGATACTGCAAGACCGCCGAAGCCTCGGATTGATCCTTGGCTATGCGATAGTCCAGATAGCCAAGGCCAAGATTGCTGGCGGTTTCCAGTATGCGGTCAAGTGCTGAGGGGTTGTTGCTCATGACGCCCCCCTATCGCGTAGCGAACGGGTTGTTCAAAGTCTCCATGACGATAGGAACTGTGCCCGTACCGTCGATGTTGTAATCAACTTTAAACTCGCTCACCTTTGACAGCGGCCAGACATCGCCAAGCCGGTTATTGACAAGCGCGTCAACGTGAACATAGCCGCTCTGCGGGCTGCGCTCTGCGTTCCACTTGTAGTATTCGTGGGCGCTGACGATATCACAGTCTCGGAAAGGCACCTTGGACAGGTAAACGTCCAGCCGGTCGATGTCGGCATTGTCGAAGTGCATGGCTACCAGATCGCCGTTACCGCGCGGCAGGTTGTAAATCTCCTGCTTTCCGGTGATAGCGGCGGCATGGGCGAACTCATGAACTTCAACGATTGTGCCGAGGTCGCGTTCCTGCGCCGTAACAACGGCTTCGGCTTCGAGCGTCGGGCTGGTCGCATCCGCTGCCAGCTTGACAACGATCTCGAACGAGCGAACGTTCTTCATGCCCCAGCCGGGGTTTTCTTCGCCTTCGATGGTCTTGTGCCATGGCCGCGTAAGCGGAATGACAATCTGGCCGTCTGTAAAGGCGATACCGTAATACTTCATCAAAACGTCGATGATGTATTTGCCGGAAACGCTAAAGCGCGGCTTGCCGTTGATTTTCAGCGTGACAAGCTCGATGTTGTTTTTCATCGTGCTTTCGTCGGCGTCGCTGCCGTCGTCAGTGTGCTTGAGGATGATCGCGCGGTATGTCGGCGCTCCCTCGCCCGCAACGGCTTGCAGCGAGCTGGGTTTGCCCGCTGTCACCTGATTGAAGGCTTCAAGTTTGTTGATGTAATGATACATTTGCCTGCTCTCCTTTCAGATTAACCGGAAAAACCGGCGCGAGCGGTGGACAGGGCTTGCACTTTGGCCATAGCATAGCCCGCAGCGATAACGCCGCCAGCGACAAGGCCGACAGTCAAAAGATGTTTGTCAAGGTCGTCGAACATGGGTCAGGTTCCTTCGATTTGGTTGTAAATGGCGGGCTTGACCACGAACTCAAAAAGCGTCGCTGATGCGATGCTTAAGGCAATGGCAAAGGCGATGCTGGTTTTGTTCATGGTCTCCCCCGGTGATTGGAGTGCGCGGAATTGCGCTATCCTGAAAATCTTCGCAAAGTCATTTCGAAATGCGTCAAGGGAAAAGTGCGGTGCCGCCTATAGGAAAACGCAATAATGTTTTAAGGTTTTGGAAACAGATTCGCTTTTTTGCCGCTTTTTGCTAGCGGTTTCCCAGCTATTCCACAGTGTTTCCTCACTAAAAAAGCCTATAAATTTACAAAAGCATGAAATATTATTGCGTTTTCTTATAAGCGCTTTAAAGGGTCGCCGAATGACACGCTAAAAAACTTGCCAGTTAAAAGAAAGTTTCAGGCACAATAAAAATCAGGGCGCAGCAACGCCCTGATTTAAATCTCTAACACCTGAAAGGAGGTGAAAGACATGGATATTAAAGTTCTTAGATTTATAGCTTATATCATTTTGAGGCATTTCCTCAAGAACAAGTGCTAACCCTTCTCTCTCGCGCCGCTGGCTGTGTCTGTATGCGGTTTTCCGGCACGAGCGGCGCGAGAGACGCTATCAACATCGCGGATATGAACCTCCCAGCGGGGATTATTAACCGTCAGGTGACTTTTGACATCTTTCACCCAGCCGGTGAACCCGATATCTTCGAAATGCACACGGCCCGAATAACCCTTTTCGACATAGCGAGAAAACCAGACCGCGCCGACCTTCACGGCCTTTTCTACATCGACGGAATGTATCGAAATACTAACGGTCATTAAAACTTTCCGGGTTCGATGCCCTGCATTTCTTCCAGCATATCGTCAATTTTGGCGATAATATCATCGCAGTGCTGAACCATGATGAAATCCAGATCGCCCCAGTTGTAGGAAATCTGGTGCAGCTTTTCCCGCATGGATAACAGGCGTTTTTTCGTGTTCCATTTCAGGTCGGTAACTGGTGCGTTGGCGCGGCGGGTCATGCCATCACCAACAGCATAATTCCGTGCAGGGCGATGAAGAACCATATTAGAACTCTTTCAAAGTCACTCATGCCCCTGCTCTCCGCCTCTGCCGGGCGAAATCATTCACGCCGGAAATAATCTGGCCGTCCTTAAAATGCAAATACTCATGCGGCGACAGCCCGGCCAGTTCGTCGGCATGTGACGGGCCTAAAATCTGCCGCGCTGCCTGCTTGTCAACGTGCGCCGTGGTGCGGAAATAATAATTCTCGGCGCAGTTGCCGCGAAAATCCATGTGCACCTGGGCGAGCCGCTGGCTGGCTCCGATGATCTCAATGCCGTAATGCCTGCCAACATTGCACAGCATCAGGAAATCAGTCTCGCCCGCCGCCATGCTGCGGTTAGGAACGAGCAGGCTCATTTCATCGACAACGAGCGTTATCATGCGGCTGTCTTTGCCGTCATAATACGGCTTCTGAATTTGCCGCAGGTCGCGGGAAAGCCGCAGGAACGATGCCTGCATGTCCGGGTGTTCGGATATGTCGAGCGCCATGCGAAAGCCGCTGTTCCATGCGCCTTTCAGCGCCTTGTATAATCCCTCATGGGTTTTATAACTCTGGAACCCGGCCTCGCCATATTCGCCGATAGGGTCAGCGACAATAACCCGGTGATTTTGTTTGACCAGTTCCTTGATGCGCGTGGATTTCCCGGAACCGCGCCCGCCCCATACGCCTATGATTTTCGCGTCCTTTTTCATTGAACCGTACCTCTCATGTTGTAGCTGGGAATGTTGCTTTCTGCCTGCCCTGCCGGTTGCTGCGCCCCCTGCTTTGCCTGCATCTCGGCGGCAACGCCCTGCGCCTTCGATCCGACAAACCGGCCTATTAAAATCCAGTCCATCATGACCGGCCCGCCCGGCGTGAGCATCCATTTAAACCACTTGCTGGCCTTGGCCCTGCGGTGCATGGCGGCGAGTGACTTTCTATCTTCCGGCTTGATTTCCAGCGATTTAAAGCCGGTGCCGTCTGCCGCCATGCCGAAAAGTTCGGCATACATTTCGATAAATTCAGCTTCGCTTAGAACGTGGGATTTTTCCGGCGCTATATCGCCATTTCCGGCGATAGGCCCGGACACTTCCGCGCCGTTCAGCAGTTCGTCAAAATGCGTCGGCTCCTCAGAGCCAGCTTTCAGAGAACTTTCGTCGCTTTGGCCGCTCGGCTGGTTCATCACCGTCGAGGGCTGGCCCTCCGTTGTGTCCGATGCCGGGTTGCTCGCCGGAGGGTTCGGCTTCTCCGTCCCCTCCGGCTTCTCTTGGGTTTTCTCGTTGTTCGGCTGGTTCTTGCTCATGCGCAGGTTGTGCAGCATTGTCTACCTCATAATTCTGGATGATTTCACGGCTTGCGGTGCGGCCCCAAAAAGCCCGGAAACCGCAGCGTTCGCGGCGTTCCGGGTCGATTATGTGGGTGCAGTACACGAAAGCCGTATGATTTTTACTAACCTTCATTGGCAGCGGTTCGCCGCAGGAAGGGCAGGCTATAACGTCAATCTCGGTTCCGGGTTCAGCTTTCATTGGCTTTTTTCTCCAGTGCGGCGAGCCTGCATTCCATTTCCGTCAGGATAGAAACCAGTTCCACAGCCGCCTTTTCGCCGACAGCGCGGGCGTTAAAGACACTGGCGTTTGACAGTTCATCGACGCGCCGGGCGAATTGTTCTATTTCCTCACGCGCCACGGCTCACCCCGCCCCGGCCACGGTTGCCCCTGCCTGACATCGCCGCGCCGCTGGCGGCAACGGCGGTAAATTCACCCTGCCCCTGCCCGCCGTTCAGGTATTCGGCGCGGGCTTCGGCCTTGGCCTTTGCGCCCTTGCCGGTGAATTCTTGAACGGTGATTTCCGGGCCGATCTCGCCGGGTTCTTCGGCAGGCCGGACAACGGCAAAGCCTCCAAAAGTGCGTTTTACGTGGTACATGGTTCTTTCTCCTTCTCTGGTTGGTGGATGATCTGGACATTGCCAACAATGCCGGTAATGTCCCGGTGGTAGTGCTGATTGCACCAATCGGCGATAAACTTCGACGGTGCGTAAACTGTGCCGTTGCCGTCATGGTGCAGCGGCCTGATCCATGAGCGGAAAACCGCTTCGCCCAATACCTTGCGGGCCTTTTCGTGCCAGTCCTGTAACGGCGTGTCCGGCTCTTTGCTTTTAGCGCTTTCCTGCTGAGCAGTTTCAGGCGGTGCCTTGCGCACCGTCTTTAAACTGATGCCCTTGCGCAGCCATGTGCGCAGTATCATTACCGGGTCGCGGCCTTTAAGGTTGCCGCCCCATCTGTCCCAGCACTCCGCCGCCTGCCTTGCGATTTCGCTTTCTGTGAGATGTCCGAACTCTTCACCAAAGCCGCCGTCCTGAAAACCTTTATTAACACCCCTCAAAAATTCCTGCCGCGTGAGCGGCTCTCTCTCTCTTTCGGTTAATTGACGGTTAAGTGATGGTTCACGGGGTGCAGATGGTTCACCCCCGGAGTGAATTTCATTCATCGGCGGGTGCATTTCCTGCACCGGGGAGTGAATTTCGTTCACCCCCTCCCCTATAAACAGTGAACTCAACGGGTGGCCGTCTATACAGCCGTCTACAATCGGTAGTCTATAGGCGTTTGAAGTGTCGGAGCCATCGCTACGGATGCGCCCGGCCCTTTGAATAACGCCCTCATTAACGAGGGCGTTTATGTTGTTGATGATTGCCCGCTTTGTGAGGGCTGTTTTTTTCTCAATGTGACGGTAAGAAGGGAAACATATGCCGTACGTGTCGGCGTTATCGGCAAGAGCAACGAGAACAAATTTTTTGGCTGATGGCGATACAGGCTGCTTGAAAGCCCATGCGATGGCTTCTATAGACATTTTACCTCACGTGGGAACGTGTTGTGACCTGAACGGTCGATGATCCACATGGTATGTCGTGTCCTATAGCTTGTCAACATGAAATGTTGAATGTTATACAGCCTATAGGATTTTAACTATAGGGTTTACGGTAAATGAATGAGGAAAGAACTATTGCGTGGTACGTTGATCGGGCTATAGGCAATCAAGGCTATAGTTCCGATACCAAACTGGACATTGCTTTAGGCTATAAAGGCAGCTTTATATCGTACCTGCGAAAAGGCAAGGCGCTGCCATCTCCTGATAAAATGGTGGAACTGGCGAAGCTGGCCGGTGTTGATCCGTCTATAGCATTAATGGATTTGGCAATCTGGAATTCACAGGGCGAAGCCAAGCAGCACTATCAACAAATTCTTAAGAAAATTGTTAGCGTTTTCGCCCTGCTTTTACTGGCGGGAATTTGCGCCGCTGTTCCCGGTGACGCGCAGGCCACAACCTTGCAGGCGTTTATTGTGCCCATGGCCGCGCATAGCCATAGCGGAACTATACATTATCACACATTTATCATTATCCGCTCTGGCCCCCATGTCATTGTAATTCATGGAATTTTAACCGTTCGCAATTACAACGAGTAAATTGCATCAGTTATTACAGGCACTAAGCGTAAAGGAGAATGTTAGCATGTTAGGCGACAAAATAGACGATACGTTAACAGATTTGGGATTTGAGGCGCTTTATCGTCTCGCCGAATTTCACGAGAAGCAGGCAACCATTGTGCGTGCCCGCGCCTATAAGCTTCAAGGCTATCAGCACATGGAAAACGAGGTCGCCCGGCAGGTCGAATTTTATAAAAACAGCCATAAAATTGTTGCCCGGTACATCAAGCAAGGCCACGACATAGACCGCGCTATTGAACGCGCCGCTGATCATGCGGGCATTAAAGCGGCCACGGTGCGGAACTGGTGGCGAAAATTCCTTGATGACAAGAGCAATAAGGCGGTGCGTCAGCGTAACGCTCTTGCGTGGGAAATGCACTGTCTCGGCGTGTCCAATGTCGCCATAGCCGACAGGCTGAACCTGCACCCGGTTACAGTATCCAGAATTTTAACAAAAGAGCGTAACAGGCGGATTTATCACCACAATCCAGAGGGATTACAGCTTTTTCCAGCCAGTAGAAGGGAAATTATCGGCGTTTCCGGCGAGACTTCTTCTTCGCCGCGCCGAAAAGACCGCAGCTTTTAGCGTGGCCTTTCTTTCCGGCTTTGACGGCGGCGGGATTTTTGCGGCCCTTGATCTTTTTGAAGCGGCCTTTGCTGTCTCTGGTCTTGCTCATTTGCGTTTCTCCCCTACAAATACGCTCAGGATGCCCATAAGCAGGACGCCAAGGCCCAGCTGATAGTTGCCACTGGCGAGAGGCTCCGCTGCCTGTGTGACGCTTTCGGCAATCTGCGGGGCTTCGTCTACCTTGGCAACGATGCCGATGCCCAGAAGCGTCTGGGCAAGTCCGATATAAGTGCTGCGCTCTGTGGCGCGTTCTTTAAGCCATTTCATTGTTGGCCCCTTTCTTCTCCAGTTGTGAAACACGGGATTGCAGGCGCTCTATGCTTGCCCGCGCTGATTTGATTGTCTCTTTCAGCCCGCCGACCTCATAGAGCAGCTTGAATGTCGCCGTCAGGTTGACGCCGACCATAGCCACAATGAGGGAAAGCAGGATCTCAGCCATCAGGACACCGCCACGCGGTAAGTTGCGTACATCACAAGGCCAATCAATAATAGCTGGCCGAGATCGTAACCGCCCTGCCCGTTATTTACCTGTAAACGCGGGATAGGCTTGGCTATGGTGTAGTTGGGTGGATTGAACGGCACGATCCATGGATTTTCGTTGAGATATTCGTCGAACATCATTTGAACCCCTTAACAAAGCGGTAGCCGCCGTAAATTATCCCGGCGATCAGGATAAGCTGGAACGTGTTGATCGTGCCGGCAGCGGTGTTGACCTCGCCGGTGATTTCATCGACGGCCCCGCGGGACTTCCAGCCGACAACGCCAGCAACCGCCGCTGCCGCCGCGCCTGCCGCTATGACTAAAGGTACAGGCATTAGACAAACCCCTTGTTGGTGATGTTGTAGAAAACGTGTTTACCGACGGTCTTTACCGGCTGATGTCCTCGCGCCCAGTCCGGGCTGACAGTCCGGGCGTGGTAATGATCCGCGCCGCGCGTGATATCGTGCAACGTTCCGTCAAGGGCGGCGCGGGCAATTTTAAAGGCCGCATCGAAAGCGGGATCTGAGCCGTTTACCTGTAGCATTTTATCCCGGTTAGGATCGCCGGGGTTCCATGCGCTGAACTGTTTTGACGCGGTGCAGATTTGCGCGACGCTTGCACCGACCGGCCCGAAATTACGGTAGCCTGCCCCGCTCTGGCGCAGGCGGTGGCGGTTCATAATGACATTGGCAACGGCTACCATGCCGTCATAGCCCTCGCCCCGCGCTTCGCCCCAGATGGTGCGGGCAAGCGTGTCAACGTCTTGGCGCGGCGGGCCAAACATATCGCCGGTTTTGACGATAGCGGTTTCGACAACCTGCCCGGCCTGCTGGGGAAAGAGCAGGCCGATAAGGGTCATAAGGATACCGACACCGAGCATTACAGCCTGCCCCTTTCCGTTTTGCGCTCTGCGGCCCAGCCTTTTGCAAAGTCTGACAGCGGCGCTCCGTTTTCGATGTTGTCTATGACCTCCTCAAGCTTGCGGGCGAGAATTTCCGGCTTTTCGCTTTCGCGCAGCGCCTCCAGTATTTCAGCATCCGGCAGGCCGTCAACTGCATCGTCATAACCGGCAAGCGCTGCATCAAGCGCCGCCTGCGTCACGCCTTCAACGTGCAACTCGCCATTACGATATAGCCGCTTATCCGCATCCGGCTGTCCTGCGCGTTCTGCAATTAAGGGAAGGTTGTAATCTGCGCTGACTGTGATTTTTGCCATTATTCTATGACCTCCACCGAGAAGTGACTGCGTTCTTCAAAAAGATTTTCCGGCCCGCCATCAATTCGTATGACAGCCTCAAAATAATCGCCGGCATTCACTTCGACTATTTCACTGATTGCAACGCTGTTGTCGCCGCTCGATGTCAGCCAGCCATATCGACCCCCAGAGCCGCTTTCACCGTTTTTTGTGATGTAAGCCCACAATTGACCGCCGCCCGCGCCCGTGCGCGCATAAAAATGAAGCCTTACTTTTTTAATCCCGGCCGGAATAGTTATGCGCGTTGGTTCTTCGCTATCGAAAAAGCCGTCTGTGTCAAAATCAACGCCATCCCATTCCAAAATGGTTATTGTCGTATCGGGAATGCTCTGATCCCCTGTTTCTCGCAAAACGGCTCCCTTAAACGGCTTCCCTCCCGGTGGCAGCATAGGCATTAGCTTTCCTCCGATACGGTTACGGTTACGGCATCGCCTGACGGGTTGTAGGCGTAGACCGCGCCGGTGTAAGGTTCGTCGAACACCGCGCCGGGCACGAACTCGTCTCCCTTGTCGGCGGCTACGGTATCATCGCCGCCAAGGCGCAGGACAACGCCGGAAGATTGCGGGTTGGTGACGCGCACCTTTTTGCGGTCGGTGTTGGCGGCAATAACGAGCGTCGTGTCGGTCGCCGCCAGTTCAACATCATCCTGCGGCGTCCATGACGAATAAGGCCGTATCAGCAGCGGAGAAGGCGATGTCAGCC
>Ga0081527_100847_pt1 | contig 10290 bp, 12 predicted proteins | sample HotLakmasection5_FD_70992 | JGI IMG/M metagenome (GOLD analysis project Ga0081527, IMG submission 70992) | Hypersaline microbial mat communities from Hot Lake, Washington, USA - Section #5 (SPADES assembly) (version 2) | ecosystem: Environmental > Aquatic > Non-marine Saline and Alkaline >... | reverse complement strand
CTCTTCCTCGACCGCCCCGACGCCGAGCAGGACTACGACCCCTGCGCCCGGTACCGGCAGAGCAAGCTCGCCAACCTGCTGTTCGCCCTGGAGCTGGAACGCCGGCTGCGGGCCGACGGCGCCGAGACGGCGTCGGTGGCCTGCCATCCCGGGCTGGCAGTGACCGAGCTCGCCGAGGACATGGCGCCCTGGACGCGATGGGCGATGCCGGTGGTCCGTCCGCTGCTGCAGCTGCGCTACAACAGCGCCGCGCAGGGCGCCTGGCCCACGTTGATGGCCGCCACCGACCCGGGCGTGCAGGGCGGCGAGTACCTCGGCCCGACCCGGCGCAACGAGACCGCCGGGCCGGCCGGACGGGCCTACGCCGTGACCCTCGCGCGCGACGAGGACCTCGCCGGGCAGCTGTGGGAGCGGTCGGTGGAACTCACCGGCGTGGACCCCTTCGCCTGAGCCGGTCCCCACCGCACGTCAGTGGTGCGTCGTAGAGAGGGCGTGGACCGCCTGCAGCTGGATGTCACCGTTGCAGGTAGTGCCCCGCGACGGTCACGAGGACGAGGTGCTCGTGGTTCGCCGCCTCGACCGCCGCATCGAGGTCGATGAGCTCCAGCTCCTCGAAGTAGGGCGGCCCGCAGCACCACATCGTCGATCGCTGGCTGCGGTCGATGCACTCCCGCCCGCCGTTGTCAGCGGCACTGCCGTACGCGAACCCGAGGCCCAGGTCGTCCCGCCGCACCGAATGCGGGCCGGGAAGGTGGTCGAGCCGGACGGTGCCGTCGGCGCTCTCGCTGGCCCGAAGGTCCCAGTACTCCTCGACGAGCTGGCCGGGCCACTCACCCGGGTGCGACTGCCAGCCCAGCTCCTGGAGGCCCTCGTCGGTCGCGAGCATGAGCGCGCGGAAGTCCCCGTCGACGCCGATCAGCACCCCCATGAGCAGCGAGCACCGGTGGTGGTAGCCCAGATCGACCTTCCAGTTGCGCTGTCCCTCGTAGCACTCGTCGACCGAGGACTCGCCGAGCACCTCCCCACCCAGGAGGCCGCCGACCTCGTCCAGCGCCTGACGCAGCTGCTGCACCTTCATCGTCCGCGCCTCCACCGCACGTGCCGACCGCGGGTCGAGCGGATCCGGCGGACCGCAGCCAGCGAGCAGCAGGGCCATCACCACCACCAGAGCGACCGGGGCATGCCACCGGTGCGGTGTCGCCCGGTGGCGATCGAGTCGTACCGTCAGCGCTGTCATGTGGACATCTTCGGCCGGTGGCGGCCCCGCATCGATAGGGGGGACCCCCTATCTGGACCACGTCCTGGAGCGCCTGCAGAGCCGGGCCACGGCCGGGGGAGCGATCGGGTCGGGGCGCCAGGTGTCTCACGTGTGATACCATCGGGTCCATGAGCACCCACGAGGTCAGCATCCGCGAGCTCCGCAACCATGGCGGGGACGTGGTCGACCGCGTCGCGGCAGGCGAGCACCTCACCGTGACCCGGTCCGGCAGACCTGTCGCTCAGCTGCGTCCTGTCGGGCGGCCTGCCGTGACGGCCGAGGTCCTCCTCGAGCGGTGGCGTCGGCTGCCTCCCGTCGATGCCGACCGGTTCCGCGAGGATCTCGACGAGGTCCTCGACCCCGCACTGTGACGACACCGACGCGGGCCGCCCGCGGTTTGCTGGACACCAGCACGCTGCTCCTGCTCCCGCGGCTTCGGGATGCGACGACGCTTCCCGTCGAACCGTTCATCTCGACCATCACGCTGGCGGAGCTGTCGGTCGGCCCCCTCGTCGCTCGCACGGACGCCGAACGCGCGGCTCGGCAGGCGCACCTGCAACAGGCCGAGGCGGACTTCGATCCCCTCCCGTTCGATGCGGTCGCGGCGCGGGCATTCGGGCAGGTCGCGGCGGCCCTGCGCCGTGCGGGACGCAAGCCCGCAGCGCGGTCCTACGACGCGATGATCGCTGCGGTGGCGGTCGCGAACGACCTGCCCCTCTACACCAGCAACCCCGACGACTTCACCGCCATCGGGAAGCTGCAGGTCGTCAGCGTGCCGCACCCCGATGCGTGAGGGGCCCGCTCGATGCGACCCGCTCTGCCCTCGTCGAGCTGGCGGCCCGCGAGGTCGTGACGCTCGGCACCGGGCGTGCCCAGCGCGCCTGCGGGCATCACGCGTCGTGGCGCCCGGACTGCCTGGCGGCATCCACAGCGCCCGATCGACCCATCCTCACCCGGCGTCCCCGCCCCGGCAGGCTGCGGCGCATGGATGTCGCCGCGATGACGCTCAACGCCTACCTCGACGCGTGGCTCGCGCTGCTGCGCACGCGGGTGCAGCCCACCACCTACCGCAGCTACGACGACATGGTGCACAGCTACCTACGTCCGGTGCTCGGCCCCTGCCGGGTCGGCGAGCTCACCACCCACCAGCTCAACCTCCACTTCCTGCACCTGCTGCAGCAGGGCGGACGTCGAGGTGGCCCGCTGCAGCGCAGCACGGTCAAGTACGCCCACGCCATCCTGCGCCAGGCGCTCAAGGAGGCGGTCCGGGACGGGCTGCTCGACGACAACGTCGCTGCCCGCGCCGCCCCGCCCCGACATGATCCGCACCAGGGCCCCCAAGCCGATCCGTTGCGCACCTGGGACCGCGCGCAGGCGGCCCGGTTCCTCGAGCTGACCGCCGGCCGGCCGCTGCACGATCTCTGGCGCGTTGCGCTGGCCACCGGGATGCGCCGAGGTGAGCTGCTCGGGCTCACCTGGGCGGACGTGGACCTCGCGGTGCCCCAGGTGCGGGTGCGCACCAGCCTGACCCACGTGCAGGGTCGACCCCAGCTGCAGACCACAAAGACCGGGCGGGGCCGGGTGCTCGCCCTCGATGCTGCCACCGCCGCGGCCATCGCCCGCCGACCCCCGCCCCGGGACGACGACTGGCCGATGGTGTTCACCCGACCCGATGGCCTGCCCTGGCGCCCGGAGATGATCACCGACCGGTGGCGGCGCCAGTGGCCCCGCCTCGACCTCCCGAAGCTCACGCTGCACAGCCTGCGGCACTGCCACGCGTGCCTGCTGCTCGACCAGGGCGTCCCGATCAAGGTCGTGTCGGAGCGGCTCGGCCACGCCACCGTGCGCATGACCCTGGACACCTACTCCCACGTGCTGCCGGCCCAGGACCGCGAGGCCGCCGACGCCATCCAGCGCGCCCTGCGCGGCGAGCCCGGCCGGTACCGCTCACCGTGACGCCGGGGTGACGTGTCCGGCGGGTCCTGCTCGAGGGGGAGGGCGGTTGCCCACAGGGTGAGCGGGACCCATCGCCGTGCGACGCCCGGCAGCCGGCAATCTCCCTCGCATGGATCGCCGCCTCCACGTCCCGTCCCTCCCGCGCCAGGAGGGACGCCGAGGTGGCCCGCTGGCCCGGACGATGGCGCGCGAGGCCAACGGCCACGGCGGCGAGGTCGCTGCGATGACCCTGAACGCCTACCTCGATGAGTGGCTGGCGCTGTCCCGCTCCCGGGTGAAGCCGTCGACGTGGCAGTCCTACGACGACGCGTGCCGGGCCTACCTGCGCCCGGCCCTCGGCGGCTGCCGCATCGGGGAGCTCACCGTCCACCAGCTCAACCTGCACTTCGTGCAGCTGCTGCAGCAGGGCGGGCGTCGAGGTGACCCGCTCAGCCAGAAGACGTTGACCAACACCCACGCCATCCTGCACAAGGCCCTGGCCGACGCCGTGACCGAGGGCCGTCTCGACCACAACATCGCCTCCCGGGTCCGCCTCCCCCGCCATGACCCGGACGGCGACCTCCGCCCGAGCCGGCTGCGCACCTGGGACACCGACCAGGCCGCCCGCTTCCTCGAGCTCACTGCCGGCGATGCGCTCCACGATCTGTGGCGTGTCGCGCTGGCCACCGGCATGCGCCGCGGTGAGCTGCTGGGCCTCACCTGGGAGGACGTCGACCTCGAACAGCGGCAGCTGCGGGTGCGCAGGAGCCTGAGCTACATCGGCCGTCGCTTCCACCTCACCTCGACCAAGAGCGGCCGCACCCGGGTGCTGGCCATCGACGACGACACCGTCGCGGCCATCGCGCGCCAACCACGGCCAACCCACCCCGACTGGCCGCTGGTGTTCACCGGGGCGCGCGGCAGGCCGATCCGCCCGCAGCACCTCACGCAGCGGTGGCGGGCCCAGTGGCCCGGCCTGGAGCTGCCCAGGATCACCTTCCACGCCCTCAGACACTGCCACGCCTGCCTGCTGCTCGAGCAGGGCGTGCCCATCACGGTCGTGTCGCAGCGGCTCGGCCACACCAACGTCATGCTGACCATGCGGGTCTACGCCCACGTGCTGCCCGCCCAGGACCACGCCGCAGCCGCCGCCATCGGCCGCGCGCTCGACAGCCCATGAGCCGACCCACACCCCGGGCGCTGCCCTCACCCGCCCTCGTCGTGGGTACGCGCGACGGCCATGCCGATCCCTTCCGCTGCTGCGCACAGGTCGCCATCGCCGGCGACCATGACCGTCGCGCCGTTCTGGATGCGTTCTGCTGCGGCGAGGTGGACGGCGTCGTAGCCACGCAGGGCGTGGCGCTGGGCGAGCTCGCCGGCACGGCGCACCAAGAGGTCGTCCACCTCCAGCAGGTCGAGTTGGTCGTAGAGGCGGTCGAGTTCCTCGATCGCGACGGCGAGGTCATCGGCGGCCATCCGTCCCAGCCTGGCGGCCTGTGCGAGCGCGGCGCGGGCCTCGGCGTGGATCAGACGTACCGAGGTGACGTGCTCCGCGGCGTCCCAGACCCGTTCGGACCGTTCCGAGCCCGGTTCCTCGATCAGCAGCGGGATCAGGGCGGACGTGTCGAAGTAGGCGATCACCGACGCTGCTCGGCCACCAGCTCGCTGACGGGTCCGGTCGCGGAGACGCGGGTCCTCGGTCGAGCGCGGCGACGGGAGGCTGCGGGCGCGACGAGGCCCTCGGCGATCAGTTGATCGAGGGTGTTGGTGCCGCCCACGGGGACCAGCCGTGCGATCGGACGACCCCGATCGGTGACGGTCAGCTCCTCGCCAGCCTTGACGCGCTCGAGGTAACGGCTCAGATGGTCACGCAGCTCCCGTACCCCGGCCTCGGCCATGGCGACTCCCATGTGGCGTCTTCCCGAGAGCATCGTAGCCACAACGGAGCTGGTCTGGCCCTCCGAGCATCGGGTGCTGGCGCGAAGCGGGCGGTCGCACCCCTATCGCTCCCCGCTGACGTCCTCGGGTGGCGACAGGTTGGCGATGTCTCGGAGATCTTGCGGGCGTCCGGATGCTCGCTTCATGCGGATGAGATCGTCGAGGCCGACGACGCGCACGACGACCCCCGCAGCGGTGATCTCGACAGATCGAGCCCGTAGGTCGGCGTAGTCCCCAGCGCCAGGGACGTCGCCCCGGTAGTCGACCGGGCCCGCATCGGTGTCGAGGGTGAAGCTGGCACCGTTGGCCAACGTGTCCGGGTCGGTCGGGTCGATGTCGAGCAGGTCCGCGTCCACGCCGCGGAGCCGTGCCTGCAGTTCAGCGAACGCAGCTGCAAGACGCTCGAGGTTGTCGCGGTCCTGTCGAGCCAAGAGGTCGATGTCGGCGGTGGCGCGAACGTAGCCGTGGGCGATGACCGCGAAGGCACCGACCGTGAGGTAGTCGACCCCGTGCCGGTCGAGGGTGGCGAAGACGCGGGCTGGGTCGAGCGTCATCGGCGAGCACCCCCGGCGAGCTGACTGGCGAAAGATGCGAGGGCGAACCCGTCTTCGAGGCGCGCAGCCATCGACTTGGCCCGATCAGCCTGGATGTCAACGACAGGCCGTTCAGCGTCGAGCGGGACCGCCCGGAGCTCGAGGCGGTCGCCGAGCGCGGTGAGCAACTGCTCGAGGCGTTGGACGGTCGGTACCTCGTGACCGTTCTCGATACGGCTGATCGTGGCCTGTCGGGTACCGGCGCGGATCGCGACCTCGTCCTGTGACAGACGGTGTGCGCGGCGCCGCTCGCGCAGCAGTGCTCCTACGTCCACTCGTGTCACTCCTGGCCGATCCGATTGCCATAGCGTATCGGCTATGGCATAGGGCAGCGGGGCGCCCGGTGAACCAGGTCCCGCAGCCGGGCAGCGCGCGACGGGCGGAGACTGACGCGGACCACTCGATCGCGAAGGTCACCGACTGCCCCGGCCGGTCACCAGGCCAGCAGCTCGAAGCGACGTGAGGGGCGCGCCTGGAGCGCACCAGCGAGCAGCTGCGGCGCCCGGTTGTCCCGCAGGACCCATGATCCCTCCAGCTGCTGGTAGCCACGCGCCAGCAGGCGGTCGGCCAGCTCCGCGCCCATCGCCAGCGCCACGCCCGTGCGTCGCCAGCCGGCACGGACCCCGATCGACACGAGCCGCGCCCGGTCCGGGGATCGGCCGGTGGCGCGGGGCTGCCACGCGTCGGGGAGGCAGACGAGGATGCCCACGACCTCGCCGGCCCTGTCCTCGGCCAGCAGGACGAGCTCCGGATCGAGCAGCGGCAGCAGGCGCCGGACGAGCCGCGCGGTCGCCTCGGGTGTGCGCGGGAGGTGCGCCGCGCCGCCACGGAAGACCTCGGCCTGGAACGTGTGCACCCGACCGACCTCCGCCGGCAGATCCGCAGGGTCGGCAGCACGCACCCGGATCCCCGGCACGGTCCGGGTCGGGAAGTGCGGGACCCGCTCGCGGGAGAAGCGGTAGCTCACCATGGAGGTGACGGTCACGGCCCCCGCGGCGTGCCACAACGCCGGGTAGGCCGGCGGGTTGTGGGTGGTGAGCACCACCTGCGGCTGGTCGAAGCCGTCGACCAGCAGCCCGGCGACCAGGCCATCGACCCGCGGACCGACGACGCGGCCGGCACCCTGGCCCGGGAGCCACAACCGGCACTCGGCAAGCACGGCCACACCGGCCGCACGGGCGTCGGGGTCGGGCAGACACTCCACCAGCCCGATCCAACCCTCCGGCCGCCCGTCCGGACCGAAGACGGCGGGCTCGAGGATGCCCGCGGCTCGCGCCACCGGCTGACCGTGCACCGTGGCGACGACCGCGTGCAGGGCGATCCGGCCGGCCGCCGCGTCGGCGACCCGCTCGGCGACCAACGCCTCGCTCGCTGGGGCCCAGCAGGCATCCGCGGCGTACACGACCTTCGGCAGGGCCAGGAAGGCCTCACCCGCGCCGGTCTCCAGATCGTCGACCACCTCGATCCTGGCCGAGCCGCTCACGACTCGATCCGATTCTGGACCCGGACCAGCTTGTGGGACGTCGGGTGGCGTTGCGGGAGCGTGTCGGTGAAGCGCAGGGCCGGCAGCCGCCCACCGGCCTGGTCGGCCCTGCGGCGGAGGTTCTCCGTCACGGTCCCTTCGATCGCCCGTCGATCCGCACCCTCTCTCAACTTCAACCTCAGCTCGAGATCGTCGAGCGACCACTGGAGCACCTGATACTCGAGCACGTCGTCGGAGGCCTGGTTGATGGAACGACGCACGTGGTCCGGCATCAGCCGCACGCTGCCGCCGTCCGCCGTCGGCAGCACCAGCACCGCGTCGGACCGGCCGTGCACCCGCTTGAGGCGCCGGAACGCCGAACCACAGGCGCAGGGGGCCGGATCGAGCTCGATCAGGTCCCCCAGCTCGTAGCGCAGGAACGGCTGGGTGCGGCGGTACAGGTCGGTGACGATCGCCCGCCGGATCGCCCCGTCGTCGTCCACCGCCTCACCGAGCTCGACGAGGATCACGTCCTCGTTGAGGTGGAGGGTTCCCGCCGGACAGGTGAACGCGAGCATGCCCTCGGCCCCCTGGTACAGCTCGACGACCGGCGCCGCAAAGGCGTGCGCCAGGCGAACCTTCACGTTCGTGTCGAGCTCCTCGGCGTAGGACAGGACGGCCGCGAGCGGATGGCCGATCCGATCGGCGTGCTCGGCGAGCAGGGCCAGCACCGCCGGCGGCCCGGCGAGCACGTCGAGCCGGTGCTCATCGATCAGCCGCAGCAGCTCCTCGACCGGGGTGAGGTAGTCGACGTAGACGAGCTCGACGCCGAAGGCGGTGATGGCGGTGAAGGCCGGGTTGTTCGTGCGCAGACAGAACAGCACCCGCGGGTGGGTCAGCTCGTGGGGGATGCCGCTGCGGGCCCACAGCAGCGCGGCGTAGCCGGCCCGCTCCAGCGGGCTCAGGACGGTCAGCACCTTGTTCCCGGAGGTACCGCTGGACAACCCGATCGCGTACCGGCCGCGGTACAGCTCCGTGGTGCCACGACGCTCCTGGTCGATGCGGAAGGCCACCAGCTCGTCGCGGTCGAGCTCGGCGGTGCAGATGCGGTCGAAGGAGCGCATCATCTCCGCCTTGTCGATCGTCGGCACGTCCTCCAGCCGCAGCCGTCCCGGGGGCAGCTGCTCGGTGTAGTAGGGCGAGTGGCGGCGCACGTAGGCGAGCTGGCGCTGGAGGCGGCGCTGCTGGTGGGCGGCCAGCCGGTCCTCGTCCAGGTGCAGGAACCGCCAGCGCAGGTACCGGCCGACGGCCTGGCGCGCCAGCGTGGCGATCATCTGGGCGATCCGGTCCCTGCGGGCGGACCGGCAGCGCCCGGGGGCGTGCCGTCGGGGCCGGCAGCGCTCGCGCCGACCCCCCGGGCCGCGAGCACGGCCTGCGCCGCGAGCAGTCGGTCCCGGGTGATGCGGTAGCGCAGCAGGAGCAGGGCCGCCAGCACGAGGAAGGTGCCGGGGACGAGCGCGAAGGCCAGCCGGACACCGAGCACGGCGGTGGCGTCCTGCACCTCGGCGGCCGCCTCGTACCCGAACCCGGCCAGGAACAGGCCCAGCACGAACCCGGCCACCCCCAGCCCGAGCTGGTGCACGGTCATCCACAGGCCGAAGAACACCGCCTCGTGCCGCTCGCCCCGCTCGTACTCGTAGAAGTCGACCAGATCCGGCACCAGCGACGGCGGGAGGACGAGGTAGGCCGACATCACGGTGCCGAGCACGGCCGCACCGGCGATGAACAGCATCGTGGACCCGGCGCCGGCCAGCAACCCGACCGCGAGTAGCACCCCGGCCGCGCACACGTTGGAGACGAGGATCAGCCGCCGCTTGTCGATGCGCTGCGACCACCGGCCCCAGAGCGGGACCAGCGCGGCGGCGGTGACGGTGTAGGCCGCCAGCGCGTAGGTCGATGCCGAGGTGGAGCCGACCACGTGGGTAGCGACGTAGGGCAGGGAGGCGGTCAGCACCCCGGTCGCGACGGCCCCGAGCACCTTGTAGCCCATGAGTACCGCGACGTTCGGCTCCAGCAGCAGCTGCACATAGCGCCGTAGCGGCACGGGCGTGATCGGCACGCTGTCGAACCGGGCGTGCGCCCGAGTCGAGGTCGCGGCGATGAGGACCGTGACCGCGATGGCGATCCCGAAGCCGACCGCCATGATCCTGAGCGCCTGCTCCACCCCGGCCTGGGAGGTCACGACCAGGGCGATGCCGCCACCGATGATGACCCCGATGGCCGAGGCGATGGCCTTGTAGGCGACGAGCCGGGTCCGGTCGTCGTAGTCCGTGGTCATGACCGGCACGAGCGCCTGGTAGGGCACCCCGACCAGCGAGTAGGTCGTGGCGAACAACAGGCTCAGCAGGGTCGCGACCACCGCCGTCGCGGTGCTCGCCGACCCGGCCGGCAACCACCACAGCGCGATGAAGCTCACGGCGAACGGGATCGCGCCGTACAGCAGGTACGCACGCTTGCGGCCGTGCCGGGACCGGGTCCGGTCGACCAGGATCCCGATCAGCGGGTCGTTGACGCCGTCCCAGAGCTTGCCGATCAGCACCACCGTCCCTGCGACCGCCGGCGACAGCCCCACCAGGTCGGTGAGGTAGAACAGGAAGAAGAACCCGACGGCGAAGTACGCGATGGAGATGCCGAGGTCACCGACGGCGTACCCGGCGGCCGCGCCCCGGGTCACCGGCTGCGCTGGTGGCCGCTGCGGGGTGGAGGTGACGGTGGACGTCAGACCCGTGCGCATGGCCCTCCCCCGGTCGGTCCGGCCCGTGCGTCCGGCCCATTGCTCTCAGGCTGGCATCGTGGGATGCCGGGGACGAGGGCCACAGGTCCACGACCACGCCTTCCTCGCGGACGAAGGAGAACCCGCAGGTCGGGCAGGCGTCCCGATCGCGATCGCATGCGTGAGACGACGAATGACTGGGTGCGGGTGACCGAGTGGCGACCTGAGCGCGGACATCTAGAATGCAAGCCTTCCTTGCGCGTCTCTGGTGGCTGGGTAAGGGAGGCTGGCAAGCTCAGCGGTTGCGCGTCGCGCGTTGCCCACCAGCGCT
>Ga0081527_100846_pt1 | contig 10292 bp, 4 predicted proteins | sample HotLakmasection5_FD_70992 | JGI IMG/M metagenome (GOLD analysis project Ga0081527, IMG submission 70992) | Hypersaline microbial mat communities from Hot Lake, Washington, USA - Section #5 (SPADES assembly) (version 2) | ecosystem: Environmental > Aquatic > Non-marine Saline and Alkaline >... | reverse complement strand
TGCTGGAAAATCAGCGCGTGTTGTCTCTGTCAGACACACGCTGCTATTCACCAGCACGCTGAAGCAGTCAGCGCATGCACGGGTTGTCGTCCGACGTGGGACGACAACGGCACCGCTAGCGGTACATGGTTCGCTGCGAGGCGAACCTATATACGCTGCGTGGGCGGAACACTGGAATTACCTCTGGGGTATAAGCCGCAGCGTGATGATCTCAAACGGGCTATATGCTAGCCGCACGCCTGCGCCATCAGGCAGAATGTCAATTTGTTCTCCGTCATCTTCAATCAGATTGGTTCGTCTCGCTTCAGCAATTGTAAAACCGGTGTGCAGTGTGACCGTGCCTCGCCGCCGTAAGCTGTCATACATGCGCACGATGATCCCGCGTCCGTCCTCCGCTGCTTTGATCGTTTCGATGATGATATTCTCGCAATCCGCACACATTAGCGATGATGGTATTCCAGAATCCAGATCACCGGAATTGGTAAATGCCAGCAGTGGATCATTGAGCGCGTAAGCGGCTCGAATCGTCTGTGTGCCAACCGGATCGGCATGAGGCAGCAAGCTATACGTAAATTGGTGCTGCCCCTGATCCGCTGTTGGATCGGGAGAAGTCGGCGCACGCAGCAGACTGATGCGAATCACATTATCACGAATATCGTGACCGTATTTGCAGTTATTGAGCAGTGATACGCCGTAATCCCCTTCGCTGAGATCGACCCATTTCTGCGCGCAGGTTTCGAAACGCGCCCAATCCCAGGAGGTATTGCGATGCGTCGGACGCTGGACATGGCCCCATTGAATCTCGTAGGTAGCGGTAAATGCGAGTATGTCCACCGGGAAAGCCGCCTTGAGCAACATGTGGCGTTCCTGCCAGTCGATGTCGGTGGTGATGTCCAACCGCGCTGAATGGTGAGTCAGGGTCAGCGTTTGCGTGTAATGGCTGTGCATGATGCGACGCTTGATCTGAAGGCTGGCACGCAGCGGCCCCTGCTCAATCACCGTGATCGACTCCGCCGGTTCCGCAAGCCATAACCGGTCATCGTAGTAGATGTCGATGTCCCAGGCATCCCACATCATCGGGCGATCCTCGAAAATCTGCATCTGATTGGCGACTTCACCGTCTGGCAGCAGCTCCCTCTCATTGATTTTGTCGTATATCCGGTTGATGTCGCCCTCGGCATTGAATTCCATGCGGATATAGTCGTTCTCCAGGTGATATTCGCTGACGGTCAGTGTGTTGTCCAGCGATGGCCCCTCGCCGGAAACGCGGCGCAATGGGGTGATGCTATAGGACGGTAGCGTGCCGGGGTCGATCCAGGTGCCATCGGATGTCGTCTGAGTCACCAATGCTGTGCCGTCGGTCTTTTGTAGATGTTCATCCTCAGCGAGCTTTTCCTCCCACAAAACGAGATCGTCACGTTCAAAGCTGGTGCAGTTGACCAGCAGCACATCACCGCCCAGGTGAGTGCCGATTGTTGCTAAAGCATCATCACGCAGACGGCGCATATCGGATTGCATCGCATCGTATTGTGCCAGTGCCTCTTGGTAGACGGGCGCAATGCTGCTGCCGGGGATGATGTCGTGGAACTGGTTCAGGCATATGATTTGCCAGGCCCGCCGACAGTCAGCCGTCGGACAGATGTAATCGCTATCCAGCAGAGACGCATAAGCGGCGAGGAATTCGGCATCGTGCAGCAGGAATTCGCTCTGGCGATTGGCGCGTTTGTTGCGAGCCTGAGTCGTATACGTGCCGCGATGATATTCAAGATAGAGTTCGCCGTTCCAGGTCGGGAGGGTGTCGCCAGCTTCAGCCTCCATCTGGCGGAAGAAGTCAATCGCCCGGCCCGGTTGCAGGCGCGGCATACCGGGGAAATCGCGTAGATAGTCGATGTTTTCCAGCATTTCGCGGGTGGGGCCGCCGCCTCCATCACCATAACCGTAACTCATCAGTAGCGTATGCTGGTGTTCTTTTTGCTGAAAGTGAAGCCACGTTCCCAATGTTTGGTCGGGCGAGGCATCGGCATTGTAGGTCGCACCATACTGCGAATCGACCTCACGGGTGGTGCTGAAATGCGTCAGTACGCGGGTGCCGTCCAATCCCTGCCACCAGAAGCTGTCATAAGGCATGGTATTGTACTGATTCCAGCCAATCTTAATGGTGAAAAAGTAGTCTAATCCGGCCTGCTTAATGAGCTGCGGTAGATTCCAGGCATAACCGAATACATCCGGTAACCACATGACCGGCGTATCAACGCCATCCCCGAACTGCTCACGGAAAAATTGACGTCCAAGTAAAAACTGCCGTGCCAGCGACTCCGCGCCGCTGAGGTTGCAATCCGCCTCAACCCACATGCCTCCGGTTGCCTCCCACCTTCCATCAGCGATCCGCGCCTTGATGAGATCGAACAGTGCCGGGTCATCCTGTCGGATGTAATCGTAAAGCTGTGGCTGGCTCTGTGTGAACTGGAAATCGGGGAAGCGTTCCATCAAACTCAGCACATTGGAAAACGTGCGCCGGGCTTTATGCCGCACCTGGTCGATTGTCCACAGCCACGCTACGTCGATATGGGCATGACCAACGGCGACAATATCCACATCCAGCGACGGCCCGGCCTGCTCGATCCCTTTGGTCAGCGTCTCCAATGCAACCGGTAGGCTGGCATAGAAATCGTCGCCGAGTGGTTCACGGGTATCCAGCTCCTTGAAAGCCGCATCCAGTGCATTGAGCAGATGCCCCCGTGCAACGGATTTCTTATCGAGTACCTCGGCAGTTCCGAGCGCGACTCGTGCCGCCGCGATAAACTCACGGCAAACAGTATCAATCTGTGTGATGGCACAGTCCCCCATTGCGACAGTTTTCGCCAGTGCCGGACCCGACCATAGTGCATTAGCCCAGTTCATACCCGTCCAGCCATGCAGGGCAAGTGTGTGCAACTTACCATCGTGCAAATGATCCGGTAGTATAATTTCTTGATGATGGCGATCACAGGCACTATAAGCCTCTCCATCAATGTAAACTCGCGCTTCCGGGTGGCTAAAGTCACCTTCATTACCCAACGGCAAAAGCAATGCGACCGGCGCTTCAGCGGACCAATCCACCGGGATGGTGAAAGTCGTCAGCAGGGTGAAGTTCATATCCGGCTCCACCCACAAATCACCGGCTTTGATGGTGGCATCCTGCGTTGGGTCGGTGTTTAGTGGAGGTGGATCTGCCGGTGAGGGGTGCTTTATCAGCCGAAAAGCGGGCAATGAAACGCGCTGGCGGTATACCAGCAGCGCGATCATACCCAGACGAGCGCGAATTTTAGGAATCGTCCACCGGATGTCGTGTCTCATGTCCGTAAATCCTGTGTATTTGAGTTCTGCACAACTAGTCCTCACCAACGCAGCAATGGGGACTGGTTTCATCAGTATAGTGTTTAACAGTACTATCGACTTAACCTTTAACGGCACCCGCCGTCAATCCACCAACGATGTACTTCTGCAAGTAAAGATAGAGCAGCACAATCGGGATCGCTGCCAGCAGTGACCCCGCCGCAAACACGCCCCACATATCCGAGAAGCGTCCTTCAACGAAACTGAACAAGCCAACCATCAGCGTCCAACTCTCACGATCTGTGAGCAGGACACGCGCCAACAGGAACTCGTTAAACGTGCCCGTGAAAGAGAGCAAACCGACGACAGCCAGCACGGGACGTACCAGCGGAAAGATGAGAATCCAGTAGGTCTGGGCGTGAGTAGCGCCATCAACCATTGCCGATTCGTCAATATCACGCGGGACGGTATCGAAAAAGCCCTTCATCAACCAGATGTTGAGTGCCATCCCACCGCCAATGTAGATCATGATGAGGCCACCATAGGTATTCAGCCCGAACAGCGGTACATATTTACCCAGTTGCAGCAGCATCAGATAGATCGCCACCATCGCCAGCATGTTCGGAAAAACCTGGATCAAGAAGATGCTCAAGAGCAGATTACGCCGAAAGCGGAAGCGAAAGCGCGAGAACGAATAGGCACTCAGCGCGGCGATCATCACGATCAGTATAGATGATGTACCAGCGATAATGAGCGAATTGTTGAGCCAGCGCCAGAACGGAATTTGCGAATCATTTAAGAGCCGGTCATAGTTGGTTAGTAGGTTCGACATATTTTCTACATTTTCGGGAATGAGCGTCTGTGATGTCATGGACCCAGTCGGGTTAAACGAGGCCGAAATCACCCAGATAATCGGAAACAGGCCGAAAATCACCATCAATACGATAACGACAAAGCGTAACACGTTTAATCCGATTATGTATGTGTCGGTCTTCCGTGTGTACTGGTGTGTCAGTTCAGATAGCTTTGATACGGTCTCAGACATTCTCGCTGACCTCCTCCCAGGTACGGGTCAACCGGAATTGAACCAGTGTCAACGCGCCGACGATCATGAAGATAATCACCGCGAGTGCCGAGGCTAAACCATAATCCCGTGTACCACCGGCGGAAAATGCCATCCGATAAGTATATGAGATGAGATTGTCGGTATGGCCTACTGGCGGCGCAGATGTACCCGGGATGGGTGGCCCACCCTGGAATAACCCTTCCATGATGAAGTAATTGTTGAAGTTGAAGATGATTGATGCGATGATCAGCGGGCCGAGTGAAACCAGCACCATCGGCAGTGTCATCTTCCAGAACTGTGCCCAGCGATTAGCGCCATCGACCCTGGCCGCTTCATAGATTGAAGAGGGTATCGACTGTAATGCGCCGCTGGCAATCAGCATGAAGTAGGGCGCACCGAACCACAGATTGACCAGCAGAATCGCGAACTTCGCCCAGTTCGGATCAGTTGAAAACGGTGGTGACCATCCGAAAACAGCGTTAAGCATCTCCGGGATAACACCGACATTGGCGTTAAGCATCCCTTTCCAGACAAGCACACTTACCAAACCTGGAACGGCATAGGGAATGATGAGCAGGGTACGGACTAGGCGCAGCCATAATGCTTCACCATTGAGGATCAACGCCATACCCAGGCCAAGCGCAAATGCAGAGATAGACCCTAATAGTGCAAAGGTGATCGTCCACATGAACACACGCACCAGCGGCCCCTGTGAGAGCGTTGTATCGATGATCGACCCGAAGTTATCAAAGCCAACGCCCACCCAATATCCGATGGGGGCTGTATCACCGTTGGGTGCAACAAATTCGCCGGTGTCATTATCAGCCGTGTAGACGGTCCTTGTTTGCATGTCGGTCAGAGCGTCGGCATCAGCATCGTAGACCCATCGCTGAGCAAACGCACCTGCCTCATTTGCGGAGCGCACACTGACGGCGGTATCCCCACTGCCGAAAACCATGTCTTCGATCTCATTGAGGGCGCGGAAGCGTGCGCCACCTTCGAGTAATGTGTAGCCATTATAGCTGGTGGGGATTTCACCATTATCCATCGTAGCGGACTCAAAGTCGCCATCCGGCACGGCGAAAAAGCTGTCACCGGCTTCATCTATCAGCCACAGCGCATAATCACCGGCTTCATTCTGGAAAACTGACCAGGTGAAGGTTTTACCACCTTCAGGTAAATATCGTCGCTCGGCCAGCAGGTCAATCGCCTCGACCTTGGTAAAGCGGTGTCCATCGCTGAAGTTAGTGAAGGCGATATAAACCGTGTATAGCAACGGATAAACCGACAGAATGAGCATCAATGCCAACGCCGGCGAAACCCAACGCAGCGGCCATAGCCCCGGAATGAGCATGACCAGATTAATCAGGGCCAGCGTCAAAAAGATGGCGATAGCGAAAAACCAGTTACCATCCTGCCCGATAGAAACGCCGAGAAACAGGCCGAACCCATCAACCAGCAACAGCAACAGATACTGAAAGGCGGAGGTCAAAGGTGGCAAACGAACGGAGGCCCCGCCAGAGGCCCCCGTCCGAGTTGCGGCGGCTGACATTTTAGCCATCCACCGAGACTGTCAGCACATTAGTAATACCATCAAAGGTGAAGGTCACAGATGTACCGTCAGCATCCACACTGAAGGGGATGTTATCACCACCGTATGCGCCGTCCGCTCCATAATTGATCGGCCAGTCATCGTTGATAGCGACCTTAACTTCGTAGTCACCAGCCGGGATTGCATCGGTAGTCAGTGTAAAGGTGCCATCACCATTGGCGGTCAGTTCGCTGGCATCGCAGGCCGGGTTCCAGTCACCCTCACAGCCGATGAAGGTCTGTACGGTACCGACAAGTGCTACCGAGCCTTCAGAGATGTTGAGGGTGGTATCGGCAGTGTTAAAATTGAACACCATCAGTGTGCCATCGGCAGGAACGCTGAAGGTGATATTATCGCCACCGGCTGCACCACCAGCACCGAAGTTGATATCCCATGTGCCATTGTAGGCAATCTTGGCTTCATAATCGCCCGTCGGGATAGCCGATGTTGTCAGGGCATAAGCACCCCCGTCAACGTCAATCATCCAACTTGCCTCACAGGCCGGGTCCCAGTCGCCCTCGCAGCCGAAGAAAGTCTGGATTGTACCGACCAGATTGACACTCTCCGGTGCGGCATCCATCAACCCAATCGCCTCAACGATCTGCTCCTGAGCTTCTGTATACGCTTCATCCGGTTCAAGCTCACCGGTGATGACAAATCGTAGGGCATTGCCCCATGATCCCCATACGGTAGACATTTCTGGAATCGCCGGTTGCGGGATGGCGTTAGCACCTGCCTGCTGGAAGGCGACAATGGCATCATCTTCGATCACTTCCAAGAGGGGAAGATACGCCGGGATGAAGGACAGTTCATTGTAAAAGGTTTGCATGGCCTCAGTTGTTGCCATGAATTCGCTCAGGAATACCTGCGCCAGTAGTTGATTTTCACTAAACGCACTGATCATGAATCCCTGTGCGCCCAGGAAAGGATACCCAGGCCCGGCAGGACCAGCGGGAATATCGCTGATGGCAAAGGGCGTACCCGCAGTCCGCAGTCGGTTTAGCCACCAGGGGCCAGTCAAGATCATGGCAGCATCGCCAGATTCAAAGAGCGAAATCGCTACATCCGCGTCGATGTCAGCGTTGAGATAGCCCGCTTCGGCATATTGCTGGATGTACTCAGCGGCCGCGATGGTGCCTTCGCTGTCGATACCCACATCAGCCGGATTATAGTTCCCGGCTTCATCACGACCGAACACATACCCGCCGTGAGCCGTCATCACCGGGAAAAAGTCATAACTGGCATTACTGGTGATGACGAAGCCGAAGTCAACTTGATCGCCGGATACCAGTTCATCGGTAATCGTAAATACATCATCCCAGGTTTCAGGGGCTTCCGGCACCAGTTCGGTGTTACGGAATAGTGCCAGATTTTCGGTGCCGTAGGGCATCCCGTAAAGCACACCATCGACGGTGAAAGCATCAATCGCGCTGGCTGCGAATTGATCGGCAACCGCGCCCAATTCTACCGGGACAATAGCCCCGTTGACGATATACTCGCCCAGCCAGTCATGGGCACCGATCACGATGTCTGGCCCTTCCCCAGCAGGACCAGCAACGCTCAAGTTAGAGCGAATATCGCCCATAGCGATTTCCTGCACTTCCGCGACGACTCCATACTCATCGGAGAACGAATCGAGCACGCCCTGCAAAGCTGGTGCTCGTGTTGAATCAGCCCAGATCAGCAAGTCCGGGCGATCATCCTGTGCCTGTGCAGGCATAGCCAAGAGACTAATCAGTAAAAAAATCGGGAAGACACGAAGCCACTTTTTCACGAAAATTCCTCCTGATGGATAGTTTATAATAGAGATTATAGGTTTGGCGCATTTCACAATCATTTCAGTGAGGGGCCTGGCGATAGCCAGCATACGTTTGTACACAGATAAAGAAAAAATATGACGCAGTTAAGACTTTGTTTATTCGGTGCCGGGCGCGTCTATCGTGATGACATACTTGTGCATATCACGCGCCGCAAAGCACTGGCAATGCTGGTTTATCTTGCTATGAACGGCAAGCCATATGAACGTGATACCCTGGGAGTGATCTTTTGGCCCGAGTCGGCGGATAGCCGGAATCAGGTGCGGGTGGCACTCTCTACGTTGCGCTCCGCATTAGGGTCTGAGTGGCTAACTGAACACGGTAATCTGGTACAGATCGCCAATGTCGATAACATTTGGATTGATATATCAGCCTTCAAATCCTTGTATGCCATCCATACTGAACATGTGGTTCACTGTGTAGAGCAGTACGAACAGGCCCTCATGCTGGTTCAGGGGGAGTTTATGGCGGGCTTCACCCTGCGCGATTGCCCGATGTTTGACGATTGGCTTGACTATGAGCGTTTGGATATCGAACGCAAGACCACACATATGATGGTCAGCTTGATCGATTGCCATCAGACGCTGGGCAATATTGATCGTGCGCTGGTGATTGCCGAGCAGCTTATCGCCGGTGATACATTAAGGGAGGAGTGGTATTGTCGGCTGATGACACTGCATTTACATAATCAACACCCCCTGGATGCATTGCAAGTCTATGAGATTTGCGCCCGGATACTCGATGAAGAACTCGGATTATCGCCGGGATATGAAATCGAGGCTCTACGCCAACAAGCACTGGCCCAACAACAAGGTGAAAAGTCAATTGAAACAGTAAACGCGACGGCTGAACAAAGTATCCCTTATGCCGGTCACGCTTTCTTCGGGCGTGAATCAGAAGTACGTTTGATCCTAAATCAGTTGGCTGACCCAAACCACCGCCTGATTTCACTGGTGGGCATCGGTGGCATTGGCAAGACACATCTCGCAGTCCACATCCATAAACTTGTGTCGGAACAGTTTGCGTTCAAGTCACATTTCATAACGCTGGAGAGTGTTGAAAGCGCAGAGCAAGCCCTGCTAATGCTGGCGGCAAAGCTGCAAATTCGTCTGGTACTGGATGTGCCAGTATCGGATCAGATGATTGCACAGCTTAAACGGGAAAACCTGCTGCTCATTCTGGATAATGTCGAACAACTTGTGCCAGATATCAACCCCATCCTCGCACAGATCGTGCAACAGACTGATCGGGTAAAACTGCTGATTACGTCACGGGTTATGCTGCAACTCCACGAAGAACACGTCATCCGTTTGGAGGGACTGTCGTATCCGAAATCACAACAATCTCTGTCCATAGCCCAGGCTTATGACAGTATCAACTTCTTTGTCCACTGGATTCAGCGTCGCGACCCGAATTTTGAACTGACGGAACAAAATGTGCGGTCGGTCGCTGAATTATGTAGGATTTTTGAGGGGGTGCCACTGGCAATTCGACTAGCTGCCGTTTGGTGTGAATTGTTGAGTGTGGATGAAGTTCTGCATGAAATCCGCAGGAATGCCAGTATGCTACAGGCCAACTTCAGTGATATACCAGAAAAACACCGTAGTATGCGTGCGTTGTTCGATAGCATCTGGGCACAGCTGTCACCTACCGAACAGCAGGCATTTATGCGTCTGGCGATTTTTGAGGGTGGCTTTAACCGATCTGCTGCACAACAGATCACAGATGTAACAACGCTAATGTTGAAATCCCTGCTCGATAAGTCACTACTCGTAGTCGATCATGAACGTAACCTGCGTTATCGTATTCACGAGCTACTGCGTTTATTCGCCCTCGAACACAATCACCATACCGAACATCAACATGATTTGAGCAAGCGGTATATCTCGTATTATGCCACCTATATCAGCGTGCGTGAAGCGGATCTAAAAGGGCATAATCAGTTAACAGTATTGAAGGAGATTGACCAGGAATTCTACAATACCCAGAACGCCTGGGCGCTGGCAATTGAACATAGAGATATATTCGCCCTTCATGCAATGTTGGATGGGGTATACACATACTTGCGGATGCGCGGCTACTGGAACGAAGGCAACAGCCTCTTCGGTCGCGCTATGGCGATGATTGATAATGAGACTGACGACGATGGCAATAGACAACACCTCTACAACAAACTCTCGGCAAGGTACTATCAAAATAATGATAATCATTTAATCTGGTTGCTACACTTGACCATCTCTGCAAAGCATCATAACGACAAGGTCGAAGTCGCCCACCTCACTACTGAGGTAGGCTGGCGGGCTTATTTTCTGAATCATATTCGTTTGAGTATGCGCTATTTTGCGGTAGCTTTATATCAGCACCGTAAGCTCGGCGATGCCCTAGGGCGTGCCGAGGTACTGCGTGGTATGGCACTCTGTTCAGCAGCACTGGGTAAGTTTACTGATGCTGTTGCCTTCAATCAGGAGAGTATTGCTATCCGACAGCAGATTGGCGATCAGTT
>Ga0081527_100845_pt1 | contig 10293 bp, 10 predicted proteins | sample HotLakmasection5_FD_70992 | JGI IMG/M metagenome (GOLD analysis project Ga0081527, IMG submission 70992) | Hypersaline microbial mat communities from Hot Lake, Washington, USA - Section #5 (SPADES assembly) (version 2) | ecosystem: Environmental > Aquatic > Non-marine Saline and Alkaline >... | reverse complement strand
CCGGTTACAAAAGTTTGAATTTTTCTGATGGTTTTTTAATCGCGGCTGATAAGACCGCGAAAAACATAATAAATGTGGAGGAAACTCATGTCTAACAAAAATAAAATTCGCCCCCTGCAAGATCGCCTCATTGTGAAGCGTCTTGATGAGGAGCAAAAAACAGCCTCAGGACTATTTATCCCTGAAACTGCCAAAGAAAAGCCTCAACAGGGCAAAGTTATGGCGGTTGGAAAGGGCAAAGTTCGTGATGATGGCACAATTCAACCTCTAGACCTAAAGGTAGGAGATACCATTCTTTTCGGAAAATATTCTGGACAAGAAGTAAAGGTTGACGGCGATGAAGTTCTCATTATGAGAGAAGATGACGTATACGGAGTTGTTGAAGCCTAGAGCTTTGCTACCAAATTTAATCAATACGTTGAAGATAAAGTAAAAATAAAAAAAGGATAAAATCATGGCTAAGATGCTTGAATTCGGCCTTGACGCAAGAGATGAGATTCTGAAAGGAGTCAAAATTCTAGCTGATGCAGTAAAGGTCACTATGGGACCACGTGGAAGAAATGTTGTTATTGAAAAGAGCTTTGGTGCTCCAACAATAACTAAAGACGGAGTTACCGTTGCAAAAGAGATCGAGCTTGAAGGCAAGTTCGAGAACATGGGCGCTCAGATGGTTAAAGAAGTTGCTTCAAAAACCTCTGATATTGCTGGTGACGGCACCACTACTGCGACAGTTTTGGCTGACGCTATTTATCGCGAAGGACACAAGCTGGTTACAGCTGGTCACGATCCAATGAACATTAAACGTGGAATTGATCATGCGGTAACAGCAGTAGTCAAATTCCTGGGCGAGCTAAGTCAGCAAACCAAAGGAAAAGACGACATTGCTAAAGTAGGTACTATCTCTGCTAACTCTGATCCAGAAATTGGAAACATCATTGCTGAAGCAATGGAGAAAGTTGGTAAAGAAGGTGTTATCACTGTTGAAGAAGCTAAAGGTCTTGATACAACTCTAGAAGTTGTTGAAGGAATGCAGTTTGACCGTGGATACCTATCACCTTACTTCGTGACCGACCCAGATCGTATGGAAGCTGAGCTTAGTGATGCACTAATCCTCATTCACGAAAAGAAGATCTCTAACATGAAAGATCTTCTCCCAGTGCTTGAGCAGGTTGCTAAATCTGGCCGCCCACTACTTATTATCGCAGAAGATGTTGATGGAGAAGCTCTTGCCACTCTCGTAGTGAACAAGATTCGTGGAACCCTCAATGTTTGCGCTGTAAAAGCACCTGGTTTTGGTGACAGAAGAAAGGCAATGCTTGACGACATCGCAATCCTAACCGGTGGCAAGTGCATCAGTGAAGACCTTGGAATGTCTCTAGAAAGCGTAAGCCTTGACCAACTTGGTAAAGCTAAGCGTATCTCTATCAACAAAGACAACACCACCATCATTGATGGCTCTGGCGATGCCAAAGACATCCAAGGTCGTGTTGCTCAGATTAGAACCCAAATTGAAGACACATCTTCTGACTACGATCGTGAGAAGCTCCAAGAGCGACTTGCTAAACTAGTTGGCGGAGTAGCGGTAATCAATGTTGGTGCTTCTACTGAAGTTGAAATGAAAGAGAAGAAAGCACGGGTTGAAGATGCATTGCATGCCACACGGGCCGCAGTTGAAGAAGGCGTTGTTCCTGGTGGTGGAGTAGCTCTTATCAGAGCAATCTCAGCACTAGAAAACCTCAAACTCGACAACGAAGAGCAGGCGTTTGGTGTGAAGATAATTCGCAACTCACTTGAAGCTCCTCTACGTACAATCTCATATAACTCTGGTGTTGAGCCAGCTGTTGTAATTGAGAAAGTTCGGGCGGAAAAAGGTGCAATTGGATATAACGCTGCCACAGGAGTCTACGAAGACCTGATTAAGGCTGGTGTTATAGACCCAACTAAGGTGGTACGAACCGCTTTACAAAATGCTGCCTCAGTTGCTGGCCTAATGTTAACAACTGAAGCTATCATTGCTGAAAAGCCATCCGATGACGACAAGCACAGCCATGGCGCTGGCGCCGGCATGGGCGGAATGGGTGGTATGGGAGGAATGGGCGGAATGATGTAATCATTCAACCTGTTTTTTTCGAAAAACCTAAAAAGGGCTCCCATATGGGGGCCCTTTTTTTTTTACTCCAGGAGTCTGTCCCATAGATGGGAGAATTTAGAAAAAACACACTCTGCGTACCTCCGCGTGCCTCTGCGTTTAAATTGATTTGAAATTAACGCAGAGGTACGCGGCCTGCGACGAGCTCAGTCGAGTCGAGGTACGCAGAGGTAATTATTTGTGAGACAGGCTCCTGGCCAAGAAAAACCCTAGAAGTATTAAAGTTCTGTTAGCCAACTTGCTTTGCTACCCCAGCGAGTTATTATCGTGTCATCAAATTCGCTCTTTATAGCCCTGGCCGAACTAACCCGGGCTAAACACTTTACATAATTTGTTCACTCTTTTAAGAGGCTTAAAATATGAGTCAGCTTGACGGTCCCGGTAATAGTCCTGCCCCTAGCGAGTTCCCACAATCGGCCGATCTAGCAGAGGCCCCGGGGCTAGCAAGTCAGACTGACATGATTGTCGCTGAACTATTAAAATCCAAGAATTGGGGCTCTGTATATTCCGGTCCTGAGGCACCTATTAATAAAATTATAGAGTTAGGACAGGCTGCCCTACCCCAACTCCTAAAGGTGCTAGCTGAAAGAAATCTCTTCTCTTCAGATCCACAACGGGTCAGAGCTGCAATGGCTCTTAGAGAAATTAGTCAACATACAACTCTGGACGATACCACTATTACCGCTATTGCAGATTCTCTAAGAGACAAATTAACTGATGTCAGATCTAACATAGCTACTACTCTTCATAACCTTGGTGACCCTGCCAATAGACAGATCGCCGATGCGCTACAATCAAACAGTGAACTTGCAAGAGAGGCCGCCTGCTGGGCAGTCTTTATGAAAAAGGCGGCGGGAGTAGGTTTTACTGATCAACTCATACCGCTGTTAGAAGAAGAGCAAGCTAGAATAAGAGCGCTCGCCCTTGAAACCCTGGCGAACTTTGGCCCTGCGGCCACAAGGGCTAATCCCCAGATAGTAGAGGCAGTAGAGAAGATAATTTATGACCCCAGTGAGTTTAGAAAAGTACGAGATCAGGCTAGTATCACTATTCGAGAAATTGATCCGGACTGGAAATTGGATCGGGAGAGATTTGCACCGGTCAGAAAAGAGATAGAGCGGCATCTCTTACAAGCAGTAAGAGGCTAGACCCGCTTTATCAAAAATTGACACCCAAAAATCTGGCCTTTTTAGTTTTAGATGATAGGCTACTCTAATGGTACCTTACCCGATTGATCATATTGGTCTTGCTGTGCACGATCTTACTCAGGCAATTGAACACTACTCTAAGTGCTTTGGTCTACAATTGAGCTCAAGAGAGCTACTTGAGTCCTTTCAGGTAGAGGTAGCTTTTTTAGAAACAGGCAACACCAGGATTGAATTAATTACCCCCACAGACCCTGATTGTGGGGTAGCAAAATTCTTAGAACAGAGGGGAGAAGGACTCCACCATCTGTGCTACCAGGTTGAAGATATTAACAAAGCCTACGCTCGCCTGATAGAGCTTGGACTAAAACCGATAGATGCGGCACCACGAGAAGGGGCGCACAACACAGTAGTAGCATTCTTTCACCCTGCTGCTATGAATGGAGTCCTAACCGAGCTCTGCCAACGTACTGTTTGAGTACTGATACAAAACACACCCTTTGCACGTCGTGCAACTTTTAAGATCAACTTGACCAGTCCTATTCCAACCCTTAAAACGACGACCAACCTTTTTACCTACTCCCTCTCCACACTGCAATAAGAACCTCTGCTCGGGCCGTGGTAAGTGCCTGGGAATCTCAGAGAGAACTTTTCTATAACGCATCCGATCAAGGCTGTTAGAACCGAGAAAGAAATGAATAGCATCCGCCCGCATACTTAGCTCTGAATCGTGTACATAAACTGCCGGCAGAGTATCCGGTTGTATCTGTTTGCGTATAATGGAACTTACTTCCCTGGCATGAAGCAAACTTGCTCTAACTGGCGTTTCACACTTTACGATTGTGCTAAATGCCCCAATCACCAGATAGCTAGTGATAGCAAAGACACAAATAGAGCTTATGGCAAAGTAGAGCCTTCTTTCATACAGAAGGAAAACGGCTTTTAATAGTGAAGCAGCTAGCAGCAACACTACCAACAAAACTGAGGGGGTAAGACTATAAAAATAATACTCATGAACAGCGCCGGACAATTGAGCAACTACTAAAACAGCTAATCCACTGGCCACAAAGTTGGCAAGAAGAAAGTACTTATCCTTCCTATATAGCACCACTAGAAAGATTAAGGAGAAAAGTGCGCATACCACTCCAAGAAAGAGGCTAATCCTTGTAAAATATTGGCTATCGGCAATCAGTGAGTTTACAAGGCTAAAGTAAACTAAAGCGCTCTCTAAAATTCCTATTGAGCTCTCGGGTGTAATTCCACGGTCAAAAAGCACTGTGGTGAAATTCTGTGAGTAGGTTATTTCATAGTAGAGAACAGGAACCCACAAAGCGAGCAGAGCTAAGACAGTAAATATATTTAAACCGATAAAATTTCGTGACCATTTAGCAGAAGGAGTTTTTAGCAAACGAATCCCCAAAAAGAGTGCAAAAGCAGCAACCATCGGGATACTTGAAAGGTGGGTCTGTAACGAGAGAGAAACTGACAAAACAAAAGGCAAAAAGAGCGGCCATCCAAACCTTAAGGCACAATAGAATACCAACAAGAGAAGGCTTGAGGTAGCAATCAAGAGATTGTTGGCCCAATCAATAGTTAGAATGAAAAAGCTATGACCACGCAAGATAATAGCCATGGTGATAATAGACGAAAGCCAAAAAACAGCTGGCGAACGAATCAATTTATGTCCAATGATGAAAATAAGACTAAGCGAGATTAGTTTAAAGACAGTTATTAACTTCACAAACAACGGGTAATCACCACTTGATAGGGAGCTAAAGAAACTAACAAACCAAAGATAAAAGGGCCCTAAATGGCGTCCCCCCAGGTGCGAGGGAAGCCCAACTAGTAGTAGCTCACCATTCAGAATTCGCTCAGAAAGCGCCTGAGAAAATGCCTGATCATCCATAAAGAGGATCTGAGAAGGTCCAAAAAAGTACCCAAGTAAAAAGAGGATATAGCATCCAAGGAAAATAAAGAAAAAAATAGAGAGCGGTAATTTCTTCATAAAAAAGATCTGAAAAGCTCAGAAGACCCTACACTCAACTCCCCAAGGCCTGATCAAGATCTTCAATTAGGTCTTCGGTATCTTCAATGCCAATTGATAGTCGCACAGTCCCGGGTGTAATTTCACTCTTAGTTTTTTCTTCATCTGACAAATCCTTCGTATAAAAAAGAGCTGCTGGAGCTACAAGCGACTCTACACATCCTAAGCTCCCCGTTAACTGAAAAAGCTTCAACTTCGAAAACATACTGCGCAAAGCAGCCTCGCCACCTGTCAAGTCTACAGAGATAATACATCCCGGCTGATCCATTTGGAGAGTGGCTACTTTATAATCAGGATGGGAAACAAGCCCCGGAAACAAGACTCTTGCCACTGCTGGATGGTTTTCAAGATACTCCGCAATTGCTAATGCATTGATGCTCTGCTCTCTATAACGGAGAAAATAGGTTTTCATTCCACGTAGAACTAGAAATGCGGCGTGAGGATCGAGTAGTGCCCCATACTGGATTGCAACAGGTTTTATCCGAGCCATCAGATCCTGATTGGCTATAATCGCTCCACCCATCACATCACTATGCCCTCCACCAAACTTTGTCAGGCTATGAATAAAAATATCAACCGGATATTCGCCGTGCTGATGAAAGCCTGCAAGTGTATTATCAAGGCAAACTAAAGCTCCATGATCGTGAGCCAGGGTAGTTATCTGCTCTAGATTTGGCACCCTGGTGGTCGGATTGGTCGGACTCTCAATCATAAACAATTTAGTTTGTCCGACCTTAATCTCCTTTTTCCAGGACTCGATATCAGTAATATCAACAAACGAAACAGTTATGCCGAACTTATTAAAGATACTTTTTAAAATTCCACGGGTTGGTGCATAACTTTGAATTGGCACTATTACATGGTCTCCCTTAGCAAGTAGTGCCAGATATAAACAGGTAATAGCTGCTACTCCTGAACCAAAGACTATAGATCCTTCTCGACCCTGCAACCCGGCTAAGAGTTTTTCTAGCTCCAAAAGAGTTGGGTTACTGACTCTCGAATACAGAAATCCATCCTTTTGACCCCCAAAAATAGCCTCAACTGTCTCCATATCTGGAACAGAGAACTTAGCACTCTGATAAATGGGGGAAACGACTGCTTTATTGTCAGCAGGCAGAGAGACAGATTCAGGATGAATTACTCTGGTTTTTTCTTTCACCCTTTACCTTATCTCTTGCAGGGATTGATCTATAGCCATTCGCAGTTCAGCGACAATTTCAACTTCAAATGGCTCATCTGGAATCTTTGCCTGATCAACTTCTACTGCCACCCTTTCTAAGAGAGCCCTCAGTTCGTGGTCTGTCAAGCGCTCTTTAAGTTTCTCAGTGCCATCATACTTTGTATCCATAATTGGAGACACAATATGCTCAATACGCTCTTGGGGAATCTTCCTTTCAAAGATGCCGCGGGCAAGCCGCTCAAGGTTTCTAGAGGCTCGGCGGTGCTCTGCTTGATCAAGTCTAGCTGGCACCAAATACTGTTGCTCTGCAAAGTAGACCATACCAATCGGGAGTATTGGACTTTGAGCAATCTTTTCCATTATTGCTGACAAATCCTGATGTGAGATATGCCCAGCAAGATACTGATCTACTACTCTATCTATCTCAATAACTACCCCTTCTCTATCCTCTTCGGGTAGCGCGAACTGATCCACGGTGGTGACAGCCACCATGCGCACACCTTTTGCTATGAACCAATTTGAATTTTGCCAGATATAGTAGGCTCCAAACGCGACTAAAATAAGTGATACTATAGTTGAACCGAGGCACCCAAACAGAACAAACTTTAAAGTATTATCAGACTTGTTTCCTGCTCCTGATTCTGGGGGTGATCCTGGCAAATAGGTATTCATTTTCTTGTTTGGTTGCACCTTAGATAGCAGTAAAAGAATTACCCTGTTGCATCTCAAAAAGCTTCTCGACATGTACCCAATTAATTGAGAGACGATCAAAAGCTGCCAGGAGTTCGCGGATATCTTTTTGATCTACTGCCGAATCGGATGCAATATAGCGAGCACAGTAAACATCTATCTTGTCTATCTCTGGTGGCATGCTTTCAATCCGTACCCCTCTGTTTGTTATCGCTTCTAATCTTAGTGTTCCGATCTCCTCTGGAACCTGATCAGGTATCGCAGAGTTTTGAAAATAGAGATCTATTCCAACTAACCGCTCAAAACTATCAGTAGACAGCACCAGGGCAGGAAGCTTCTTTCGAACAAATGCCTTTGATTCACCTTGCTCAGGAATCTCATCTTTAAGATCTTCGCAGATTGCACTTACAAACTCGGCAGTGGTGAGATCCCCCCCTAGGTCTCTGGTTACCTTTCCATCCATAAAGCTTTTTTCAAGTGAACGTTGAATTCTGTTGGCATGGTCAAACAGACCGATATGTCGCAGTAACATCAATGCAGAAGAGAGTAGTGCTGTGGGATTTGCCACACCTTTGCCTGCAATATCTGGAGCTGAGCCGTGAACTGATTCAAACACTACGACTGATCTTCCCACATTCGCAGAGGGAGCCAACCCCAGACCACCAGTAAGTCCGGCACAGAGATCGCTAACTATATCTCCATACAGATTGGGCATGACCAAAACATCAAATTTCTCAGGACGGGTCACAAGCTGCATACAGAGGTTATCTACTAATATATCCTCTGCCTTAATCTCGGGGTATTGAGCGGACACCTCTCTAAAGACAGTCAAGAATAACCCATCTGTGGCCTTGTGAATATTCGCCTTATGAACACAGGTTATTTTCTTACGTTCATAGTGAGAGGCAAGCTCAAATGCATTATAAACAGAGCGAAATGCTCCAGCCCGACTAATTATTTTTAATCCCTGCGCAACATTTGGAGATTGATAATACTCTATTCCACCGTAGGTATCTTCCAAGTTCTCTCGTACAGTTATTATATCAATTCCTTCAAAGGGGGTTTTTATTCCCGGTAAGGTCTTAACAGGTCGCACGTTAGCAAAGAGACCAAGTCTTCTTCTGATAAGCACGTTGATGCTCTGGTGACCTCCACCCTGAGGAGTAGTAGTCGGTCCCTTAAGCACAACACCGTGCTCGCGAATTAAGGCAAGTGACTCCTCGGAAATGCCTAGTGGATGTTGCCCGATTACATCGATTCCGGCTGCCACCTCAATCCATTCGACCGGCACACCAGCAGCTTTAAAAATCTCCTTAACAGCCGCAGCTATCTCTGGCCCAATTCCGTCACCTGGGATTAATACTACTTGCTTCAAATTTACACTCCTAATAATCTGACCAGGGCCAGGAAAACCTAATAGTTTTAATAGGTTCATTGTCTGGCTAAAACATGTTTGGTTAGCCAGTCTGACAGTGATACAATACGCCACCGTAGCACCAAGTTCAACTATCTCTGCATCTGAGGTAAAGTATGAGTAGCAAAGCCGTTGCCTTATTAATCTGTTTCTTATGTCTCTCTGTCTCTAATACTCTGATTGCGCAACAAGAGTATGGCCAGACCGACACCAGCTCTCCATGCTCTCAGTTGGTAGCAGAGTGTTTTGAATCATTTGAAGTTGAGCGATCACGGTGCTTTTTTAGCGCCTCTAATCACCCTTTTTGTGATGGCACACCCCTTGGCGAACTAACCCATCAGAGGTGGATGATATCCCCAGACCTGGCACCGGGTAGAGGTGCGCAGATGTTCTTAGGACCACAGTTAGTTGACAAGGAATGTCTTGAAAATTTTGACAATCTCTGGCTTGGGATGTTGTTAAATGAGAAAAGTATTTCAAGCAAGATTCCGTCCCTAACCACTAGTCTTGAGACCTGTAAAAAAGAGATCTCGCACGACTTATCCAGGCCATAAATTCTAGAAACTACTCCCTTGAAAACAGTTGTTGCAAACAGAGAGGGTATTCTAAAGGCTTGCAAGATTCTCAAAGACGGGGGCCTGGTAGCATTTCCTACAGAGACAGTATACGGGCTTGGAGCAGATGCCTTCTCTTCTGAGTCAGTAAAACGGATCTACCAGATAAAAGAGCGCTCTCCAAGGAATCCACTAATCATTCATCTAGCAGATAGTAGTGAGCTTCTACGTGTTAGTGCTCCAAACAGTAGGCAGCAAGATCAATTAAATAGACTAGCACCACTGTGGCCGGGGCCACTAACGGTCGTACTACCTAAGAATAAGAAGCTCGGGGTTGAGGTCTGCGCGGGACTTCCAACTGTGGCAGTTAGGATTCCATCTCACCCTGTGGCTCAATCACTTCTAAAAGAGTCTGGACTGGCTATTGCTGCACCCAGTGCTAATCGCTCACTATATATCAGCCCAACAACCGCCGAGCACGTTGCTGATGATCTGGGGGATCAATTAGATTTAATCTTAGATGGTGGCCCATCTACAATCGGCCTTGAGTCAACCATTCTCTCTCTGGTAGAAGAGTGTCCTACTATTTTAAGGCCTGGCTCTATTACTCAATCAGAGATAGAGAATCTTTTGAACGAAGTTGTTAATTTAGATCCCCCTAACGCAAGCGATCTAAAGGCCCCAGGAATGATGGCTGTTCACTATAGCCCGACTACCCCCCTTTATTTTATCGAAGAGCTAAAACAAACCTCTCTCCTGGAACAAAAAAATCAACGTTGGGGTTTTATTTCATTTGCTGGAGATATTCCTCAGAGTGAGAACATAGTCATCACGGAACAGCTCTCTTTGACGGGCGATAGCAGCGAGATAGCTACCGGTCTTTACGGGGCGTTAAGAAAGTTTGACAAGTTGCATCTAGACATGATCTTGATAGACTCATGCAAACAGGAAGGATTGGGACTTGCTGTCATGAACAGGTTGCTAAAGGCCGTTCACTCCAGAGTAGGAAAAGCATGATTAAGACGGATACAAAATTAGGTGTAGAAGATAAGGTACTTAAACGCATCCCAGACGATCGTGGATTTTTCCGCGATGTCTTTCGTTATAACGAGTCTCT
>Ga0081527_100840_pt1 | contig 10334 bp, 10 predicted proteins | sample HotLakmasection5_FD_70992 | JGI IMG/M metagenome (GOLD analysis project Ga0081527, IMG submission 70992) | Hypersaline microbial mat communities from Hot Lake, Washington, USA - Section #5 (SPADES assembly) (version 2) | ecosystem: Environmental > Aquatic > Non-marine Saline and Alkaline >... | reverse complement strand
TTGCCCTGCGGCGGAGCCGGATCACTCGGGATGGTCGGCGTGCCCGGTGCGGTCGAAGTGGATGTGGCGCTTCTGCGCCGGCAGGTGGTGTGGGTCGTCGAGGACGACCGCGCCGTTCTCCAGCGTGGTCAGCGGGATACCGTAGGCGCGGGTCAGCGCCGGGGCGGTGAGGACGTCGGTCGGTGGTCCCGACGCGACCACCTCGCCACCCAGCAGCAACACGTGGTCCGCCTCCGCCGCCTCCGACAGGTCATGCGTGCTCACCACGACCGTCGTGCCCCCGGCACGCTCCTGCCGCAGCACCTCGTCGATGATGTCCTTCGAGACCAGATCGAGACCGGTGATCGGCTCGTCGAGCAGCAGGATGTCGGCTTCCTGGACCAGGCCCTGGGCGATGAACACCCGTTGGCGCTGACCGCCCGAGAGTTCGTCGAGGTGGCGGTCGCGGAGGTCGCTGATGCGCAGGCGTTCCATCGCGTGCATGCAACGCTCGCGGTCGCTGCGTCGTGCCGGAACGAACATGCCGAGCTGGGCGAACCGGCCCATCAGCACGGTCTCACGGACGGTCACCGGCATCGTGTCATTCACGGTGGTCGACTGCAGGACGTAGGCGATGGCCCGGTGGCGAGGGGAGCGGATCGTCACCGACAGCCGACCCGCGACCGGTTCGAGCAGTCCGGCTATGGCGTGCAGCAGCGTCGACTTCCCGGAGCCGTTGGGGCCGATGAGCGCCGTCAGGGCCCCGGCTGGGATCTCGAAGTCCGAGGCGCGCAGGGCGATCTGATGATCCCAGGCGAGGACGACCCCCCGCCCGACGACCGCGCTGGTTCCGCTCATGCGCGTCGTCGCACGCTGTCGGTCGCTCCCGATGATCCGGCGCGGACCGGCGCTGGCACCGGACCCGACGTGACCGGGGCGGGGTCGCTGCGGACGTGGCCAGGGGTCACGATGCTCGAGCGCGACGGTGCGGAGATCATGCGCGGATCCAAGGAGAGCAGGTCGACAGGAGCCTAGCAGGTAGGATACTGTTCGGAACAGGAGTCATTCTCAGAAGTTTCGGATCGAGCCGTCGTTCAGGTCGTTCAGGTCGTTCAGGTCGTTCAAGAGGAGGAGACCGCACATGCACCACCACCTCGAGGGTGTCCGGGCTCGACGGGCGAGCTGGTTGCTCCTGCTGGCGATGTCGTTGGTCCTGGCCGCGTGCGGTACGGGCACCGATGGCACCGACGCGCAGGCGGAGACCGACAGCCCGGCAGCTCCGGCGGAGGCGGACACCGACGGCAACGCCGCGACCGAGGCCGACACCGCCGCGACAGCGGGCGAGGTCCCCCTCGTGGTCGTGACCACCACGATCCTCGGTGACATCGTCGGGAACGTGGTCGGCGAGGAGGCGACGGTCGAGGTGCTGATGCCGCTCGGTGCGGATCCGCACACCTTCGAAGCCTCCGCCCAGCAGGCGGCCCTCATCCGCGACGCCGACCTGGTCGTCGCCAACGGTCTCGGGCTCGAGGAGGGGCTCCTCGATGCCATCGCCGCGGCGGAAGAGGAGGGCGTCCGTGTGCTCGAGATCGGGCCGTCCCTCGACCCGGTGCCTTTCGAGGGACAGCAGTCCCACGGCGACGAGGACGGCCACGAGGACGAGGACGACCACGCCCACGGTGAGGACGAGGACGCCCACGTGGGCGAGGACGACCACGCCCACGGTGAGGACGACGACACCCACGAGGGTGAGGACGACCACGCCCACGGCGACGATGAGGACGAGGCCCATGACGGCGATAACGGGCACTCCCACGAGGGCGGTCTCGACTCCCACGTGTGGATGGACCCGGTGCGCATGGCCGACGCGGTCGATCTGATCGCAGCCGAGCTGGACGAGGTCGCCGACGTCGACGTCCTGGCGCAGGGTGCGTCCTACCGCGCCGAGCTCGAGGCGCTGCACGACGACATCGAGTCGATGATCGCGACCATCCCCGAGGACGACCGCAAGCTCGTCACCAACCACTTCGCCTTCGGCTACTACGCCGACCGCTATGGGCTCGAGATGCTCGGGACCGTGATCCCGTCTGCGACGACCGAGGCAGAGACCAGCGCCGCGGAGTTCGCCGAACTGATCGCGATCATCGAGGAAGCGGGTGTCTCGGCCATCTTCGCCTCGACCACGGAGTCGACGGAACTGGCCGACACGATCGCGGGTGAGGTCGGGCGTGACGTGCAGGTGCTGTCGCTCTACACCGGCTCGCTGGGCGAGGAGGGCTCGGGCGCCGAGACCTACATCGGCATGATGACGACCTCGACCGAGCGCATCGTCGAGGGCCTGACCCCCTGAACCGACCCGGGGACCCCCGATCCGTCCCGCAGCATGGCTCGCCGGTCCCGGGGCTCATCCTCCCCGATCCGTCCCGCAGCATGGCTCGCACGGTGCCGTGGCGCATCCCCCCCGATGTCTCCGTCGTGCCAGCCGGGCGTAGGCTCGGCGTAGCCTCTCGGCGGACGCACCCCTTCACCGCCACCTCGTCATGTGCAGGGATCCCACGTGGAATGGTTGATCGAGCCGCTGTCGCAACCCTTCATACAGCGCGTCCTGCTCGCGGGTGTGCTGGCGGTGCTCACCACCTCCCTGATCGGGACCTGGGTCGTCCTGCGAGGGCTGACCTTCATGGGCGATGCGCTCGCCCACGGCGTGATCCCCGGGATCGCGCTCGCCTTCGCGCTCGGTGTCAGCCTCACCCTCGGTGCGATCGCCTCCGCGGTCGTCATGACCGCACTGATCGCGCTGGTGCACCGCAAGGCCAAGCTGCGTGAGGACGCAGGGATCGGCCTGCTGTTCGTCGGTATGCTCGCCCTCGGGGTCGTGATCCTGTCACGGCTGCCGAACTTCTCGTCGAGCGTCGCGACCATCCTGTTCGGGGATGCGCTCGGGGTGACCTGGGCCGACGTGGGTGTGCAGGCGGTCGCCGCGGCCATCACGCTCGTCCTGGTCGCGGTCTTCTACCGCCCCTTCATGGTGCTGAGCTTCAACGAACAGAAGGCCGAGTTGCTGGGACTCCGGCCCGGCCTGAGCCACATCGTGATGCTCGGCCTCCTCACGCTGGCGATCATCTCCGCGTTCCAGACGGTCGGCACGCTGCTGGTCTTCGCGCTCATCGTGGCACCCCCCGCGGCCGCCTCGCTGGTCGCGCGCCGGGTACCGACCATGATGCTGACGGCGACGGGGCTCGGCAGCCTGTCGATCCTGGCCGGACTGCTCGTCAGCTGGCACGCCGACACCGCGGCCGGTGCGACGATGGCCGGGATGTCGGTGCTGCTGTTCTTCGTGGTCCTCGCGCTGCGCGCGCCCTTGCGAGCCCGCTCGGCAGCCAACGGCCGGTGACGCGAGCAGCAACGGCCGGGGGGCAGCGGCAGGACGCTCAGGGCTCGGTGCCAGCCGCATCCGCGGCACAGGACCGGCACGTACCGACCAGCTCGATCTTGTGCGACTCGACCACGAAGCCGCGCTGGTCGTGGGCCTCGCCGGCGGCCAGGGCGAGCGCCCGCTCCACCGCTGACGGCAGGACCACGTCGTCGATGCGTCCGCAGCTGGAGCACACCAGGTGGTGGTGGTGGCCTGCGAGCTCCTCGGTCAGCTCGTAGCGGGCGACGTCATCGGTCGAGGCGATCCGTTCCACGGCGCCGCACTGCTCGAGGATGGCGAGGTTGCGGTACAGCGAGCTCTGCGACTGCATGGCGCCGTGTTCGAGCAGCTCGGGGATGGTGACGGGACGCCCGAGCGCGACCAAGAGCGCGACCAGCTGTCGACGCCCCCGTGTGTAGCGCTGACGGGTCCGCCGTAGCTGCTCGTCGACGAGATCGTGCACCTCGGTGGCCATGCTCTCAGCCTACTGCGTTCTCGGAACGTCCTGTGATCGCGGTGACCGGGGCCCCAGGCGGGCACCGTTAGACTGGTCCCCCGGAGCTCGCGGTGCCGTGAGCCGCCGCCGCGGTGCTGGCCCGCGAGCGGCCGTCGGGCAGCTGGCGCGTGCCCCGCCGCCCGCCGCGGGTCCGCCAGCCGCACCTCACGCCATCGCCGCCCTGGAGCCACCCGTGCGTACCCGACTCCGCGTCCTCACCGCGTCGGTGACCGCTGCGCTGCTCCTGGCAGCCTGCAGTCCTCTGCCGCCGGGCTCCGCCGCCGCGGTGGTGGGCGGTACCCCGATCCCTCGCGAGGTGATCGAGCGCGCGGTCGATGGTCTGGATCCCGAGGAGCTGCGCACGGACGTGGACGCCGGCCTGGCCGACGATCTGGAGGGTGCCGCCCGCAGGGCGGCCGTCGAGGAGGAGGTGGCGGCGGTCGTCCTGGACACCCAGCGCCGGGTGCTCGACCTCTACATCCGCAGCGAGATCGTGCAGCTCGTCGCCGAGGACGCCGGGGTCGAGGCCACGGCGGCGGATGCCGAGGCCGCCCGGGAGGCGCTGCTCGCCTCGATCGGCGGGGCGGAGGCTCTGCCGGAGGTGCTGGCCGAGGCCGGTCTCACCGAGGAGATCTTCGAGGAGGTCATCGTCGAGCAGGAGGCGCTGCTGGTGGCGCTGCGGCGCGAGGTGCTCGCCGACGCCGAGCTCGAGGTCCGGGAGCCGCGGCACATCCTCGTCGCCGGTCTGGAGGAGGCCGAGGACGTGATCGCCGAGCTGGAGGCCGGTGCCGACTTCGCCGAGCTCGCCAGGGAACGCTCACAGGATCCGGGGAGCGCACCGCAGGGTGGTGCCCTCCAGGCCGCACCTCGGGGGGCCTGGCTGCCGGAGTTCGACGACGCGGTGTGGACCGCCGAGATCGGTGAGGTGGTCGGTCCCGTGCAGACCCAGGCTGGTTTCCACGTGATCGAGGTCGTCGACGAGGCCACCCTGGAGGCCGACGAACTCCCCGAGCAGCAGGTCCAGCAGCTGGTCGCCGGCGAGCTGGACGCGCGGTTCCTGGCCGTGGTCGACGAGACCGAGGTTCGGGTCGACCCGGCCTTCGGGGTCTGGAGCAGCGACCCCAGCGCCCCCGCGCTGCAGCCGGCCGATCCGGTCGGTCAGGCGCCGGCCGGTGGGGCGCAGAACGGGCTCGGGCTGAGCGACGAGGAGCTGGAGGGACTGGTCGAGGAGCTCGAGGACGGCTCATGACCGCGGGTGCCTCGGGTGAGGCGTCCCCGAGCGTCGCGCTGGTCGAGACCTCGGAGCTGTTCCCGGGCCTGCTGCCGTTCCAGTCGTGGGACGTCCTCGGGACGGCGGAGCGCATCCTGGTCCGCGACGCCGCCACCCACCCGTCCGGGAGCCATCTCCACCTCGCCGGTCTGGACCTCGAGACGCTCGAGCCGGCCGCGCTCGAGCGCGGCGACCTCGATCTGAGCCGGCCGGGTTCGCCGGACGACCGCAGGATCGCCAAGGCGCTGGTCGAGCACGCTGAGCGGCACGGCCGGGTCGTCTACCTGCTGGGTCCGCAGGACGAGCGTCTGGCAGGAGCGCTGGCCGGGATGGCAGCCGAGCACGACCTCGAGATCGAGCTGGTGTTCCTCGCGCAGCAGCCCGCCGGCGCGGAGCTGCTGCGACTCGTCGAGGTGATGCGCCGGCTGCGCGATCCCGAACGGGGCTGCCCGTGGGACCTCGAGCAGGACCACGCGTCGCTGCTGCCCTACCTCGTGGAGGAGACCTACGAGCTCGTCGAGGCCGTCGAGACCGGCGACGATCCCCACCTGCTCGAGGAGCTCGGGGACGTCCTGCTCCAGGTCGTGTTCCACGCCCGGATCGCCCGCGACCGCGGCGCCTTCGGGATCGACGAGGTGGCGCGCGGCATCGCCGACAAGCTCGTGCGACGCCACCCCCACGTGTTCGCCGATGGGGACGCCTCGACCCCCGCCGAGGTCCAGGAGCACTGGGACCGGCTGAAGTCCGAGGAGAAGGGCCGCACGAGCCCGTTCGAGGGGGTCCCGGCAGCGGGACCCGGGCTCGAGCTGCTGCGGACGCTGCAACGCAAGGCTGCCAAACGGGGGTTGGCGGCGCCCGGTGACGATCCGTCGGTCGCAGCGGTCGAGGCGGCCGCGCGCGCCTGCGCCGGGGCCCCCGACCCCGAGCGAGAGGCCGCGGTGGGCCGCTTGCTGTCCGCCGTGGTCGCGCTCGCCGGCAGCCTCGAGGTCGATCCGGAGGCAGCGGCACGGTCCGCCGCGCGCGAGCAGCGCCGACGGACGGAGGCGGCGCTCGAACACGGCCGCGCGCTGGGAGAGGACGTCGAGACCGTCGACCCGGCCCGTTGGCAGCGGTGGTGGGACGCGGTCGGCGACGATGTCGGGTCCCGGTAGGCGTCCGACGTCGACCGGACCCACGCCGCACGGTCGCACGTCGGCGGGACCCGCGGCCGCGCCGTGCCGGTCGCCATCATGCGGTGCGACACGGCCTTCGGCGTGCGGGCGCTGTCCGCTGTCGACGCCTCCCACTAGCATCGGCCACGTCGTCAGCGGGAGGTCCACGTGCCACCGAAGCGCTGCCCGGAGTGCGGGCGCTTCCTGTCGAACGAACTGGTCGCGTCGCTGGCGTCGTCCAGCGTCCCGTGCCCGCGGTGCGACACGCCGCTGTCCGCCGACACGATCGTCGAAGGAGGCGGTGGTGCGAGGACGGCGCCCCGGACACAGCCGGTCATCGCCACCCTGGCCGCCACGTCGACGGCTGGCAACGGGCGTGAGCCGCAGGTGCAGGTCTCACAGCCGGCCTCGGTTCGACCGCCCGACCTCGACCCCCGTCAGGTGCGCAGCGACGAAAAGGACGTGCTGGCGGGCTGGGACGCCGGGGTGACCGCCGACGAGATCGCCGGGTGGCGTGCCGATCGGCGTCCGTTCCCGACCGACACCGTCATCGTGGCCGTGGCCGCGTTGCTCGGTGGGCTCATCGGCGGTGTCGTGTGTGAGCAGCGCCGCGTCCTCGGCGCCGGCGTCGGCGTCGTGGGTGGGGCGACCGCGGCCGGTGTCGTGCGGCGTGTCTGGGAGCTGCGCCCGTGACCGCGGGGGCACCCGACGCGACTTCCACCTCCGTCCCGTTGTTGCTGTTGAAGTTCCCGTCCTGTTGTTGCTGTTGAAGTTGTTGTACGAGTGCACGGTTGTGTCGTACGGTCACGCTCGCGAGATCGGCGTGACTCACGAGGCGGCACGCGAACGTGCCCGACCACTGAGGGACCCATGGATATGTCCAGCATCAGTCACGTCCACGCCCGCGAGATCCTCGACAGCCGAGGCAACCCGACCGTCGAGGTCGAGGTCAGCGTCGGCTACGGCATCACCGGCCGTGCTGGGGTGCCCTCCGGCGCATCGACCGGTGAGGCGGAGGCGGTCGAGCTCCGCGACGGTGATGACGGCCGCTACCTCGGCAAGGGCGTCACGAAGGCGGTCGCCAACGTCAACGACCGCATCGGACCCGAGCTGCTCGGCATGGACGTCACCCGTCAACGCGACATCGATGCGTTGATGATCGCCCTCGACGGGACCGACAACAAGGGCGAGCTCGGCGCCAACGCGATCCTCGGGGTGTCGATGGCGGTCGCCAAGGCCGGCGCCCTCGTCAGCGAGCTGCCCCTCTACCAGTACCTCGGTGGCCCCAACGCCCACCTGCTGCCCGTGCCCTGCATGAACGTGCTCAACGGCGGCAGCCACGCCGACTCCAACGTGGACTTCCAGGAGTTCATGATCGCCCCCGTCGGCGCGCCGACCTTCCGCGAGGCGCTGCGGATGGGTGCGGAGACCTACCACCGGCTGAAGAAGGTCCTCCACGACCGGGGCCTGTCGACCGGCCTCGGGGACGAGGGTGGGTTCGCCCCCGACCTCGCATCGAACGCCGCTGCGCTCGACCTGCTCGTCGAGGCCATCGAGGCCGCCGGCTACACCCCCGGCGAGGACATCGCCATCGCCCTCGACCCCGCGACGAGCGAGATCTTCCGCGATGGCGCCTACCACCTCGAGGGCGAGGGCCGGGTGCTGTCCTCGGCAGAGATGGTGGACCTGTGGGCCGACTTCGCGAACCGCTACCCGATCGTCTCCATCGAGGACGGGCTGGACGAGGGCGACTGGGACGGTTGGAAGCTGCTCACCGAGCGCCTCGGCGACGGGCTGCAGTTGGTCGGTGACGACCTGCTGGTGACCAACCCGGCCTTCGTGCGCCGGGGGATCGATGAGCACGCCGCCAACAGCGTGCTGGTCAAGGTCAACCAGATCGGTTCCCTCACCGAGACCTTCGAGACGGTGGCGATGGCGCATCGCGCCAGCTGGACCACGATGGTCAGCCACCGTTCGGGTGAGACCGAGGACGCGACGATCGCCGACATCGCCGTGGCCACCAACGCCGGCCAGATCAAGACCGGGGCACCGGCCCGGTCCGACCGCGTCGCCAAGTACAACCAGCTGCTGCGGATCGAGGAGCAGCTCGGCGACGCCGCACGCTACGCCGGCAAGGACGCCTTCCCGCGCGCCTGACCGTCCATCGCAAGGGGACCACGTGACCTCGAGCCACCGCTGGGACGAACGTCGCCGCCTGCGTCGCCTGGAGCGGCGCAGGCGCCGCGGTGGGCGCCGAGCAGGCTCGATGGTGCTCCAGCGGCCCGCGCGCGGCGTCCGCGGCTGGACGACGCGGACCGAGCTGCGCCTCAAGCGGTCGATCCAGGGTGACCGCCCGCTCATCATCGCCACGTTGGTCGTGGTCGTCCTGGGGGTGGTCATCGTGTCCGCTCCGCTGCAGAGCTACCTCGATGGCCGTGACCGGGTCGACCACCTGGCCACCCAGGCCGCCGCGCTCGACGAGGCCAACGCACAGCTCGAGCAACGCGCCGAGGACCTCGTCGAGGACGACACGATCGAGCTCCTCGCGCGCGAGCAGCTCGGTCTCGTCCGGCCCGGTGAGGTGGCCTACCCCCTGATCCCGCCGCAGGAGGGACGTCCGCTGATCGCGCCTCCCCGCGGTCCGGACGCCGCCGAGGCCGAGCCGTGGTACCGGCGGTGGTGGAACCAGCTCCGAGGGCACCCGGTCGACTAGGGGCCCGATGTTGCCGTGCGTGCCGCGGCTCCGTACCGTGGTGACCGACGACACCTCGAGGTGTCCTCACCCGCGCGCCCCGATCGGCTGACGATCGTGGGCTCTCAGCCGCCGACCGAGCGCATCTCGGGCGGCACGAACGGACCACCGGTGCCAGCGCGGGCGCCCGCCGGTCCGAAGGAGTTGATCGCACTGCAGGGATCGATCGTCAAGGGCAAGGTCGTCCGGCTCGAGGAATACGGCGCGTTCGTCGAGGTCCCGACCGAGGACGGCGGCGCCGTCACGGGTCTCGTCCACGTCTCCGAGGTCGACGCTGATTTCGTCGAGAACATCTACGCCTACCTCGCCGAGGGCGACGAGGTGGATGTCAAGATCCTGGACGTCAAGGAGGACGGCAAGGTCGACCTGTCGATCAAGCGTGCCGATCCCGACTGGCAGGACGAGGAGACCCCCAACCTCCGCTCGAAGCTGGACAAGGACTTCAACAAGCGTCTGCGCCGCTTCATGCACAAGTCCCAGATGATCCAGGGTGAAGCGCGCCGTCAGCGGCGTGGTCGCGTCGAGTCGTGACGTCCGGTGACGGGGGGTCCCTCCCCGTCCCTGCGGTGGCTGGTTCGGACGGGCAACGCCGCTCCGACGCCGGCCTGGACGCCGTCCGGATCGATCCGGGGGCGTCCTACCAGGCGGCGGCCGCGGCCCGTCCCGCCGACGACCGCGAGGTCGAGGTGGTGTCGGCGCAGCTCGGTCGTCCCGCCCGCGGACGGCCCGCGGTGGTCCACCGCTGCGTCTACGGTCTGCCGACCGTGGTGCGTGTCCAGCCCCGTCTGGAGGACGGCACGCCGTTCCCGACCGTGTTCTGGTTGAGCTGCCCGGTCCTGCGCTCGCGCGTCGGTCGGCTCGAGGCCGACCATGCGATGGTCGGGCTCAACGAGCGGCTCGCAGCCGATGCGGCCTTCGCCGCCGCCTACGTCTCCGCCTCCGAGCGGTACGTCTCGTTCCGCGACGAGCTCGGGGATCCACTGCCAGGTGATCCGAGCGCCGGGGGCATGCCGAAGCACGTGAAGTGCCTGCACGTGCATGCCGCCCACCACCTCGCCACCGGTGACAACCCGGTCGGGGCATGGACGGTCGAACACGCCACCCCGGCGCCGTGCCCTGGCCCATGCGTACCCGCGGAGCTGCTCCCGCCGAACGGCACGACTCACGCCGAAGCCGAGGTGCGGGCCGCCGCCGAGCCGCCGTCCGCCGCCGAGCCGCCGTCCGCCGCGGCTACGCGGGCCGCCGCCGGCCCCCCCCCCGCCGCGCCCCCG
>Ga0081527_100839_pt1 | contig 10345 bp, 3 predicted proteins | sample HotLakmasection5_FD_70992 | JGI IMG/M metagenome (GOLD analysis project Ga0081527, IMG submission 70992) | Hypersaline microbial mat communities from Hot Lake, Washington, USA - Section #5 (SPADES assembly) (version 2) | ecosystem: Environmental > Aquatic > Non-marine Saline and Alkaline >... | reverse complement strand
GATATATCATCCCCCCGGCTGTTTTAGCAACGGTTAGAATCCTGTGACTCTCGCAGACGGGCCTTTGCGGGGCGGGTTTTGACGGATTGACGTCAGCAGAAGCGCAGCGGCCAGCGAGATGCGCGGCGCATCGTCTGTGCCACCCTCGACCCAGTCCATGACCGTGAGGTTGAGGGCCAGCTTCATTGTCAGCACGGGGAAGCGCCCATAGTGACCGTCCCACCGTCATCAGTGTCACTAGCGCCGTCGCCGTGTACGGACCGGGCAGCATCGGACACTACAACGTCGCTTCTGGCAAAACCCTGACACTTACCTGGCCGATCTCGAGAATCGCCTCGGCTAACTTGTTTTGCCGCCGCAGTTCTCTTACTTCCATTTCTCCACTCAGAATGTACAATAGTATTGATTAACACTTGAGTATAACAAGCCTTGCATGTGGATAATTAACTTTCCATGTCAGGGCAACATGATCTATAAAGGCAATCGAGACATGCTTGCGACACTGTATTTTGTAGCCGTCACCACATCAGCCTGTATTCTCGCCGTCCTGGCTGTCTTCACCTGGACCCAACGCCACCGGCCAGGGGCATGGCCTATGCTCATGATTGTCGCAGGCTATGGGTTCGCGATGATGATGCACTCGATTAGCCTGTTCAGTGAAACAGCGGAGGCCACGCTTCGCTTCAACATGGTGGCTGAACTGGCCTACGTGACGCATCCGGTGCATGTGTTATGGCTTGCTCTGGCGTATCAACAGCGTAACCGGCGCTCGATCCGGATCATCCTTCCGCTCTATGTGATCGCACTGGCAATCGCGGCAGTAATCTGGACAGATGAGTATCACGGCTGGTTTATTGCTGATTACAGCGTGCGCCAGTTTGGTCAATTTTCGCTTTTGTCGCGGTCGTTGGGTTGGTGGTATAACATCACCAGCATCTTTGCTTTAACCATCCAGGTTGCGGCTGTTGGTATCCTGGTGTTTGGTATCCGCAGTACCAAAGGACGGCTGCGGCAGCAGCTCACACTGATTCTGGTTGCAATTGCGATCCCGCTGACAACCCTCTTCGTTCTTGCCGGTGTGGATGTTGCTGGTGCCGATCCTATTATCCGTTATCCAGCACGGATGAGCGCGATGATCGTCACATCATTCGTCCTGGCCTACGTGTTTGTGCGCTATCAGCCGCTCAACCTCACGCCTATCGCCCTGCCGTTGATCTTCTCCGAAATTCCCGACCCGATCATCATCGTGGACGCTGACGAGCGCATCACCGATCTCAATCAGGCGGCGTGTGCACTCAAAGGTACGCATGAGCGTGAGGCGATTGGTCAGTCACTTGCTGAGCTGTACCCTGAGTTGGTCGGTATGGATATGGAAGATGACCTGCCCATCGTTGATACGCAGGGGCACACACGATATTTTTCCTTGACCATACGCGACTTGAAACGCGGTCAGGATAAAATCGGCGCCCTGTATGGATTGCGAGACGTTACGCGGCGCAAACATGCAGAAGATCAACTCCGAAAAGATGAAGCCTACCTGCGGTCAATCGTCCAGACGGAGACGGCCTTTGTGATTCGTGTCAACATGGCGGGTGAGTATACCTACGTCAACCAGGCCTTCGCCGAGTGGTGTGGTTATAAGCCGGATGATCTGCTTGGCACACCGGTTATGGATAGCATCGATCTCGTTGACCATTACAAATCCAATCAGGCGGGTCATGCTGCGCTGGGTCAACCCGGGTATCCTGTTCGCGTGCAGCTCAGCAAAATCCTGGCGGATGGCAGCCACCGCGAAACTATGTGGGAATATCTCGCGTTGACAAACGGCGATGGCAACATCCACGAAATCCAGTGCATGGGTTTTGACATCACCGAGCAATATGAGTTGGAGCAGGCACTCAAAGCGAGTGAAGAACGGCTGCGCACGATCATCGAAAACATTCCGATCATGATCGGCTTTTTCGATCAAACAGGGCGCTTTGAGTTTATTAACCGGCACTGGGTTGAAACACTGGGTTGGACACTTGAAGAGCTATCTGCTTATGACGAGCCTTTGGCAGCTTTCTATCCTGATGCAGACTACCGTCAGCGTGTACTGGACTCTATGCTTGCGCCGAAACCGGGCTGGCGCGACTTTGAAACACTGACCAAATCCGGGAAAACGATCACAACATCATGGGTGAATGTGAGGCTATCGGATGGCCGAACCATCGGCATCGGGGAGGATGTGACGGAGCTGCGCAAAGCACAACTACGTGAGATGGAACTCAAGCTGGAGCGAGAACGCCGCCACCTTTTGACTACATTCTTCCAGAACGCCGCCCATGAGTTCCGCACCCCCCTGGCGACGATCAGTTCTGGTGCTTACCTGATGTCGCGTTCTGACGATCCGGAATATCGTACACAGAAAACAGAACAGATCACCGCGCAAGTTCAGCGGATCACGCGATTGGTCGATAGTCTGTTGTTGATGACACGCCTGGAAAGTAATGATGCGTTGGCAATCCACCCTGTTGATCTTCGTGGAGTTCTGCGATCGGTGTGTGCGAAGGCAGAAAAAGTCTGCACAAGAAACCATGATTTACACTGTGACATTGCACCCGATTTACCTGCAATAATGGGTGATGCAAATTATCTCAGCGACGCGCTGCAACAGATCATCGACAACGCCTGCCGCCTCACCCCCGACGGCGGGAAGATCGACGTTAAGGCCACAAGTGGCGATGCATGTATCCAGATCGAAATTGGTGACAGTGGGCCGGGTATCTCGGAGGAAATGCTGCCACGCATTTTCGAGACGTTCTGGCGGCAGGACACCGCGCACAGCACACCAGGCTTTGGTCTGGGGCTGCCCATCGCGCAGAAGATCATCGAGCGGCATGGTGGCAAGATCACGGTCGAAAGTGAAGAAGGTCAGGGTACGACCGTCCGAGTGTGCTTGCCAATTGCGCCGCAAGTTTAGTGAGTGAGCACCAGCGGCAGATCGGTGCGCAGCGCCCAACTTCTCAAAAACAAACAAGCGTTTCCGTTCGGCTTATGGTACTCTATGAAATTCAACTGGCACAACGCAATTAGATAGCAGCAAGGATCGCTGCTTGTGGAGGCATGGCCATATGGAAATCATCCTGGGTGTTGTTGTTGTCTTGCTCACAGGTGCATTGCTGGTTGTCATCTTTGAGTATCGTGTACGCCAACCGGATGTTATTGTGCTTTATGAGGCCGATGGTCAGATTGGCATCCGAAAAGGACTGTTGTACCCGCGTCATTTCAGTTTGCCTCTGAAACGTACAACCAGTCCGCTCCAGTTGACCATTGAGGCAGCCGCGATAGGCAATCTGCTTGTACGTATTAAAGTGATCGGTACTGCTGTGCCATCGGCCAACCATATCCAATCACTGATTCGAATTGGCGGGTGGGGTAGCGATGCCGTAACGCGAGCCGTGGATCAGGTGAAAATTCTGTTGCAGGATCTTATTAAGGAATATACCGAAAGCTCCGAGATTAACGCGATTTCCTCGCCTGCTATCCTGAAGCACCTGAAAGCACAGGCCGGGCTAATTGAGGAACGCTTTGGCATTGAGTTGATTGCGCTGGCTGTTGAGTCCTGGGAACCGGTAGACCCGGACATTGCCAATGCCCTGAGCCAGCAGGAAGAGGCTCGACTACTCGAACAGGCCGAGCGACTGAATCATCAGGCGCGTATCGCTGTCGCCAAAGCCAGGTACCAGGCCGACGAAGAGATTGCGATTATGGAACATGCTCTTGAGATGAAGCGCTCTGAATTGAAGAAAGTCCAGTTCGAGAGCGACGCGGAATTGGCGCGCCAGCGCATTGAGGACGAGCTGGCGCGCAGCCGCCTGCGTCTCGCCTTCGAAAAAGAAGAACTGGAAGTCCTGCGCAACAGTCCTGAGCTGCTGATGTTAACGCCACAGGCCGCGCAACTGGCCGAAGCGAGCCAAAGCCTCAAAAATGCGCGGACTGTCATTTCGCTGACGCCCCAGGAAACGGCGAGTGGGTCGGCGCTGTTTACCCTGTTCCGCAACATCCTTGAGAAAGAAACAGAACCAAAAGACAAAGCATAATCCTGGACTGTTCATCGATGCCCTATTCTTCTCATCCGATGGCACTTTTTCGTCTGAAAGCCGTTCCGGCGGCGCGTGTTTCCGAGGTAAGCGAAGCGACAGCCGCAGCCCCAGTTCCAGACGAAGATCGTATTAACTTTCATATCGGAAATCCGCTGCAGGATGCACGCCTCTCGTCGGATTTCTTGCGGGTCACGCTCGGGCTGGACATCCACCGGGAGGAACTATATGACGCCGATGCCGGGTTGCTCTTGGATGAACTGGGATGGGAAGAAGCGGACAGACCTAAACTCGAGTTCGTGATTCGCACCATCCAGAAGAGTGCCCCCTATATGCCACGCGGTGGCTATTCATCCAAAAAGCCCCATGCGCTGGTCGATAAGTTTTATGCCTGGCTGGAGCATCAACAGGACCCCCTGCACTATGATCGGGGAGAGCGTTCCGGCAGGCGTGAGGTTATTCTCGCCTCCGGGGGGATGCAGGAAACTTTGCGCGTGGTGCTGTTTACTTTGTCCGGGCGGCTGACGCATGTGCCCGCGCGCATTTTGTGCCACAACTACGATCTTGCGTCTTTCTCGAAAGCCATTCCCAACCTGCTGTTTGAGGATTTGCCTACCGATGAGCAGATCGCCTATGATCGTATTGCTGAAGTTTTAGCAGAGCAGCCGCAGTCTCCGGTTTTTCTGATTCTGGGCAGTGTGCCGGAAGAACTCATGCGCCGTAAATTGCGCACATTGAGCACAGATCGTCCGCTGTTCTTCATCGAAGCGAATAATGCCCCTAATCACCTGTCCCTGGCCCGTGAAGCGCGTTTGGTACAGGTTGTCATACGTCTGCTGTCTCCGGCAATCTTTTCACCCCGGTTACACAACCTTTCCACGGTGTTTGTTGCAGGTAATGCGGAATTTCTGCGGGCGATTGAAAGTGTCCACTTCAATCTGAAAGGGACGCCTTCCGCATCGGAGGTCGAGTTCCTGACGTTTTTGCTTGACCAGAAACTGGTCAACACGGCCACGAATGCGCGTGGCGCAGTTCCACAGGTCCGACCCTCATCAGAGGGGCTGGTGCTGGGCCATAAATCCTTTACCGCGCTGCCTCATCTGACCGGACGGGCCGAGCGTTACCTGGACGAACTGTTAAGCAATCATGCCCGGATGCTCGATCATTCCTTGGCGGCACTGGAAGACAAGGCCGACCTCTTTACACAGCGTATTCAACGCGCCTGGAGAGGGCAGCTTTTCGACCAGTTTGCGGGTGTTGAGTTCAGAGAACTTCTGGATCGACTCATCAGTGACCTTGACGGGACGGATACCATCCAGGCGCTGGAACAGAGCTTGCTGAGCGCGTTTGTGAAGCATCAGCCCCAGTACCAGCCGGAAGCCTGCAAGGTAGTGAGCGGTTCATCCCGCACCGCGTTGGGCATTCTGGGTCTTCATTGCGGAATCACCGAGGTTGTGATCCCTGATTTAAGCTGGTCCTATGAGCAGTGTTTCCCACATATCCACCCCGTGCCATTGACCGAGCCGCTGGGTCTTGATGCCGAAGCCATGATCGAAGCCGTCGAGACATTGTGCAATCGTGACCCCTCATGGCGCAGGCGCGGCGCTATGGTCATCAATAACCCGCACAACGCGACCGGACGCATCTTCAGTGAGGAAGCGATCAAAAAGCTGGTTCTTTATTGCCTGGAAAATGGCATTTACCTCATCGACGATCTGGCCTATCAGAACATGATACCGGCCAATGACCTGCCGGAAATCAAAACGGTTCGTCAGCTTACGTCGGAACTGGTCTGGCTGGGCCTCGCCGATGAACAGCGTGCCGACCGGGTCATTACCGTCCACAGCGTATCCAAAACCGATAGTTCGGCGGGTTCCCGGCTGGCGGTTGTTGAAATTCGTGACACCGAGCTGCGGCGGCGCTTTGAGGAGATCAACGCCCACATCAAGCCGAATCTCGGCGCGATGCTCATCAGTTACCTGTTTTATCGCAGCAGCGTACATGCGGTGAGAACTTACTGGCATTTGCGCAATACGCTTTTGCAGGAACGGTCGAATGCCTTAGTGACCGCTGTAACCAATCTTCCGCAGGAACGAAACCCATTTGGGTTGGAGATCATTCCACCCGCCGGAAGCATGTATCCTCTCCTGCATGTCAAAACGCTGCCGCCTGGCCTTTCGCTGGATTGGTTGTCTTCGTCATTAGCGAGGCGCGGCATTGGGATGCTCCCGCTGGCAACTTTCGCCCGCACCGAAAAAGGATTTGAGACCGGACGGACAACATTCAGGCTGACGTTGGGTGGTGTGGACGACGCAGAAACGATGCTGGCCAAAACCCGCCGCCTGCTGATCGATCTCAACCGCCTGATCGCCAATGAAGATGCGCGCTATAACCGCAGGAAGCTGACTTTCCGAACCGTAACCACTGCGAACAATCGACTGCCACAACTGGCCAGGTCCATGGATGAAATTGCCGGGCAGATTATGCACCAGTGTTTGAACAGCCGAGCCTGTCAGCGTCTGATGTCGATGCCTCTGCTTGATGTCGAACGGGAACGACAGCATTTTGTACAATGGCACGCCCCGGAACGACTGGCTGTATTCCGCACCCGTCTGCTGGATCGGGCCCAGATTAGCGACGAACTGATGCGCCAGGCATTGGAAAACGGGGGGAAACGACTGGTTGATCAATTGCAGCAGGAATTCATGAAAGACTCGCTGCAGCGCCGCCAGCACTTATTCAGGCAGCGCTCCTATGATCGAACCGTTCACCCGACCCAGATGTATTCGCTGGAAACCGAATTGGCTTTTGATGCGATCCTGACGGCATTAATCGCCAGACAACCTGTTGCGCCCGCGCTCATCGAACGGGCGGCTTACGAACTCCTGAGCGAGCATCTTGGTCTCAACGTCGCCATTTCGTCACAGCAGGAAGCCAGTGAGATTCTGCTGGACCTTGATGCATTAACGGCGAGCGAACAGTACACACAATTGTTCACCAACGCCACGCTGTCCCCTTTCCTGTCATTCTGGAGTGACTGGGATGGCAGCAATCGGCCTTCGGGCCAGGGGCACTACCTGGTCGCTGCGGTGGTCATGCAAAACGTGCGCCGCCAGGCTCGCATTCTCAACCTGCTGCGGCAGGTTGACCCAGGGATTACGGTGAGTCCTGATCTGCTGTCCGAACTGGATCGGCTTGAGCAGCGGAATCAACGATTCACGCAGCTCTTGAATAACATCACCCAACTGACTCACCAACTGGAACAACGTTATCGAAGCATCCTGCCGTTCTCCCTGGATACGGCCCCCTGGCAGCGGATGGCGACGCGCCTGCGTCTGCGCCGTGACCCGGCAAAGGTTTTGTGGCAGCACAACGACCGCTACGAGCAAAAGATGTTTGAGCTGCGCCAGGAACGGCGGCAAATGCTCGAATATTACTTTGATCTGAATAAACAGCTCCGCAAACAACTGCATGCTCTGATCCCGGCTATCCAGACGAATCGTCATGCCGAACCGCTGCTGCGCGAAGTTGTCGGCTATCAGGATATTCTGAAGCGGGTCGTCATCACGCCGCGCATTCAGGAATCTATCATTGCCGCGCGTGACCCGTTTACGGTTGATACGACGGTATACAACGTGCATGAGATCAACACGATCGCCGGTAAATACGGCAATCCGGGCATGGTGCTGGCGATGCAGGTCAGCCTGTCAACCCAGGCGGATATGCTGATTTCACTCGACAGAAAAATGCACGCCCAGTTGGAGCAGGCCCGGCGCGAACACCTCTCGTCCGAACTGCCATCCATCTGGCTCATCCCCTTATTTGAGGATAGTGAGTCGGTTGGCAATATCCGCGCCTATCTGGATCAGATGTGGGATTATGCATCTCAGAGCCGCCACGCAGCCCAGTCCACCCAGGACCGTTTTACCGAAATCATCACGGAAGTATTTGTTGCCGGTTCAGATCTCAGCCAGCAGGTGAGTCAGGCCAAGAGCGAATACCTGTTCAAGTCGGCGAAGTACGATGTCCAGTCGTGGCTGGTGGAACATGATACCGCCGAGCCAGTACGTATCAAACTGGGCAGTGGCGAACCCATGCAGCGCCAGGGCGGCTACTATTCGCACGTGGCTGGCGCTGACGCCTTCCTGAACTCTTCGGCTAACCAGCAGCGTTTTTCAGAATACCTGTTGGCGGCGGCCCGCAAGAGTACAGCATACGCGGTGACCCCCTTACAGGGTGTCTTCCTGAATGGGGAGCTGAGAACCTTTCAGAGCAATTTGTCGGAGCAGTTGCGTTTCCTGCCGGTGTGTGATTTTGCCAACCTGCTACACCATGTGCGCGAAGCACAGATTGCCCACCGTGAAGACCTGATTCGCGCGGTTGAAACCGCTGGCGAAAGCCGTCTGATCGCGCCAAGTCGCAGCTTACAGGAACTACAGCGGCTAACGATCGGAACCAAAGAGGTATTCTACGAGCAGTTTCTGGATGAACTGACCGACAGTTTCCGGCACATTTTGTATGGCGAAGAAGAAGATGTGGTCGGTATCCACATCATCTCTTATTTCATTGGCCGGTCGATGGCTCAGCTCCGCGACCGACCAACCAGCCGACGCTCAGCCGGAACGGGGGCCGAACTTGGCCAGCGTATTCTGGCGAATATCGCCGAAATCATCCCACTGGCAAAACAGGGCAGCCTGCTGCGGGCTATATCCCACAACTCCGCGCAGACATCTGTGCTTGGCGTTAACCAGCTCACTACTGGCTTGTTCCGTGCTCTGGAACGTCTGGCACAGAAGACCTTTGTTGAAGCCGAACAGGATCGCATGATTGCGGAACGCCTGTTACCGCACCTGCCTATGTACGAGATTCTCAGCACGCTGCGGATTTATCAGGATCGCCAGGGTGAATTTCTGCAATCCATTGAAACAGCCTTCCCGGCAGGCAACTCCGCGTTTGTCGCCCTCCGCGAAGATCATGACGCGATGCGACGTTATTTGCCGCTTTTCCAGCAGGAACTGCTTCGTCGTCATGGCGTGAACGTCAATGAATTTTTCTCCAATGGGGTTTTTATCCCCGAACTGCTGCCGACCCTCCGGCCCGACCTGGCCGTTCTGCTGCAGGAAGACCTGTTTAACACCGAGATTGATGTACTACTCGCCCATGTTTCAGGGAAGATAGCCGACGAGTGGCTGGCGGAGACTGCGAGATTGCTTGAAATCCCCAGGCAAATCCACTATTGGCGCTCAACGATCTGGGATGTGTTCGGCGAATCGATTTACGAGCGTGTACAGAGTTTCAATGAACTGGCGACCACCTTGTATGCTTACGCATCCACACAGGCGACCGGCGTGATGCCTCCACCGACCCTTAACAGGTCCAGACTATCCCCTGTACTGGCTGATTTCTTCCGAACGGCTCGCGCTGATGATGAAATGCGCAGTTTTCTACTCGGTGCCATCGAATACCTGAGTTCGCTCACCGAGGGCAACCACGAGATGCCTGTCAGCATCATACGAGCCATGAATGGTGTTGAGCGCATTGCGCATATTGAAGAAAGCGCGCTTCCCCCGGAAAAACAAAACCTGTTCCGCCATTGTGTTTTGCAGATCGCCCGTTTGGCAGGTGAAAATGGATAACAGGGCTTATGCCGTTCCTCTGCTGAAGGAAGCGGATTTTGAGGCCAGCCAGCGGCTAATCGCTGCACTGGCTGGCAGCTCGGTTTAACAGGCACGGGGCGACCCTTTATCGGTCGTCCCGTTTTTTTGTTGTCACGGACGGCTCAGACCGTCCATGTCGACGGCAGCCTGCTCGCTCAGGTCGTGCAGGCTGTCATAGAGCAACTGCATCACGTAACGCGGATTATGCGCGTAAGCGCCGGGGTCCTTCACGACAAAGTGATAATTGTAGGCCGCCCGCAGCAGACGCGGAGTCCAGGCGCTGTACGGGCTGCGGTCCTCGCCTTCACCATCGTCGAAGAAATACGGATGGCGGCTGGAATCATACACAATTGGCGTATCGGCGACCTCGACAGCGTAACTTTGCAGCGCGTCGAGCAGGCGCGTATGGAACACATCAACCCCCTCGGCGATCCCCGTCTGAATGTCGCCGTCACCGTCATAGTCGGTGGTGTCATAGCGGATCAGGCGCAGGTCGCCGGCTTCGGTCACATTCACATGGCACGCGCTGCACGCCAGCGGATCGACGCGCAGATGGTGCGGATCATGACACGAATGACAACTCTGGAAATCCTCGGTGTGTTCAAA
>Ga0081527_100838_pt1 | contig 10348 bp, 6 predicted proteins | sample HotLakmasection5_FD_70992 | JGI IMG/M metagenome (GOLD analysis project Ga0081527, IMG submission 70992) | Hypersaline microbial mat communities from Hot Lake, Washington, USA - Section #5 (SPADES assembly) (version 2) | ecosystem: Environmental > Aquatic > Non-marine Saline and Alkaline >... | reverse complement strand
CGACCAAGCTGCACCTGCGCGCCTGCGGCAGCGGCACACCGATCACGGCGGTTCTGACCGCTGGTGACCGCCCCGAGCAGATCGCGCTCGACGACGGGGTCGGCCCCCGCGCCCTGCCCCCCCGCGGGCGCGGGCCGCCCCCCCCCGCCGGTGGCGCCGGGGCCGGGCCGGCGGTCTCCTGGGCCGGGCGGTGGTCGGTGCGATCGTCGGTGTGCTGCGGCGTATCGTTCATGGCGCTTCCCCCTTCCGGCGCCGCGGCCGCCGGGGCCGGCTGCCCCGGCGCCGGCGGCCGCGCCGGATCGCATCCGGAAAAATAGCAAACCGGGAAGCGATCATCTATCCGGTTGCCGCGCCGGTGAAAAATCATCCTCACTGCGATCCGTCTCGAAAGACCGCGCCGAAAGGAAGAAGTCTAACAATTACGTTTGCGGGATCCGCACCGGCCGGTTGACCGGCAACGGCATCGCCCGCGCCCGACAGTGGCGCGGCGCCGCGCACGATCTTTGACATCGCGCTGCAAAACGGCGACTGTTGGCTTCCGTCCGGATCCCCGGCCGCGGCCCGACCCCGCGAACCGGCGCATGCGCCACCCGCCCGCACCGGCCGGCGTCCGGCCGCCGCCTTCGACCGTCGCCATGCCCGCCAACAGCCTGCAGTCCGCCTGATGCCAACCCGGAGCGTCGTCTGTCCCGGCCGGCCGTACCCCCTGGGTGCCGAATGGGACGGCAAGGGGGTGAACTTCGCCCTGTTCTCGGCCAACGCCGAGAAGGTCGAGCTGTGCCTGTTCGACCGCAACGGCGTGCGCGAGACCGAGCGGATCGTCATGCCCGAGTACACCGACGAGGTCTGGCACGCCTATCTGCCCGACGCGCGGCCGGGCCAGCTCTACGGCTACCGGGTGTACGGTCCGTACGATCCGCAGCGCGGGCACCGCTTCAACCACCACAAGCTGCTGCTGGACCCGTATGCGCGAGAGCTGGTCGGCAGCGTGCGCTGGTCGGACGCGCACTTCGGCTACCGCATCGGCAACCCGCGCGAGGACCTGGTCTTCGACCGCCACGACAACGCCCGCGGCATGCCCAAATGCCGGGTCGTGGAAAGCGCCTTCAGCTGGGGCAACGACCGGCCGCCCGAACGGCCCTGGGCCGAGACGATCGTCTACGAACTGCACGTGCGCGGGCACACCATGCGTCATCCCAGCGTGCCGGTCCCGCTGCGCGGCACCTTCGCCGGGCTGACCAGCCCCGCGGTGCTGGACGACATGGTCAGGCTGGGCGTCACGGCGGTCGAGCTGATGCCGCCGCAAGCCTTCGTCGACGACAGCTTCCTGGCCGAGCGGGGGCTGCGCAACTACTGGGGATACAATTCGATCGGCTTCTTCGCGCCGGAGGTCCGCTACCTGGCCAGCGGCAGCATGACCGAATTCAAGAGCCTGGTGCGGGCGTTCCACGAGGCCGGCCTCGAGGTGTTCCTCGACGTCGTGTACAACCACACCGCCGAGGGCAGCCATCTGGGGCCGACCCTGTCGTTCCGCGGCATCGACAACGCCAGCTACTACCGCTTGGTGCCGGGCAACGAGCGCTACTACATTAACGAGACCGGGTGCGGCAACACCCTGGACTTCAGCCACCCGCGCGTCATCCAGATGGTCATGGACTCGCTGCGCTACTGGGTCCGGGAGATGCACGTCGACGGGTTCCGCTTCGACCTCGCCACCATCCTGGCGCGGGAGCCGTACGGCTACGACCGCCACGGCGGCTTCCTGGACGCCGTCCGCCAGGACCCGGAGCTGGCCCGCGTCAAGCTGATCGCCGAGCCGTGGGACGTGGGCCCCGGCGGCTACCAGCTCGGCAACTTCCCCGCCGGCTGGGCGGAATGGAACGACCGCTACCGCGATACCGTTCGTGCCTACTGGAAGGGCGACAGCGGCAAGCTGCCGGAGTTCGCCGGCCGGTTCAGCGGCTCCAGCGACCTGTTCGAGACGAACGGGCGTCGGCCCTGGGCCTCGGTGAACTTCGTCGCCTCGCACGACGGCTTCACGCTCAACGACGTCGTCACCTACAACGAGCGCCACAACGAGGCGAACGGCGAGAACAACATGGACGGCCACGCGCACAACCTCAGCTACAACCACGGCGTCGAGGGGCCGACCGACGACCACCGGATCGTCGACGTGCGCGAGCGTCAGAAGCGCAACATGCTGGCCACGCTGTTCCTGTCGCAGGGCACGCCGATGCTGCTGGCCGGCGACGAGTTCGGGCGCAGCCAGGGCGGCAACAACAACGCCTACTGCCAGGACAACGAAATTTCCTGGATCGACTGGACCGGGCTGACGCCGCGCGACCGCGACCTGCTGGACTTCACGCGCCGGCTGATCGCGTTGCGCCACGCCCACCCCGTGTTCCGCCGCCAGCGCTACCTGCACGGCCGCGTCGACCCGGCCACCGGGCTGAAGGACCTGGCCTGGTACAACGTCGACGGCGCGCCCCAGGCCGGCAAGGAATGGCACGACCCGACGGCGCGCTGCGTGGCCATCCTGCTCAACGGCGCCATCGCCGACCAGGTCGCGCCCGGCGGCGAGTCGATCAGCGACGACATCTTCCTGATCCTGGTCAACGCCTCGCCCGAAATGGTGCCGTTCACGCTGCCGCCGCTGGCCGGCGGCGGCTGGCGCCGGATCCTCGACACCGCGCGCCCGGACCTCGGCGAGGACCCGCGGCCCTACCGCGCCGGCCAGTTGTTCGCCGTGACCGACCGCGCCCTGGTGCTGTTCCGGCGTTCCGCCCGCCCCATCGCCCAGCGGATGTAGACCGATGCCAGCGACCACCCGCTTCGCCCACCAGATGCCCTTCGGCGCCACCGTCCTCGCCGACGGCTCGACCTGGTTCCGGTTCCATGCGCCGGCCCAGCCGGAGGTTGCGCTGGTGCTGGAGCCGGCCGGCACCGCGCTGCCGATGACCCGCCGCGACGACGGCTGGTTCGAGTTGATGACCGACCAGGCGCCGGCCGGCACGCAGTACCGGTACCGGCTCGCCGACGGCATGCGCGTGCCGGACCCGGCGTCGCGCTGCCAGGCCGAGGACGCGCACGGGCCGAGCGTGGTCATCGATCCGATGGACTACGGCTGGCAGACCGGCGACTGGCAGGGCCGGCCGTGGCAGGAAACCGTGCTGTACGAGCTGCACACCGGCACCTTCAGCCCCGAAGGCACCTTCGACGGCATTCTGCGCAAGCTGGACTACCTGGCCGGCATCGGGGTCACCGCGGTCGAGCTGATGCCGGTGGCGGACTTCCCCGGCCGGCGCGGCTGGGGCTACGACGGCGTGCTGCTGTTCGCGCCGGACCGCGCCTACGGCAGCCCCAACGACCTGAAGCGGCTGGTCGACGAGGCCCATGCCCGGAACCTGATGGTGTTCATGGACGTGGTCTACAACCATTTCGGGCCGGACGGCAACTACCTGCACCTCTACGCGCCGGACTTCTTCACCGAGCGGCACCACACGCCGTGGGGCGCGGCGATCGACTTCGGCCGCCGCGTCGTGCGCGACTTCTACGTCCACAACGCGCTGTACTGGCTGGAAGAGTACCGGTTCGACGGGCTGCGCTTCGATGCCGTGCACGCCATCCTGGACGACAGCGAAAGGCACATCCTGACCGAGATCGCCGAGACGGTGCACCACAGCATCTCCGCCGGCCGGGAAGCCCATCTGGTGCTGGAGAACGACTCCAACGAGTCGCGCTTCCTGGACCGCGGCTTCGGCGGCAACGCGCCGTGGTACGTGGCGCAGTGGAATGACGACTACCACCACGTCCAGCACGTCCTGCTGACCGGCGAGACCGACGGCTACTACCGCGACTACGCGGACCGCACGATCGACTGGCTGGGCCGGGTGCTGACCGAGGGCTTCGCCTACCAGGGCGAACCGTCGCCGTACCGCGACAACGCACCCCGCGGCGAGCTGAGCGCGCATCTGCCCGCGCTGGCCTTCGTCAACTTCATCCAGAACCACGACCAGGTCGGCAACCGCGGCTACGGCGAGCGGCTGAGCATGCTGGTCGAGCCGGAGAAGCTGCGCGCCGCGGTGGCGATCATGCTGCTGGGGCCGGGCGTGCCGCTGCTGTTCATGGGCGAGGAGTGGGGCTGCAAGCAGCCGTTCCTGTACTTCTGCGACTTCCACGGCGAGCTGGGCGAGGCGGTGCGCAAGGGCCGGCGCGAGGAGTTCGTCCGGTTCGAGCAGTTCGCCGACCCGAAGATGCGCGAGACCATCCCCGACCCGAACGCCGACGAGACCTTCGCGACCGCCAAGCTGGACTGGCCCGGCGAGGCCGACCCGTGGGCGCAGGGCTGGCGCGACTACTACGCCGGCCTGCTCGGCCTGCGCCACGACGCCATCGTGCCGCGCCTGTCGGGCACGAAGCCGGGCGCCGGGCACTGGCAGCGCTGGAACGACCGGGCGCTGACCGCGCGCTGGCAGCTCAACGACGGCAGCACGCTGATCCTGCTGGCCAACCTGGCCGATACCCCGGCCGGCGGCTGCGACCAGCCCGACGGCCTGCTGATCTTCGAGACGCACCCCGGCCTGGCCGAGGCGGCGGCGCGCGGCACGCTGCCGGCGTGGTCGGTGGCCTGGTTCGTCGAGGGCCCGCCGCCGCAGGCCTGACCGGCCCGGCGGCCCGGCGCTGCGCAACAGCCCCGCCGGCCGGGCACCGGCGCACCGCGGCGGCCCCGGCAGCGGCCGCCCCTTCGCCCTTACCGCCAAGGAGCCGTGACCATGGAGCAGGTGCAGCGGCCGCCGGTCATTCCCAGGGCCACCTACCGGCTGCAGTTCCACAAGGGCTTCGGGTTCGCCGATGCCGCCAAGCTGGTGCCGTACCTGGCGGCGCTGGGCGTCAGCCACGTGTACGCCTCGCCGTTCCTGCTGGCGCGCCCGGGCTCGACCCACGGCTACGACATCACCGACCACAACCGGTTCAACCCTGAGGTCGGCGACGAGGCGGCGTTCAACAAGCTGAGCGACACCCTGTCCGCGCACGGCATGGGCCTGATCCTGGACTTCGTGCCGAACCATATGGGCGTCGGCGGCGCCGACAACCCTTGGTGGCTGGATGTGCTGGAGTGGGGCCGGCACAGCCTGTTCGCCGGCTTCTTCGACATCGACTGGTCGCCGTCCGAGCCGACCTTGCAGGGCAAGGTGCTGCTGCCGTTCCTGGGCGACCACTACGGCCGGATCCTGACCGACGGCCAGCTTCAGCTGCGCTTCGACGCCGAGTGGGGCAGCTTTTCCGTCTGGTACTGGGAGCACCGCTTCCCGATCGCCGTGCGCGACTACCCGGCCCTGCTCAAGGCGGCCCGCGAGCACCTGACCGGCGACACCTCGCCGCTGGCCAATCTGGGCGCCGAGTTCGGCAAGGTCGGCCTGGGCCACCCGGCGGTGCGCGAGCAGGCCGTGATCTATCGCCGCGCCGGCGAGCTGAAAGGCCGTCTGGCCGCGCTGGCCGCCGAGCAGCCGGCGGTGCGCGAGGCCATAGAGGCCGCCGTCGCCGGCTACAACGGCACCCCCGGCGACGAGGAGAGCTTCGTCCGCCTGCACGAGCTGCTGGAGGCGCAGCACTACCGGCCGGCCTTCTGGCGCGTCGCCACCGCGGAGATCAACTACCGCCGGTTCTTCGACATCAACGACCTGGCCGGGCTGTGCATGGAGAACCAGGAGCTGTTCGAGCTGGCCCACCGGCTGATCTTCCGCCTGATCGCCGACAACCGGCTGCACGGCCTGCGCTTCGACCACATCGACGGCCTGTACGACCCGGCCGACTACTGCCGCCGGCTCCAGGACCGCGCCGCCTACCTGCTGATGCAGGACCAGGCCGCGGCGACCGTGTCCGGCGCCCAGGCCAACGCGCTCAGCCCGGCCAAGCCGCGCGCCCACCTGCTCTACACCCTGGTCGAGAAGATCCTGGCCCGCCACGAGCGGCTGCGCGACGACTGGCCGGTGGACGGCACCACCGGCTACGATTTCATGAATCTGGTCAACGGGCTGTTCGTCAACCCGGCGGCCGAGAAGCAGATCACCGCGATCTACAACCGGTTCATCGGCCGCACGCCGGACTGGGAGGAGATCTGCGTCCGCTCCAAGAAGCAGCTCGTCCGGGGCAACCTGGCCAGCGAGGTCAACGTGCTGGCCGGGGACCTGCAAACGCTGGCCAAGCAGTCGCGGTTCACGCGCGACTTCACGCTGCCCGGCATCACCGCCGCGCTGGTCGAGGTGGTCGCCCAGTTCCCGGTCTACCGCACCTACATCGACGAGCAGGGCGCGAGCGAGGAGGATCGCCGCGACCTGGACTGGGCGTTTGCCCGGGCGCGCCGGTACGCACCGATGGGCGACACCTCGGTGTTCGATTTCCTGTACGCCGTGCTGTCCACCGACCTGCTGCGCGAGGACAGCCACGAGTACCGCCGCGAGGAGATCCTGCGCACCGCCATGAAGTTCCAGCAGGTGACCGGCCCGGTCACCGCCAAGTCGATCGAGGACACCGCGTTCTACCGCTACTACCGGCTGGTCTCGCTGAACGAGGTCGGCGGCGAGCCCGGCCACTTCGGGGTCAGCCCGGCGGCGTTCCACCGCGTCAACCAGCAGCGCCTGCAGCACCATCCCTACGGCATGCTGGCCACCGCCACCCACGACCACAAGCGCGGCGAGGACACCCGCGCCCGCATCGACGCGATCACCGAGGTGCACACCGAGTGGCGCCGGCGGGTGCGGCGCTGGTCGGTCCTGAACAAGCGCCGCAAGGGCACGCGGGAAGAGGTGGTCGGCCCCGGCCGCAACGACGAGTACCTGATCTACCAGACCCTGGTCGGCTCGTGGCCGCTGGAGATCGCCGACCCGGCCGACCCGCACCTGGGCGAGTACGCCGACCGCATCGCCACCTACATGAACAAGGCGATGCGCGAGAGCAAGACGCACACCAGCTGGAACTATCCCGACCAGCGCTACGAGCAGGCGGTCGACGGCTTCGTCCGCGCCATCCTGGACCCGGCCCGCAGCGCGCCGTTCCTGAACGACCTGCTGCAGTTCGTGGCCCGCATCGAGGCGATCGGCGCGGTCAACGGGCTGGCCCAGACCCTGCTGAAACTGACCGCGCCGGGCGTGCCCGACCTGTACCAGGGCACCGAGCTGTGGGACCAGAGCCTGGTCGACCCCGACAACCGCCGCCCGGTCGACTACGCGCTGCGCCGCCGCTGGCTGAAGAAGCTGAGCCAGACGACGGACGTGGCCGGGCTGGTCGAGGGCTGGCGCGACGGGCGGATCAAGCAGTACCTGATCGCCCGTACGCTCGACCTGCGCCGGCGGCTGCCCGGCGTGTTCGCCGACGGCGCGTACATCTCCCTGGAGGTGACCGGCGCCCAGGCCGACCGCGTCGTCGCCTTCCACCGCAAGCACGGGCCCGACGAGGTGGTGGTGGTGGTGCCGCGGCTGGTCGGGTCCCTGCTGGGCGACACCCAGGTGCCGCTGGTCCCCGCCGGCGCCTGGGGCGGCACCGCCGTGACCCTGCCCCAGCTGCCCGTCGGCGCGGTGTTCCGCGAGGTGCTGACCGGCGGCAGCCGCCTCCCCGCCCCGTCCTGGCGGGTCGGCGACCTGCTGGCGGCGTTCCCGGTCGCCCTGCTGTCGCACTGCCCGCGCGACGAGGACACCCCCGCCCTCCCGCCGCCGTAAGGCGCGCCGGCCGGACAGCGCCGCAACACCCTCGCCCCGCCTGCGGGGAGAGGGTGGCCGCGCAGCGGCCGGGTGAGGGGAACCGCTCCCGGCGCAACCGGCGATTCCCGCGCCGGCCGGGGTCGGCGCCCCCCTTCACACGTGCAGCCACCCGTTCACGGTGAACCGCCCGTCGGCCGGGTCGCCGCCGGGGAGCCGGACCGGCGTGACCTCGTGCATGACCTGGCTGGGGAACAGCACCAGGCTGTTGTCGAGCGGCACCAGCCGGGTGAACGCCGGCGCCCGGTGGAAGCCCAGGCTGCACGCCGTGTCGTACAGCAGCAGGTCGCCGCCGTCATAGCGCCGCGGCGTGCGGTGCAGGTAGTACACGAAGCTGAGCTGGCGGGTCGCCGTCGGCCCCTGCGGGTCCCAGTCGCGGTGCACGCCGTAGAAGTCGCCGTCGCGGTGCACGGTGGCCTGCGTCTCGACCCAGGCGGGCTCGAACGGCGTCATCGCCAGCCGGTCCCACAGGTCCGGCAGCACCGCCGGCAGCCGGTCCGTCACCGGCCGGGCCAGCGCGCCGGGCTCGGTCATCACCGCGGCGGAGCGCACCCGGCGGTCGACCAGCATGCCGTCGGCCTGCACCACCTCCGCCGCGCCGAAACCGTCGGCCCCGGCCAGCGCCCCGGTCAGCGCCCCGGCCAGCGCCCCGGTCAGCGCCCCGGCCAGCGCCCCGGCCAGCGCGTCGAACAGCGCGTCGCGCGCGGCGGCCGGCAGGACGTCTTCCAGCCGCACGAACGGCGCCGGCCACTCCAGCCCGGCGACCGGCAGCACCGACGGCGCCTGCCCGCCCAGCACCTGGTCCAGGAACCGCGCCCGCTGGTCGAACCGGCGCACCGCCAGCAGCCGCGCGCACGCCGCCCGCGCCGCCGCCCGGTCCCCGCGCGCCCGCGCCGCGTCGGCCAGCAGCGCCAGCGCCCGCGGATGCTCCGGATCGAGCCCGAGCGCCCGCTCCAGCACCCCCGCCGCCGCCTCGTGCCGCATCGCCTCGACCAGCCCCGCCGCCTCTTCGACCAGCCGGTCCGCCTCCGCCAGCGCCGCATCCTCGCCCGCGTCCGGGGACAGGCCTTGCCCTGGGTCCATCATGGGTGCTCGCTCTCAGTTCGTAGGGTTTTTTGTTTCGTCGTCGCGAAAGCCAACAAAGACCTCAGCCGCATCCGCCGAATGGGCGTTGCCTACAGGCACGACACGATGTCCGTCTTTGTAAAATCATTTCCCTTGAACAGCAGGGGCATGTTCTTTTCCTTGGCCAGGGCATAGGAAAAGCAGTCGCCGAAATTCAAGCCGGCCGTCTTTTTGTAGCGCTGGTACGCGGCCCGGGCGAGCAGCGCCTGCTCACGGGTCAACGGTGCGATCTCGATCTGCGCCACATCCAGGAAGCGATCAACGAGACCTGATGCAATGTTGCCGCGGCGGTTCAACATGACCACGGCCAGCTCGACGAAAGACGCGGAAGACATCAACGGCGGCTCCGCCGCTTCGATGGCCTCTGCATAAGCTTGACGATCCGCCTCACGCTCCAGGATTGCGACCACGGCTGAGCAGTCCACAACGATCATGCAGGCAGCCCGTTTTCGTCATACAGCACACGGTCCGGGCTCCGGTCGTCGAGCAGGGGGAGAGCGGCACACTCGTCGCCGATCGCCAGCAGCCGGTCGGCAATGCCGCGACGGTCCTCCGACACGCGTCGGTGCAGGCGCTCCAGGCGTTCGCGCAGAGCCGCATTCACGGCCTCGGTCACGCTTTCCCCGGTCAACGCGGCGAGCTCGCACGCCAGGCGGTGCGCCTCATCGTCCCGTACGGTCAGGTGCATCGGCCCGCTCCCCTCTTTGCCACTCTTCTACGATAAGCAGATCCATGAAAAGCAGCAAGATCTCGCCCTCGTTGCGGCCGGCGGCGTCCGGAAAACCGGGTTCGCAAGCACACGATCCGGCTGCCGCTGGAGCCGCGCCGCAGACCCGCGCCGCTTAGGTTGGGTAGAGCGCAGCGAAACCCAACACCGGCGTCGCCGCACGCGCGCCCTCCGGTCCCGGTCACCGTCCCGCCGGCGGCGCGGCCCGCGCCGACACCTCAACGGCATTCGGGTGGAGGGGGGGTGTTGGGTTTCGCTGCGCTCCGGCCGACCTAGTGTGCCAGGAAGGCATGCAGCGTATCGCGTGTCGAACTGTGCGGGAGATGAGGGAGGGCCCCTCGGAGCCGGCCGTCAGGGGCAGGCTTCAAACCACCTCAAGCTGCGTGGGTCAAAAGCCCTCGTGGTGAGCGTTGAGGAAAAGGCGGAAAGAATTCCGTCAGGTGTGATCCAGGGAGATGAGCGCAAGCGAACCGCCGATTACGTGTCGAAATGGAATAATTGACTGCCGAAACCGGTGGGTAGGTTGACACCGGGACAAGCCGGGCGGGCGACCTGATTACTGGCCCGGCGGCATCCGGCATAGAGGCGGCATGACCCTGGATCAGGCTCCCGCACGGAACCTGGGAACCTTGCCTGTGATGTTAACCCTCCTTATTCGTTGCAGCTTGGATTGGGGCTTGGTGATGCCAGCGTCGGGGGTTTGGGCTGGTGCGATGCGCGTGACGCGAGTCCCGGCCCGTGG
>Ga0081527_100836_pt1 | contig 10368 bp, 26 predicted proteins | sample HotLakmasection5_FD_70992 | JGI IMG/M metagenome (GOLD analysis project Ga0081527, IMG submission 70992) | Hypersaline microbial mat communities from Hot Lake, Washington, USA - Section #5 (SPADES assembly) (version 2) | ecosystem: Environmental > Aquatic > Non-marine Saline and Alkaline >... | reverse complement strand
ATTCCAAAACCCATATTAATTCAATATATTTGTATTGTCGGTTGGAAACAGAGACGGGTGGTTGAATAAACCAAAGTATAAAACCCACCATACCCATATTTTTATAAAAAAAACAAATAAACCCCTACTAAAAAATTAACATTCATTAACATTTTAAATTTGCAAAACCCATATTAATTCAATATATTTGTCGTATAATAATTAAAAAAAAAGATTATGGAAATTATACAAATGACATCTCGTGAGGCTATTGATGCCCTTGAATCTGCAATTAAAAGTGGAATCAAAAAAAAAAGTATTAGAATTATATGCTCCTGATAATTCAGACGTGTTGCCTGATTGGGATAACGAACCTGATTACATTTGGGAAAAATGGGAAGTATTAATACAAAAAGCAGAACAAATATTAGGATTATGAAAGATTTATTTGGCAACAAAAAGCCAGTAGCTATCGAGGTTGATGAGTGGTGGTTTAATGGTAGAATAATTCAAAAACAAAATGATTGTAGATTACCTACTTGGATTTCTTTTGCCGATGATAGAAGCCCCTATGTAGAAGTTCATTCATCTAAAAAAGATGCAACAGAATTTTGCTTAAAAAATCCTTGTATGAAACCAGATAATTTAGCACAAAGTTATTTAACGATAATATGAAACGAATTGAAATCCACTTAACCGAAGAAGAAACAGCCATCCTTGACCAAATAGCGGTTGAGGATGGTAGGAGCAGAAAGAACTTATGCGAAACTGAAATTCGTAAGTTAATTGAGCGTTGGCAAAAAAATAAGGCTACTGATAATGTTCCTACGAAGAACTAACGTAGCCCATATTAAGCACAACGGTAAAGTATATGGCAAGGTGGGAATAAATAGTGCTAACCTATCGAGCCACAATAAACTAAATTAAAGGCACTAATGTAGCGATTTGGAACGATGCCCCACTTTGCTATATACAATGTTAGGCATCTGTAAATTTTACGATTATGGAAACGAAAACAAAATATTACACGGCTGAACAAATAAGAACAAAGTTTGAGAAAATGCCAAAGGATTTAAAGATTAAAGTGCTTTATGAAGCGATTGATATTATGCAACAATACAATGGTAGAAGTAGATTTCTTTGTATTGCAATGGCTATGGGATATGAGAACTTTGAAGGCGAAAGTGATACTTATGAACTGGTGCAGTAAAATTTATTGTGCCTAACGTTTTGCAGCTATGCGCAGCCTTGTGTTGCGCCTGCGGCAAGGTTGCGACATAGCTGCTGTTACCTGGCGAAGCGAACTGGTTTTAAAAAGAAAAAAGCGAAGGGATGAAAATATTAAATTTATACGCTGGATTAGGCGGAAATCGAAAAAACTGGCAGAATGTAGAAGTTACTGCCGTAGAAATGGAGCAAGAAATTGCAGACGTTTATAAAAAATTATTTCCAAACGATACTGTTATTGTTGGGGATGCTCATCAATATTTACTTGAGCATTCAGATGAATTTGATATGGTGTGGAGTTCGCCACCGTGCCAAACTCATAGCCGAATGATGAAAGCCACAAGGCACAAAAGAAAGAGATACACAGATATGAGTTTATACCAGGAGATAATTTTTTTACAGCACTTTTTTAAAGGCAAATGGATTGTTGAAAATGTAAAGCCATATTATGATCCTTTAATAAAACCGACTGCAATTTTAGGTAGGCATTACTTTTGGAGCAACTTTGATATTTCGCAATTTGATGTACCAAGCCCAAAAGGATTTATTACGGCAGGAACGGCAAAAGAAACTGAAAGGCTAAAAGAATGGCTGGGCATCCATTACGAAGGCAATATTTATTATAAAAACAACCATTGCCCAGGACAGGTTTTGAGAAATTGCGTACACCCCGATTTAGGACTTCACGTTTTTAATGAGTCCAGGCGGGCGGGGCTTTTTTCTTTTTAAAACTTGCAGGTAACGATACTCAGATATATTTAGGCTTTCTTTTTAATATATAAACTAAAAATAACATACGAAGATGAAAGATAATAAACGCATACAAAGTTTCAACGAACATCAAGAAAACTTGAATATATCTGATGTTATGAACAGTATTCTTTCTGAATTAAGACAAGAGTTAAGTTGGTATAATGAAGATGAAGCTAAAACACAATATACACAAGGTGTAAAACATGGAAGACAACAAGCAATGGAATTAGCAATGGAGGTTGTTCAGAAATATTGTTCATAACTGTTATATATATGTAGGTTTTTGTAAGATGTTAAATATTAAATTTTTATAAGATTAAAAAACTAGAATACTACGAAATTTGTAAACAAAAAATGTAGGTGACGGTACTTTCAGCCAAATAACAGAATTTGAAATTCCAGAAAGTAAGTTGGAAGGCGTAGAGTTTTCATACACGCAAAGAATAAATAATTAAAAAAAAAGATTATGCAAATGACATCTCGTGAGGTTATTGATGCCCTTGAATCTGCAATTAAAAGCGGAAACAAAAAGAAAGTATTAGAATTATACGCTTCTGATAATTCGGACGTGTTACCCGATTGGGATAACGAGCCTGATTACACTTGGGAAGAGTGGGAAGAATTAATACAAAAAGCAGAACAAATTTTAGGATTATGAATAAACTATATTTAATTCTGGGGAGCAATAAACTTTCAAAATATGACAAACGATAATAAAAAGCACACACTTTCAGTTTAGCACAGACACTTTTTCTTTTCATTTTTAGCGTTGGAAATCAGATAATTAGAAATTAAATAAAAAATAATTCAAAAAAACATCTTCAAAAATTTGGTAAACCCATATTAATTCAATATATTTGTAGTGTAATTAAAAACAAAGAAAAAATGACAACTCCAAAATTTGAACTCAAAAACGGATACGCACTTGTAACAGTAGATACTGATGAAGTAGTTATAGAAAACATTAAAGTGTATGAGCGACGTAAAGGAACTGGTCGCCAACTCATCGAAATGGTTAAGGATTATGCGAGAGAATTGGGTTTATCAATCGGATTATATGCAGAGCCACAAGATGACAACACTATTAGTGAAGAAGACTTAAAAGACTTCTACTATTCTTGCGGTTTTGAACTTGACCCAAATGATTGTGATGGCAAGTTATTTATTTACAACTAATACTCAATTAAATGAAAAATAATTCAAAAAAACATCTTCAAAACTTTGCAGATATAAATTATTTTCGTATATTTGTATATCTGTAATTAAAAACAAAGAAAAAATGAGAACTGTAGATTTATCAAAAGACATAACAAAAACAATTTTTAGAAGATATGACAGATAAGAAAGAAATTGGAAAGCAAATCGAAACCCTACGCAAAGAATGTGGGGTTTCGACTTACGAACTGGAGCAAAGGGGAATACACCCTTCGTTACCCGCTACTATTGAAAAAGGTCAAAAAGGCTATACCATGGATAGTTTTATTAAATATTTGAATGCCATTGATGAAGCTATTTTTTTGAGCGTTGGGAAAAAAGAAAAGAAAAATATTTACAAGCAAGAACTCTATTTGGAAACGAAATGTAGCACTTGCTTATAACGTTTTGGTGTATGAGAAGGTTTGCTTAGATGAACTTTCAAATTAGCACTAAACTTAATAGCAAACTTTCTTATACACCTTGTTATACACAGTACGGTTTATTAAGTTAGAATGTTTGTTTGGAACACGAATAAAAACTTTTTAAAAATGTGTGGTGGAAAATTTAATTCTGAATATTTATATATAAAATAAAACATTAAAACTATGAGTGAAGACATTAGAAAAATGATTGATAAAGTTAAGAACTTTAATCAATTTGTAAATGAGAATAATAATACTGATGCGTATGATATGAGTACTACATATCATATTGTAAAACTCGGTGATAGTTCTGATGATTTATATTTAATTAATGATACAAATAACTTTGATTTAGTTAATAAATATAGAAAAAACATCATCTTTTCAACAACTGATGAAAATGAGGCACATTTAGAATTAAAAAACATGAAAGGGAATTAATTTTTAAAAAGTTTTTATCACAAATGTTAAATAGAATGAATAAATATAACGGACGAGGCTACACTTGCAGTAGCTTTGGATGTGTGAGGGCTTGTGTGGCTATTGCGTGTAGCCTGTGTTATGTTGGTGCGTTTGGATTTTGAGCGAGGGGTAGTTAAATATTTTAAATAAATAAAAAAGGGATGGATTTTGGAAACTAATTTTTATTGCCAACAGAAATGCGGACAAGTTGATTTTAGCATTGATGAATGGAACAAAGCATATAAAGAAATAAACGCAATGCCTATAAGTGAAGAAGAGAAGCAAAAGTTGATTGACGGAGACCCATGTAAACAACAATGCTTTGACTGTATTGCAATTGTGGGAGAAAGACGAATTAAAAACCAAAAATTAAGAGATGAAAAAGCTAACAAAAAAACAGTTTGAACAATTGCAAAAAGACCACGAAGAGGGTAGCAGAAATAATGACTACTCAAAAATGATAATGAGTGGTGATGAAAAAGACGAAGCAATGAAGCAATATATTAGAGATAATGATTTGTGCAAGCATAGCTCAATTGAAGAAATACAAGGAGGGCAAATTGAAAGATGCAGACAATGTGGAAAGCAATGGGGTTAAAACCTTTTACGGCTTTGCCGAAGTGCGTGGGCTTTTATTTATTTAAAATATTTAATTGAACATAACGGTTGGGTATATATGCAGTACCCTTGTGCCGAACTCAAAAATTTAGTACAAACCTTAATAGGGTATTGCATATATACCTTGTTAGCAAACGTTAATTATTATGGAATTTTATAACACATTTACAACGCAATTTGAATTACTACCAAGATTAACAATTATCTATGGTAAAGGACAATCAGATGAAAAAACAGAAATTACACACAATGGATTTGCTATTGAGTGGCTATGGTTCGGAGTTTTCTTTAATGTTTGCTAACGGTTGGGTGTATGAGTAGTAGCGGAATACGAGCGATAAACTTTCAAAATATGATAAACGATAATAAAAAGCAGAAACTTTCGGATAGTACAGACACCGCTATTGCTTATAGCACGTGTTGTGTGTCTGGTGCGGATTAGATGCACACACTTTCAGTTTAGCAAAGACACTTTTTCTTTTCATTTTTAGCGTTGGAAATCAAGCAATTAGAAATTAAATGAAAAATAATTCAAAAAAACATCTTCAAAAGTTTGCAGATATAAATTATTTTCGTATATTTGTAGAGTAATAACAATTTAAAACGAAAAAATTATGAACATTAAAGTAACAGAAACATTCAGCAACGGAACTTCTAACGAGTTAGGAACTTTCGCAACAGAAACAGAAGCAAGAAACTTTTTTACTGAACAACTTAAAGAAGATGGGTACAAGCCAACGGATATGGAAAGTTGGGATTTAGAGTTGAACAAATTAACCCTTGATGAAGATGGTGACCTAGAAGATATTGAAACTATTGAAAGGCAAACACTTTACAATGAAGGAACTATTGACAGGAACAACTACAAAGTAGAAAGTGCTATCAACTATGGATTTGAAAGCGTTTGGAATGCTGAAAAACAACAATTAGAATATACTTTCTACTTCCAAGGCAAAAAAGAAGAAGGAACTGTTTTAGAATCTGAACTTCAAAACTGGTACTTCTAATGGACAAGCAAGAAATAATAAATGAAGTTTTAAGAGTGTATGATTTGGGATTAACTTATTTGCAAGTTGATTATAAAGGATTTGACGTTAAATTTAGAATTAACAAAGACCACGCTAGAGGCTAGAGCAACTAAAAATGATGATGACAGCACTCATAACTTGAGTCTTATTAACGTTATAGGTAATAGCGCAAATGAAATAAATGTTTACCGAGAAGTAGAAAAAGGTGAAAATATATTTATTCAAAAGCAAGTATGGGGCGTTATGGATGCGGAAGATGTTGAAAAACAAGTTAATGAATTTTTAGAAGATATAGATTTTCAAAATTCATCCAATAACTAAAGTAAGTTGGCTTTCTTTCGGGTTTTATAAAACGGAGCGTAAAACCCACCCACGTTCTGATGGGTGGGTAGTTCACCGTAAGCTTAGAAAACATTTAATTAAAGTGAACCAAGATACAGATTGTCCTTTTTAACATTCATTAACATTTTAAATTTGCAAAACCCATATTAATTCAATATATTTGTAATGAACATTAAAAACAGGTATTATGGAAACACTTAAAGTAAAGGGACTATTAAATAAGATATTAAATTCTAAGGGTAGAGTTTTTGGGATTAGTTATAAGACAAAATCTGGGTTTATTGTTGAGATAAATGGTAGATTGGTTAAGAACCCTGGTCCACAACATTCGACCCATATTCATACGGTTAAAGCGATTTATGATAACAACCGAAAAAAGGTTAAGGTTGTTGATTTGAAAAGGGTAGTTTCAATTAAGATTAACAAAAAAGAGTATAAAGTAAGTTAAAATGGTGGATGGTTTTAATTTACTTTTAAATAGGGGTACATTTAAATCAACCCCTATTTTTTTTTTTGTATATTTGTAAAAAAAGTATATTATGAAAAGACCACACAAATGGGTTATAATAAAAATAACTAATAATGATGAAATGCATTACAAATTATTTGGTACATGGTACGGTGGTTATTTGGATGGTGATTATTGGAGATTAAATAGTGGAATAACCAAAGTAGTTGAAAATGAGAATGAGTTTAAATTCTTTGGACAATCTGGGTCTGTTTATATTTGTGATAAAACGACATACGGAACAAATAATTATAGTCAATCTGTATTAAATGGAATAATTGAAAAAGCTGAATCAACGGGGGTGAAAATTGAAATTTTACCTGAAGATACAATATGGGTTGATTTGGAATTTTAACATTCATTAACAATAATAATTTGGTAAACCCATATTAATTCAATATATTTGTATTGTCGGTTGGAAACAGAGACGGGTAACAACAATAGGGGTTAAAGTATAAAACCCACTATGTTTATAAAAAAAATAAATAGACCCCTACTAAAAAATTAACATTTATTAACATTTTAAATTTGTTAAACCCATATTATTATATTATATTTGTATTGAACATTAAAAAATAGGAGTTATGGAAATTAATAAAAAGATGCTAATAAACGCAGGGAATTTTTTTATAAAACGGAGCGTAAAACCCACCCATCAGAACGTGGGTGGGTAGTTCACGGAACCAGAAACAACAAAAGAACTAATTAAAACTTTAAAGTCATGATAAATACATTTGATATTAAAAATGCACCTGTTGGTTCATTGCAAGAACAAATGAAATTGATTGCACAACAAAATGGGTTAAAGTTAAATAAATTAAGGGAATATAAAATCACCCTTAAAATATTAACCAAATCAGTTAAATATAATTAATATGGAAACTAAATATTCAAAAACAGAGTTTGACGGTTATACCCATCGCTTCAGCGTGGGTGGGTAGTTCACAAAGATTTTAACATTTATTAACAATAATAACTTAGTAAACCCATATTAATTCAATATATTTGTATAGGATATTATTAAAAATATGGGTTATGAAAAAAGAAATTAAGGAAATAAAATTAAAAGCACAAATAATTGCGGATTTAAATTTCCCTTTAATTGGAAAAGAATCAATGAAGGGTAAAGTTGTTGAAGTAGATTCAATTTTTAATGATGAATCGGTTTCATTTAAATTCAAAGATAAACCATTTAGATTGTTAACAACCATTGATAAAATAATATTTTTAAATTGATATGAAAAAATTTGCAGAAGAATATGGGTTAGTCTTTGTTATATTAGCAATACTACCAGGAATTATCCCAATTGATACATTATTATTGGACTATGGGTTTGATTATAAGGAACGAAGTATATTCTTGCTAATAACAGTAATTGTTCAATTAATATCATTATTATTAATGTTTATTTATAGAAAGAAAATTTTTTAAGTAATGCTAATTTTTAAACTCATATTTTTAATAATATCCTTAACATATACTATTATATTGTTTAGGACTTATTACACAAATATTATGTCTGTTTTAATTAATAAAAAAAGAGATATATCTGATACCTATATATTGGAAATTAGTACAGTATTAACATGGTTTATAACCATAACGACTCTTTTAGTTTCATAACCTGAAAGACGGGTGCAACCCAAAAAGCACCCATATTTTTAATGTTCAAATAAAGTGGGGTCTGATTAAATTCATTCCCCCATTTTTAACATTTATTAACAGTATGGGTTTGGTGGATTAAATTAATATGGGTATATTTGTATAAACACTAAAAAAATATGAGTTATGGAAATTAAAAAAATTGATTATTCAAAAAGTACAGAAGATATATTTTATAAAATATTATATCCTATTTACGCAAGAGAATTTTTATTTGGGGACGATTATGAATCTTTCGCATTAACAATATCTGCTAATTTTATTTTAAATAGTAAACAATGGGATTGTATTTTGAAGCATTGGGAAGAAAAGGAAACTATTTTAACAAATGAAGAACTATTTAATTCAACTGAAACTATATCAAGTGATGATTCCGCAAAAGTTTGGTTTAAAGAAAAGTTAAACCAAATGGAAATAAAAGAAGATAGAAAAGAACACCCATATTCCATATTTTTCTTTATTGATGATAAAATAGTTATGGAACAGGATGAAAAAAATGAAGCATTATGGGTGGATTATATGAAAATATGGACATATTTTCATTCAGAATTTAACCTTAACTATAACGAAACAAGTGATTTAATTAAGGGTATGGTGGAAGAACATTTCAAAATGAGGTCATTCACACCTAGTTTAAAAGAGGTTGATATGGGATTAGGGTGGAAGAACATTTCAAAATGAGGTCATTCACACCTGTTGTAGATAGACTTTGTGATATGACAACCGAAGATTTAAAACATCTATATAAACAAATATTCGGAAAAGAAATTTAAAAACAACAATTATGAAAAACTTAATGTATAAATTATTTGGTCACAAATGGAAATATGGGTTTACCATGAATAGTAGTCATACAGTAAGAACAGACATTAGATTCTGTGAGAGGACTGGTAAACTACAATATCTTTATACTGACCCAATGATAAACAATGGTAAACCATTTTGGATGAATGCTGTAACTTACACCAAAATAGGAGCAGTAAAACATTATCCACTACAATTATTAAAAGATTAGAATTATGAAATTCTCCCAACCTCTAAAGAAGATTGGGCTTTCTCGACAAATTAGTAAATATTCATGACCTAAAAAAATTGTATAAATAATTTGCATAATTGAAAAAAGTTTTGTATATTTGTATTATACAAATTAAGACTTAAAGTTCTTTGAAATATGGGTATAACCACCCCTCCCTATGTAGATTACTTATACCCCTCCCTATGGATACCCCCTACGTATCCCCTCTTATATACCCCCTACGTTGGGTTGATAATATGGGTGTTAAACCCATATTCAAAATTTTTACAAAAATTTCACCCATATTTTTAAGACCCCTATTATATTTTCAATATCATAAAAAAATTTTTACAAAAATTTACCTCTAAAAATAAAGACCCCCTATTTTTTCACAACCCTAAAAAAATTTTTGGGAAATTTTTCACCCCTATTTTTAAAGGAGGTAATATTTATATGACGGAGCGTAAAGAACAGTATCAGGCAAACAAGAAATCTGATAACTATTATGCTCAGGCTAAAACCTTAACCGAATTAAAGAAACAAGAAGAAACTATTTGGCTCAAAGAGGTGAATAGCCAAACCTTACAATTTGCTTTAAGGTCATTAGATACTGCCTACCTTAACTTCTTTCGTGGAAATACCAAGTTCCCAAGATTTAAGTCAAGGAAAAGAAAGAATGGTTTCACCGTGCCACAGCACACTAAACTGATTGACGGCAAGATTCACGTACCTAAATTCAAGGATAGTATTAAATGTATTGTTCACCGTGAATTAAATGGTGAAGTTGGTAAAATGACTTTCTCCAAAACACCAACTGGAAAATACTTTGTATCAATTCTAACCGAAGAACAATATCAACCAAAAGAAAAAACAGGTGCTGTTTGTGGTGTGGATTTGGGTTTAAAAGATTTTGCTATTACTTCTGATGGAATCAAATTCAGGAATAACCGATATACCAAGAAATATGAAAGAGAATTAGCGAAAGCACAAAAACACCTTTCTCGCAAACAAAAAGGCAGTAGTTCGTTTGAAAGACAAAAACGAAAAGTCGCTAAGATACACGAGAAAATAACTAACACAAGACAAGATGTATTACGTGAACTACCCACCCACGCCAGAGGCGATGGGTTGGGCTTCGGAAGTCAACACTCCTA
>Ga0081527_100834_pt1 | contig 10393 bp, 9 predicted proteins | sample HotLakmasection5_FD_70992 | JGI IMG/M metagenome (GOLD analysis project Ga0081527, IMG submission 70992) | Hypersaline microbial mat communities from Hot Lake, Washington, USA - Section #5 (SPADES assembly) (version 2) | ecosystem: Environmental > Aquatic > Non-marine Saline and Alkaline >... | reverse complement strand
ATCTCAAGTAAGCGCATCACGAACTCAATCATCTTTTGAAACTGTTCTAGCATCTGATCATTGGGCTCTAGTTTTGAAGGATTTAGTTCCGGAGTTTTCGGGGGAGATTTTGTTATTGAGCTTGGTGAGGACACCTCCATTGTTCGCGCAACATTTGTAATACCGGTTGAGGAGACTTTCATAATTTTCACCTTCTAATTTTCAAATCAATTGTTACCTGGCGCAGGAGCCTCTGCCTTTTGGGCCCAATAGAGCGGCAATTGCTAGCTGCTAAAAGCTAATCAGAGATTTTTTCTAATTGTTGCTGATTTTCTGCCGCATGAAGATAAGTGCTTATAAATAGTGCCTAATTACTGGAGACATTTTGTATTCAAACACCAAAGGGTAGTCCCCAGTTACAGATATTAGCTGAGTCAATTAGATGCTGCCCTGACTCTAGTTTTAAGTTCAAAATAGAGCTCCCGGGTAGAATGCAAATATTTTTGTGCAGCTTCTTCGACTTTTAGTAAGATCCCTTCAATCTGGCTCTCAAGCAATACACACTCTTTTAACCTCTCCTCTTTAGAGAGACCGAGCACCCTGTTTTTTCGGCCATTTTTTAGATCACTACTTTCTGGTCGTCCCCGATCTTCGCTACTTCCGTGAATATCGATTATATCATCGCAGAGTTGAAAATACTCTCCAAGGACTGCGCCCAAACCAACCATAACATCTACGTTTAGCTCCTGGCACTCGCTTAACAGGAATACCAACTTGCAGATCGCCTCAAACAGCCTACCTGTCTTTAGTCGGTGAATCTCTAAGAGTCGCTCTAGTTCCTCGACCTTTGCTGAACCTAAATCCATCTGTTGTCCGTAACAGAGATCAACGAATGCGGCAGAGAGTGTTTGAACGACTCCTGCGATACACCGCTCTGGAATTTCAGCTTCAGAGACTACCTCAAAGGCCTGTGCAACCAGTGTGTCACCGCACAAAATAGCAGTAGCCTCTCCAAATTCCTTGTGACACGAGGGTTTGCCCCGCCTAAAATCATCATTATCAAGGGCTGGTAAGTCATCGTGTACAAGCGAGGCGGAGTGGAGCATCTCGATAGCTATGGCAAGATCGTACAGAAACTTATCCTCTAGTTTTAAATCGGTGCTAAGTGAAAAAAACAGACGGGCCCTAACTCTCTTCCCCCCAGCTAATAAGGTGTATTTAAGAGCGGCTGAAAGATCGGTGGTGCTCTGTCTAGCTGCTATGATCTGTTCTACTCTGGTCTGAAACAGCTGGCTATCCATCTAAATACCTAATATTATTAGTTTTTTACTACCATAGCTTAAACTGCTTATTACAAAGCTTCTCCCTTAACTTAGAGACCATATAGATCGATCCGCAAATTACAAGTGGTCTAGCAGCCGTTCTTCCCCCTACCCTTAGCTCTGACTCTAAGAATCGACTCCAGTCCTCTCCGTAGTCTACAAAACTTATCTCAGAACTCGATAGGAATTCTCCAAGCTCCCTAGTTGAAAGCTTCATAGATGATTCTGGCTCAACAAGGAACCAACGCGCTACAAACGGCATTAAAAGCTTAACCATCTCTTGCCAATTCTTGGTCTTTAGTACTCCAAAGCAGAGATCAACCGGTTCAGAATAGGTGTAAGATAGATAGTCCAATAGCGATGCAATGCCCTGTGGGTTATGAGAGCAGTCCAGTAAAACATCACGCCCGTGGACTTTAAAAGTTTCCAGTCTAGCGGGCCAACTTACTCTTGAGACCCCAGCTTGAATCGCTTTGGTCGAAACTCCAAGTTGCTGGCACAACTCTGCTGCCACAGCAGCGTTATCTCCCTGATGCCTACCCCGTAATGATGGGGTTAAATCGAATTTAGCCCCTGAACTTGCTAAAAATGTAAAGCTCTCTGCCTTGCGCTCTATCTTAAAATCTACTCCCAGTCTAAAAAGGGGAGCTTTTACTTTTTTCATTTCACGATAGATGCTCTCAAAGGCCTGTTCTCCTACTCTCCCTACAATCATCGGCACCCCGGCTCTTGCTATACCGGCCTTTTCGTGGGCTATTTCAGACTCAGTTTCCCCAAGAAGGTGTTGATGGTCCAAGCCGATAGTAACGATAGCGGTAGCTAAAGGCTCTGCTACAACATTTGTGGCGTCTTTTTTACCTCCAAGCCCGACCTCTATAACGACGAAATCTAGTTGTTGTTCTGAAAAAATCTTAAAGGCTGCTACTGTAATCGCCTCAAAATATGAAAGCTCTACCTTCAAATGCTCTACTCCCTCCCTAATTGAGTTTAAAGCCTCTTCCAGTGTAGGATCTGATACTGGAACGCCATCTATGCAAATCCTTTGATTTACTCTTCCCATATCAGGACTAAGGGTAAGGCCAACTCGACTGCCAGTGCTAGCTAAGATAGAGGCTATAAAGATTGAGGTCGATCCCTTACCGTTTGTCCCGGCTACATGCACAACATTTAACTTGTTATGTGGATTTCCTAGATAATCTAGGATGGATCGCACACCACCGAGATCGAAATCACCCTGCCCCGCCCAGGCCGGGAGACCTTTTAAGAAATCAAACCCTGATCGTTTCACGATGAAGCGCTCCTACTTATAACGGAACACGAGCTTTAGGCGACAAAAGGTCTGGCAAGATTAAATAAGACCCCGAGAGAGCTTTTCTAAGCCGTACCACGGTGATACAGATGTCAACGAGGCCAATAAAACCAACCATAATTGATTTTTAATCTCATTGACCTTTGTACTACGGCGGTACAGCTGATTACTATTCTTCAGACACTAACTTGCGGAAGACCTCTTGTAGATCGTCTGAGGAGTAGAACTCTATACTTAACTTGCCAGCCTCTGGATTGGTGGTAGAACGTGAGACTCTAACCTTCATCCCAAGCGCCCTTCTTAACTCGTCTTGAATTCTCTCATCCTCTGGATCTAGGCTGACTTTACCACCTGTTCCACCATTCGCCTTATCACTCTCCAGATCCTTCTTTATCTGGCTTCTCGTCAGGGTATCTAAATCCTTTAGGTAACTTGCCCTGATCTCTTCATCCTCTATTTTTGAGAGAAGTAAAACCTTAGATTCAGAGGCTCCCTCCCTTAAGGCATTTAAGAGATCATCGGGTAAATCCAGTATTTCTAAGCTCCGTTGAACCATACCCTTAGATATTCCAAGTCTATCAGCAACCTGACGGATACTAAGATCATAGCTCTCTTTTAGGGCTCCAATCGCGTGTGCTCTCTCAAGGGGTGTTAGATCTGCTCTCTGAAGGTTTTCTACCAACTGCACAGCGAGAGTCCCCTGGCCTGATTCATCTTTATCTGAGCTTACAAGCACTGGAACGGATTTTAGCTCAGCCATAGTTGAAGCCCTTAGCCGCCGCTCACCAGCAACTAATTGGTATCTCCCAGCACGTGTTCCAGCCTTCACTATAAGTGGACTTAACACCCCATACATTTTAATTGACTCAGAGAGCTCCTTTAGCCGCTCATCATCAAAATGGACTCTTGGTTGGTTTGGATCTCTATCTATAGTATCAATCGATACTTCTCTGTAGGGGATTCCGCCCTTTCCCCTTTCCTCAAGACCTGGTCCTGAGAGTAGTGGATTATTCGCCAGAACCAGCTTTCTTTTCGCCATTTAATACCTCCTCAGCAAGTGCATTGTAGTCCTCAGCACCAGTAGATTTTATTGCATACTCAAATATCGTCTGTCCCTGAGCCGGGGCTTCCGCCAAAGACACGTTCTCTCGGATAACAGTATCAAAGACAAGCTCGCCGAAATAGGCTCTAATAGTGTCCGATACCGCTCGGGCTAACCGCTTTCTGTTATCGTGCATGCAAATAAGCACGCCACCCACCACAAGCTCAGGGTTGTAGACATTTCTGACCTGATCAATGGTATCTAGTAGCTGCCGGACACCGTGCAAGGCAAGATATTCGCTTTGCACCGGAACAATAACTTTTTCAACAGCTGCCAGGGCATTTAATGAGAGAAGCCCCAGGGCGGGGGGACAGTCAATTATTACGGCATCGTAGTCTTGCTTTATTTTACTAATGGCCCGTTTAAGAATTAGTTCTCGTCCGACTACACCGCCCAGCTCTAAGTCAGCCGCACTTAAAAAGAGGCTAGCAGGAACTATATCGAGATTTTCAGAGTGATTTACAATTGCATTTTTGATATCACTCTGGCCTTTTAGGACCTCATAGATCGTTATCTCTTGCTCAGAGCTGCTCTCCATCGTCTCATCATCAAGCGCAGCGCCTAGCCCAAGGTGGGTTGAGAGATTGCTCTGCGCATCTATATCTATCAACAACACTTTCTTTCCTCTCTGCGCCAGAGCAGCGCCGAGATTTACTGAGGTAGTGGTCTTTCCAACGCCCCCCTTTTGATTTACAACTCCATAAACTGACGCCACATGACCCCCTTAACAAACTGTATCAACCAGATAGAAGACTAAATAACACTTCTACGATCTCTCTCGTGTTTTGATATAACAAATCTTAACCAAACACCAGCAGAAAGCAAACTAGTTTAAATGGCATATCTATTTGATATCCTTACTTAATTGCATATTTGGTGGGACACCTCCAAACAAAGTAAAGGGGGACACAGTAATAGAGTAACTTTAGAGAGCAAAACTTATATCAGCACTCGATAATATCAGTGCGCAATCAGACCAGCTGGTATCGTGAACTGACACAAGCTATCGTGAAGTAGAGTAAATACCTCTCGTGCAATCAGCACAAGTTTCTTCGTGTACCAACATAAGTCACAACGTGTATCAGGTGAAGTTTCATCGTGCATCAGAAGTAGAACTATCGTGTCTGGAGTTAAGTTTCATCGTGAAATGAAAGAAATATTTTAATGTAATTATATGATTTTTCTTGCTTTTTTTGCCGCTTACTTTAAAACATGTAAACTTAGATACTCATTGTTTAACTAACTAAAAGTAAGTACGTTTCTTATATAAATAAAGTTTTAGAGATCTGTTTTTAATGCTGCTGGTAATTTGTAATAGAGAGCTCTCCAAGAAAGTATGAATCTGATGACTGACTCAACTGCAAAACAAATTCGGATTTCTCGTGATGAGATGAACCTTGCAGAGTTTCCGCTAACCGTACTTTCTACCCGTGTAAATCCAAAAGTTAAAACATTAGAATTTAAAGATACGATTTATGACCGGAACGGTAAACCGATGGAGCGAAAGTGGATTATCACTGCAGCGGATAAATTCGGTCTACCAACTGCCTCTGATGATGAAGTGCTACTTGGTCTCTTAAAGCTCACAGTCGACAGTGGACTAAACGATCGCAAGGTTTACTTTACCCGGTACGAATTATTAAAGGCTCTTAGGTGGTCAACTGAGGGCAGGAGTTACAACCGGTTATCTCAGGCGCTTGATCGCTTAAGTGGGGTAAGAATTAAGACCACCAATGGTTTTTTTGATAATCAGAGTAAGAACTACAGTACAAAAAACTTTGGTCTGGTTGATGGCTATGAGATCAATGACGGCCGAGATTCAAAGGTAAAGCCCAGCTTTTTTATCTGGAGCGAGGTACTCTTTAAATCTTTTCAGGTGGGCTTTATAAAAAAACTTGATTTGGACTTTTATCTAGGGCTAACAAGCTCCGTGAGCAAAAGGCTCTATCGGTACCTGGATAAGCACTTCTGGTACAAGTCGAGAGTTAAAATGAACCTCTTTACACTAGCACACGAAAAAATAGGGGTGTCTAGAAATTACCGATATCCTAGCTCCATCCGTCAACAACTTGATCCCGCCCTTGAAGAGTTAACACAGAGTGGATTTCTCTCTGGCCACGAGTATGTCGGTAAAGGTCAGCAGACAGAGATTGTTTTCTATGCGGCCGGGAGCAAACTAGCTAACCACGGCAAAGCAGAGAAACCTAAAACCCTAAGTTCAAGTAACTCGTTAGAGGAGAGTGAGCCAGAGCAAAAGAAAAGAGAGCTAAAAAGTTGTTTATCGCAAAGTGAGAAGTTAGTTAGTGATTTGGTAGAGCGGGGGATTGCAGGAAGACAGGCGTCACTTCTGTTAACAGATAAATGCTCTAACGACTATTCTAGGATAGAGAAGATCATAGCGTATTTTGATACTCTGATTTCATCAAATAGCCACCTTGTAAGCCGTAATCCGGCTGGCTTTCTTTACAGAGCAGTTCAACGATCTGATTCTTTTGTCCTACCAGATGAGGGTAATCAGACTAAACTGAGCTTCAATTCGCGCAGAACCAAGGGAGAGGGTAGGAGTGATAAGGAAGTTTTAGATAAAAGTGACAGTGAATATTTAGTGGAGAGAAGACGAGAGATCGAGCGATTAAAGGGTGAAATTGAGAGTGAAATGTTAGAGCGCATGGCAGTCGAAGTGCGTGATGCTTTGAGCAATGTAAGAGGTTTGATCTCGGACACCGGTTTTGAGAAAGCAGTCCAGCACGGAGTAGAGGAGAAAATAGCTAAGCTCTTTGCGGTGCCTGATTTTGAAGAGTGGAAGAAGCGAAAGAAAATTGCTATTTGACTTAGCGGAATAAAATCGGGTTCTGGCACACTATATGCATCCTGCTACCTGTAATATAGCAGGATAACAGTTGATGAAGATTGATTTTAACGCCGCATACAGCAAAATCAGCCATATTTTAAACAGACCAGAAAGTCTGTCTAAAGAGCTACAATCGGATCAAAGTTTTCAAAAAACTCTTGCCGATATATCGCCACAACCAATTAGTAAGACTAAAGAAACCCTGGGAATTGAACAAAACCCCAGTGCGATGGTAGATGACCTATCAGAGGCTCTGGCTCGCTTCTCTTTTGATCAAATGCCTCTACCGAGTCCGACTGCCGAAATGCTCTCGCCTTCAGAGACCGTTGGTATTGAAAACGTCAAGGGGCCTGATGGTGGTGTCAAAACTCCGACAGTAGTACGGGTAGAGAGAGTAGGGGGGGATGAGTTAGCGGCGCTGCCTATACAGCAGCGGATGGAACAGGTAAAGGGGCTTGTAAGCAGTTATGGTAGGCAGCACGGAGTAGACCCCTTGCTAGGCATGGCGGTTGTTTCGGCAGAGTCCTCCTTTAACCCGCTGGCTGTTAGTAGAGATGGCCATGAGAGCAAAGGTCTCTTTCAACTGTTAGATTCAACAGGAAATGATCTAAAAGCCAGGGCTTCACTTTCTGATAGCTATGATCCTTTCAATCCAGAACAGAACGTTGATTTAGGAGTTTACTACCTTAGATACCTCCACGATCTCTTTCACTCACCGACAGAGCTAACTAACAACTTGAGCACTATTGCCGCTGCAGATTCTTCCTCGTTGGAAAAACTTGCCGTGGCTGCCTTTAACGCTGGAGAGGGCAGGGTAGCCTCTGCGCAGAGCCGCGCACAGAGTGCTGGTAAGGACCCCTCACAGTACGACCAGGTAGCAGATTATCTACCTGGATCAACTAGAGAATATGTCAATAGGGTTATGCTGTTCAAAGAGCAAAACTCAGGCTGATTATCCGCTAAAAAAAACCCTAAAAAAAGCTAAAGAAAATTTTGGCAAGGTGCTTGCACTTTGAGCTTGTCAGAGTCGTAGCGGTGCCGGGCTAGAAATTCAGATCTGAATTCCTGGCACGGTAGCATTAAAGCGAAAGATGGAAATTTTAATTTTAGCCACGGAGAGTAGGCAATGTCTATTAATATACGAACCAACGTCCCCTCACTTATTGCACAAAGAAACCTTGGTGCATCTACCAGTAGATTAAATACAGCCTACGAGCGGTTATCCTCAGGGATGCGCATAAACAGAGCAAGAGATGATGCTGCAGGTCTTGCGATTGCTGAGAGTTTAAAGGCAGATTCAAGAATTGCCAGTGTGGGTATTAGAAATGCGAGTGATGGAATTTCCATTATCTCTATTGCTGACCAGGCTATTGGGCAGATAGGAAACGTGCTTACCCGTCTGGCCGAGCTTGCCGAACAGTCGGCAAACGGAGTTTACGGAAACGATCAACGGTCAGCGCTACAAAATGAGTTTAGCGCGCTTACCTCTGAGATTGAGCGAATTGCCTATACCACTGAATTTAATGGTCTAAGACTACTAAGTTCACCGGAGCAGGTAGTGTTTCAGGTCGGTTTTGATGGTAGCTCACTTTCTCAGGTTAGTTACACCGGAGTGCAGGCCACTCTGCAAGCTCTAGGATTAGCCACGGTTGGTACTTCTAACATGATCTACTCGATTAGTGGTGCAACCGACATAGCTTCGCAGTCAGCATCACGTATTGCGCTTGATGCCATCCAACATGCGATTAGCTCAGTTACCAGAAACCGGGGTGCGCTTGGAGCTGCAGAGGCAAGACTTGAAGTAACGATTCAGAACCTTCAAGTTGCCCGGGAGAACTTCCAGGCAGCAGAGAGTAGAATTAGAGACGTAGATGTGGCATCCGAGGCAGCTGAGCTTACCAGGTTGAACATCTTGCAACAGGCTGGAGCTGCCGTACTTGCTCAGGCCAATGCTCAACCACAGTTAGCACTATCATTACTTAACTAGGAGTAAGTAGCACCGCCCGGAGGGATTCGGGCGGTGACTTTTAAAATCGTAAGGGAAGAAAGTTATGGCACTTAATATTAGAACAAATGTTGCATCCTTAAATGCACAACGTTCACTGTCTCAAACAACCAATGGGCTACAAACCGCCTTTGAGAGGTTGTCCTCAGGTCTGCGGATCAATCGCGCAATGGATGATGCAGCGGGTCTGGCGATTGCTGAAAACCTCAAAGCCGATTCTAGAATTGCTTCAGTGGCAATGAGAAATGCCAGTGATGGTATCTCAATTGTAGCCATTGCTGATGGTGCTATATCCTCTATTACTAACGTTTTGAGTCGACTTGCCGAACTTGCAGAACAATCTGCTAACGGAGTTTATGGTAATGACCAACGATCAGCGCTCCAAAATGAGTTCTCAGCACTGACCTCTGAGATTGAGCGTATTGCTCACACAACTGAGTTTAACGGTCTAAATTTATTAAGTGGTGGAGGGAATGTAACATTCCAAGTAGGTTTTGATGGAACCTCGCTCTCACAGGTAAGTTACACCGGAGTCCAGGCAACACTCCAGGCACTCGGACTGGCCAATCCTGGCTCTTCTGATCAGATCTATTCAATCTCAGGAGCAACTGACCTGGCGTCGCAATCTGCTGCCAGATTAGCACTGGATGCAATTCAAACGGCAATTACTTCAGTTACCAGAAATCGGGGAACGCTTGGAGCAGCTGAGAGTAGACTTGACCTGACAATCAAAAACCTTCAAGTTGCCAGAGAGAATTTTACAGCAGCAGAAAGTAGAATACGTGATGCTGATGTTGCCGCTGAAGCTGCAGAACTCACCAGGTTGACGATTCTACAACAGGCTGGAACGGCAATACTAGCTCAGGCTAACCAGCAGCCATCGTTAGCGTTGTCATTACTACAGTAATAGCTAAGGTTTTTATACCCAGGGTGAATCTATTGGGGTGATTCTCCATCAAAACCTGTGACCCATCCACGCCCATTGGTTTAGTTTAACCTTAAAGGTGGATGTATGCAGTATTTTCAAAGTGCTAGCTCTCAAGATAGTCCCTATCAGGCGAGCTCACTTCCGGAAGGATTTAGAGCAAGCAAACGTGACCAAACAGCTCCCCAGAGAAACAAACCAAAAGTTACCAGCCAGGGCAACTTGCTCTACGGTGGCATCAGATATGCGTCACGAAGCGAGGCAGCGTGTGCCATCTTAATGCAGAGATACATCCCAGGATTTAAAATAAAAGATGGCAAGACCTTTCAGGTGCCGATCGGAGTTAGTAGTGGGGGACATCTAAGAACGGCAGATTTTATGGTGCAAGATGTCTTAGTGGAATACCATCCACCGAGAATCCATAAAAGCTCAAAGAAACCTGGAGATTTTAAAAACTGGCAAGAGTACAACAATTATCGAGCAGTCTACAATAGGTGTAGCCCCGGTCAAAAAGTCACTTTAAAAAAGCTAACCGAACTTAAACTTACAAGAAACTACACTGAAAAACGGCTCGAGCAAATTACGCAGGGTCTAGAGCATCAAGGGCGTGAATTGATAGTGGCAACCAGCGCTGCTGATTTTTATGATAAAGTATTAAAAAGATTTGCTGGCCCCAACCTGCCAGATAAAGAGAGTGTTTTGCGTGAGTTTAGAATTGCCACCAGAAAGCCCACTGAATTAGGGGGCAGAAAGAGAAGTAAGGGCCAAAAAAGAGAGAAAAGATCAAGGCGCAATCCGGGTACTCGTCAGACAAGACGGAGCGCCTAGCCAGGAGTCTGTCCCACAAATAATTACCTCTGCGTAACTCCGCGTGCCTCTGCGTTTTAATTTATTTGTAAT
>Ga0081527_100833_pt1 | contig 10397 bp, 11 predicted proteins | sample HotLakmasection5_FD_70992 | JGI IMG/M metagenome (GOLD analysis project Ga0081527, IMG submission 70992) | Hypersaline microbial mat communities from Hot Lake, Washington, USA - Section #5 (SPADES assembly) (version 2) | ecosystem: Environmental > Aquatic > Non-marine Saline and Alkaline >... | reverse complement strand
CGACATGGGGCGCGGGCGCGGGTTGTGGGGGGGCCCCTGGTGTCCGGGCGGCGCGCCCCAGAGCCACTGCAGCTGCTGCTCGGGCGGTGGCCGTTCCGCACCGTCGAGCTCGAACTCGCCCCAGGGGTCTTCGTCCCGCGTCCGGAGACCGAGGTGGTCGCCGGGGTGGCCATCGACCACGCGCGGCGATGCGGTCCCGGGGCCGTGGTCGCGGAGCCCTGCACCGGCACCGGCGCGATCGCCGCCAGCCTGGTGGCCGAACTCGACCAGGTCGAGGTGTACGCCACCGACCGTTGCGCGCTGGCCGCCGCGTTGGCAGGTCGCAACCTCGCGGTCGTCAGCGCTGGGCGGCCCCGCTCGCGCGCGACGGTGCTCGAGGGCGACCTGCTGGCCCCGCTCCCGGCGCGGCTCCACGGTCGGCTCGACGTCCTGGTGGCCAACCCGCCCTACCTGCCGCGGGGTGACCTCGGCGAACTCCCGCCCGAGGTCGCCGACCACGACCCCCCGGCCGCGCTGTTCGGGGGCGTGGACGGGCACGAGGTGGTGGTCCGGCTGCTCGTGCTGGCCCGGGAGTGGCTGCGACCGGGGGGCGTGGCCGTGGTCGAGATCGATGACCGCCGGGGTGAGGAGGCCGTCGCGGCGGCACGTGCCGCCGGGTTGGCGGCCGTGCACCTGGTCCCCGATCTCACCGGCCGCGACCGCGCGGTGGTGGGCTCGGCACCGGCTGCTCCGGGGCCGCGAGTAGGCTCCGCATCATGAGCGAGGGCGCCAGCACGCCGCGGCAGCGGCGACCATGAGCGAGTTCCTGGACGCCACCGAGGCCGCCGGCGAGGACGTTCGGGCCGCGGCCATCGAGCGCGCCGGGGAACTGCTCCTGGCCGGCGAGGTGGTGGTGTTGCCCACCGACACGGTGTACGGCATCGCCGCCAACGCGTTCGACCCGAGCGCGGTCGCCACCCTGCTCAGCGTCAAGGGCCGCGACGGCGCCATCCCCCTGCCGGTGATGGTCCGGTCCCCCAAGCAGCTCGCGGGGCTGGCGGTGGCGGTGCCCGCGGCCGCCGACCGCCTGGTGGCGGCGTTCTGGCCGGGACCGCTCACCCTGGTGCTGCACGCGCAACCCCGGCTGACCTGGGACATCGGGCAGGCCGACGGCACCGTGGCGCTCCGGATGCCGCTCGACGAGGCAACGCTGGCGGTGACCCGCATCGTCGGCCCCATCGCGCTGACGGCCGCCAACGCTCCCGGACACGAACCGCCGCGCTCTATCGCCGAGGCGTCCAGCCAGCTCGGCGAGCAGGTCGCGGCCTACCTCGACGCCGGCGAGCGGCCACCCGGCCCGAGCTCGACCATCGTCGACCTCACCCGCGCCGTCCCGAAGGTGCTCCGCGAAGGAGCCGTGCCAGCCGTGCTCGCCCTGGACGTCGCCGACGGACACGTCGATCCCGTGACGGCCGGCGCCATGCTCGCGGGCGACGGGGAGGACGACGACCAGTAGCCTGGTGCCGCATGCCGTCCGGTGTGCGTGCCGACCTGCCACCGATGGAGGCTCACGGTGACGACCTTCTGGGGTCCCGACCTCGACCAGCTCCGCGCCACCGACCCAGAGGTGGCCGACGGACTCCTGGCCGAACTCCACCGGCAGCGCTCCGGACTCCAGCTCATCGCCAGCGAGAACTTCGCCTCCCCGGCCGTGCTGGCCGCCCAGGGGTCGGTGCTGACCAACAAGTACGCCGAGGGCTACCCCGGTCGGCGCTACTACGGCGGCTGCGAGGAGGTCATCGACCCGCTCGAGCAGCTCGCCATCGACCGGGCCAAGCAGGTCTTCGGCGCCGACCACGCGAACGTCCAGCCCCACTCGGGGGCCAGCGCCAACATCGCCGCCTACTTCGCCACCGTCGCGCCGGGGGAGAAGGTGCTGGCGATGTCGCTGCCGCACGGCGGTCATCTCACCCACGGCATGGCGATCAACTTCTCCGGCAAGTGGTTCGACGTCGTCTCCTACGGGGTCCGCGAGGACACCGAGGAGATCGACATGGACCAGGTGCGCGCGCTCGCCCTCGAACACCGGCCGAAGCTGATCATCGCCGGCTGGTCCGCCTACTCCCGGGTGCTGGACTTCGAGGCGTTCCGCGCCATCGCCGACGAGGTCGACGCGGTGCTGCTGTGCGATGCCGCGCACTTCATCGGGCTGGTGGCCGGCGGGGTCCACCCGAGCCCGGTGCCCTACTGCGACATCGTCACCTTCACCACGCACAAGACCCTGCGCGGACCGCGCGGCGCCATCATCCTCACCAACGAGCGCTGGGCCAAGCCGCTCGACAAGGCGGTCTTCCCCGGGACCCAGGGAGGACCTCTGGAGCACGTGATCGCCGCCAAGGCGGTCGCGCTCAAGGAGGCGATGGACCCGAGCTTCAAGACCTACGCCCAGCGCATCCTCGACGACATCCGGGCGCTGGCGGAGGGGCTGGGCGAGCGTGGGTACCGCATCGTCGCCGGTGGCACCGACACCCACCTGTTCCTCGCCGACGTCACCACCAAGGGCCTGACCGGCGCTGAGGCCGAGGCCCGCTGCGATGCGGCCGGGATCGTGCTCAACAAGAACGCGATCCCCTTCGACGCCCACCCGCCGGCGGTCGCGTCCGGTATCCGGGTCGGCGCCTCCTGCGTGGCCACCCAGGGGATGGAGCCCGAGCAGTTGACCGCGGTGGCGGGACTGATCGACCGCGCCCTGACCGGCGACGACGCCGAGCGGGCCGCGGTCCGTGCCGAGGTCGGCGACCTGGTCGCCCGGTTCCCGGCGTACCCCGAGGCCGGACCCGTCACGGCGGAGAGGGCCGGCTGAGGTGGTCGCCCACGTCGCGGTCGCCGCGCTCGCCGCCGTCGTCACGGCGGCGCTCGCACCGCTGGCGGCGCGGCTGGCGCGGCGGATCGGTGCGCTGGAACGTCCGCCCGACCGGGGCGCGACACTCCCCGCTCAGGTCGTCCCGACGATGGGTGGGCTCGCGATGGCGGCAGGTGTCCTGGCGGCGCTCGGCCTGGCCTGGCTGCTGCCGACCTTCACCCCGCTGTTCACCGCCACCTCGGAGCCGCTGGCCCTGCTCGTCGGCATCGTCGTGATCGTGACGATCGGAGCGCTCGACGACCTGCGTCCGCTGCCTCCGCCGGTGAAGCTGGCCGGCCAGATCGTGGCGTCGCTCGGGGTCGTGGTGTTCGGGGTCCAGCTGGTCCACTTCTGGCTGCCGGGTGTCGGTGTCATCGCCCTGTCCCGCGATCTGGGACTGCCGCTGACCGTGCTCGCCCTGGTCGCGATGATCAACGCCGTCAACCTCATCGACGGGCTCGACGGCCTCGCGGCCGGGGTGGCCACCATCGCCGCGTTCGCCTTCCTGCTCTTCGCCGGGCACAGCCAACCCGGTGGGGTCACCTCGGCCACGCTGGTCGGCGCCATCGTGATCGGGGCGGGGGTCGGCTTCCTGGTGCACAACTGGCACCCGGCGCGGCTCTACATGGGCGACACCGGGTCCCAGCTGCTCGGACTGCTGCTCGGCGTCGCGATGATCTCCTACGTCGGTCGCACGACCGTGCCGACGAACACCGACTTCTTCGGGTCGATCCCGCTGCTCGTGCCGGTGCTCGTCATGGCCGTCCCCTTCCTCGATTCGGCCTTCGCCGTGGTCCGACGGGTGGTCACCCGGCGACCGGTGACGGCCGGCGATCGAGGGCATCTGCACCACCTCCTGCTCGCCTTCGGGCACTCGCACCGCCGGGCGGTGCTGGTGCTGTACTACTGGTCGGCGGTGATCGCGTTCGGCTCGGTGGCGCCGGCCTTCCTCCCGCTGGCACGGCTGCTGCCCTGGCTGATCGTCGCAGGCGCTCTCGGCCTGGTGCTCACGGCCCTCGGAACCCGGTCGAGAGCGGTCCCGCACGGTGTCGACGGCGCGACGAGCGCGGTCGAGCTGCGCGCCGAGCGGACCGGGGCCGGTTGACCGGTAGGCCCCCCTCGCGGGCGGCGCGACCGAGCCGCGCGGAGCGCTGTGCGTCGGTCGGAACGGGGGGTCCCCGCCTTTGGCGCTGCTCCGGGCACCTTGCTAACGTCCGGCCCGCCGGATGCTCTCGTTCTCGCACGTTGAGCTGCGTCCCTTCTCTCCCACGTCAGGGGATCCCGACCGATGCCGCCTCCCGACTCGAGCACGCCCGCCTCGTGGCGGGCTGCTACTGCGGAGGACGCTGAGGACGGCGCCGGGAGGCCACGGAACGCGGCGCTGTGGCGGGGGTTGGAGCACGCCAGCATGATGCAGGTCGAACTGCTCGCCGCGCTGCTGGTGTGGGGCGGAGCCGGGTGGCTGGCCGACCGCTGGCTCGGATCCGGGCCGTGGTTGACCGTGCTCGGTGCCCTCGTCGGCTACGCCGCGGGCTTCTACCTGATGTGGCTGCGGAGCATGCGCATGGACGCGGAGGAGGCCGCCGATGACGCCGCCTTGCTCGCTGCGCGTGCCACCGAGGCCCCTACACGGATGACCGTGCGCGGTGCACGGACGACACCGCGCGGCACGGATGCCGCCCCACGAAGCGCCGCACGGGTCGCAGCCGCCCCGGCGAGGGGAGGGCTCCGTGACGCCTGAGCCACACCGCTTCGGTGCAGGCGTCCCGGGCCCGGCGGACGGCCCGTCCGCGCCCGAGACGCCCGGCCGCGGCGTGACCGTCGACACTCGTGTGCCGTCCGGCAGCGACGAGCGCCGGCTGGTGCGGGTCGCCGTCGGCACCGTGGGCGTGCTGGCAGCTCCGGTCGCGGGCACCGCCTGGCTGCTGGCCGGCCCCGGGGCCGCCCTCAGCGCCGTCATCGGCCTCGGCCTGGTCCTGCTGCTGTTCGGGGCCTCCGCTGCAGCGCTCGTCTGGGTGGCGGCGCGGCGCGGTGGCGCCGGCATCGGGGTGCTCGCGGGCGGTGCGCTGCTGCGCCTGCCGCTCTACCTGCTGGTGCTGTTCGGCCTGAGCGGCGTGTCCTGGGTCCACGGGCGCAGCCTCGCCGCCGCCACCGCCGTCGCCGTTGCCGTGACCCTGGGGACGGAGCTGCGCATGCTGGCGCGGACGCCGCGCCTGTTCTGGGTGGATGCTGCGGCCGGTCGGCCGACGGCGCCCGATCTCTCTACACGGAGCTGACCGCTGTGATCAACGTGCTAGCAGCTGCAGAGTGGGGCGGTGAGTTCGAGGGTGTCCTCGACCCGATCAACGCGCTGTTCGACTTCCCGGCCATCATCCCGCTGGAGCTCTTCGGCGTCGATCTGGGCATCAACCGGACGATCCTGATCGCCTGGCTGGTGACCGCGGCAGCGGCCGCCCTCTTCATCGTGGGCCTGCGCTCCCCCCAGGTGGTCCCCGGCAAGCTCCAGTCGTTCCTCGAGATGATCGTCGACTTCATCCGGGGCATCGCGCTCGAGATCATCGGTCCGAAGGGCACGCGGTTCGTCCCGCTCCTCACGACGTTCTTCGTGGGGATCTTCGTGCTCAACGTGGCGAAGATCACCCCGTTCCTGATGCTGCCGCCGACCTCGCGGATGGCATGGCCAGCGTTCCTGGCGTTGATCTCCTGGCTGGTCTTCGTCGGGGTCGGCATCAAGGAGCAGGGCTTCGGCGCCTACTTCGGCGGCATCATGTTCCCGCCCGGTGTCCCCAAGGCGCTCTACGTCATCCTGACGCCGATCGAGCTGCTGTCGAACCTGATCCTGCGGCCCTTCACGCTCGCCGTCCGGTTGTTCGCCAACATGGTCGCCGGCCACATCCTCGTGGTCATCACGCTGTCCGCCATCCACGTCTTCCTGCCGTCGGTCCCGGTGGGATGGATGGTGGGCGGCTTCGCGTTGCTCGCCGCCCCCGTGGTGTTCGGCTTCGAGCTGTTCATCATCGGGTTGCAGGCCTACATCTTCACCATGCTGACGGCCGTCTACATCAGCTCCTCGATGGAGGCGCACCACTGACCAACACGGTCGCACGGCGACCGTCGACCGACGTTCTTGGCACGATCAGACGCTGCTACGCGGTACCGCCGGTACCGCTCCCAGGAGGGAACACATGGAAGGCACGCTCAACGTCATCGGCTACGGCCTGGCGACGCTCGGTCCCGGGATCGGGCTCGGACTCCTGATCGCCAAGGCGATCGAGTCGATGGCCCGCCAGCCAGAGGCCGCCGGCATGGTCCGGACCACGATGTTCATCGGCGTGGCCGTCGTCGAGGCGCTCGCGCTGCTGGCCTTCGTGCTCGCCTTCGCGCTCTAGGACCCCACCCGCCCCACCCGCGAAGCGAGGAACCATCATGTTGCAGTCGATCACCCTGCTGGCCGTCGAGGAGGGGGGCATCGAGCTCCTCCCGGTGACCGCGGAGCTGGTCTGGGGGCTCGTCGCCTTCCTGGCGCTCATGGCGGTGATGATGAAGTTCGTCTTCCCGCGGCTCAACGAGACGTTGGAGGAGCGAGCCACCGCCATCCAGGGACGCATCGAGGCAGCCGAGGCCAAGTACCAGGAGGCCGAGGCGTCCAAGGCGGACTACGAGGCGTCGCTGGCCGACGCGCGCGGCGAGGCCGATCGGATCGTCGAGGAGGCCCGGGCGGCCGCCGACCAGCTCCGCCAGGAGGCGCGCAGCCGCGCCGAGGCCGAGGCCGCCCAGATCATCGAGCGTGCCGAGGCGACCGTTGCCGCCGAGCGCGACCGCGTGCTCTCGGAGCTGCGTGGCCAGGTCGGTGCGCTGTCGGTCGAGCTGGCGTCACGCATCGTCGAACGCGAGCTGGACGCCTCCACCCACGAGGCGCTGGTGGACGAGTACATCCAGCAGCTGTCGAGCCAGAACTGAGGCCGGACGTGAACGAGGATCACCTGAGCGCGTACGCCAGGGCCGCACTCGAGATCGCCGAGGGCGAGGGTGCGGCCGAGGTCGTCGAGCGTGAGCTGGCAGCTCTCGCGCACGCGATCGACGGCAACGACGAGCTGCGCATGGCGCTGACCGACCAGCAGCTGCCGCTGGGTCGCCGCCTGGCGGCGGTCGAGGACGACCTGCTGGCGGCCGCCCACCCCGCGACCCGGACCGTGCTCGCGATGGTCCTGGCCGCGGAGCGTGCCGGTGAGCTGTCCGCCATCGTCGAACGGATGGCCGAGCTGGTCGCCTCCGGTCGGGTGACCGCCGAGGTCACCTCGGCCGTGCCTCTCGACGCCCGACGTCGCGCGGCGCTGACCGCCGCCCTCGAGCGGGCGACCGGCCACGAGCTCGACGTGCGCTTCGTGGTGGACGAGCGCGTCGTCGGGGGCGTGCGCGCCACCGTCGGCGACACGGTCATCGACGGCTCGCTGCTCAAGCGCATGTCCGAGCTGCGGACCCGCATCGGGCTGTGATCCGGCACTGCACCCTGCACCGTCACATCAGGGCCCCACAGGTGGCCGAGGACGAGGATCGAAACCATGGCTGAACTCGAGTTCCGGGCGGAGGACATCTCCGACGCCGTGCGACGCATGCTCGAGGGCTACGAGCCCGGGCTGAGCGCTGAGCAGGTCGGTCGGGTGCTCAACACCGGCGACGGCATCGCCAACATCTCCGGCTTGCCCGGCGCGCTGGCCAACGAGCTGTTGGACTTCGGTGACGGGGTCTTCGGCATGGCGATGAACCTCGACGAGCGCACCATCGGTGCCGCCGTGTTCGCCGAGTCCTCCCGCATCCAGGAGGGGCAGACCGTGCGCCGCACCGAGCGGGTGCTGTCCGTCCCCGTCGGTGACGCCCTGCTCGGGCGCGTCGTTGACCCCCTGGGGCGGCCGATCGACGGCAAGGGCCCGCTGGAGCAGTCCCGGGTGGACGGTCAGCGTGCGCTCGAGGTCCAGGCCCCCGGCGTCGTCGACCGGCAGCCGGTGGGCGAGCCGCTCCAGACCGGGATCAAGGTGATCGACGTCATGACCCCGATCGGGCGTGGCCAGCGGGAACTGATCATCGGCGACCGCCAGACCGGCAAGACGGCGATCGCGATCGACACCATCATCAACCAGAAGCAGCTGTGGGGCACCGACGAGGCCGTCAAGTGCATCTACGTCGGCATCGGGCAGAAGGGCTCGACGATCGCCCAGGTCGTCGCCACCCTGGAGCGGTACGGCGCCATGGACTACACGACCGTGGTGTCCGCCCCGGCCTCGTCACCGGCCCCCTTCCAGTACATCGCCCCCTACGCGGGGGCCGCGATCGGGGCCAACTGGATGTACAAGGGTGAGCACGCCCTGATCATCTACGACGACCTGTCCAAGCAGGCCGACGCCTACCGGCAGCTGTCGTTGCTGCTGCGCCGCCCACCCGGCCGTGAGGCGTACCCGGGCGACGTCTTCTACCTCCACTCGCGGCTGCTGGAGCGGGCCGCCAAGCTGAACGAGGAGCTCGGCGGTGGGTCGATGACCGCCCTGCCGATCGTGGAGACCAAGGCCAACGACGTCTCGGCCTTCATCCCGACCAACGTCATCTCCATCACCGACGGGCAGATCTTCCTGGAAACGGACCTGTTCTACCAGGGTGTGCGCCCCGCCATGAACGCCGGCGTGTCGGTCTCCCGGGTCGGCGGTGCCGCCCAGCGACCCGCGATGAAGAAGGTGTCGGGGACCGTGCGGCTCGAGCTGGCGCAGTACCGCGAGCTCGAGGCGTTCGCCCAGTTCGGCTCGGACCTCGACAAGGCCTCGCAGCAGCAGATCGCCCGGGGCCAGCGGGTCGTCGAGATCCTCAAGCAGGCCCAGTACCAGCCGCTGCCGGTCGAACTGCAGGTCGCCTCCGTCGTCGCCGTCACCTCGGGGGTGCTCGACGAGCTGCCCGTGGTCGACGTCGGCCGCTTCGAGTCCGAGCTCCACACCTACCTGCAGGACCGGCACAGCGGCCTGCTGCAGCAGCTGGCCACCGAGAAGCTGACCGACGACCTCGACGCGCAGCTCCGCTCGGCGATCGGCGATTTCGCGGCCGGCTTCACGCCGTCCGAGGTCGCCGAGGTCGAGGAGGAGGACGAGGGCTGGGAGGCCATGGCAGCCAGCAGCGAGCCCGTCGAGTGATCGAGCGGCGCGGGAGCACCCCCGGGTGCCCTGCGGCGCGGCGGCCGGTCGACGGTTCGCGAGGAGGTTCAGGTGGCAGGTAGCGGCCAGATCCGGCAGCTGAAGCGGCGGATCAAGTCCGTCCAGAGCACGCAGAAGATCACGCGTGCCATGGAGATGATCGCGGCCTCCCGCATCCTCAAGGCCCAGGGCCGGGTGCGGGCCGCTCGCCCCTACGCCGAGGGCATCCACGACATCATCCGCGGGCTGGCGGTGTCCAACGAGGTGCGCTCCCACCCGTTGCTCGTCCAGCGGGAGTTGCAGCGCGTCGCCGTCATCGTCAACACCTCCGACCGCGGCCTCGCCGGCGCGTACAACGCCAACGTCCTCAAGGCGGCCGAGCGCACGATCGCCGAGGAGGAGGGCAAGGGACGCACCGTCGACCTGTACGTCGTCGGCAAGAAGGGGGCCGGCTACTTCGCCTACCGGGGCCGTCGTGCGCTGCAGGTCTGGGAGGGCGTGGCCGACACCCCCGACATCGACGACGCCGGGGACATCGCCGAGCTGGTGATGGCCCGCTACCGCCGCGAGGAGCTCGACCGCGTCTGGCTGGTGTACACCGACTTCAAGAGCTCCCTGACCCAGACACCGGTGCGCATGGAGCTCCTGCCCGTCAAGCCCACGGAGTTCGCCGGCGGCCGGGAGATCTCCCCGGAGTTCATCTACGAGCCCGCCCAGGACGAGCTGCTGAACACCTTGATCCCACGCTACGTGGAGGCCAAGGTCTTCCACGGGCTGCTCGAGTCCTCGGCGTCCGAGCACGCCAGCCGGCAGCGCGCCATGAAGGCGGCGACCGACAACGCCAAGGAGGTCGCCAGCAACCTGTCGCGGATCATGAACCAGGCCCGCCAGGAGCAGATCACCACCGAGATCTCCGAGATCGTCGGCGGTGCCGAGGCCCTCGGCGACTGAGCCACCCCACCCCGACCCCGTCCCAACCACCCCCGCACGACGAGCGCCCGCCGGAGCACCAACCCGCGGCGCTGACGCCCAAGGAGCCGAACATGGCCACCGCATCCGCCGACGGCCGCATCGTCCGCGTCATCGGCCCGGTCGTCGACGTGGAGTTCCCGCCCGGGGACCTGCCCGAGATCAACACCGCGCTGACCTTCGAACGCGAGGAGCAGGACCGGATCATCACGATCACCGCCGAGGTCGCCCAGCACCTGGGGGACCGGCGGGGGGGGGGGGGGGGGATGCAGCCCCCCCCCCGCGGGGGGCGCGGGGGCCCGGGGGGGAGCACCCGGCGGGCGGTCACCCCGGCGGGCGGGCCCCGGGGCGCCGGCCCCCCCCCCCAACGTGCC
>Ga0081527_100832_pt1 | contig 10452 bp, 6 predicted proteins | sample HotLakmasection5_FD_70992 | JGI IMG/M metagenome (GOLD analysis project Ga0081527, IMG submission 70992) | Hypersaline microbial mat communities from Hot Lake, Washington, USA - Section #5 (SPADES assembly) (version 2) | ecosystem: Environmental > Aquatic > Non-marine Saline and Alkaline >... | reverse complement strand
GGGCGGGCGCCGACCCGCTCGCCGATGGCGCCCCAGTAGTCCACCGTGGCGCCCCCCAGCGGGTCGGCGCCGAGCTTCAGCCCGCTGGCGGCGATCGCCTCGACGTCGACCACGGCGGCGAGGTCGTCGAGGTAGCGGGCGAGGTAGGGGTGGCGCACGGCGGCCGCCCGCGCGTCGGCCAGCCGCACCCGTGGGATCGCCTCGGGGGTCGACAGCAGCTCGTTGGCCACACGTTCGATCCGACCCGTGACGTCGGAGCCCGCCGGGCCCCCGTGCGGCGGGTTGTACTTGAACCCACCGTCCTCGGGAGGGTTGTGCGAGGGGGTGATGACGATGCCGTCGGCCGGTCGGTCCGGATGCGCACGGTTGTGGGTCAGGATGGCGTGGGAGATCACCGGCGTCGGGGTGTAGCCATCGGCGTCGTCGACCCGGACCTCGATGCCGTGGGCCGCGAGCACCTCGAGCGCGGTGTCCATCGCCGGCGCCGACAGCGCGTGGGTGTCCCGCCCGAGGTAGAGCGGCCCGGTCACCTGCTGCGCCGCGCGCTCGCGGCAGATGGCCTCCGTAGTGGCCAGGATGTGCCGCTCGTTGAAGGAGGTCCGCAGCGACGATCCTCGATGTCCGGACGTCCCGAAGGCGACCCGCTGCCCGGCCTCGGAGGGGTCGGGCACCTCATCGTGGTAGCGGGCAAGCAGCTCGTCGACGTCGACCCGGCCCCGCCCCGCGTCGGGCGTGCCGGTCGTGGCGGACGTGGGGCTGGGGACCTCGCTCATCTGACCGACCCATCCAGCGCGGCGAACCGCGCGATCGCGTTGAACTTCGAGAGGGTGTGTTCGGCGTCGACGGTACGCACCGTGCCGGAGCTCGACCGCATCGACAGCGACTGGGTCGCCGCACCACGGTCACCGAACCGGACGCCACGCAGCAACGCGCCGTCGGTGATGCCCGTCGCCGCGAACACCACGTGGTCGCCGGTGACGAAGTCGTCGACGGTCAGGATCCCGTCGATGTCGTGGCCGGCGTTGCGGACCTCGGCTCGCTCGCGCTCGTCACGCGGCGCCAGCCGGCCGTGCAGGGCGCCGCCGAGGCACTTCACAGCGCACGCGGCGACGACCCCCTCGGCCGTCCCGCCGACGCCGATCGAGAGATCGATGCTCGTGTCGGGGCGTGCAGCCATGATGGCACCGGCGACGTGGCCGTCGAAGACGAACGCGACACGGGCACCGGCGGCGCAGATGTCGGCCACGAGTTGCTCCTGACGTGGCCGATGGAGGACGCTGACCGTCACGTCTCTCACCGAGGAGCTCTTGACCTTCGCGATGCGACGCAGGTTCTCGCCGATGGGGGCTGCAGGATCGATGGCATCGGCCGCCCGCCGTCCGGTCGCGATCGTCTCCATGGAGGGGCAGGCCCCGGGAGCGGACATCGTCCCACGCTCCGCGACGGCGACGCTCGCCAGCGCGTTCGGCAGGTCCTCGGCGGTCGGGGTCGTGCGCCCCACCGGGTCGAGGGCGATGTCCGCCCGCGGCGGCGAACCGTCACCGAGCCGCTCGCCGTGGTAGAGCATCGGGGCGTCGTCGATGTCCCCCACACCGATGACCACGATCCCATCCATCGGGACCCGGTCCAGCGCGCCGCGCATCGCGTCGGCGGCGGCCCGATCGGTGGCCCGCTGGTCCCCGAAACCCATGCGCCGCGCCGCGGCCATAGCCGCCGCTTCGGTGACCCGCACGAGCTCGAGCGCGACGCTGCGCTCCGAAGCGCCCAGATCGTGGGCCTCCGGGGTCGCAGCGTCCCTTTGGGCCACCGAGCTCGGTTGCGTCACCGACGCGTCCTCCCCGCCCGCGGCGGTCCACCGACGGTGGGCTCGCCGCGGCCGACCATGCACGTGCACGCTAGGGAGCGACCGCCGAGGTGGCAACGCTCGTGGTCGCGGGAGCACCGGGCTCGCGCCCGTGCGGCCGCTGTCGTAGCGTATGCCGCCGAACGACCGCTGCTCCCCGGACCCGCCCTCCGTTCCCCTGCCCACGGTGCCGCCACGGCGACGCCACGGCAGGGGTCGCCTGTACCGATGGAACGAGGACCTCGACCGTGAACGACGTGACCGCCCTCCACGCCGAACTCGAGCACCTGGCCCGGAACCTGCGGTGGTTCTACCACCGGCCGACACGGGAGCTGTTCCAAGACATCGCGGACCGGCTCGAGGCTCCCAGCGGCCGCGAACCGGTCGACGGCCGCGATCCCGTCGCCGTCCTCCACGCCCTCGACGAGCAGCACCTGTCCGCTCTGGCCTCGGACGCGGCGCTGCGTTCCCGCGTCGCGGAGCTGGCGGGTGACCTCGCCGCGGAGCTCGCCGGCGCACCGGCGCTGACCGACGGCGCCCGTGTGGTCGCCTACCTGTCCGCGGAGTTCGCGCTGTGCGACCCGCTCCACACCTACTCCGGGGGCCTCGGGGTGCTGGCCGGGGACCACCTGCGCTCGGCCTCCGACCTCGCGCTTCCGCTCGTGGCGGTGGGTCTGGCCTACCGCGACGGCTACTTCACCCAGACCGTCGATGCCGCCGGCAACCAGATCGCCGATCCGGCCCCCAACGACCTCGCACACTCGGCCGCGGAGCCGGTCGTCGACGGCACCGGCGCTCGCCTGACCGTCACCGTGCCCATGGGTGACGGCGAGGCGCACGTGCAGGCCTGGCGCGTGTCGGTCGGGCGCGTGCCGCTCTTCCTCCTCGACACCGACATCGAGGACAACGCACCGCACCACCGGGCGATCACCTGGCACCTGTACGGCGGTGACCGTGACACCCGGATCCGCCAGGAACTGGTGCTCGGGGTGGGCGGCGTGCGCATGCTCACGGCGATGGGCATCGAGCCCTCGCTCTACCACCTCAACGAGGGCCACGCCGCCTTCGCCGCGCTGGAACGCCTCGGCGTCCACCGGCGGGCCGGCCATGATCTGTCGACGGCGCTGAAGGCGGTCCGGCACGAGCTGCACTTCACCACCCACACGCCGGTGCCGGCCGGCCACGACACCTTCGAGCACGGCCTCGCCGAGTACCACCTGCGGCCGCTCAGCAACCACCTGCGCGTGTCCTTCGAGCACCTGTGGGGCCTCGCGACCGGACCCGGCTTCCCCATCTGGAACCAGACCGTGCTGGCGCTCAGGATGGCCGAACGCACCAACGGCGTCGCCCGGCTGCACGGCGAGGTGTCACGTTCGATGTTCGCGTCGTTGTGGCCGGAGCGGGACGTGGCCAACGTGCCGATCGACCACGTGACCAACGGTGTCCACCCCACCTCGTGGACGGGACCGGAGATCGCCGCCCTGCTGGACGAGCACGTCCCGGGCTGGCGCAGCGGCACCGACCCGGCGGCGTGGCAGGCTCTGCGTCAGCTGGACCCCGCGGTGCTGTGGGACGCTCGTCGCCGCGCCCGCGCCCGGCTGTTCGCCTCGGTGCAGCAGCGCCTGAAGGTCCGGGCCGCACGCACCGGGGTGTCGGCCGGCGGGGCCGGCCTGGAGCCGGACGCTCTGACGATCGGCTTCGCCCGACGCTTCGCGACCTACAAGCGCGGCACGCTGATGCTGCGCGACATGGATCGGCTCGGGGCCATCCTCGCCGCTGACGACCGCCCGGTGCAGGTCCTGGTGGCCGGCAAGGCGCACCCCGCCGACCGCGACGGCCAGGCGGTCCTGCGGCAGCTCGTCGAGGCCTCGGGTGACCCGCGCCTCGCGGGTCGGCTGGTCTTCCTCGAGGGATACGACCTCGAGCTCGGCGCGCTGCTGACCTCCGGGTGCGACGTGTGGCTGAACACCCCGTTGCGCCCCAAGGAGGCGTCGGGGACCTCGGGGATGAAGGCGGCGATGAACGGCGGGCTCAACGTCTCGGTGCTGGACGGCTGGTGGGACGAGGCGATGAGCGACCAGGGTCGCTTCGCCGAAGCCGGCATCGGCTGGGCGATCGGTGAGCGGTCCCCGGTCAGCGACGTCGCGGGCCGTGACGCCCACGACGCGGCCGAGCTGTACCGCCTGCTCGCGGAAGAGGTCGTGCCGACCTTCTACGACCGCGACCAGGAGGGGCTGCCGCGGCGCTGGCTCGCGATGGCGATGGACGCGATCGTGCTCCTGTCCCCCTTCTACTCGACCCACCGCATGGTGTCCGACTACGCACAGCGGTACGAGATCGGGCCGATCTGACCGGCAGCCTCCCGCGGCGCTGCCGGCGGATCGGGGAACCACTAGGGTCGACGACGAGCCCGTCCGGGCACGCGACCGGCAGGCAGCACGGCCTGTCGTGGGAGCAAGGATGGAGCGACCCATGACCGTGAGGAACCCCAAGGTCTTCAGCCTGGTGCTCGCTGGTGGCGCCGGCAACCGCCTCCAGCCGCTGACACGCGATCGGGCCAAGCCCGCGGTGCCGTTCGGCGGCAACTACCGGCTCATCGACTTCGTGCTGTCCAACCTGGTGAACTCCGACTACCGCCGGATCGCGGTACTGACCCAGTACAAGAGCCACAGCCTCAACGCCCACATCGCCAAGACCTGGCGGATGTCGCAGATGCTGGGCAACTACGTCTCCGTCGTTCCAGCCCAGATGCGTGACGGCGAGCGCTGGTTCACCGGCTCCGCGGACGCGATCTACCAGAACCTCAACCTGATCCGCGACGAGAGCCCCGACTACATCGCGGTGTTCGGGGCCGACCACCTCTACCGCATGGATGCCTCGCAGATGCTGGACGACCACATCGCTTCCGGTGCGGGTGTCACCGTCGCGGGCCTTAGGGTGCCGATCGACGAGGCGCACGCCTTCGGCATCATCGAACCGGGGCCGGACGGCAGCATCGCCGCCTTCCGCGAGAAGCCGAAGGACGCCGTCGGGCTGGCCGACGATCCGAGCCAGGTCTTCGCCTCGATGGGCAACTACATGTTCACGACCTCGGCGCTGGTCGAGGCCATCGTGCGCGACGCCGAGGATCCCACCAGCAACCACGACATGGGTGGGGACATCATCACCGCCATGGTCGAGCTCGGCGAGGCGCACGTCCACGACTTCAGCCACGCCAACGACGTGCCCGGTTCCACCGACCGGGACCGTGGGTACTGGCGTGACGTCGGGACCATCGACGCCTTCTTCGACGCCCACATGGACCTGATCTCCGTCCACCCGATCTTCAACCTCTACAACGACCGATGGCCGATCTACACCTGGCACCCACCGCTGCCGCCGGCCAAGTTCGTCTTCGACACCGACCAGCGCCGCGGCACGGCCCTGGACTCGATGATCTGCGCCGGCGTGGTGATCTCGGGCGGCACGGTGCGACGTTCGGTGCTGTCCCCGGGTGCGCACGTGCACACCGGCGCGCTCGTCGAGGACAGCGTGCTGCTGCACAACGTCGACGTCGGCCGCGGCGCGGTCGTCCGCCGCGCCATCATCGACAAGAACGTGCACCTGCCGGAAGGGGTGCAGATCGGCGTGGACCCGAAAGCCGACCGGGCCCGGTTCCACGTCTCGGACGGTGGGGTGGTCGTGATCGGCAAGGACGACATCGTCCCGGCACCCGGGTGACACCGGCACCGAGCTGCGACCGGCACCCGGACCGGTAGCAGGATCGCAACGGTCGAGCGAGGGAGCATGGATGTGAGTGCACTGCAGGTCGGCCTGCTGACCAAGGAGTACCCGCCCGAGGTGTACGGGGGGGCCGGCGTGCACATCGCCGAGCTCGCCCGCGCCCTGGCCACCCTGGTCGACGTGCAGGTGCACGCCTTCGGCGCCGAGCGCGACGATCCGCTCGTGGCCGCGAGCTACCGCGAGTGGGACGCGCTGGCCGGCGACGCGCCGGAGCTGGCGGCGCTCAGGACCGTCTCCGCGGACCTGCTGATCGCCGCCGGGGTCGCGGGGGTCGATCTCGTGCACAGCCACACCTGGTACGCCAACCTGGCCGGTCATCTCGCCAAGCTGCTCTACGACATCCCGCACGTGGTCACCACCCACAGCCTGGAGCCGCTCAGGCCCTGGAAGCGCGAGCAGCTCGGTGGCGGCTACGCGCTGTCGAGCTTCTGCGAGCGCACCGGCCTCGAGGGCGCTGACGCCGTCATCGCGGTGTCACACGGCATGCGCGAGGACGTGCTGGCCGCCTACCCGGCCGTCGACCCCGACAAGGTGCGGGTGATCCACAACGGCATCGATCCCACCGACTGGCAGCCGGACACCTCACTGGATGCCCTGCATGAGCACGGTGTGGATCCCGACCGCCCGAGCGTGGTGTTCGTCGGGCGCATCACGCGCCAGAAGGGCGTCGTGCACCTGCTGGACGCGGCCGAACACCTGCCTGCCGGCACGCAGCTGGTGCTGTGCGCCGGGGCACCCGACACCAAGGAGATCGCCGAGGAGTTCCGGACCCGGGTGGCGGAGCTGGCCGACGCTCCAGCCGACCTCATCTGGATCGACGAGATGCTCCCTCGCCGGAAGGTGATCCAGCTGCTGACGCACGCCCGGGTCTTCGTGTGCCCCTCGATCTACGAGCCCTTCGGGATCGTGAACCTGGAGGCGATGGCGTGCGGCACCGCGGTGGTCGCCAGCGCCGTCGGCGGCATCCCGGAGGTGGTCGTCGACGGCGAGACCGGCACGCTGGTGCCGCTGACCGCAGGTGACGACCCGATGGGCAGCCCCGCCGACCCGGACGCCTATGCTCGCGACCTGGCGGCAGCGGTCAACGCCCTGCTCGACGCACCGGAGCGTGCGGCGTCGATGGGGAGCGCCGGCCGGGCACGGGTGGAGTCCACCTTCGCGTGGACCGCGATCGCCGAGCGGACCGCCGAGCTGTACCGGGAACTCGTGACCGGTTGACCCTACGGTCGCCGGAGCTCACCAGTCGGAGTCCGACGTTGCGCATCCTGCTGCTCAGCTGGGAGTACCCCCCACACGTCGTCGGTGGCCTCGGCCGGCATGTCGGCGCCCTGGCACGGTCGCTGGCCGAGGCCGGCCACGAGGTGCACGTGGTCACCCGCGACCTGCCGGACGCCCCCGAGGTCAGGGACCGGGTCGAGGACGGCGTCCACGTCGTGCGCATCCCGGAGGCGCCACCGGTGATCGGCTTCGACCAGCTGGTCGCCTGGGTGCTGGCCTTCAACAACCGCATCCAGGCCGTCGCCGGCCGGCTGCTGCGCGAGCGGCCGTTCGACGTGATCCACGCCCACGACTGGCTGGTCGCCTACGCCGCGGCCGGGCTGAAGGAGACCTGGGACGTGCCCGTGGTCGCCACCGTCCATGCGACCGAGTACGGGCGCCACCAGGGCTGGTTGCCGGGGCCCATGAACAAGCTGATCCACCAGGTCGAGTGGTGGCTCACCTACGAAGCCCGACGCGTGATCGTCTGCTCGGCCTACATGCGCAACGAGCTGGAGCAGATCTTCGCCCTGCCACCCGACAAGCTGGACACGGTGCCCAACGGTGTCGACGTGCGTGACTTCGTGGTGGCCCCGGACGAGGCCGCCGAGATGCGCGCGCGGCTGACCGGGCCACGCACGCGGATGATCCTGTTCGCAGGCCGGCTGGAGTACGAGAAGGGGGTGCAGACCCTCCTCGCCGCCCTGCAGGAGGTCCGTCGACGGGTGGGACCGACCCGCCTGTTCGTGGCTGGCGTCGGCACCTACTCCGAGGAACTCCGCCGGGAGGTGCGTCGGCTGCGCCTCCAGCGCCACGTCCGCTTCACCGGCTTCCTCCCCGACCACGAGCTGCGTCTGCACTTCGGCGCGGCCGACGTGGCCGTCGTGCCCTCGATCTACGAGCCGTTCGGCCTGGTCGCCGTCGAGGCCATGGCCTGCGGCACGCCGGTGGTGGTCGGCGACACCGGTGGCCTGCGTGAGATCGTGGCCGACGGCGCCGGCCTGTCCTTCACCCCGCAGGAGCCGGCGGAGCTGGCCACCGCGCTGGTGCGCGTGCTCACCGATCCCGCGCTGGCGAGCGAGCTGGTGACCCGTGGACGGGCCCGTGCGCAGGACCGCTACGACTGGGCGGCGGTGGCCCGTCGCACCGCCGAGGTCTACGTCCGGGCACACCGGGAGGAGGCCCGGCTGCGCGGCGCCGAGGAACGTGCTCCGCTGCGGCCGGTGCTGCGGGCGGCGCCGATCCTGGAGCTGGACGCGGCCGGCTGAGCGACACGGCCGGCTGAGCGACACGGTCGCGGCGGGTCGCGGCGGGCCGCGGCGGGTCGCGGCGGGTCGCGGCGGGACGGCCGCTACCTTGCCCCGCGGCGGACCGCCCCGGACGGTCACGGCTGCGAGCCCACGATCGAGCACGCCGGCCACCACCTCGAGACCACGGGGGACCTCGACATCGTGACCGCGAACCACCCAGCGCCCGAGCGGACCCGCCCTTTTGGCCAGGGTCGGCGACGTCGGCTGACGCTCCTGGTGCTCGTCACGGCCACGCTGGTGCTCGGCCTGCTGCTGGCCAGCACGACCGGCGCCGACCCGGATGGTCCGACCAGCGCCGGCCAGCACGGGACGCCGCCACCGGCCGCGAACGGCGAGCCCGTGGATCAGCAGGCCGGTGGGGCCGACACCGCGGCAGAGGCGCGCGACGGCGACGGATCGGACGATCCAGACCGCTGGGCCACCTCCCCGCGCACGGTCGCCGTCAGCACCCAGGGCGGCCTGCCGGAGGGGCTGGCCGAGGACCTCGCCACCGCGCCCGGGGTGGAGCATCTCACCGTCGTGCGCGGCGAGACGCTCGGGCTGATCGCCAGCCGGACCGGCGACGGCGAGGTGGTGGACGACCTGCCCGAGGAGTGGCGCTTCCCGGTCGAGGTGCTCGCCGTCGAGCCGGACAGCTACCGCCAGGTGCTCGAGGTCGACGAGGTCGCGACGCTCGGGCCGGACGAGGCCCTGCTCAGCGAGAGCTCCGCAGCGGTACGCGGACTCGGTCCGGGTGGCGAGCTGACCTTCCGGGACGGCACCACGCTCACCGTGGCCGCCGTGCTTCCGGATGCCCTGCTCGGCGCCGCGGAGGTGCTGGTCACCACCGACAGCCCGCTGCCGATCGACACCGAGCGCTACCTGCTGGCCCGCACCCGCGCGCCGCTGGACGCCGAGGGGCGTGCCGAACTCCTGGCGCTCGCTGGGCCGCTGTCCACGCTGGACCTCGGCGGTGAGGTGCCGGTGCTGCGCCACGCCGCCAGCGTCATGCCGCCCGCCCGCCTGAAGGTCCACTTCGGCGAGTTCGCGATGACCGATGGGCCGGGCCGGTGGATCCACCAGGGCGTCACCTGGCTGCGGGAGTACTACGCCGAGGAGACGGTCCCGATCCTCGGGACCACCGAGTGCCACCGCGACCTGTTCCCGCCGCTGCGGGCGGCGATGCAGGAGCTCGTGGACCGTGGTCTGGCACACCTGGTGGACGGGGACGACTTCGGTGGCTGCTGGGCCCCACGCACGCAGGGCTCGGCGGCGCTCTCCAGCCACGCGTGGGGGATCGCGGTGGACCTGAACGTGGCCGGTAACCACTACGGCGCGGAGCCGACGATGCCGCGCGAGGTGATCGAGGTGATGGCCGATCACGGGTTCGTCTGGGGCGGCGACTGGCCGGTGCCCGACGGCATGCACTTCGAGCTCGTGGTCGACCGGGACCCGCCGGCTCCCTGACACCGCCCGCCGGAACGGCGTCTGCCTCAGCCGGTGTCGGCGATCGGACGCGCCGCCCGCAGGACGCCGGCGACCCGTTCCGCCGTGGGATGCCCCGGGAGGTCGTCCAGCAGGACCGGGAGCGGCAGACACCAGTTGTCGGGCCGTTGGCGGGCGTTGGTCCCGGGCACGTTGATGCGATGGGTCGTGCCGAGCGCGTCCTCGAGCTGGGCCACGACCACGTCGCACCCGGCTCCGCCGAGCAGGCGAGCCGCGCCGACGCAGGCCTCCTCGACGCTGGCATCCTCGGGGATCTGGGCCCGGCGCGCCAGGTCCGCCCGCATCCGCTCGATGCGCTCCTCCTCGACGTGCGCGCCGACCTCGCGCAGGACCTCGAGCTCGGCCCGGGTCCACAGGCCGCCGACCGAGGGCAGGTCGTGGGTGGAGATCGCACCGAGACCGCGGCGGTCCCAGTGCGCGGGTTCCTGGTCCTCGAACCACAGCACCCGGTAACGCAGGATGCCGCGGCCGACCAGCTCCTCACGCACGCCGTCCATGACGGTGCCGAGGTCCTCGCCGACCACGTAGGCCCCCGCCCGGTGTGCCTCCAGGGCGAGGATGTCCAGCAGCGCCGCGCGGTCCTGGTTGACGTAGGTCCCGGAGCGCGGGCCCGCCGGCGGGATCCAGAACAGGCGGAACAGCCCGAGCACGTGGTCGATCCGCAGCGCGGCCGCATGTCGGAAGGCGGACCGCAGCGTCTCGATGAAGGGCCGGTAGGCGGCCTGTCTGAGCTTCCAGGGCACGAAGGCCGGCACGAGCCAGTCCTGCCCCTCG
>Ga0081527_100831_pt1 | contig 10459 bp, 7 predicted proteins | sample HotLakmasection5_FD_70992 | JGI IMG/M metagenome (GOLD analysis project Ga0081527, IMG submission 70992) | Hypersaline microbial mat communities from Hot Lake, Washington, USA - Section #5 (SPADES assembly) (version 2) | ecosystem: Environmental > Aquatic > Non-marine Saline and Alkaline >... | reverse complement strand
GGGAAAAGAATCCGTCGGCCGTGAAGAAAAAGCGCTGTCGACCGGAGCAGTAAAATATTACCTGGAAGAAGTCAGGGAAGAATTTATCAGGGATTATGTTTTCCCCACACTCAAGGCGGGAGCTAAATACGAAAGAAAATACCTTCTGGGGACATCTATAGCAAGACCGCTCATCGCCAAAAAGCTTGTAGAAGTTGCGCAGAAAGAAGGCGCAGTCGCTATATGCCATGGCGCAACAGGCAAAGGCAACGACCAGATCAGGTTTGAGCTTACCATAAAAGCCCTGGCTCCTCATATGGAAATCATTGCCCCATGGAGAATCTGGGATATCCAGTCCCGGGAAGATGCAATTAAATTCCTCGAAGATAGGGGTATGACATCTCCGGTTAAAAAAGACGACAGCTATTCCAGAGATAGAAACATCCTTCACCTCAGCCACGAGGGACTTGAGCTGGAAGATCCGGCACAGGAGCCTGTTTATGACAGGTTGTTAAAACTTTCCGCCACCCCGCAAAGCGCACCGGATAAACCAGAATATGTGGAAATCGAGTTTGAAAAAGGAATCCCGATAAAAGTTAATGGAAAAGGATTAAGCCCGGCTGATCTTGTGATGGAATTAAACGAAATTGCAGGCAGGAATGGGGTTGGTATAATCGACATTCTGGAAAACCGTTTTGTGGGTATGAAATCCAGGGGCGTATACGAAACCCCCGGCGGAACTATCCTGTATGAAGCGTTGGAACAGCTTGAGCATATGTGCCTTGACAGACAGACCTTTGCTTTCAAGGAAATGGCATCGGTTAAGTTCGCAGAGCTGGCCTACAGCGGGGAATGGGAAACTCCTTTAAGAGAGGGATTATCTGCGTTTGTGGATAAAATCCACGAAACCACTACAGGTAAAGTGAAATTAAAGCTGTATAAGGGCAACATTATTCCGGCAGGCACGACTTCACCGTATTCACTCTATAATGAAAGCCTTGCAAGCTTTACCACCGGAGAATTGTACAGCCACAAAGACGCAGAAGGTTTCATAAACCTGTTCGGTTTACCGCTGAAGGTCCGTGCATTGATGCGAGAATCACTTTCTGAATCCAAAGAAAGCCTTAAAAGTAAATGACATAAAGTAGGGTGGGCAAAGAATTTTGCCCACCGCTAAATGTTTTGTTTTTTGGTGGGCAAAACTTGCCCACCATTAATGTTATTCTAAATTTAAATCAACAATCTGATTGGTATCTTCAAAATTGCACCAATTTAATTCATATAAACCGTTGTCAACGAACTTTTTAAATGTACTATATTTCCAATCTTTAACGGAATTGACCAATTTATGTTTTATAGGATTGTAGTGGATATAATCAATATGTTTATATAAATCTTTTTCATTCCTTATTGTATGTTCCCAGTATCGCCTTTGCCATACACCTTTCTCTCTTTTATGAATTTTACTTTGAGAAAGATTTTTATCTTTATATTCAAGGTTTCTTGAAAAATGGTGTTTTATTCTTGAAATAATTTTAGGATATTCTTCTATATTATGGGGTTTTATTAACATATGAAAATGATCAGGCAAAACAACAATAGCAGTAATTTCATAATTGTAAAACCTTTTAGAATTGGAGAAAGATTCTCTTAAAAGGTCAATATTATTGATGAGCAGAGGCTTTCTTTTATGTGTAACTACTGTTATAAAGATACTTCTATTAGGTTCAAATACTCTTTTGTAATTAGACATATAGTAATTTTATCAAATCAAATTTGGTGGGCAAATTTTGCCCACCCTACTACTAATTACTAGACTTTAGGAAGGGTGAAAGTAAATTCTGCGCCCTTGCCTTTTTCGCTTTTAACGCTGATTTTGCCATCGTGCAATTCTATTAATTCCCTGGTAATGGTAAGCCCTAGTCCGGTACTGCTTGTCTTTGAAGAAACAGAGTTTTCCGCTTGCTGGAATTTTTCAAATATCTTTTCATGAAACTCCGGAGGTATGCCTATACCATTGTCTTTAACCGAAATTTCTACTTTATTTTTTTTACTCGTAAGTTTTACGGTTACTTTGCCGTTTTCATCCGTGAATTTCACCGCATTGCTCAATAAATTATACATAATCTGCTGGAATTTTCTCTTATCAGCAGTAATTTCAACATCTTTTCTGCCCAGGCTCGCTTTTAAATCAATATTTTTCTTTTCTGCAAGCGGTTTAACCACATTTAAAGAGTTCTCTACAGCTTTATTAACAACAAAAATTTCTTTATTAAGCCCCATTTTGCCGGACTCGATCTTTGCGAGGTCCAGCAGGTCATTAATCATACGGAGAAGATGAAGTCCGCTTGAATGGATATCATTAACATATTCCGCCTGCTTTTCATTCATCTCCCCGAAAATATTAAGTTTCAGGGCTTCAGAAAAACCAATAATCGCATTAAGCGGGGTTCTGAGTTCATGTGACATATTTGCCAGAAACTCGTTTTTTATCCTGTCCGCTTCCAGAATTTTCTTGTTCTGCTCTTTTATAAGCTCCAATGTGCGGGTTCTTTCCCTTATATTGTCCTTTAAAACCCGTAATTGCATCTTGAAAACATCGCTCAACTCAGCATCCTTGATAAGATAAGAAGCCGCTGACACAATGGTTTCAAGAATTTTGACATCATTTTCATCATACTGGTGCTTATTATTTATCAGCACTACTACTCCGTATACCATTTCCCTTACGGTCAGAGGGACTGCGGCAACTGATACCGGCACTGTAGCGGACGCAATGCCCAGTTCTCCGGGAAGTGAAATGCTTTTGTTTTCTAGAATACTTGCTCTGTGACGGATTATTTTAGCCAGGTTTACATCCTGAGCGGATACCAGTTTGTTATAATTCCTGTTTGCCAGCTTAATATTGTCCATGGCTTTTATCACAAGAGAATCGCCTTCCAGCAGAAAGGTTATTGCCTGGTCATATTCTACAAGTTCTTTTATTTTCTCAAATAACAGGGAAAAAACATCTTTTTCAGGATCCGGCTGGTGGGACAAAACTTCTTTTACTATATCCAGGGTATTTACCAGTTTTGATGTGGATTTTTGATCTTCATAATCCCCGAATAACGGAACTGACACGGCAACAATCGTTTCATCGTTTTTCATAAACTTGGTTTTTGAAGGAATAAATTCCTTGTTTTTATTTATAAGGTTTATTTCGCAAAAATAACTTTTTTTATCAGTAAGTATTCTCTCAACTTCAGAAATTCTAAAGTCAAAAATATTTGATGTAGTTAATTCATAGACTTTTGACTGTTCCCAGTCCAGCAATTCTTCTATTGCCCTGTTTGCATAAAGGATTGCCCCGGTTTTATTGAACTCAATCAGTAGTATATCCTTTGAATTCACAAACAGATCAGTAAATTTATGTTTATTTTCTTGATAAAAACCAGATGAAGTCATAAGATAGAAAGTGTGTTTTATTAATACTCAGAAAAATTATACATTTTTTACAGACGATCTGGAAAGTTTGTAAAAATTAACTTACAAAACGAACTTTGAAAATATAATATGGGCTAGAAATCTTTACCTCCCCATCGGCACGTTTCCAAAGCGAAATCCCCGATGAAAGGAGATGAATGCCTGTGATACCGGAATTTGCGTCAAACAGACAGGAACTAATTATCTTATTAATTTTCCTAATATTTTTACTACGCAAAATACGACTTAGCAAAATGACCAAGCCGTATCAATCATTCATTATAGGTAAGGATTTCGAAAAAGGAGTGGCTGCTCCCCTACCCTCATTTATAATTATATTAGAATTTATTAATTTTTAAAGATGGTTTAAAGCATTTGAGTTAAAGAGTGGATGGGATGAACAAAGCAAAACCAGGTAAAGTAGCAATAGCAAGCTGTACCCCTTATGCAACAGACGCAGCGGCAAAAGTTGCATCCCTGGGCGGGAATGCTTTTGATGCGGCAATTGCAGGGGCATTTGACCTGATGGTTTCCAACATACTGATGTGCAGTATAGGAGGCGGCGGGTTTGCTACAGTAAGGGTCCCGGGCAAAGAACCGGTAGTATTTGATTTTTTTGATGCCATGCCGGGAATAGGACTTGATAAAAGCGAATTCGGGAAAAACATGCGGAGCGTACGAGTTCCTTACGGGATTGGAATAGATGTTATTACAGGCTATTCCTCTATTGGAGTGCCGGGGACTTCCAAAGGGCTTGAGCTGGTGGCAAAAAATTTCGGCAACCTCAGTATGAAAGATATTCTCGCACCGGCAATACAGGATGCAAAAGAAGGTGTACCCCTTAATGCGACTATAGCATACTGGTTAACTCTTTCTGCGGAAAAGATTCACTGGTTTACGGAATATTCCAAAAACCTGCTTTCCACATCCGGCGGGGAAATTCCCGCTAAAGGCTACCTTATGCAAAATCCGGATCTGGCAAATACCTTTGAGCTTATAGCCGAAGAAAGTGCAGATGTGATTTATAAAGGCGAAATAGCCCGGCAAATGTCTGACTTTATCCGGGAAGGCGGTGGATTGGTCACTGTTGAGGACCTGGAAAATTATCGGGTAATTGAGAGAAAGCCGTTGAGTACCAAATATCGGAACTATAATATTTACACCAATCCGCCCCCATCAGCAGGGGGGCTGTCTCTTATCCAGATGCTAAAAGCCATGTCATGTCTTAATTTTAAAGGGTATAACCCTGATGTAAACGCAAGGATAGGCAGGGTAATCCATACAGCGCTTAATGACAGGTTTTCGCTTTTTCGGGAAGATAACCGGAATTTTGATGATATGTATAAACTGGTGGAAGACGATTATGTCCATAAAAAATACGCAAACATAATCCCCTGTCCTAATACCACGCAAATATCCTGCACAGACGACCTGGGTAACTCATGCAGTATAACTATGAGCATGGGATATGGTTCAGGCGTAGCGCTTCCGGGTACAGGAATATGTTTTGGCAATACACTGGGCGAACTTGAGCTAAACCCCTTTGGGTTCCACTCACTTGAGCCTGGAATGAGGTTGGTAAGCGGAATGGCTCCCACTATAGCGGTTGATGAAGAAAATAAAGAAGTTCTTGCCATAGGCAGCCCGGGTGCTTCAAGGATTGCACCTGCGATTATGCAGACTATACTAAATATGTCAGACCTTAATCTTTCCCTTGAAGAAGCTATGAAAATGCCCCGAATTCACTGGGAAGACGGAAAGCTTGTGGTGGAATCAAAACTGGACGTTGATAAAAGCCAACTCCCGGATGACTGGGAAATAGTAAAATTTGACGATATAGATATGTATTTTGGCGGTGTACAATGCGCAAGGCTACTCAAAGAAAAGCTGACAGCCGGTTCTGACCCCAGAAGATGCGGCAAAAGCAGAATTATAGAGTTATAAAATGTGGGATATTCCTTTCAGGCTGCTTGCTTCCATAATTTTAGGCTTCTTTATAGGAATGTCCATTGACAATTACCTGTCAATGGACGCACCAGTGTTTACTATAATCTGTTCAATGCTTGGACTTATAGGCGGAATCTGGTCCTGCATAAAGAAAACCCTATAAGTCAGTTTTGTTTTTATTGTAAATTTTGCCCAGCCCTTCGTTTTTTAGATTATACATAAAATCATTGATAATCGTTTCAGCTTCCATAGGCTCCATAATGCTAAGAAAACGGGCAGAATTTCTCATGTTTGGATTTTTGTCATACCATCTTCTTTGCTGAAAAGCCTTGTAATACCCTTTTACTTTTTCCGGCCCTAAAGTGTTCAGCTCTTTTGAATTACGGTTTCTTCTTCTGTATTCAACAATGACGCCGTATAAAACCCTGGAGCACTGGTCAAGCTCCCTGTCCGACATGTTTCTGAATACCATAAAGACTTCTTTGACTTTAGGTATTCTGTCATACCATCGTTGAAAATCTTTCATATACTTACGTTGACCTCTATAACCTATTACCTGATAAAATTAATGCATCATCTGATTAAGTGGGTTACACTTGTTGCCCTAATTAATAAGTGTTATTCCACCACTTATTAATTTTATTCATCTGATTTCTGAAAATCCAAAAAAGGATTTACAAAAGTTAAATTTTAGAAAATAAACTCATTTCACTATAAATTGATGAGTCAGTCCGCATTATAATTTAATTCTGTTTATACCTTTTTTTTCAGCTTCATCAATGGCTTCATCATATCCGGCATCAGCATATCGGAGGACACCAAGACCTGTATCATTATCCAGAGTTAATTTTAGCCTTTCATTAGCTTCCTCTGTCCCGTCTGCAACCAGAGTAACTCCGGCACTGGTCATATATCCGGCATAACCGCCGCCTCCTGAATGTATGGCCACCAAATCAGCTTCTGAGCCAGTGTTTAATAGTGCATTTAAAAGCGGCCAATCAGCAATGGCATCGCTTCCGTCTTTCATACGTTCGGTCATAATATTGGGGTGAGCCATTGCGCCTGCGTCCAGATGGTCTCTGGTAAAAGCTACCGGGGCCTGCAATTTGCCATCTTTTACCATTTTATTTACTGCCAGCGCAAGTAGGGTTCTTTCACCGTGTCCAAGCCAGCCTATTCTTGCAGGAAGGCCTTCGAACGGGATCTTATCCGCAAGCCTGATCCAGTTTGTGATGATTTTATTTTCCTTAAATTCTTCCAGAATGTAGTTATCAATTGTGCGAATATCGGCCTCTTCCCCGGACAGGGCAATCCAGCGGAAAGGCCCTATTCCCCTGCAAAATAGCGGCCTCAGGAACGCTTCTGTAAATACAGATATGTCAAAAGCATTATCTACACCGTATTTTTTAGCCTGGGTACGGATATTATTACCGTTATCAAAAACCACTGCGCCTCTTTTTTGGAATTCCAGCATAGCCCTAATTTCTCCGGCAATGGAAACTCCGGCATCATGCATTACTTTTTGCGGGTCGGTTTTTCTTAGTTTTTCTGTCTCTTCCAGGGTATAACCTTGCGGAACATAGCCGTACAGCAAGTCATGAGCTGCCGTCTGATCAGTGAGAATATCCGGTATGATATTTCTTTTCAGTATTTCCGGGTATACATCTGCCACGTTGCCTAATAATCCCACAGAAACAGGCGTTTTGGAGTCAATTCCTTCCTGAATAATCCTCAGGGCCTCATCAAGGTCATGAGTTTTTTTCTGCAAATAACCCACATTAAGCCTTTTATCAATTTTTGACTCATCAACTTCAACTGCCAGAAGGCATGCATTAGCCATGGTTCCGGCAAGAGGCTGAGCTCCTCCCATTCCTCCAAGCCCGGCTGTTAAAATAAACCTGCCTGTAAGGTCAGAGTCGAAATGCTTTCTTGCAATGGACTGGAAGATTTCGTAAGTTCCCTGTATAACCCCCTGTGAGCCGATATATTGCCAGTCAGCAGCGGTTAAGCCTCCCCAGATAATTAACTCTTTTTCCTGGAGTTCATAAAAAGTTTCGCTGTTTGCCCACTGCCCGATTATATTGCAATTAGCCATTAGCACTATAGGTGCTTTATGGTGGGTTTTAAAAATACCTATAGGCTTACCTGACTGGATTATCAGGGTTTCATCGTCTTTTAAAACTTTAAGGCTTTCTACAATTGCGTTATAAGATTTCCAGTTCCGTGCAGCTTTTGCCAGACAGGCGTATACCAGTAAATCCTCCTGTTTTTCCCCGTTTTCCAAGACATTTTCCAATAGCCTCAACAGGGCTTCCTGTCTCCAGCCCCTGCATCTCAATTCTTTTCCTCTTTTAGCCTTAATTAAAGCCATTGCAACTTTTTCCTGATCAGGCTCCTTCTTTATCCAGTTTATTATAAACACTTTTGAACATAAAAGAATCTTTTTCCCTGTGGTCAATGATCTTTGCTTTAGAGCCGGTATTGATGCTGACAGGATTTAGAAACTCATTGCTTTTAGCTTTTGGCATAGCCTTAAAGCTGGTATTTTCCCGGAATATCGGGGTAGCAGGGATGCTTTTTAATTTCTGGGAGGCTATAAATTCATCGGGAGTAGCGTCCTTTCCTTTTTGCATTTGCAGGATTTTTTTAGACAATTTTGACGCTATAGCTGAAACATAAACCACATTCACCGCTAAAGCCCCTAAAAAAGCAGATACTTTTCTGTTTGCTTCGGAAACTTTTGTTAATTTCTTTAATCCATAATTTATAGCCATTCCTGTCCCAAAATACAAGCCAGTTCCAAGAGAATAAATAGAGGTATCCCTTACAAGGTCTCTTTTTAAGAGCTTTTTTTTCTTATCTTGCACTTCAGGGGGGGCATTGGTTTTTTTGAAGTAGTCTTTTTTGTCTATACCATACCTAATAAGGGGTGTTACGGGCGGGACTGACCATGTCATAATCTCCACAAATCTCTTTGAATGAAGGATTTCGGAAACTTTACCCTTTTTTAAGCCTATCCCGGCTGGTATTTTGACCATTTAGAATCTAATCGCTCGGATTTGCAGTATTCTGACTAATTTATAGTTTTTCGGTTTGTTTGTCAATTAACCGGCTTATTTTAGCTTTATATTATTTAAAATTTATTGAAAATATTTTAAAAAAAGTTGATTTTTTATGTAAAAAAGTTGATTTTTTTTTGACAAAAATTGACATTTTTAGTGCTTGATCCTTAGTTTTTTAAATATTGGAAAAAACAAAAAAATGTTAGAAAATTTAACATTTTTTAATAATATTACGATATATTTAATCAGGTTTACATTTGCTGCCCGGATAATATAAATTATTAGTATTACTATATGGTGTTGAAATGGCAAATATTAAATTAAAACCTAACACAGCGAGACTAAGGGATGATACGGAATATCTTGCGGAAAACTTTACGGACAAGAGTACTCCCGGATATACCAGACGGGCTTTTACGCCTGAATATAAAGAAGCCCGGATATGGCTGCGGAATAAAATGCTGGAAGCCGGGCTGGAAACATCTTTTGACAGCACAGCCAATCTGATAGGCAGGATGAAAGGTAATAACCCTGATTTAAAACCCATTGTTATAGGTTCGCATATAGATACAGTTATGTGTGGCGGAAAGTTTGACGGGATAATAGGTGTTATTGCCGGTCTGGAAATAGCCCGCCTGCTTAGGGAAAACAATGTAAAACCTGATCATTCCCTGGAAATTATTGATTTTACTTCAGAAGAACCAAGTGATTTTGGAATTTCAACTATCGGAAGCAGGGGGATGGTGGGAAACCTGTTCCCGGACATGCTGGACAGAGTGGACCAGGAAAACAGGAAATTATCGGATTTAATTGATTATATTGGAGGAAACTCTGATAAAATTCAGGAAACAGCCCGCCTGCCGGGAGATGTAGCCCTATATTTGGAAATACATATTGAACAGGGGCCTGTTCTGGAAAGCAAAAACAAAAAAATTGGAGTAGTAACTGGAATTGCCGGTATACAGAGATTTAAGTTTACAGTGGCAGGCATGCAGAACCATGCGGGCACAATCCCTATGAACCTTAGAAAAGATGCCCTTACCGGGGCGTGCGAAATAGTGCTTGCGCTTGAAAGTCTTGCACAGGATTATTCCAGGGATAAGCACCTGGTTGCGACAGTGGGTAAATTTAATATAGAGCCGAATTCAGCAAATATAATTCCCGGCAAATGTACGTTTGAAATGGAAATACGTGCACAGGACAGCGAAATTATCGATTCTCTAATGGGTGATTTTCAGCATTTAGTGGATAAAATCGTTCATGAACGTGGAATACAGGTAGATTTTCAGCGAATATCCATATCTGATGCAGTTATTATAGGGGAATATATTCAGCAGGTGCTGTTTAATACCTGCTCAAAAATTGGTGAAACAATGTATATACAGAGCGGAGCAGGACATGATACAAACCAGATGAGTAAAATCGCACCTGTAGGCATGTTGTTTGTCCCGAGCAAAAACGGCCGAAGCCATTGCCCGGAAGAAAATTCTTCTTATGAAGATATTGCACTTGTTGTCGGGGGGCTAATAAATTCGCTGCTAGAATTTGATAAAATCCTGCAAAATAAAATTAATCAGTAGTCCCCCGCAAATTAGTTTTACTGTATTGCAGTATATAAAAGAGTATAGAGGATATTGTTCACTTTATTTCTTGCAAAAATCATGCTGTTTTTAATAATTTTTATTGAACCTTATTTTTTAGTGGTCTTAATAAGTTTTCGTTATACTAAACGAGTTTATTTTTAAGGAAATCCGGCTTTGCCGGATTTCCTTAAAAAACCATCCTAACAAGGTATACCGCTCATACATATTTTTATTCATTTCTTAATTACTTTTTTGGAGCGGTATAAATACTTTTGCAAAATTTTAAAAAACCTTGCCCGCCCACCCCTTCCCTGGAGGTGGCGGTGGCAAAGCCACCGCTTTTTTATACAGGTTTTTTAAAATTTATCCGTTTTGTTCATTTCTGAATAAAATTTCTTATTTATCGTTTATTTTTTTAGAACA
>Ga0081527_100830_pt1 | contig 10467 bp, 11 predicted proteins | sample HotLakmasection5_FD_70992 | JGI IMG/M metagenome (GOLD analysis project Ga0081527, IMG submission 70992) | Hypersaline microbial mat communities from Hot Lake, Washington, USA - Section #5 (SPADES assembly) (version 2) | ecosystem: Environmental > Aquatic > Non-marine Saline and Alkaline >... | reverse complement strand
GCCCACTCCCAGACCAGCGCTCAGGCGGGTAAGATTTCATTGCGTATACTGCTGTTAGTTTTTCTTCTAGCCTGTCTGGTCCCGCTGGCATTAGTCGGATGGAGAGAGCTTTATCAAAGCTTTCTTGAAAGACAAGAGCCTGAGATTGTCCTACTTGAGACCCCACGTGGTATTGGGATTACTCCAGTTAGCCTAAGAGTCCGCTTTGAAGATGATCTCTCCGGATTAGATGAGATAGTTATTAGAGCTAAACAGAGAAGACGCTCAACCGAAATAGTCAGAAAGAAACTCGCCGGCGTTGCTAAAGAGGAAATTACTCTTGAGTTTGATCGCAAAGATAGTGGATTCGAAGAAGGTGAACTCACTCTGGAAATTAGAGCTTTTGATAGAAGTATGTGGAGTAACGGGGCAGAAAAAGAGATTGTACTCCGTGTTGATTTTAAAAGACCCCAATTAGAAGTTATTAGCACTCAACACAATGCCAGGCGCGGCGGCTCACAATTGATATTCTATACTGCTGAGGATGAGAATCTTGCACTTTCAGGGGTTAAAGTAGGTCCACACACATTTATTGGCTTTCCAGCAAGACGTCTTGATGGCGCATTTGAGAGCGTTAAAGATCTCTATGTGGCACTATATGCGATTCCTTTGGATATAGCTGAAAATCCCAGAATTAGGCTCTTTGCAGAGGATCGAGTGGGTAACACTAAATCTTCAAATTTTCACAACCGAATTCTTCCGAGAAGAGTTCCCCGAAATCGCATTAACCTCTCAGAGCAGTACTTAGATACCACTATCTCAAGGCTGTTAAATAATAACTATGACATTATCAATCAATATCAAGAGAGGCTTGGTATAGATTTTAAGTTTGATAGTACTGAGCAAAGTCAAGCTCGTTTAATTGAGAACTTTAAATTAGTTAATGGAGTCTTGCGTGAGATTACCGAGAACCGGCTACAAAGTTATTTAGCCATAAGTCGCTACGATTTCTATTGGGACAGAGCTCTCTTGCCCCAGAACGGAGTAGTTTTGCGAGGCTTTGGAGAAGAGCTGGGGTACTTTTTTAATGAAGAGCTCTTAGGGCAAGAATTACACACTGGTTTTATCTATGCGCCAAGGTCAACCACAAATAAAGTGATTGCGTCTGGATCCGGAGTAGTAATGTTTTCTGAAGAACTTGGACTACTAGGTTCAACAATCGGTATAGATCACGGTCTCGGACTCGCCTCAATATACTCATGGATGGGGTTAAGAGAGGTTCAAAAGGGCACCAGAATTCAGATCGGTGAAAACCTGGGTCAATACGGCGAGTCCGGATTTGCGGCTGGACGTCAGCTTTTATTTCAGACCCGCGTTCACGGAATACCGGTTGATCCTACCGAGTGGTTGAGTCGTAGCTGGTACCAGAGCCACGTAAGCTCAAAGATAGATGAGGCCAAAAGGAGCCTGGGTATACCGGTCAGACTTGCGTTTTAGTCTGTGCGCTAATCAGCTCCACTGAAGTTGCCCCTATAAGCCATTCAATGATAATCTTTGATGGCAGTAATTTTTATAATAGAACAAATGAATAGATATTTTTGGTGCTTGTTGATCGTATTGGGACTGGTAGCAACAGTCATGACCTTTAATGCTACTATTAGTAGCGCTTCGGTGGTACTAGAACCGGGCGAAGTAATTAGTCAGGGCTTAGATAGTCATATACCCAGACTACGAATAGCAGGAACAGTTGCAGCCCTTCCTGTTGATTACCAAACTGACCCAAAAATCCAGCTCTCATTTACATTGCAAGACCCAAATGACTCAGAAGCATTACTCCCAGTGGTCTATAAGGGTTTAAAACCGGATATGTTTGCCGCTGGGAGAGATGTCATTATTGATGGCGAGTTTAAAGATGGCACCATCTATGCCAGCAACCTACTTACGCAGTGTCCTTCAAAGTACGAACCACCAAAGCACACCGAGACTAAGGGATCTGACTACAGCTCAAAATGACGTGAAAGTTGTCCCTTTCAGATGGCCACAACCCTCTCTACTGCAAATTAACTAACAAATTTAGATTGGGATAAGTTTACAATACCAATAAACTCTGGGAGTCTACTGTTGTTTAAAAAACAGGACCAATAATCCGCCATGAATCTAAACTTTAACGATCTTGGAAGTTTCCTGCTGTTATCAAGTTGGGTGCTGGCTCTCTTTGGGTTGCTGGTTGGAATCTACTCTGGCATTACAAAGAATAGTCGATGGCTTGAAAGTGGGCGCCGAGCAACTCTTGCCGCTGGAGCTTGTTGCCTGGCTTCCTTACTTTGTCTTGGATATCTCTTTCTTAACTCTGATTTTTCAAATCAATATGTCTGGCAGTTCTCTAATAAAGAGATGCCATCGATCTATAAATTTACCGCTATATGGGGTGGCATGGATGGCTCCATGTTACTGTGGTGCTCGTTTCTGGCGCTATGCTCAGCGACTGTAGCTTATAGACTAGCAAGATATCCTCAGCAACTAAAAGCGTGGCTGGTTGCAGTTATAAATTCATCTAGCTTGTTTTTTATTACCGTTGTTACTTATCTTACTAATCCCTTCCGCTATATCGATGCACCCTTTATTCCGCCTGATGGAAATGGGCTAAATCCGCTCCTACAGAATCCTTACATGGCGATTCACCCTCCTTTGCTTTACATGGGATTTACCGCTCTTTCTATTCCCTTTGCATTTTGTATGGCAGCTTTACTATCCGGTCAAACCACTAATGATTGGATCCGGCTTACCAGGAGGTGGACAGTTATTGCCTGGGGTTTTCTAACGCTCGGAGTGAGCTTTGGAGGATATTGGGCTTATATCGAGCTTGGCTGGGGAGGATTCTGGGCGTGGGATCCTGTGGAAAACGCCTCCTTTATGCCATGGCTTACCGCAACTGCTTTTCTCCACTCGGTCATGGTTCAAGAGCGAAAGAACATGCTCAAATTCTGGAATATATGGCTTATAGTGCTTAGCTACTCGCTAACCGTCTTTGGTACCTTCCTTACCCGTTCTGGAGTTGTTCAAAGCGTGCACGCCTTTGCTTCAACCGATGTTGGCTGGGTCTTTCTGCTCTATCTTGGAATTATCTTTACGGTAACTGCCACCCTCACGATCCTTAGGCGCAAAACTCTAGCGCCCGAAAGAGAGATTGAGAGTTTCTTCTCAAGAGAATCTGTATTTCTGCTAAACAATTTAATTCTGTTAAGCATCTTCTTTGCTACCTTGTGGGGGGTAATGTTTCCAATTATCTCCGAGGCTGTAACAGGTGTAAAACAGACAGTAAGTGTTCCTTTTTTCAACGCTGTTAACGTTCCCCTATTTCTAGCTATGATTTTCTTTATGGGTGTGGGCCCATTGATTGCCTGGCAAAAGGCAAGCTTTGTTCAACTAAGAAAAGCCTTTCTCTTACCTTTCTTGCTCGCACTTTTTGTAGCTATTTTACTTGTTTGGGCGGGAGTAGAAGGTTTTTATCCAATACTATCCTATTCTCTCTGTTTCTTTGTTTTACTAACAATACTGGGGGAATTTCACCGAGGCATGAAAGCTCAACGAACCAATAGGGACGATGACTCGATGCCGAAAAGATTCTCTGAGCTTATGCGAAAGCACCGACGGCGTTACGCAGGTCACCTGATTCATCTTGGAGTACTGGTTGCTACCATTGGAATTACCGCTTCCATGGCGCACAAAGTAGAACGAGAATTTACCTTGAGTTTTGGGGAGAGCTATTCAATTGGTCGATTCACACTCGAGCTGCAAGATCTCCGTGAGAAAAATTTAAGGAATTTTCAATCCTTATATGCAGAGGTTAGAGTGCTTGATAGGGCAAGTAAGGCTCAACTGGGTCTACTAACGCCCGAACTGCGCTATTATCACCGAAATCGCGAGACTACCTCCGAAGTATCAATAAGAAAGAGTTTACGAGAAGACCTATATATAGTCCTGGCAGGTCTAGATGAAGAGAGCCAATCAAAAGCTGCCTTTAAGGTTTACCTCAACCCCCTTCAGGTTTGGTTATGGATTGGGGTGATTATTATGGCTTTTGGCACAGTTTTGATTATATTTGATCCACGCGCACTGAGGGAGAAAAAGTATCGGGCTCCAAAAGAGAAGACTAATCTATGACAACCTCATTAATTGCAGTTCTTATTACGATTGGAATTATCTGGTGGCTACTGGCTCCCCATTTCAACAGAGAGGATCATCAGAGTCGAATGCTCAAAGGAACTCCAGTTGAAGTTAGTAGACTCGACGACGAGAGAGAGCGGTATCTACGGATGCTAAATGATCTAGAACTTGATTATAAAACTGGTAAGCTTGGGGACGATGAGTATCAGATTTTACGCCAGGAATTAGTTCGCGATCTCGGCAAGATCTTAGCGGATCTCGATCGTAACCTTCAAACAGAATCATGAGTGAAACACCCTGCCTATCGCTCCATCAGATTACTAAGAGACTTGGAGATAAGGCGGTACTACACAGTTTATCTCTAGAGCTTTTTTGTGGTGAGCTTTGCCTTCTACTGGGACGAAATGGATCCGGAAAATCAACCTTACTAAAAACTATTAGTGGTCTCATGACACCAGAAGAGGGTGAAATAACCACAACGATAACTTCTAGCTTACCGCACACAAGCTATTTCGGTCATCAACTGATGCTTTATGAGCAGCTAACTGTCTCTGAGCATATAGACTTCTATTTAAAGCTATCTGGTGCAGAGGCAAGCGTTACTACTCTTGCTCACCGTTGGCAGCTCGAACCTTGTCTAGATTTAATGGTAAAAGATCTCTCAAAGGGTCAGACGACCAGACTCGCACTACTTCGAACCTTCATAAAGAAGACGCCTCTTGTCTTGCTTGACGAACCAACTTCACATCTAGATGACAGCGGAATTAAAGTTCTTCTTGCACAGATCAAAGAGTTGCAAAATGCAGGTTCTGCTGTGATCATTGCGACACATGATCTACTTAGACTTAAAGAAGCTGCATCCAGGCTATTAGTACTTGAAAGAGGTGAAATAACATTTGATACGAGCCTTGGAGAAGCGACTCTACAGGAGCGCTTTATGCGCGCTATCTCCTTTTACCAGGAGACAAATAGATGAGCACTCTATATCTCACCTTCCTTCTAAAAGATTTTAGAATTGAGTTCCGCTCGGGACAATCACTCATCCCTCAGATCACCCTAACACTTCTATTCTCTATAATCGGATACTTTGCCCTCTCTTCAACATTTCTTGAGGGTGAAATAGTCAGTCGTTTTGTTCCCGGCATTTTATGGTTAATCTCAATTATTGCGATTAGTATTACCACAGAAAGAACTTTGCTCAGTGAGAATTCCGATAGAGCTATCGATTGGATTTTACTATCTGGGGTTTCTTGCCAGAGTCTTTTTTTATCTAAAGCAACTATCAATCTTTTAATTAGTTTAATCAGTCACGCTATCTCGATTTTAATCTTCTTTGCCTTCTTTCAGATACCTTTTCCAGCAGAACTCATAATTGTATCATTTCTAGGAATAAGCGGACTCTCGCTTCTCTTAACCCTTCTTTCTGCGTTAAGTGTTCAATCAAGATTAAGTACAATTTTGCTTCCCGTAATCGCACTTCCTCTTTTATTCCCACTTTTTTTTGCAGCGGTTGAGTTGTATCTTAGCTTCATCCTGGAAGAAGCAGTTTCTCTATACACCGCTCCCTGGTTGTGGATGATGGTCATGATTAATATTCTTTTTCTTGCACTTGGGTTGATCTTGTTTGAGAGGGCGTTTAGAGCCTAATCTGGTCTTTTAATCCATTATATGCGAAAAACACACCATGGGCAGACGCTTTCTTAATACATTTACAGTTTTACTATTGGCACTAGTTACAGTGCTGATGGCCTATGCGCTCTATTTAAGTTTGATTGTGGTGCCCAACGAGAGCTCTATGGGCCCAGTGCAGCGGATCTTTTATTTTCACGTGGGAGCAGCAATAGCAAGTTACCTCTCTATTGCTGTTGTATTTTTTTCAAGTCTTGGGTACCTGGCTACAAAACGCAGGCTGTATGATGCCTGGAACGTTTCTGCTGCGGAGCTTGGGTTTGTATTCACTACAATTGTTTTATTAAGTGGTATGATCTGGGGATACTCCGCCTGGAACACTCCCTTTCGTCTAGAGCCAAGATTGGTCAGTTTTTTACTACTATGGTTAATTTTCTTTAGTTTTGTGCTCTTACGGAGCTTTGGAGATCGCCAAAGAATCGCTTCACACTCAGCAATTTTGGGAGTGCTCGGTGCAATCATGGTCCCGATCATGATTTATTCTGTTAAACTTTTACCCCAGACAGCGCAACTCCATCCACAGGTTTTAGAAAAAAGAGGTCTCCAAGACCCAGACATGGTATTTGCCTTAACAATTGCAATTTTAAGTATGTCTTTATTTCAGTTTGTCTTACTCTTTGTAAGAGTCAGGCTGGAACTAATTAGACAGCGGATAGAGGAAATATAGAGTATGGAAACAGTGCCAGATACATTTGTTGGGATGTTTTGGGGTTATCTTGCTATCTGGTTGGTGATAGTCGGCTATCTAGCTTCAGTAGTTGTTAGAGTGTCCAGGCTAGAAAAAAAACAGAAGAAAGACGATTGATTAAAATGAGCGTCATTCTTCAAGAGGTAAATTTTGTTAAGGGAGCGCTAGATGCAAAGGATTTTCCTGAAATTGAAATCCCAGAGGTTGCATTTTTTGGACGTTCAAATGTTGGTAAATCAACTTTCTTAAATAGACTTTGTAATCGTAAACAACTTGCCAAAACAAGTGCAAAGCCGGGCAAGACCTCAGAGTTAAATTTTTTCGAAGCACGCCTTTCTCATAATGGAGAAGTTAAGGAACTCTCGATGGTTGATCTACCGGGGTTTGGCTACGCTCAGTTTTCAAAGAAAAAGCGGGAATACCTTTCAAAGCTGACTGTGGACTATATTTTAAATAGAGAACAGTTAAAGGTTGTTTGCCTGCTAAACGATGCCAGACGCGATACACCCAAGGAAGATGAATTAGCAATCAGAGAGCTGGCCGAGCGAGGTGAGAAATCCTTTTTACTTATCATAACAAAGCTAGATAAATTAAAGCGCAATGAACGAGCCACTCAGATTAAGAAGTTAAAAGAGGCTTACCAGTGTGAATCAGACTATATCCACAGAAGTGGAGAAGAGAGCCTTGAGAAGATCTGGGAGTTTTTTCTGAGTCATACCTGATCCTGAAAGAAGCGCTTAAGGAATGGAAAACGGCTGTCCGCTGTCGGCATTCAGCTTTCGGAGTCAGCTTGCCGAAATCAGAACTCAGATCAACATTCAGAAAAGTAGAGGGCTTTTAGCCCTCTATCAAGTCTAGCTTCTTATCAGTTTATAGAGGTGAGCAGCTAATTTATCCCCCGTAGCTTCTATGGCGGGACAGTCCATTTCAGCAAGGGTTAAAATCGCCTGACACTCTCGCAAACTGGCAAAAGCTATCGAGAAGAATTTCTTCTGATCTTTTACCCCAAATCTACCAGCCCCCTCTGCCAGATTGAGCACGATACTTGAGGCAGCGCGATGAAATTGATCCTTTAAGTGACCAGAAAACCTTTGCTTGCTACTAAGGCGATAGAATTCTACGGCTATTTGGTAGGTTCGAAAGTTTTTCATAATATGATTTGCCCTCCTCTGGCAAAAAATTGGTTGCACCCTGTGTGAGAACCAATTTTTTGCCAGAGGAGGGCTGATTCCTATGAAAAACTTTCGAACTTTTAACCTTGCCGTAGAATTCTATCGCCTTAGTAGCACCCTGAAATTTAGTGGTCACTTAAAGGATCAATTTCATCGCGCTGCCCTTTCAATTCCGCTCAATCTGGCAGAGGGGAGAGGAAAGCCTACGGTAAAAGATCAGAAGAAATTCTTCTCGATAGCTTTCGGGTCACTCAGAGAGTGTCAGGCGATTTTAACCCTTGCTGAAATGGAAAACTCGCAAGCCTGGAGGATGCTTGATAACTTAGCTGCTCACCTTTACAAGTTAATCGAAAAAGCTTGATATGAGGAGAGGGGGCTAAAAGCCCCCTTTGTTCTAATTTTCGATCCTGTCGCTAAAAGGAATACAGAACAGAGGTCGGCTTTCTGAGAACAGATCTGGGAACTGAGAACGGTGAACAGGGAACTGATATTTCAGTATCGATTATACATTCTATTTGCGGGCAAGATGCCCGCGGTCCCAGTGCCATTTAAAAGTTCATCTTGTATCAAATTAAACGCAGAGGTTATTTCTTTTTATCTTTCGGTTTTTTCTCAGGCTTTTTATCTTCTGCTCGTGGAACTGCAGTTACCACTCCACGACCAAAGCGAGAACTCCCCCCCGCAACTCCCAACTTAAATGGACCTGAGCTTTTTTGTTGATCTTCTTCTTCTTTTTTAATCTCTGCGGGCTTTGTTGCTGGAGTCTTGGTTTCAGGCTTAATTGCTCGTTGTTGCGGTGGCGGTTGGGGCTCACTTTTTGGTGCAAAGCGGGGATTAGTTTCTTGCTGTTCTTGTGAGAGGATACGTTCATCTACCCATGCGGCAAGACCTATGCCATCTCGTTCGAATCTTTCAAGGTGAGTAACATATTCACGGCCCTCCCATGTGTCAGGAAGCTCTCCGTTAAACCAAAAGGATCTCCCCTTTACTATCCTTCCATCACCCAGATCAAACCAGGCCAAGCCTTTTTCTGCCGACATCTCATGTTTTAGCTCTTCGGCACTGACTAAATCAGTTTCATCTTCAGAAACGCTATAGGTCTGAGATTGCCTTCCGCCCATTGTTGGAACAGCTGCACCCATCTGGGAGACACCTTGACCAACAGATTTCTTCGTATGGGCAACTTTTCCAAACCACTTAGCCATATCCTCTGCAGTGCGGTTATCACCAATACGCATCATGACTTTTAAATTAACGTTAGCCATTACCCGTTCATAGAAGGCTTCGCTTAACCCGGCAGCTGAATCAGTGAGCCCCCCGGTTGATTGCGCACCAAAGATAAGAGAGAACCTCCCCTTTCTGGCTAGCTCAAAGAGGTTAGCCCAGGTTGGACCAAAAGTTGAAGCTCCTTCATCTATGATCACAAGGTGAGGATCTTCTAAGTGCAGATGTCTTGATGAGGTAATCTCCCCAATTGAGACCTCTAAGTCTTCACGAAACAACTTGACCATTCGCGCAGCACTTTCAGCTTCTTCAAGCCTGGGTAACATAAAATAGATAATTTTACCCCTTAAAATGGCATCTGTGAGCACGAGATCCGTGTACTCAGTGCAGAAAATCTGCCCCATCTGACTGCCAGCCACCGCGTGAAGCTCCGAGGCGATTCCTCTTAGGTTGTCTGTAATTCTTGCCGTATCGAGACTTCCCTTTGCAGTTCGGTAGCTTGAAGCCAGATGCCCTAACTCCACCATTGCTTTTCTAGCGCCAATTTTATGGAGCATATTGCGGATCTGCGGATAGGCAAGATTAAAGGCTGAAAGCGCTACTGCCACATCTTCAATATTCCAGGTCAGACCAAAACTCTCCATCGCTCGCACCATTCTGGAAATTGAATCGCCTGCAAGTCGGTCGTAGTGCTTGGTAGTGCTAGCATCAGAGGTTGGAGGCAAGCCCGCTCTTAGCACCTTTCGGGCTTTAACGTCAGCTCTCTGATTAGTCATCACAAAATTGTAAGCGTGAATAGGTTCGAAAGGATCAACTATTATTACATCTTCAAGCCTGCCTGTAATAATTGCCATTAAGATTATGTGCGCCAGCACTCCGGAATCTCTTTTGGCATCAATAAAGGTACATCCACTTGCTCTACCTCGGGCCATCTGTTGAAAGATAATAGATTCAAGCCAGAGGGTTTTTCCCACCCCGGTTTTTGCAAATACACAGGCATGACTACATATGTCATCGTCACTTACCCAGAGTGGAGCACCTGTGTCTAATTCAAACCCGACCAGATAACGATCAATCATGTTTTTGCCCTTGGCCTGAGCCGCTTTTAGGGCATCGCTAAAACAATCTCGCTGCGGTGGAGCGCCAAGGACTGGGGCACCACCCCTTAGAGCGCTCTCACGTTTTTGCTCTCTGGTAAGCCACATATATTTTCCAAAGGTCTTGCCACCCTCAAAAAAAGAAAATGCGGGCAGAGCTGCAAGTGCTGCTAGAAAAGTTGGATCAAGGCCAGCAAGAAGCGGGCTTGCGGCTGCACCAATTGCACCTGCACCATAGAGTCCACTCTTAATCAAAGAGCGATTTTCCTGCTCTTCTCTTAAAGATTCAAAGCTTGATACGTTGTATTTACGGGCTACCAAGACAACACCTCGCTTACTTCTCTACGCATTCATCTCCTCTTCAACGTAATCATCTGAGATCCGCTGCATTAGTTTATCATACTGCTCACTGGTCTCAGCCATCTTGGCACTCTTAGCTTGATTGACCTGA
>Ga0081527_100826_pt1 | contig 10524 bp, 7 predicted proteins | sample HotLakmasection5_FD_70992 | JGI IMG/M metagenome (GOLD analysis project Ga0081527, IMG submission 70992) | Hypersaline microbial mat communities from Hot Lake, Washington, USA - Section #5 (SPADES assembly) (version 2) | ecosystem: Environmental > Aquatic > Non-marine Saline and Alkaline >... | reverse complement strand
ATGGCGATGTCGCTCTCGTGGCGCATGGCCGCTACCGTCGATGTCACCAGTTCCGGCAGTGACGTGCCGACGGCGACCACCGTCACGCCGATGACCAGTTCGCTGATCTGCAACACACGGGCGATGTCGATGGCGTTGTCCACCGTCAGCCGCGCCCCAACCATCAGCACGGCGATCCCGGCGATCATACGCAGCGCCTCTTTCCCCCGATTGATCGCTATATCGATGGATTCCGCTGCTGTCATTTTGCTGGCGGCCTGTTCCTGCCGTCCCAGGATGACCATCAACACGATGAAGCCTACCATACCCACCAGCAGCAGCCCGCCGTCCCCCCGCGAGATGGTGCCGTCTCGCATCAGCACGTATGCCGCTACTGCGACCAGCACCATGATGGGAATTTCCCGCCGCAGCAGACTGACGTTGACCCGGATGGGGTAGATCAGACCGCTGATGCCCAGAATCAGGCCGATGTTGGCGATGTTCGAGCCAACTACGTTGCCAATCGCAATGTCAGAAGAACCGCGCAGCGCCGCGTCCACGCTGACGAGCAGTTCGGGCATGGATGTGCCAATAGAGACAACTGTCAGGCCGACGATCAACGCCGAGATTCCCAGCGACCGCGCCAGCCGAGACGCTCCGGCCACCAGCCAGTCACCGCCAAAGTACAGGCCCACCAGGCCCACCGCCAGACCAATAAGAGAGAGTATCATCTGTCCTCAGCTTTGGAGTACATCAAGCGCCATGAAGTAAAACGGCGCGCTCGGTAATGGCGCGCCCACTCCTATTCTACTAAAAAACAGGGCTGTTCATAAGTGGCTGCAGAAGCCAGGTTTTAACACTTAATTTTGTGACTATATTACTAATTGAAACCTTTATCATGGCGGGTTACAATCAAACCATCGTGAATAGTCAGCCAGCCGGACTTAATTTAACAGGCAAAACTCATTCATTCCGTCCAGATGCCGGCCTGCGCCTTTCGTTCGAGGCGGTATTGCCTTATGGTGATGGAACCAATCGCTTACCTGCCTAATGGCAACAACACCGATATCCCAGTCCACGATTTTGTGGCGGAGCGTCGGGAGTTAAACGCCTCTCTGGCTGGAATCGCGCGCCATCGCATCACCATCGTCAGCGCCCCACCGGGCTATGGTAAAACGACCGCCGTCGCCCACTTTGTCCGCCAGCTTCAGTTTCCGGTCGCCTGGCACAGCATCCAGGAACGCGAACGCGACCTTTCTGCCTTGTTTCTGCACAGCCTGCAGGCGCTGGAGTTCATCGCGCCGGGAATTTCGACGACCACTGCCGGCCTGAACGCACCCGATGAGTGCGCGCATTATACAGCCGATTATCTAAGCGAAAAAGTTGGCCAGCACGTCGTTTATGTGATCGACGACGTGCATCTGATCTCAGCCTCGCCCCAGGCCGAACGCTGGCTGCGCGCACTGGTACGTTATCTGCCGGCCACCTGCCATCTGGTGTTGATTAGCCGCACGCTGCCCGATCTGCCCCTGGCCGAACTCATCGCCAGAGGGGACGTGCTGGCCATCGGCCAGGACCAGTTAAAGTTCACCACCGACGACGCCCGCACTTTTGCCGCGCGCATGGGCGCTAACCTGTCCGATGACAAAATCCAGGAGCGTATTCACCAACTGGAAGGCTGGCCGGCTGGTGTGGCGATCACCATGCGCCCGCTGCCTGCCGACTTTCAGATCGGCTTTTTGCGCGGCGGCGAAGGCCCGGAAGCCCTGTTTGATGCCCTGGCCGGCCAGTTGCTCAACTCGCTGCCGCCCGCGCTCAGCGACTTTCTGCTTACGGCTTCGGTGGTGTCGCAGGTCACGCCCGATGTCTGCCAGAATGTCCTCAACCTGCCGCAAAGCACCACTGTTATCAGTGAGGTGGTCCGGCGCAATTTGTTCGCCTCGCAGATTTCCGGTGGACTGATGCTGCACCGGCTGTTCCGCAGTTTTCTGCAGCAGCGCCTCAAAGACACCGACCCGGAGCGTTATATCCAACTGCACAATCACGCTGGAGACTGGTATCGCGCCCAGAACCAGGACGACGAGGCGTTCCAGCACTATATCATTGCCGGTTGTATCGATAAGGCGTTGAGCATTGTTGAGCGCACGCACCGCGCCTACTTCCAGCAGGGCAACGTGGAGATGCTGCTGCGTTGGCGCAGTATCCTGAATGGCAGTGCTGCGCAGGTGCCGCAGTTCATTTATACGTGCGCCATGATCCTTACCGATCGCTATCTTTATGGCGATGCCCTGCGTGAACTTCGGCTGGCTGAGACGGGTTTTGAAGCACGGAATGACCGTGTCTGGGTATCTGAAGTACGGCTCCAACGGGCGATGATCCACATCTGGCAGAGCGAATACAATGTCGCCCTGGATGAGGCACTGCCAATTTCCGGCGACTCGTCCCTGCCCGATGTCATTGTCGGGCGTGCCCGCCATCTGCTGGCACTGGTCGATCTGGCCACGGGCCGGCTCAGGACAGCCATCCAACACCTGGAAACGATCCTGCCTGTTTTCGAACGCACCAACGACAATTTCTACGTCTCTCAGTTGCTACAGGACCTGGCACGGGCCTATACAACAGCCGGCCAACTGGACGAAGCCAGCCATTGTCTGCAGCGGCTGGTTGCCATCCGGCGTACGCTGGGCCAGCCGAACGCGCTGGCACTGGCGCTAAATAATCTGGGCGATCATTACCATCAGATCGGTGATTATGAACTGGCCCTGCGCACACTTGAAGAAGGGCTGGAAGTCGTCAGCGAGACCAACAACCAGCGCGCCGAGAGCTATCTTCGCTGGACGATGGGCGATCTCCAGCGCGACCTGGGCAACGACGATGCCGCTGATCTGCTGTATAACAGCGCTTTCCAGAGCAGTGTCGCCGAGCCGTCGCTGCGCCAGTCCGTCAGGCTCAGTATGGCAACGCATGACCGCTGGCGTGGCGATTTCCAGCGCGCCCTGCGTTTTACCCGTCAGGTCATTGACAGCTTTTCCACCGATCAGGGACCGCAGCCGTCGACGGTGCTGCTGGCGCGCGCTGCTGCCCGCGCGCTGAGTGCCATGCTGCATTACGATACCAGCGCGCTCGATGAACTGGATGAACTGCTGCGCGGCCTGTCTGACCGTTCAGCGGCGTCGGAATACGTGCAGATTGCGGTGCTGGCCGCCAATATCGCTTTGCTCGGTGGCGATGAAGATCGTGCCCGGCGTTATCTGCGCGAATGCGCCGCCTCGTGTGAACTGGGCATCGGGCGCAACACAGTCGCCGTCGAGATCGCCAACACGCCCCATCTGCGTGCCTTCGTCGAGCAGATTGGCGAGTTTCGTGCGCTGCAAACGGCGGTTCAGCGTTTGCTGTCTGCCCGGCAGATGTTCACGACGTCATCGTGGCGCGACGCCGCCGAGGCTCCCGACTCGACTTACAGCCTGCGCGTGTACGTCCTCGGTGACGAAACTATCGAACGGGATGGTCGCCCGGTATCAACAACGGAATGGCGTTCCAGCCGGGCTAAAGAGTTCTTTCTTTATCTGCTGTTTGAAGGGCCGAGCAAGCGCGAGCATATATCACTCATGTTCTGGCCGGATAGTTCCACCGAGCGTGTACGGTCGAACTTCCACACCACGCTGTATCGCGCCCGCCGCGCTCTGGGGGAAAATGTCATCCTGTACGACGATGATGTTTATCGCATCAACCCCGCTGTGAATATCTGGTGCGATGCGCTTGTGTTCAGTCGTTACGTTCAGCAGGCGCAGATGCTCTCACATTATGACGTGCGCGCCGAAGACCTGTACCGCAAAGCGATTGAATACTACAAAGGCGAGTTCCTGTCATCGCTGGATGCCGATTGGATCATCCCTCACCGGGAAACCCGCTACGAGATGTACATCAGCGCGCTGATTGGCGCCGGACACTGTGCCCACACCCGCCGCGATTATGGCGAGGCCGTGACTATGTTCAAACAGGCGCTCAAGGTTGACCCCTATCGTGAGGAAGCCTACCGCGCGCTGTTCAGCTCTTATGCGGCTCGCGGCGAGCTGTCTCACGTCGTTAAGCATTATCATGCCATGCGGGACATCTTCAAATCTGAGCTGGGCATTCCCCCCTCGCCAGAGACTCACGCCCACGTCAAACAACTCACCCAGCAGATTTCATAGCCGCTAGCGCCGATTCTTCCCTCAATTCAGCCCAATTCTGAAATTCGTCCAACCAATTTTGCTCCTGGTAAGCAGTTTGTTGCACCCCCTGTGTCAGACTGACAACATCTGACGAAAGCAACTATCAAACAGGAGAGACAATCATGTTCGCCCAGACAATCAACCTGCTGCCGTTTGTGACTCTGAATAAGCGTGTTCTGCTCGTGCTGGCCATTCTGGCGATCGTCGCGCTGACTCTGGCGCTCTTCGTTCTGTCACCCGAAGTGGCCCTGGCCGGTCCCGCGCCTTCCTCCAGCGCCTGTGCTGCCTGCAACACCTAATTGAGCCTGTGTTCATTGGTGATATTTGTTGAAGGAGTGCATGATGAATCACAGACATTTCGGTGAGATGGTCCTTGATACCAACGCCTGGACGGGCCAGCCCGGGTTCAACGGGTCCGATGAATACAAGACGTTCGTCTGCAACAAGGACGAGAGCAGCCGCCTGAATCACCTGCTGGGGATGGCCCTGCTGGACGCAGACATTCGCCATCGCCTGGTGGAAGCACGCGATGAGACACTGTTGACGTCGTTCGGTCTATCAGAATCGACGAAGAAGTGGATTATCACCATGCGGGCCAATACCCTGGCCGATATTGCCAGCGAAGTGGCCGCCTACTATCAGATGACGGCCTGAGTAACGGCACATGTGCCTTATGGATAGGTGTTCCGCCCATGAGAATTCAACATCATACTCCGGATGGTACCAATATGAAGGCTAGGCGCGGCATGCTATCCAACACGATCTCTGTCGAAGTTGATGTGTCTGTGCTGAGAATGCTGCGACTGGGTGATACCGACAATATTCTCATCGACCGCATTGACCTCATTCAAAAGTACTACGAGATACTGCTCCTGCGGCTGGCTGCCGATGACCAGCAGGGTGTCAGGGTCCATGTGAGACCGCACCTGCTGCTGCCGGATGGCACCGACCGCTGCCTGACATATCTCAAAAATGGAGCCGAAGTGATTATGTGGCAGGTCGATCAAGCGACCATCCCGGCTTCGCTGCCCAACCTGACGATTGTACGCACAAAGCGCACCAACACCGTGATGCGGGAAGGTTTCCTGGCTATCAAAACACCGAACTCTTATCGTGTGCTGGCGGTGTGGCGCGATATGAATAACGAAACCAAAGGGGTGTTGGTTACCAACCCCCATGCCGCTGAAGATGTCGTCACCCAACTGGATGCTATCATACAGCCGCCACTCCGGTGACACATCTTCAGCCAACAGGTAAGTTGGCGCTGCCGCTCTCAGCTACCAGGGCCGGACTCAAGTGGATACTCGGCATAGAACGTGGTTCCCTGTTTTTCAGTCGAGACGAAAGAGACGGTCCCGTTCAGATATTTCTCGCTTAACAGCCGCATACTGTACGTGCCCAGCCCGCGCCCGGCCCCTTTGGTCGAAAATGACCGCTGGAAGACCTGTAACTGGACTTTCCTCGGCATGATGGCCGGATTATGGACGAAGAAACGGGCATGAGTCGTGTTGTGGTCGCAGCCGACCGTCACGGTCGTGCCGTTGTCGCTGGCTTCCAGGGCGTTCTTGAGCATGTTGCCCACAACGCGTCCCAGAAGCGGCTCGTCGGTGACCAACTGCGCCGCCTGATTGCCCCGGCCCGCGATATGCCGCCCGTCACTTACCGGGTGATTGCGATAATGTTCGGCCAGTTCCTCGACAAATGCCTGCGTGTCGATTGGCTGGAAGCGGATTTGTAGTTCGCCGTTTTCAGCGCGCATCAGGTCTCGCTGGGCGATAATCTCATTGATAAGGCGATCCGTGACGCTGTTTAGGTCGGCGCTCACGCTCTCGACAGTATCCGGTTCCATTTCCAGCATCTGCGCATAAGCCGAGACGATACCCGCTGTGTTCAGAATGTCGTGAAAGAAGATGCGCTCCAGGGCTTTACGCCGCTGCTCGTCGCGAGTGTCGCGCACCGTGAAGATCACGAAACGTCGATCCTCAATGCGCAGGGGTCGCGCCCACACCCGCAGATTCAGCCCGTCGCCGGCCTGCTGTACAATGCGACATTCCTGCGTTTCCGCTTTTCCATCCAATCCCGCCAAAATCGCCTTCACCGCGCCGCACTGACGGCAGTATTCGGTTGTGCCGCAACTGTTGACACCCTCGCTGGTATGCTCGCAGCCGAGCAGCTCACCGGGTCGCTTGCCCAGGATGTGCTCCGGTTCGTCGTTCAATAGTTTGACAAACGCTTCATTGGCCAGTACCACCTGGCGCAGCGTGTCGATAAGGACGGTCCGCATCTGAAGCGTCACAAACAGTCCCAGCAGGACGATCACACCCAGCACAATCCCCATCACTTTCACTCGGATGCTGGCCGCTCCGGCAATATGCCAGAAGCGCCGAAATGGTCGTGATTGCAGGAAAGTGTTCATAAGATCAGGTTCGTACCCATCAGAAACTACAGAATGAGCAATGTTAGCGGCGAAATCGGCGTCGTGCCAGCACCCCGGCAGCGAGAAAATGGTCGGGATTTTTCTTCGCTATCTGCCAGTCGAATGGGTACAATATTTGCTGACCTGACAATTTGCCTTCCAACCGATAAACTGGAAGTGCGAATGCCATTTGCTGCTGATATATACCGTTCGTTTTCCCGGTTGTTTACTGGCTGGTGTCTCTCCAGGATGCCAGATAAAGTCAGGAGGGAAGCTTCAAGATTTCTTAACACAGCTCCATTACAATCCCTTCGTCGTATATGTTTTCCTTCGGGAGGAAGGCCAACATGAGAAAATTCTTCGTACTTGCCCTGGTAGTTGTATTTGCTTTGACGGCTGTGTCGATGGTTGCGGCGCAGGACGATCTGGGTTCTGAAGAGAATCCTATCCAGGTCTATTTTGTCCCCTCGGTAGAGGCTCAGGTCATCGTTGAAGGCGGCGAAGTGATGGCGGATGCGCTCAATGAAGCGACTGGCCTGAACTTCGAGGTATTTGTGCCGACTTCCTACGCGGCAGCTATCGAGGCCATGTGCGCCGCCCCGGAAAGCTCGATGGGCTTCATTCCGGCGGCTGGTTACGTGATCGCCAATAACCGCTGTGGCGTGGAAGTTGAACTGGCCGCCGTCCGTCGTGGCTGGCAGGTCTACTGGACCCAGTACGTGGTTCGTCGTGACAGCGATATCCAGGTTTTTGGTGACCTGGAAGGCCGTACCTGGGCTTACCCGGATGCCGGCTCCACGTCCGGTTTCGTGCTGCCTTCGGTCGAGCTGGCTGATGCTGGTATCACCGCTGGCGAACAGGTCGAGGCTGGTGGTCACACCCAGGCGATCCTGGCCGTGCTGAACGGCGAAGCTGACTTTGCGACAACTTACTTCAGTCCGCCGGCGATGGTTGGCGCGCCCTGGAACATCGGCGACTCTCCCGAACCGTATGATCTGAACATCGATGAGAGCTATGTCGGTGAAGATGGCGAGCTGTATGTTGGCGATATCATGATCCTGGACGCTCGCCGCAACGTGCGCGAGACGGCTCCGGATGTCATCGACCAGCTCAAGATCCTGCGCCTGAGCGCCCCCATCCCTAACGACACAATGAGCTTCAGCCCGGACTTCCCCGAGGAACTGCGCGCCCAGGTGACTCAGGCGATTGTCGATTTCTCGCAGACGGAAGCCTGGAACGAGTCGATCGGTAACGAGGACTTCTACGGCTGGACTTCGGTTGTGTCGATTGACGACAGCACCTACGACATCATTCGCCTGGCCTTCGAGTTGGGTGGCCTGAGCGAAGAGGATGTTTTTGGCGATTAGTGCTGCGGCACTGCCTATAGTACAATACGATACCGGGGCAGGGGCATTCCCTGCCCCGGTGTTATATCTCCGGAGCTTGTCATGCTTATCATTGAAAACCTAACCAAAGTCTATCCCAACGGCTTTAAGGCGCTGGATAACGTCAGCATCGAAGTCCCCGATGGCCAGTTCGTCGCGCTCATCGGCCTGAGTGGGTCGGGTAAATCGACGCTGCTGCGTTGTATCAACCGTCTCATCGAGCCAACCGAAGGCCGCATCCTGTGGAATGGCGTAGATATTACTCGCGCCAGCGATGAAGAAGTGCGCCAGATTCGCCGCCGCATCGGCATGATTTTCCAGCAGTTCAATCTGGTCAAGCGGTCCAAAGTCATCACCAATGTGCTGTCGGGGCGTCTCGGATATATCAACCCGGTTTACAGCTTCATCAATTATTTCCCGCCCAAAGACAAACAGGATGCCCTCGCCAGCCTGGCGCGAGTTGGCATTCAGGACCAGGCCTATAAAAAAGCCAGTGCCCTCAGTGGCGGTCAGCAGCAGCGAGTCGGCATCGCCCGCGCACTGATGCAGAATCCGGAACTCATGCTGGCCGACGAGCCGGTTTCCAGCCTGGACCCGGCCACCTCGCACAGCGTCATGAAATACCTGGACGACCTCAACAAGAATGACGGCATCACCATTCTTTGCAGCCTGCACTTCCTCAGTCTGGCACGTGCCTATGCTGACCGTGTGATCGCGCTCAAGGATGGCATTGTCGAGTTCGACGGATTGCCCGGTGAGATTGACAACCAGCGCTTCAAAGAGATTTATGGCGAAGACGCGATCGAAGTCGGCGTCTCGTAGCACAAAGGGCTAGGGGGACTTACATGTTTAACAACAATTCGCCGCGAACTTCGCGCGAGGCGCTGCGCACGCTGGTGCTGGTTCTGGTGACCGTCATCGCTTTCATGATCTATTCTTATGGCTGGGAAGTGACCGATATCAACCTCAGCACACCCCAGCAGGAAACACGCCAGACTAACGTCGGCAACGCGCTGCGCGAACTGCTCTCGCCGCGTATCTTTGAGCAGGATCGGGAGGTGTTCGACTATGGCGAGAATTTTGTCATCGGCTGCGATTATGACTCTGCCGACCAACAGCAGGTAGACGATGGTGGCCCTTTTATTCTGGTAGAGCCGCGCTGCGGTGTCCCTGGCGATCTCATCACCATCGAGGGCCGCAATCTGTCGCCCAGCGCGGCTGCTCGTATCCGCTGGGTGCCAGTCGAAGGCCAGGCACGCCCTCGTGAGGACATCACCAGTGGCCGTGAAGAATTGATCGTCTCCCGTGACGGCGCCTTTTCGGCCATCATCGAAGTGCCGCGTATCAGCGGCAGTGAGGGCCAGACGCACGTCGTCCAGCTTCGTGTCGCCGTCCCAGATGGTCCCGTTCGTTTTAGCGATACTACCAACGAAGTCATCCGCCGCATGGTGGAGACGATTTTCATGGCGCTGCTCGCTACATCGATTGCTATCCCCATTGCGTTTGTCCTCAGTTTCCTGGCCGCGCATAATCTGATGAAGCCAGTCCGACTCACATTGGGCAGCATGTTGGTGAGCTTTATTGCGCTGCCGGTTGGCTGGTGGCTGGGGGCGACTCTGTTGGGCGACCTGGGCCGCTTCGGCGTCGAAGTAGGGCGCGGCGATATCGCGCTGGCGCTGGGTGGCTTCCTGATCCCTGTCGCGGCTGTTGTTCTCGGCGGGCTGGCAATTCGCTGGATGTCGGCGCGTCTGGTGTTCCCGGTTGGTAGCTGGCAGGCCGAGGCGGTCGGTATCGCCCGGCAGATTGTTGTCATTGTGCTGCTGATTTTCGTCGCGGGCGCCATTGGTGGCCTGGGTATTCTGGGCGGTGACCAGTTCCGAAGCCTGGGCGATACCATTCGCCCGGAAGGCGACGGTAATGCGCTGCTGTGGTTGCAGCGCGCCCTGGCCGACGGCATCGGCGGTGTCGGTCAGCTGATCGGCATCCTGGGCGAGATGGTCGAGCTGTTCATCGGTGGAGTGGCCGGGTTGGTGGGCGCGTTCACGCTCTCTGGCATCCTCACCTCGACGACTCGCAAACCGCTGCTGCATCTGCCATATAGACCCAGCGTGGTCGTTGGTGGCGTGCTGGGTGCCATCAGCGGCGGGTTACTGCTGGCTGGCGTTGCCGAAATCGGTCGCGGGGCGGCCCTGCTGGGCCTGCTGGTACCCTTCACGACAGCGCTGCTGGGTGGCCAGATCATGGTCATGATCCTGCGGCGTGTTTTCCATATCCGGCGGCGGGCTGGTGGCAGCCGTACCAACACCGATGTCTTCGCCAGTGGACTGCTGTTTATCGTCAGTGCGGTGGTGATTTTCATCCTGACGTTCGATGTGCTGCAGATTGGCCGGGCTATCATCGATGGCACGCTGCCGCCCGATACCACCATTAACCTGCTCGCCTTCGACATGTCGCTGTATGTGTTTGACGCGGTACTGTTTGGTGCGGTGCTGGGGGGGATTGCCGGGGCGCTGGCGACATCTAACGCCAC
>Ga0081527_100824_pt1 | contig 10552 bp, 7 predicted proteins | sample HotLakmasection5_FD_70992 | JGI IMG/M metagenome (GOLD analysis project Ga0081527, IMG submission 70992) | Hypersaline microbial mat communities from Hot Lake, Washington, USA - Section #5 (SPADES assembly) (version 2) | ecosystem: Environmental > Aquatic > Non-marine Saline and Alkaline >... | reverse complement strand
GCCCTCCACAAGAATTTGTGTCTGCACATGTCTCTCTTTAAAAATATGGTTTTAAACCCCCCCTTTTTGCGCGGGAACGGGCCCCCGGGTGATATCCTCCACTGCGCGGAAAACAGCGGAGCCGTTATTTTCAATTCTAAGCTCACCAACTTTGACTTCCGCTATATCACCATCTTCAAGGATAACCACCTCTCGGGTATAGGGTAGAACTGCTGGAATATCACTGGCGACAACACATGAGTCCTTGGTCAGGCCGATTACAATCGGTGTGGCATTCTTTGCCACCAGGATTCGGTCGGGGTGATCTTTATCAATAGCTAAAAAGGCGTAACTCCCACGCAATTTGGCACAGGTAAGTTTTAGTGCCTCAAATGGTTGATGGCCCTCTTGTAAAAAGGCACTTAATAAATGTGCCGCAATCTCTGTATCGGTCTCAGAACTAAACTCTACCCCAGCCTTAATCAGTTCATCACGGAGTTCAATGTAGTTTTCAATAATACCGTTGTGAATCAGACTTACTCTACCAGCAGAGTGTGGGTGAGCATTGTTCTCTGATGGCTTTCCATGTGTAGCCCAGCGGGTATGGCCAATTCCAATTGTCCCCCTACTCCCCTCTGCCTTTGTGTCGAGTACCTTTTTTAACTCAGCAAGCTTTCCCCTTGCCCGCGAGACCTCAACCTTGCCATCCTCAATAACTGCGATACCGGCAGAATCATAACCACGATATTCTAGCTTCTCTAATCCTGAAATGACGATCGACTGCGCACTTTCATTGCCGATATATCCTACTATTCCGCACATTGTGTCCCTTGCTCCGCTTTAAATCTTATACTTCTCTAACGTCGGTGGATAATATCCTACTACCACTAGAAAAACCAGAACGGAGGGGAGAGTCTGGGGAGAAGAGATAGCTGTTCGATATCATTGCTCACGCTGACTGGGCAAACCTATCACTATGGAAGAGTCGAACGCAGCTGATAGGCTTTTGGGACCGCGGGCATCTTGCCCGCAAAGTAAGTTTATCATGCGGGCAAGATGCCCGCGGTCCACAGAACAAAGGATAAAGTGGCGCACCCTGAGGGATTCGAACCCCCGACACCTTGGTTCGAAGCCAAGTGCTCTATCCAGCTGAGCTAAGGGTGCGCATTCAAGTCATCAGAAACTAGCACATCTCCACCGGCTTTCAAATCACCACTGTATCTAGCTGGATAGAGCGGCAGACCAGGGAGGGTCTGCTCGGATTCCGTAAGGAATCCGCATCCGGCTGAGGTTGGGCGGGACCGGGTCCCGACCGAAGCTTCGGATGGTTTACCGGAGGACAGGGATGTCCGGAGGTAAACAAACAATACTGCATCCAGCTGAGCTAAGGGTGCGCATTCAATTCATCAGAAACTAGCACATCTCCACCGGCTTTCAAATCACCACTGTATTCGGCTGGATAGAGCAGCAAACCAGGGACGGAATTCGAACCTGTCGGTGCAATGGCTGCGGGCAAGAATACTGTGAATCTCGGCGGATTTAATCTGGGACCGCGGGCATCTTGCCCGCAATAACAGAGATAAGATTAATGACCGATGTAATATCTGCGGGCAAGATGCCCGCGGTCCCAGTCAAGTTCTTTTATAAGTTCTAAAGCAAAACTGCTTGCGCTCCTGCTCCTGTATGAGGGTAAAGTCATCTTCAAACGCCGGAAAAAATGCATCCCCATCATGCTTTCCCTCTACCAGGGTAAGCTCTACCCCATCGCAAAGTGGTAGCGCTAGTCTGTAGATCTGCTCGCCTCCTATAATCCAGAGAATATCCCCCTGAATCTCCCTGGTGCCAGCTTTTACCTGTTGGATATATTCAATAGGGTTTGAGGTGACTTCGATATCATCTCTTGTTAGCTCCCTCCTGGTGCAGACTACGTTTTTTCTCTTTGGCAACGGACGGCTTTTCATCGGGGTCGACTCGAAGGTCTTCCTTCCCATTAAAACCGTCTGCCCCTTAGTAAGTGCTACGAACCGTTTCATATCTTCTGGTAGATCCCAGATAAGCGAGTTATCTTTTCCAATGACACGCCCCTCGTCCATAGCGGCGATAGCAATTACTTTCGGCGGGGAGATATTCATTAATCCTCTTCCGACCTCTGTGCGCCTTCCCACTTCGCTGAAGCTACCTGGGACAGGCTGTGCGCCTCTGTGTTTAAATTGCTCTTCACAACTGCCAACCGCTAAATTTAAACCGCAATAGCAAACTTAATTGCAGAGAGTGGTTTGTAATCCTTGATAACTATATCTTCAAATTTAAACTCAAATATATCTTTAACCTCAGGGTTTAACTCTAAAGAGGGCAACGGTTGTGGCTCTCTGGTTAGCTGTTCTCTGGCCCCTTCGACATGGTTTGAGTATATATGCACATCTCCAAATGTGTGGATAAACTCATGCGCCCGTAACCCTGTAACCTGCGCTACCATTTTGAGTAAGAGTGCATAACTTGCGATATTAAAGGGCACGCCCAACATCAGATCGGCTGAGCGTTGATAAAGCTGACAGCTTAAACGGTCTCCAGAGACATAAAATTGAATTAGAGAGTGGCACCCCTGCGGGGCTACTGGAGGGGTGTCTGCGGGATTATAGGCAACAACAAGGTGTCTCCTACTGTATGGGTCTGTTTTTAGGCGGTGTATTAAATTAGAGATCTGGTCAACTTTGCCATTTGGTCCCTCCCAGTTTCTCCACAACTTACCATAGATACTACCAAGCTCTCCCTCTTGATCAGCCCACTCATCCCAGATAGTTACTCCGTGATCATTTAAATACTTTATATTGGTCTCGCCCCGTAAAAACCAGAGCAGCTCATGGATAATTGAACGTAAGTGAAGTTTTTTGGTGGTCACCAGTGGAAAACCTTGATCGAGATTAAAGCGGAGCTGGCGCCCAAAAACTGATAGGGTGCCAACGCCGGTTCTATCCTTCCTAAACGACTCCGACTCAGAGCCGCCATTACTTAGAACATCCTCAACTAAATCAAGATACTGCTTCATTATATCCTATTACCAAATTTTTATTAGAGCTATTCCCAAGGGTCCCGGCCAAGTTGGTACTCTAGTAAGGCCGATCAAAAAAAACAACTTTTAGACCTTGCGCAGTTGCTCTAACATACCAGAAACACTATTTACAGGCGTTTTGCAGCTGTTATTTTTACAGACAAAAATGGTGGGACTTGCCTTAATTTGCTCTTTTCCCCTAGCGGGTAACAATCGATTCTCGGTATCGCTGGGACTATACTCAAGAAAGATGTAATTTGAAACTTTACTATTTCTAAGCGCTTCTTTTACTTCTTTGCAGATCGGTGCTGCTGGCTCGGCTATCAAAACTACCTGAACTATTCCAGTAATCTCTATCTGTAGAGCTTGAAGTGCACTGGTAATTCCCGCAGGAGCCTTATCGATGTATGGCGCCATAAACTCTAACAATTCGGCCTTACGTTTTGAATAATTCTGTTCTCCTGTTATAGCAAAGAGGTATTGCAAGTTACGGAGTGAAACGGAGTTACCGGCTGGCATTGCTCCATCAAAGATAACCTTTTTTTGCGCAGGTAGATCAGAGGCCTGCGAGAAAAAATATCCCCCATTTTGATTATCCCACAGCAGCAGGTCTTGAATCTCTTGTAATTTAATAGCCCAATCAAGCCAGGCCCTATCTTGAGTTACCTGAAAAAGATCAATCGCAGCTCTTATAACAAAGGCATAATCATCAACGCATCCATCTCCTCTGGTTTCATCCGAGCAATAACTAATGGCTAACTTCTGATCGGAAAAAAGCTCTTCTCTTAAAAAACTTAAGGTCTTACACGCAAGTTCTACGTAATCTTGCCGTTCAAGAATAGACCCGGCCTTAACTAAAAAACTAACCGTTAATCCATTCCAGGCAGATAGCACTTTTGCATCACGACTTGGATGCTCTCTTTTTTGCCTTAACTTAAGCATTCTTGAGCTAAGCTTGTTAAATTCCTCTTCGGCCCTAAATCCTAATTCAACCCCATCAGAAAGGGTTAAGATATTCTTACCCTCAAAGTTGCCCTCATTGCTTACACCAAATATCTCTTCTACCTGAGCTAGCTCCTGCTCTTTAAGCTCTGCTTTTAGTTCTTCATAGCTCCAAAGATAGTATTCCCCCTCTTTGCCCACTTCGCCCGCATCTTCAGCAGAGATAAATGCGCCCTGCGGAGTTAAAAGCTCTCGTCTTAAATAGGAAATTATCTCTTCTACTATCGTACGGTAGCCTTCCTCTTGTGTAAGCTTATATCCAGTTAGATAGCACTCACCCATTAGTGCGTTGTCATAGAGCATTTTTTCAAAGTGAGGCACTAGCCACTTTTGATCAGTTGAGTAACGCGAAAATCCACCACCAATTTGATCATAGATTCCGCCGCGACACATTCTATCTAAAGTCTTCTCGGCCATCTCTTGAAGAACACACTCTCCAGATCTTTGAAACTCATTCATTAAAAGGGTCAGTTGTTGACTGGGTGGAAACTTAGGTGCCGAGCCAAACCCACCGAACTGAAAATCGAAACTCTCTCGTAAATCTTCTATTCCCAGTTCCAGCAATTGGTAGAGATCAAGATCGCCATCTAGCTCATACTTTTTATCAAGAAGTGCCTGAGAGATTTTCTCCGAAGAGTCAAAAATAGCCTCCCTGTTATTAGTCCAGAGCTCAGTGATACGTTGCAAAAGGAGCATAAACTGCGGTTTTGTCAGATATGTGCCCGCCCAAAATGGTTTCCGATCTGGGGTCAGCAAAACACTCATAGGCCAGCCGCCCTGCCCTGTAAGAGCTATCACAGCATCCATATAGTAGTTATCAACATCGGGGCGCTCTTCCCGATCCACCTTGATACTTACAAAATTATCATTTAAGTACTGGGCAACCTCTTTATCCTCAAAGCTCTCTTGCTCCATTACATGGCACCAATAACAGGTGCTGTAACCAATAGAGAGAAAGATAGGTCGATTAGCTTCTGCGGCCAACTTAAAAGGGTTCTCACCCCAGGCCTGCCACGCTACTGGATTATCTTTATGTTGCAGTAGATAGGGGCTTACCTCTGCTGCCAAATTATTCTTATCCAAGTAGCCTCCTAAACTCGTTCCATAAACGCTGCTATTTTTGTCTGGGTAAGTTCACCAGTCAGACTCGGAATCTCCGTAGGAGCAAAGAATTTTGCCTCTGCTACCTCAAGGTTAGGAACTCCACTGGGTGCACCCTCCCAGTTTTTTACCTTATAACAAAAAACGTGATCGTGCTTACCATTAAATTTTCGATAGTACGGACCAAAAAACAGTTCCGGCTTATCATCTAGCAGCTTAATTCCTACCTCTTCGAAGAGCTCTCGTCTGAGGGCCTGCTCTATACTCTCGCCCCGCTTGACTCCACCACCGGGAAGAAACCACCCCTTCCTATATGTGTGTCTAACGAGGAGCACTTCCCCTTTATCGTTAGTGACAACCGCTGTGACACCGAGAGTAACTGGCCTTAACAGTCGCCAGTAGAGGCACATAAAGCGATAGGCAATAGCCAGGATAGATTGCAATAGAAACCTATTGATTAATCAAGCCAATAACTTCTTTAATACCGTACAAAGTATTCCACCATCTCTAAAGTACTGAACTTCAACCGGGGTATCAATCCGACTTACAACTATAATCTCACGAGAGTTTCCATCTAAGTCTGTTACATCTACCTTTATTTCATCTCCTGGTTGCATCTGATCATTGATCTTAATGTCAAAGCTCTCTGTGCCTGTAAGTTGTAGTGTTTCACAACTCTCTCCGGGCTGAAACTGGAGCGGGACTATGCCCATTCCGATCAGATTGCTGCGGTGAATACGTTCATAACTCTCAGCTATCACAGCTCGAACTCCCTGCAAAAACGGCCCCTTTGCAGCCCAATCTCGGCTAGAGCCACTTCCGTATTCTTTTCCAGCAAGGATTATTAAAGCAGTGCCCTCGCTCTGATATCTCTCTGCTGCGTCAAAGAAAGTCAGCTCTTCTCCACTGGGGTGGTGCAAAGTTATATTGCCCTCTTTGTCTGGGACCAGTTTGTTTTTGATACGCACATTAGCAAAAGTACCTCTCACCATAACTCGATCATTGCCACGTCTAGAACCGTAGCTATTGTACTGTACTGGCTCTACTCCGTTTTTATCAAGATAGAGCGCAGCAGGTGATCCCTTTGCAATACTTCCAGCTGGTGAGATATGATCAGTTGTAACAGAATCGGGAAACACAGCGAGCACTCGAGCATTGTGAATTGGTTTAATCTGGGAAATCTCAGCTGAGACCTCTTTAAAAAAGGGCGGATGCTGAATGTAGGTTGAGTCATCCTTCCAATCGTAAAGCTCGGAATTGCTGGTACTAATCTGCTGCCACGATTTAGATCCTTCAAATACCTCAGCATACCGTGAACGGAACATATCTACAGTCACAAACTCTCTTTTGGCTTCCTCGATTTCCTTAGTAGTTGGCCAAATATCTTTCAGATAGACCCCCTTTCCTTTAGAATCGTGACCAATCGGCTCTTTTGTAAGATCAATATTCATATCTCCTGCCAGCGCATAGGCCACAACCAGGGGAGGAGAGGCAAGGAAATTGGTCCGGGTTTGAGCGTGAATTCGGCCCTCAAAATTTCTATTCCCAGAGAGTACTGCTGAAACAATCAGGTCATTGTCCCTGATCGCATCTTCTATAGCCGGATCCAGCGGGCCAGAGTTACCAATACATGTGGTACATCCGTATCCAACCAGATAAAATCCTAGCTCTTCAAGGTAAGGGAGGAGACCTGACTTTGTTAAATACTCGGTTACAACCCGTGACCCTGGAGCAAGTGAGGTTTTTACAAACGGTTTAACTTTTAGTCCTAACTCTACCGCCCTTTTGGCAACCAGCCCGGCTCCCAACATGACAGAGGGATTGCTGGTGTTAGTGCAACTTGTAATAGCAGCGATAACAACACTACCGTGTTTAAGTTCTACCTCCTCTCCTTTGACCTTAATTTGCACGCTCTGATTTGATCGGTTCTCTTCTAGTCCCAGCCCTTTTGGACCTATTGGAGCATGCAACATCTCCTTATAGCTCTGTTTGACGGCACTTAGAGCAATCCTGTCCTGAGGACGTTTTGGACCAGCTATCGCTGGTTCAATAGTTGAAAGATCAAGCTCGACTAGTTGAGAAAACTCCGGATCCGGAGTCTCGCTGGTTCGAAAAAGCCCCTGCTCTTTCATATACCGTTCAGTTAGCTCTACTAGTTCATCTGGACGGCCGGTAAACCGGAGATAATCCAGCGCGATACTATCAACCGGGAAAAAACTTACAGTAGAGCCCTGCTCTGGTGCCATATTACCTATAGTAGCCCTATCTGCTACGCTCATAGATTCAAGTCCACTTCCGAAAAACTCTACAAATTTACCAACTACTCCCACTGAACGGAGCATCTCTGTAATGCGCAGTACCAGATCCGTGGCAGTTGCACCCTCTGGAAGCTTTCCTGTTAGCTTTACACCAACAACATCTGGAACCAACATATATATCGGTTGATCGAGCATTACTGCCTCAGCTTCGATCCCCCCGACTCCCCACGCTAGTACACCAAGGCCATTAACCATCGGAGTGTGTGAGTCAGTGCCTACACACGAATCAGGATAAACGGTTCCCTGATCGCGATTAAAATAAACGCCTTGAGATAAATACTCTAAATTAACCTGATGAACTATTCCGGTAGAGGGAGGTACCACTTGAAAATTCTTAAATGCAGATTGGCCCCATTTTAGAAACTCATATCTCTCTTTGTTTCTACTAAATTCAATCTTCTCGTTTAGAGCCAGCGAGTCAATCGCCCCAAAATGATCAACCTGCACCGAGTGATCGATTACAAGGTCACACTTTACCAACGGGTTTATCTTTGAGGGACTACCCCCTAGTCGCTTCATTGCCTCTCTCATCGCGGCAAGATCTACAAGCGCTGGCACACCGGTAAAATCCTGCAACACAACTCTGGCAGGCTTAAAGGGAAGCTCTTCTCGATCTGCCAGAGGCTTCCACCCCGCAATCCTCTCTACATGTTCTTTGGTAAAAGCAAAGCCGTCGTAGTTACGTAAAACCGATTCAAGAAGATATCGAATTGAAAAGGGAAGCTTTTCAAGTTTAATTAGCCCGGCCTCTTCAAGAGCTGCGAGTCGAAAGTAACTAACCTCCCCGACAGCACCACCTGCTAATTTTGATTTTGCCGAAAAAGGGTCCTGACCTGCTTGACTCATATCGCTCTCCAATCCTCAATTCTATTCACGAAAGTTAGTAAACTGTAATTCCAAATCTTTAGATTCGCCCTTAAGATGCTCGATAGCAGCTTGCAGATCGTCTCGTTTTTTCCCAGTTACCCTCAACTGCTCTCCTTGAATCTGAGCTTGGATCTTTAATTTAGCCTGCTTGATTACTTTAGCTAAACTCTTTAACTCTTCGTCACTAAGCCCCTGCTTTACCTTAACAATCTGGCGTATCAGGTCTCCACCTGCAGGTTTCTGATCTTCAAATTCAACTAATTTTAAACTTACGCCCCGTTTAGAGAGCTTTTGGCGCAAAATTTCCTGAATCGCCTTTAGACGCATATCATCGTCAGCAACGATCTCAATCTGGCTCTCCTTATCTTGCCACTTAAGCGTGGCCTTTGAATCCTTAAAATCATACCGGACTTTTATCTCTCTTTCGGTTTGATCAACGGCATTTAGAACTTCTTGATTATCTACCTCACATACCACATCAAAACTGGGCATAAAAACTCCTCTAAGAATGAAAATCTGTGCCATCCCACATAACACTACCTTTCTAACATATTGCAGGTAATATCACGAATAGATAATATGCTGGTCGGGATTAAGTTTGCCATAAGGCAATTTCAATTTATAATGTCTATAACAATGACATCCCACGATTAGGGCAAATCCTCGCCCAGATAGAGTCTACACACAAAATCTTAGAGTAATAGATGACCTTCGAGTTCTAAGCCTCAGCCTCCGCCTTATACTTCGTCTCAGCCTCAGCCAAAAGACAATTACATGAAGCTCACGAGGCTTTGCAGATGTTTGGAGACGAAAAATTTTGAGAGCTTGCTCTAACCACAATTTATTTCAAAATTTAGACTGAGGCTGAGACGAAGTATAAGGCGGAGACTGAGATAAAGGCACTAGTCATTGAGCTATTTGCGCCTAGTAACCAGAATCCACAATAGCATAAGATCTAGCAATACTGCCCTCAAGCATTGATGACAAGGCCTCAGAAACTTGCTGGGCAGGAGTTCTACAAAATGGATCTTCGGTATGCCTCTCTGCAGGATTAGGGCTATCTGGAAGATCTTCACAATTGTTAACAAAGTCTGTATCGGGACATTCAGCTCCAGCTGGTCTGATCGGAGCATATACTCCACCGGTAATAACTGCTAGACGATACCAGTCAAAGGCAGCTTGAAAAAAAGGAACTTCAAACCGATTGCCATACAGGTTTTGGCCGTACCAGTCATTGATAATCTCTTCTTCCTGGCCTTTTACAAAGTTAATACCGAGTTTTCTTGCTTCACTATCAGTCATGCAGGTTGCATTTTTTTCCTCATCAACCTTGGCCATCTTTAAAAAATGTGGTCCTACCTGTTTTCCGGCCTGCACCACATTTAAAGATATCTTATTGTTATATAGGAAAGTAGAGGTTAAATCTGAAATCGATTCCATCGAAGTTTTATAAACCTCATAATTAGAAGCACACTCGATCGTTCCACTTGCGCTGGTGCACGTTGCAAGCCCATCTCCAAATGCCACAATTTCGTTTACTGCCGGGATTCCATCATCATTATAGACAGCAAGTTGCATACCGGCCTGTACCAGTGCTCGCTCTATATTGGTCCATTCTCCTCCTGCTGGAAATAGTCCCATACGGAGCCACGGCTCAAACGTTTGAGGAAAGTCAGCATCTGACCCTTGAATTACAAGATCTGGATTAATTAAGGATTCTATATAATCAAAATCGTGGGTCAGGTTTACAACATAATTCCAGTAGAGCTGGGTATCATAAAATACCAATCCAATCTTATCCCCTGCTACCTGCCTGGCACGCAGAGACTTTATCACTTCATTGATCCCAATAAATGCGGAGAGAAAAGGTTCTGGACCATTCATTCCCGCGCCAGCATTACGATAGCTATCAACCGCATAGTACAATTCTTGATTGTGTAACTCGAGAGCCTCCTCTTCAGCCGGTTGCCAGATCATCGGCTCGCCAGGGGCAGGGTGAAACTCCTTATGTTCATAGGCCTCATAAGCACCAGGCCCAAGCCCAACAGATCTAATCTGCTGGTAATCTTGCTGATAATGCTTTGTTGGACTATACGGCCCCTTTGCCGGTCTACTTACCTCCAAATTGTCCCAGATTAACTCTACTTCTTCAGGATAAACACTCGGGGGTTCCTCTAGTTGCTCAATTGGAAAAGCAAAAACACTGGCATCGCTATCTGCACTTTTCTCTTCCGGC
>Ga0081527_100823_pt1 | contig 10591 bp, 8 predicted proteins | sample HotLakmasection5_FD_70992 | JGI IMG/M metagenome (GOLD analysis project Ga0081527, IMG submission 70992) | Hypersaline microbial mat communities from Hot Lake, Washington, USA - Section #5 (SPADES assembly) (version 2) | ecosystem: Environmental > Aquatic > Non-marine Saline and Alkaline >... | reverse complement strand
CCTCCCCCGTGCACGCCAGCGCGGGGGCGGGTGGGGCCAGGGGGCAGGCCGCCACCGCCGAGCCCTCGCGTCTGCGGCGCGTCTGGCTGTCGCCGCCGGCGCCGCCCGCCACCCCGGCCGCGCTGGACGCGATCGCCGAGGCCGAGCTGATCGTGCTCGGCCCGGGCTCGTTGTACACGAGCCTGCTCCCGAACCTGCTGGTCCCCGGCATCGCCACGGCATTGCAGGACACCCCGGCGCCCGTGGTGCTCGTCGCCAACCTCCGTGAGCAGCCGGGCGAGACGGAGGGCATGGACCTCGCGGACCACCTCGACGTGCTCGCCGATCACGCCCCCGAGGTGCGCATCGACGCGCTGCTGGTCCACGACGGTGCGCGCCCGAGCGGGCCGGGCCGGGCGCTGGACGCGCACGGATCCCGGCTCGCGGATCGCCCCGTGCCGATCCACACCGCCGATCTCCTCGACCGGCAGGACGGCCACGACCCTGCGGCGCTGGCGCGGGCCCTGACCGCGGTGTGGAACGAGCTGCGGTGAGCACCTCCGGCGGGTCGTTCACCGAGGCGGTGCGTCAGGAGCTGTCCGGAGTCCCGCTCGGTGCGACCGGGGCCGTGCAGCAGGAGCTGGCGGGGCTGCTGCGCACCAGCGGGAGCCTGACCATGCGCGGTGGGAGCAGGACCGGACCGGAGCTGCGCGTGGTCACGGGCTCGGGTGCCGTGGCGCGTCGCGTCCACGGTCTGGCGCTGCACGGCTTCGGGCACCGGCCGGAGCTGAAGGTCAGGGCGCCCGGCTCGGTGCGCAACACACCGCGGTACGCGGTCCTGCTCGGCAGCGCCAGCCTGGCGATCGGTCGGGAGCTCGGGGTGCTCGATGCGCGGGGGCGCCCGATCCCGCCGCGGCCCGGACCGCTCCGTGGCGAGGAACGCATCGCCGTGGTGCGGGGGGCACTGCTCGGCGGCGGGTCCATCGCTCGACCGGGGCGTGCGCCCCACCTCGAGATCACCGTCACCGACCAGCGGGTGGCCTCCTGGCTCGCCGAGCTGATCGGCGGGATCGTCGGTGCCCGACCCGGCTGCAGCGAGGGCGAGCGGATCCGGCTGGTCCTCAAGTCCGGCGAACGCATCGGCACGCTGCTGGCCACGGTCGGGGCGGTCACGGCCTACCTCGAGCTGGAGGAGCGGCGGCTGCGGCGCGAGCTCAGGGGCGAGGCCAACCGACTGGCCAACGCCGACCGTGCCAACCTGCGTCGCACGATCGAGGCGAGCGCGGCCCAGGTCGGCGCGGTCGAGGCGGCGATCGCGGCGGTCGGCTGGGACGGGCTGGCGGACGAGCTCCGCGAGGTCGCCCTGGTCCGCCTGGCCAACCCCGAAGCCTCCCTGGCCGAGCTCGGCTCCCTCATGGACCCGCCGGTCAGCAAGTCCGCGGTCCACCGCCGTCTCCACCGCCTGGAGCAGCTCGGCCCGGCGGGGGCCACCGCCGAAGGGGAACCACAGGACCCGTGACCCTGCCCCGGGGCCGATGGTAGGGTCGGGACGAGCGCGGGACGCACGGCGCATCCGCCGTGTTGCCCAGCGCACGCACGGGTGACGGTCGCCACCGACCCGCACCCACCTCGACGTCCGGTGCCCAGCGTGCCCCGTGCCCGTCCCGCCGGACGACACCCCCAACGAACGGGAGCTTCCAACCATGTCCGTGAGCGTCGCCATCAACGGCTTCGGCCGTATCGGCCGCAACTTCCTCCGCGCCACCCTCAAGGAGGGCATCGACCTCGACATCGTGGCGGTCAACGACCTGACCGACACCACCGCCCTGGCCATGCTGCTGAAGTACGACAGCGTCCACGGTCGCTTCGACGGCACCGTCGAGGTGGACGGCGCGGACCTCGTGGTCAACGGCAAGCGCATCAAGGTGCTCAGCGAGCGTGACCCGGCGAGCCTGCCCTGGAGCGACCTCGGTGTCGACATCGTCATCGAGTCCACCGGCTTCTTCACCCAGCGCGACGCGGCGGCCAAGCACCTCGAGGCCGGCGCGAAGAAGGTCATCATCTCCGCGCCCGCCAAGGGCGAGGACAAGACGATCGTCATGGGCGCGAACGACGACGAGTACGACCCGGGCGCCCACGACGTGATCTCCATGGCCTCGTGCACGACCAACTCGGTGGTCCCGATGGCCAAGGTGCTCCACGACGCGTTCGGGATCGAGCAGGGGCTGATGACCACGATCCACGCCTACACCGGTGACCAGCGCCTCCACGACGCCCCCCACAAGGATCCCCGTCGCGCCCGCGCGGCCGCGCTCTCGATGGTGCCGACCACCACCGGGGCGGCCAAGGCCACCTCGCTGGCGCTGCCCGAGATGCAGGGGCGCCTCGACGGCTACGCCATGCGGGTTCCGACGCCGTCCGGCTCCGCCACCGACCTCACGCTGCTGCTGTCGAAGGAGGTCACCAAGGACGAGGTCAACTCGGCGATGAAGGCCGCCGCCGAGGGTCCGTTGCAGGGCATCCTCGAGTACACCGAGGACCCGATCGTCTCCGTCGACATCATCGGCAACCCCCACTCCTGCATCTTCGACAGCGGGGTGACCATCACCTCCGGCAGGATGGTCAAGGTGCTCGGGTGGTACGACAACGAGATGGGCTACTCGACACGTCTGGCCGACTTCACCAGGTTCGTGGGGGACAAGCTGTGACATCGGAGCTGCTCGCAGGGGTCCGCACCCTGCCGGACCTCGACGCCGAGGGGAAGCAGGTCTTCGTCCGCGCGGACCTGAACGTCCCCCTGCGTGATGGGGCGATCACCGACGATCTGCGGGTGCAGTCGTCGGTGCCGACCCTGCGGGCGCTGCTCGACCAGGGTGCGAGCGTCGTCGTGGCCTCGCACCTGGGTCGTCCCAAGGGGACGCCGGATCCGGCGTCCTCGATGGCGGCGGTCGGCACGCGTCTGCAGGAACTGCTGTCCACCGAGGTCCTCACCGCCAGCGACGTGGTCGGTGAGGACGCCCGTGCCAAAGCCGAAGCGCTGCAGCCCGGCCAGGTCCTGCTGCTGGAGAACCTGCGCTGGGATCCGGGCGAGACGGCCAACGACGACGACTTCGCGGCGGCGCTCGCGTCGCTGGCGGACGTCTACGTGGACGACGCCTTCGGCGCTTCCCACCGGGCGCACGCGTCCATCTCCGGGGTGCCGGCACGGATCCCGGGCTACGCGGGGCTGCTGCTCGAACGTGAGCTGTCGGTGCTCGGCGGGCTGCTGGAGGATCCGGCACGGCCGTACGTGGCCGTGCTCGGCGGCGCCAAGGTCAGCGACAAGCTGACCGTGCTCGAGAACCTGCTGCAGCGTGTCGACGTGCTGGCCGTTGGCGGCGCCATGGCGTTCACCTTCCTCGTTGCCGAGGGGGTCGACGTCGGCGCGTCACGGGTCGAGGCCGACCAGGTCGAGACCGTCGGTCGCCTCGTCGCCGCCGCCCGCGAGCGCGGTGTCGAGGTGCTCCTGCCGACCGACGTGGTCGTCGCGCCGGAGTTCGCGGAGGACGCCCCGGCGACGACCGTCGAGGTGGGCGCGATCCCGGCCGATCAGATGGGGCTCGACGTCGGCCCGCAGACCGCGCAGCGCTACGCGTCGGCGATCGCCGGTGCGGGCAGCGTGTTCTGGAACGGACCGATGGGCGTGTTCGAGTGGGAGCCGTTCGCCGCCGGCACCCGCACCGTCGCTGAGGCCATCGCCAGCTCCGACGGCTTCACCGTCGTCGGCGGTGGGGATTCCGCAGCTGCCATCCGAGCCTTCGGGCTCGATGAGCAGGTGGACCACGTGTCCACCGGCGGCGGGGCTTCGCTCGAGCTGCTCGAGGGCAAGGAGCTGCCGGGGGTCGTGGCGCTACGGACCTGACCGCAGCACGTCCCCACGGGCCCGGCGCCGCACGCGCCGGGCCCTGCTCGTGCCGGTCATCCGTCGGTCGCCCACGGCGTACGGGACGCCCCGGCCCACAGCGGTAGCGTGGGCGGGTTGACCGCTCCACGATCGGGATGCCCGTGTCGACCGACCCGGTCCTGACCGCGACCACCAGCCCATGGCAGGTCGTGCGCCTCGGTGCGCGCCTGGTCGTGCGCCTGGTCCGTGGTGCCCCGTGGCGGTTCGTGCTGGCCGTCACTGGCGCGCTGCTGTTCACCGGCGCCATCGTGGCGAGCGCGCTGGTCGTCGGCAGTGCCACCGACGAGCTGATCATCCCGGTCCTCGATGGCGGGGAGCCGGTCGCCGGCCGCCTCGCTCCCGTGGTGTGGTTGCTGCTCGGTGTGGCGCTGTGGAAGGCGGCCGGGATCGTCCTGCGGCGGGGCTCGGCCACGGCCCTGCAGGTCACCGCCCAGACCGACCTCAGACGCCGGTTGGTGCGCCGGCTGTTCAGCACCTCGCTGCGAGCCTACGAACGCCACGGGGTCGGCGACCTGCTCTCCACCGCCGACGTCGACACCCGCCAGGCCACCTTCGTGCTCGCGCCCCTGCCCTTCGCCGTGGGCGTCGTCGGGTTGCTGGTGGCGGCGATCGCGGTGATCACCGCGACCGATCCGTTGCTCGGCGCTGCGGCGTCCGCGCTGCTGGTCGTGGTCGTCGCCATCGACCTGCGTGGGGCGTGGCTCACCTTCGAGGGCATGGAGGAGGCGCAGCGTCGCCGGGGTCGGGTCGCCGGCGTCGCCCACGAGAGCTTCGACGGGGCCCTGACCGTCACCTCGCTCGGGCGCGAGGACCAGGAGCGCGACCGGTTCCAGGCCGCGGCCGAGCACCTGCGCGACCAGCTCATCGGCGTCGGGCGCATCTGGACCAGCTACCGGGCCGTCACCGAGGGCCTGCCCTCGGCGGGCACGATCGTCCTCCTGGTCCTCGGATCGCTGCGGGTCGTGGACGGCATGCTCACCCCCGGCGAACTGGTCCGGGTCGCCTACCTGCTGTCGCTGCTGGTCGTCCCGGTCCGCATGATCGGCTACCTGTTCTGGGACACGAGCCAGAGCGTGGCCGGTTGGCGGCGGGTCGCCCGGGTACTCGAGCAGCAGGAGCCCGTCACGCACGGCGGGGTCATTCCGGCCCCGAGCGCGACGCCCGCGGCGATCACCGCGTCCGAGGTGACCTTCTCCTACGACCGTGACGTCCCCGTGCTCCGCGACCTGGAGCTCTCGATCGCACCCGGCAGCACGGTTGCGGTGGTCGGGCCGACCGGATCCGGCAAGTCCTCCCTCGCCGTGCTCCTGGCGCGGCTGTGGGACCCCGACACCGGGGCGCTCCACCTCGACGGCACCGACCTGCGCTCGTTGGCGCCGGGCGTGGTGCCGAGCGAGGTCGCCTACGTCGCCCAGGACACCTTCCTGTTCGACGACTCGGTGCTCGGCAACGTGGCACTGGGAGCGCCCGTCGACGAGGCAGCGGTCCGTGAGGCGCTGCGGCTCGCGAACGCCGAGGTGTTCGTGGAGGCCCTGCCAGAGGGCCTCGACACGCCGCTCGGTGAGCGCGGTGCCACGCTCTCCGGCGGGCAGCGGCAGCGGCTCGCGCTGGCCCGCGCGCTGGTGCGCCGGCCGCGGCTCCTCGTGCTCGACGACGCCACCTCCGCGGTGGACCCCTCCGTCGAGGCACGGATCCTGCGGGGGCTCAAGCGTGCCACCCGGCCATCCACGGTCGTGGTCGTGGCCGCCCGACGGGCCACGATCCTGCTGGCCGACCGCATCGTGTTCCTCGAGGACGGCCGCGTGACGGCGACCGGCACGCACGCGGAACTGTTGACCGCCGTGCCCGGGTACGCCCGCCTGCTCGACGCCTACGAGCAGGACGCCGCCGACCGTGCCGAGCAGCAGCGACGTCAGCGTGAGCAGACGCAGGAGCGACCCCACCGCGACCGGCCCGAGGGCCGTCGCTACCCCGACGACGGGGCCGAGGGCCAGCCGGACCGGTCGGAGGCGCCGTGAACCGCTCCGACGCCCACCTCGTCACCGCCCTGCGGCGTGCGGCCGCGGTTGCTCCCTCGCTCACCCGTGGCCTCGGGCTCACGCTGCTGCTGGCCGTCCTCGGCACCGCCGGGCAGGTGGTGGTCCCGATCGCGATCCAGCAGCTGCTGGACGTCGAGGTGCTCGGTGGTGCGGGCGGTGTCACCAGCATCACCACGATCGGTGGGGTGGCGCTGGCCGCGGTGGTCATCTCCATCGTGGCGACCAGGGCCGCGATGTTCCGGCTGCTCCGGGCCGCCGCAACGGGCCTCTCGGAGCTGCGCGTGGCGACCTTCGCGCACATCCATCGCCTGTCCACCCTGCACCTGCAGAGCGAGCGCCGAGGCTCGCTGGTGGCGCGGGTCACCTCCGACATCGAGGTGATCACGCAGTTCGTGGAGTGGGGCGGCATCGGGATGCTGGTCGGCTCCGCCCAGCTGCTCCTCGTGCTCACGGTGATGACCTTCTACGACCCGGTCCTGGCCGGGTTGATCGCCGCCGCCGGCCTGGTCTACGCCCTGCTCCTGCTCGCGTTCCAGCGGGTGCTCCGACGGCTCTACGACCAGGTGAGGGAGCGCTCGGCGGCGGCCCTGTCGGCCGTCTCGGAGGCCATCAGCGGGCTGAAGACCATCCGCGCCTACGGCGCGGAGGCACGGACCCTTCCCCGGGTCGATCGGGCACTGGAGGACCATCGGCGCACGGAGATCCGCTCCCAGGTGGTCGGGGCGACCATGTTCTCCTCCGCGGAGCTGTTCGCCGGCGGACTCACCGCCATGGTCATCGCGGTCGGGGTGCTCGTGCAGCCGGGCCAGCTCACCGCGGGACGTCTGATCGCCCTGCTCTTCCTGGTCACGCTGTTCATCGAGCCGATCCAGCTGCTGGTCGAGGTGCTGAACGAGGCCCAGACGGCCGCCGCCGGCATCCGGCGCGTGCTGCGGATCCTGGACGCACCCGTCGAGGTCGTCGACCCCGTGCCCGGTCGTGAGCTCCCGCCGGGGCCGCTGGCGGTCGCGGTGCACGACGTGTGGTTCGCCTACCCGCGTGACGGCGGCTCCGGGGCGCGGGGTGACCCGGTCCTGCGCGCGGTCGACCTCGAGCTGCCACCGGGGACGCGGGTGGCCGTGGTGGGGGAGACCGGCTCCGGCAAGAGCACCTTCGTCAAGCTGCTGACCCGGCTGTTCGATCCGACCCGGGGGAGCATCGAGCTGTCGGGCGTGCCACTGGACCAGGTCGCGTTCTCGAGCCTGCGATCACGGGTGATCAGCGTGCCGCAGGAGGGGTTCCTCTTCGACGCCTCGGTGGCCGACAACATCCGCTACGGCGCACCGGGCGCCAGCGACGACGAGGTGGCGCAGGCCTGCCGGGAGCTCGAGCTCGACGCCTGGATCGCGGAGCTACCGGCCGGGATCGACACGCCGGTGGGGGAGCGAGGCACCCGGCTGTCGGCCGGCGAACGCCAGCTCGTCGCCCTCGTGCGCGCCTGGATCGCCCGGCCCGACCTACTCGTGCTGGACGAGGCCACCTCGGCGGTCGATCCGGCGCTCGAGGTGCGCCTGCGGCGCGCGATCGAACGTCTGACCTCGGGGCGCACGGCGATCACGGTCGCCCACCGGCTGTCCACGGCTGAGGCCGCCGACGAGGTGCTCGTGTTCGATCGGGGTCGTCTCGTCGAGCGCGGCCCGCACGCCGACCTGGTGGAACGCGGCGGGGTGTACGGCCGCCTCCACGCGGACTGGACCGCCGGTGCCAGCGGTGGCCAGCAGGGCGGGGACGGGCGGCCGGGGGCGGATGGGCGTGACTAGGCTCGAAGACGATCCACCCCACACCACACTTCGCACCCGAGGACGAGGAGCCAGACGTGGCCGAGCGCACGCCCATCATGGCGGGGAACTGGAAGATGCACCGGGACCACCTCGAGGCGATCCAGCTCGTGCAGAAGCTGGCCTACCACCTCGAGGAGCGGGACTACGAGGGTCAGGACGTGGTCGTGTGTCCGCCCTTCGTGTCGCTGCGGTCCATCCAGACCCTGATCCAGTCGGATCACCTGCCGATCCAGCTCGGTGCGCAGAACTGCCACTCCGAGGACGAGGGTGCCTTCACCGGCGAGATCAGCCCCCCGATGCTCAAGCGGCTGGACGTGGCCTACGTCATCGCGGGGCACTCGGAACGCCGTGCCCTGTTCGGCGAGACCGACGAGATCGTCAACGCCAAGGTGGCAGCGATCCGCCGGCACGGCATGCGGCCGATCCTGTGCGTCGGTGAGACCAAGGAGGAGCGCGAGGCCGGCCAGGCCGTCGAGGTCGTCGTGTCCCAACTCCGCGGGAGCCTCGCGGGCATCACCATCACCGAGGACGAGGCCGAGGACGTCGTCATCGCCTACGAGCCGGTGTGGGCCATCGGCACCGGCCTGACCGCGACCCCCGAGGACGCCCAGGAGATGTGTGCGACCGTACGGACCGAGCTGGCGTCGCTGTACGGCCAGGCCGTCGCCGACCGCATGCGGGTGCAGTACGGCGGCAGCGTCAAGGCCGGCAACGTGCGGTCGCTGATGGCGCAGCCGGACCTCGATGGCGCACTCGTCGGCGGCGCGAGCCTGTCGAGCGAGGACTTCGCGCTCATCGTCGGCCACCGGCGCGAGAGCTGAGCGGGACGGGCGGACCCAGGCGTCCCCCGTCGGTCACCCCGAGTCCGCACGGGCCGGGGTGGGCCCACTGGACGCGGCCATCGGTGCGTGTCGTCGCGGGGACTCAGCCCTGCCGCGCGTGCAGTGGCTCGGCGTAGAAGCAGGCCGAGGGGTGGCCGTACCGGAACTCGTCGATCAGCGGGGGTTCCTCCCGGGCGCAGCGGTCCTCGGCCTTCCAGCATCGGGTGCGGAAGCGGCAGCCCGACGGGGGATCGGAGGGCGAGGGCACGTCGCCCTCCAGCATGATCCGCTCGATCTTGTCCCGATCGCGGGGATCGGTGATCGGGGCCGCCGAGAGCAGTGCCTGGGTGTAGGGATGGGTGGGGTTGGTGAAGATCTCCTCGGAGTCGCCGAACTCGACGATCTTGCCGAGGTACATCACGGCGACGCGGTCGGAGATGTGGCGCACGACCGACAGGTCGTGGGCGATGAACAGGTAGGCCAGGCCGAGCGCGTCCTGGAGCTCCTCGAGCAGGTTGATGACCTGCGCCTGGATCGAGACGTCCAGCGCCGAGACGGGCTCGTCGAGCACGAGCAGCTGGGGGTCCAGGGCGAGGGCGCGGGCGATGCCGATGCGCTGGCGCTGGCCACCGGAGAACTCGTGCGGGAACCGGTTCCCGTGCTCCGGGTTGAGCCCCACCAACCGCATCAGTTCCTTGACGCGGTCGCGGCCCCCGTCGCGGTATCGGCCGTAGATCCTGAGCGGCTCGGCGATGATCTCGTTGACCGACATCCGCGGGTTGAGTGAGGCATAGGGATCCTGGAAGACGATCTGGATCTCGCGGCGCATCTCGCGCATGGTCCGACGGGACATCCCCGCCAGGTCGCGCCCCTTGAACAGGATCCGACCGTCGGTGGGGTCGAGCAGGCGCACGATGCAGCGACCGGCCGTGGACTTGCCGCATCCGGACTCGCCGACCAGACCCACGGTCTCGCCGGCCTTGACGTCGAACGACACGCCATCGACGGCGTAGACCGCGCCGTACTGCCGGTTGAACACCCCGCCCTTCAGCGCGAAGTGCTTCGTGAGCCCCTCCACCGTCAGGATGGTGTCACCGAGCGGCGCCCGGTCGTGCAGCCCCGGACCGGTGACGACCGGGTCGACCTGCTCGGCAGCCATCAGTGGCCCTCCTGGTGGTCGTGCTGCTCCGCTCCGGGGTCGAGCGGCGGGGCATCGTGCTCGATCCCGACTCCGGTCGCGGCCTCGACCCGGGCGATCTCCTGCGGTAGTTCCTCGTGGAAGTGGCACGCAGAGGCGCGACCCCGACCGAGCTGCACGAGCTCCGGCACCTCGGTGCGGCAACGGTCGCGACCCTGCGACATCCGACAGCGCGGATGGAAGGCGCACCCCCCCGGCAGGTTGATCAACGACGGGGGCTGTCCCGGGATCGGCGCGAGCCGATCGACCTGCTTGTCGGCACGCGGCAGCGACGACAGCAGCCCCAACGTGTACGGGTGCGAGGGGTGGTGGAAGATGTCGTCGACCGTGCCGGTCTCCACCACCTTGCCGCCGTACATCACCACGACACGGTCGACCATCTCCGCGATCACCCCGAGGTCGTGGGTGATCAGGATCGTGCCGGCATGGGTCTCCTCCTGCGCGGTCTTGAGCACCTGCAGCACCTGCGCCTGGATCGTGACGTCGAGCGCGGTGGTCGGTTCGTCCGCGATCAGGATCTTGGGCTGGTTGGCGATCGCCATCGCGATCATCGCCCGCTGACGCATCCCGCCCGAGTACTCGTGGGGGTACTGCCCGAACCGTGCCGCTGCGTTGGGCACCCCGACCAGTTCGAGCAGCTCCACCACCCGTCGGCGCGCCTCGGCGTCGGCGACCTGCCTGTCGTGGGTCTGGATCGCCTCGGCGATCTGGGAGCCGACGGTCAGCACCGGGTTCAGCGAGGTCATCGGATCCTGGAAGATCATCGCGATCTCCCGCCCTCGGACCTTCCG
>Ga0081527_100822_pt1 | contig 10596 bp, 8 predicted proteins | sample HotLakmasection5_FD_70992 | JGI IMG/M metagenome (GOLD analysis project Ga0081527, IMG submission 70992) | Hypersaline microbial mat communities from Hot Lake, Washington, USA - Section #5 (SPADES assembly) (version 2) | ecosystem: Environmental > Aquatic > Non-marine Saline and Alkaline >... | reverse complement strand
AGCAGGCTCACCGGCACGGCAATAAAAAACGCCAGCAGATACGTCTGTGTGAGGGCCGTGGCCGTCGCCAGCGCCAGCAGCAGACGCCGCCCCGGACGGCGCGCGCGACCCATCAGCACCGGCCACAACAACCAGGCGACCGCCCCCATGAAAAACGGCAGCAGCGACTGCACCCACGATGTCCGGCTGTATTCGATGACCCAGGGATTGACCGCCATCAGCCCGGCGGCGATCAGCGCCAGCCGTGCCGGGATCAGCGCGCGGGCGGCACGGTAAGTCAGCAGCACCCCCAGCGTGTTGAGCGCGATCACCAGCACATAAACCGCCAGCGGCGACCGGGTGAGCGCCACCACCGGTAGAAGCAGATAGCCGGTCAGGGCGGGGTTGGCGAACTGGACCGATGTCTGCTGCCCGGCGACCGGCAGCGCGCCCCAGTCCAGCGTGGTCATGGCCTGCCATACGGGGTAAGCGTGGTCGATGTTATGCTCAATATAGGTCAGGTAGCGGAAGCGAGCGACCAGCGCCAGCAGCAGAATCAGTGCCAGCACCAGATAATCAACGCGCCTGCCGCTTGTGGATGCCGTTCTCATAGCTGCCGGGGCTGTCTCCTGTTTGTTCAGAATCGCGCTTATTCTACCTGCGAAGTCTGCCCCGCGTCAGGCATAGAAATAAAACACCGCCCGGCACTGACCGGACGGCGTAACAACCGTTGATTATGTGTTGTACAGGCAGGGAACGACGTCAGTCGCGGCCCTGGGAACGAATCTCCACCTTAAAGCGCACGGCGGTCCGTTCGTTGCCTTCGATATCGACTTCGGTGAAATAAGGCAAAAACACGATGTCGATCTCGTCACGTTCCAGGTAGCTGCGAGCGATCGCCAGCGCCTTGACCGCCTGATTCACCGCCCCCGCACCAATGGCCTGCACTTCGGCCTGCTGGTGTTCGCGGATGACGCCAGCGATAGCACCGGCCACCGCTGTCGAGCGTGATTTTGCCGATACCTTGATGACGTCGGGCATGGTGGTCATGTCGCCGCTGTTCGCCTCCTGGTCGTCATGTGTCGCACGCGAATCGTTCGCGCGCACCGGAACTGGTTGCGCGTCTCTGTAGTGATTTGTCATTGTTAACCAACCAAACTCCACATTTACAGAGCATGTGCTTGTAGCTGAGATGTGTTAATTCTACACGTAAACCAGATATGAGTCTACAGAAAACGTTGTTTACAAAAAATACTCTCACACTTATTCGCGGGTCTCCAATGAACAGGCAAGCATTGGTGGCGGTTTCTCTCACCATTTACTCATAGATTCTCGCAACTGGCACAGCGGCGCACAGGTCGCTAAAATGATGGCAGATTAACCCGTCTGGCAGCAGAGACATCTGGGAAGCGTCAGGAACCTTATGAGCGGCGATCGTCACGGCCAAGAGCCGGAATACGACAGCACCATCCAGCCGGAGACCCCGGCCTCGGTCGTCTTTATGGAGATGATGCGCCGGGCGGCTGCCAGCCGGGAAGCCGACCAGCCAGCCAGCGACAACGTCGAGACAGGCACGCCAGCAGCGCCGCCACAGTCCCCGCCAACCACATCGATGACACCAGAAGAACGGCGCCGGGCCGCCGCGCTCGAAGCCGAGCGCCTGCAGCGCGTCCAGCGTAAAAAGGTCCAGCGGCGGCAGAGCCGGGTGGGCGCGCTGGCCGGTCTGCTGCGCTCACTGCTGATTGTCGTCGTCTCCGGCGCGCTGATCGCCACCATCCTGAGCTGGGGCACAGAACCGGACGCGCTCAACACCCGCGTCCGCGAGGAACTGGGGCAGGTCGTCAGCAGCACAGCCACGCCGCTGCCTGCCCTCGCCCCGACGATGGTCCCCACCCCCAACTGGATGCGGCGCATTGGTATCGTCTCCGGCCATTACGGACCAGAAAACGACCCCGGTGCAGTGTGCCCGGACGGCCTCACCGAACGCGAGATCAATTTCGCCGTCGCCCAGCTTGTGGTGCTGGAACTGCGACGGCTGGGTTATACGGTCGATCTGCTGGAAGAATTCGACGACCGCCTCAACGATTACCAGGCGGCGGCGCTGGTGTCAATTCACGCCAACGACTGCCGCGATTATGGCGAATACGTCAGCGGTTATCTGATCGCACAGTCGGAGTCCCGCCCGCAGACCGGCCCCGACTCCCGGCTGGTCGAGTGCCTGGCCGAACATTACAACGTTTCCAGCGGCCTGGAGCGCCGCTTTGGCCTCACCCGCGACATGACCGACTATCACATTTTCAACCGCATCAATGTGACGACTCCCGGCGCTATTGTCGAACTGGGCTTTATGCTGGCCGACCGCGAACTGCTCACCACCCGGCCCGATCTGCTGGCAAGAGGGTTGGTCAGCGGTATTCTGTGCTTTATTGAGCCGGGCGATCAGGATGTTGAGTCACCGATGCCGGTCCCCGAAACAGAAGTCCCGCCCGCTTCCCCGGACGAGTAAAGCCGCCTCAGGCCAGCGGCAGCGCAATGTCGATGGTGGTGCCGTGATCTGGCTGGCTGGCGATGTCGAACTGACCACCATGAATCTCAACCAGACGCTTGCTGACAATCAGCCCCAGGCCGGTCCCCTGCTGCTCGTAGACCGCCCGGTTGAACTGGTTGAACGCGCCGATCTGCCGCACTTCGTCGGCGCTCATGCCGCGCCCCTGGTCGCTGATGCGCAGCCGGTAGCTGTTGTTTTCGCTCCAGCCGCTGACCATCACCGGCGTGCCCGCCGCCGAGAATTTGAGCGCGTTGTCTACCAGTTCTTCGGCCATCTTCGCCATATGCTCTTCAGCGATGGCAACCTGAGAGTCATAAACATCCAGGTACAGATCATCATCGCGTTTGTGCGTGACGGCGCGCTGCTGCGCTGCGCTAACAATCACCGTTGACGGGTATTCCAGGCGGGCGGCCCGCATATTCTGGATAGTCTCCGGCTGGTTTTTAATCAGCTCAAGCTGGGCATAAAGCAGATGATTTTCGATCAGGTGCTCCAACCGATAAATCGAGCGCAGCATAATCTCGGAGATGTTGCGTACCTGCTCGCGCTCGATAGTCTCGTAATCCATCAGCAGGAACTCGGCGCAGCCCACCAGCCCGGTGAGCGGTGTGCGCAGCTCGTGCGGCAGGGCATAGATGATGTTAGCCCGCAGCCGGTCCATGTCATCAGCATGGATATATTCGACCAAATTGTGCTTTTCCAGACGTCCGTGTACTGCGGCGACCAGCTCATCGGGTGTGAACGGCTTGGTCAGGTAATCGTCGGCCCCCAGTTCCATGCCGCGCCGCATGGCGCTGCGCGTGGCCAGCGCCGTCAGAAAGACAAACGGCGTGGTGGCGATGGTGCTATCGGTGCGCACAGCCATCAGCACATCGTGACCGCTGAACTCTGGCATCATGATGTCGCACAGGATGAGATGCGGCTGAAAATCGAGCGCGGCCTCGATACCGGCCCGGCCATTATCCACCCCTGTGACTTCAAATCCTTCGCTTTCCAACACTTCGACGATGCTTTCCAGAATACTGTGCTCATCCTCAATGACCAGAATGCGCGCCATGACCGCTAACCACCTTCCCACGACAGTCTCTATCACCGCTGCCAAATCATCCGAAACAGCCAAAAGCCTGATCGGCAACCGCTGAATATCGGTACGGCATTATTATAGCATTGGTTAGGCCCACCCAGGCTCAAGACTATGATAAGTATCCACGTCCGGCCTTTACAAGCCATCTCGTCTATGCGATACTTAATGAGCTTTTGTGACCCCTAAAAACCCGGCCATTGAAAAACGCCCCGGCCAGCACTATACTAGGCTTCGGCTGTAACATAACTATCGAGATGGGAGCTTTCCCGGCGAACATGATTAGCGAAAAATCAATCCACACCCTGGAACTGGATAAAATACTCGACCGGCTGGCTAACCTGACGACCTTTTCCGCTGGCGCGGAACTGGCACGCGAGTTAATGCCGTCGATTGACATCACCGAAGCGCAGACCTGGCAGCGCGAGACCGCCGAGGCGCGTGAGCTGTTCGAGACCAAAACGACCATCTCGCTGGGCGGTGCCCACGATGTCCGCGATATCGCGCTGGCGTCACAGCGCGGCGTCATCATCGAGGCGACCACGCTGCTGGATATTCGCACCACGCTGCGGCGCGGCACCACCGTCAAGCGAATGCTGGGGCGCATGACCAGCCAGTACCCGCTGCTGGCCGAGGTCGCCAACGAAATCGAGGAATGCGCCGAGATTCAGGACGCCATCGCCGGCGCTATCGACGACAACGCCGAGGTCAGGGATTCGGCCAGCGCCAAACTGGCCATCATCCGCCGCGACCTCAAGCTGGCCTTTGACCGCCTGCAAACCAAACTGAACCGCCTCATCTCCACATCGAGCAAGGCGCAGTACCTGCAGGAACCAATCATCACCATGCGCAGCGGTCGCTATGTGGTGCCCATCAAAGCCGACCACAAGGGCAAAATCCCCGGCGTGGTCCACGACTCGTCCTCGTCGGGCGCGACACTGTTCATCGAGCCGCTGGAGACAGTGGAACTCAACAACAAATGGCGCGAGCTGCAAATCGACGAAGAAAAAGAGATTCGCCGCATTCTGCAGGCGCTCTCCAACCAGGTCGGCGCCGCTTCGGAGCGCATCGTGCGCACAGTCGAGGTGCTGGCTTATATCGACCTGGTGTTCGCCAAAGCCCACCTCGCCGACGAGATCAACGCCGTGCAGCCCAAACTGGTCGCTTTCAACGACCGGCCAGCCAACCAGGCCCACCCCGGCAGCAGCATCTACCTTAAGGGGGCGCGCCACCCGCTGTTGAGCGGGCATGTCGTGCCGATTGACGTTGAGTTCGGCGACGACACCTGGGTGCTGGTCATCACCGGCCCCAACACCGGCGGCAAAACCGTTTCGCTGAAAACCGTCGGCCTGCTGACGCTGATGGCCCAGTGCGGCCTGCACGTCCCCGCCGAGGACGCAGGGTTGTCGGTGTTTACCGGCGTCTACGCCGACATCGGCGACGAGCAGAGCATCGAGCAGTCGCTGAGTACGTTCTCGTCACATATGACCAACACCATCGGTATCCTGCGCGAGTGCGACTCGCGCTCGCTGGTGCTGCTCGACGAGGTCGGCGCGGGCACCGACCCCGCGGAAGGCTCGGCGCTGGCGCGGGCCATCCTCACCACCCTGCGCGACCGCCAGGTGACGACCATGGTCACCACCCACCACCCGGAGCTGAAAATCTACAGCGTGGAGACCCCCGGCGTGCGCAACGCCAGCGTCGAGTTCGACCTGGAGACGCTGGCCCCTACCTACCGGCTGATTATCGGCCTGCCGGGACGCTCCAACGCCCTGGCAATCGCCAGCCGCCTGGGCCTGGACGCGGACATCATCGAAGCGGCGCGCGGGATGGTCGCCACTGAAGACCTGGTCGCCGACGACCTGCTGGACGAGATTCACCGCACGCGCGAGACGATCCGCCGCGAGCACGACCAGATCGCCAGCCTGCGCGCCGAACTGGAAGCCGAGCGCGACGACCTGCGGGCGCGGCTGGACAAAATCGAGGACGAGCGGCGCAACGTCATCAACGCCACCCGGCGCCACGCCGAGGAAGAACTGGAAGAATTCCGCCGCGACATCCGCCGCCTGCGCGGCGAAATGCGCGCCGCCGGCCTGCCCCTGGAGACGCTGCGCGCTGTCCAGGCTGCCGCCGAGAAGATCGCCGAGCAGGGCATTCACCAGCCCATCGAGAACGTCACCGAAGCGCCGGAACGCGACTTCGACCCGCGCCTGGGCGATGTCGTCTGGTTGGGGACGCTCAACGCTGAAGGCACAGTCATCGAACTGGACGACCAGGAAGCCCTGGTCCAGGTGGGCACGCTGCGCGTCCGCGCTGGCCTGCACGAGCTTCAGCAGCGCACGCGCAGCCAGCGCCGGCAGATGAAACGCGGCCACGCTCGCCAGTACGACAGCAGCGAAGCCGTCAACGTGCCCAAAGTCGAGTCGCCGGGCCTGGAACTCGACCTGCGCGGCCAGCGCGTCGAATCGGCGCTGGCGCGGCTGGATGCCTACGTCGACGCCGCCTATACCGCCGGCCTGCCGTTCGCCCGCATCATTCATGGCAAGGGGACCGGCGCGCTGCGCAAAGCGGTGCGCGATGTCGTCGATACGCACCCGCTGATCTCCAAAGTGGAGACAGCCCGCCCCAACGAGGGCGGCGACGGCGTGACCGTCATTCACATGGTCCCACTGACCTGATGCGCCTGTGAAGTCAGCTTAGCGTAGCTCAAACGTCAGGCTGGCAATACACAGACTGCCAGCCTTTCGATGTAGAATTAAGAGCATGGGATGCGACGAGTACGGGATGCGACATCCCGTGCTTGTCGTATTGTACGTTACTGGCATCTCGTTATATTTCCTGCCCTGGACAAGTGAATCAGACGGAAGATCGCCCATGCAAACCCTACGCAGACTCCTGACCTGTGCTGTATTGGTCGCGCTGGCCGTGCTGCTGGCGCCACTGCCGGCAATCCACGCCCCGGCCCAGGCCCAGACGACGCCTACCGAACCGCCGCCCGCCTGGGATGGTCAGTCGCGCTTTACAGTGCTGGTCCTCGGCTCCGACCGGCGGCCCAACGCCCGCGATACATTCTCCACCCGCACCGACGTGATGATCCTGGTCAGTGTGGACCCGTCCCAGCAGCGCATCGGCATGATGCACCTGCCGCGCGACCTGCACATGGTCCCGCCCGGCTCGGATATCTTCCGGCGCATCAACACGCTGATGATCGTCGGCGAGGATTTGCAGCCGGGCTATGGCCCCTATTACGCGATGGACACGCTTCAGTACAACCTGAGCATCTACATCGACCGTTACATCATGTTCGATTTCGAGTCGTTTATCACGGTCATCGACGCCATCGGCGGCATCGAAATCACCACCACCTACGACATCTACGACAACGAATACCCGGACATGAATTACGGTTTCGAGCCGTTCTTCCTACCGGCAGGCACGCACCAGATGGACGGCAGGACGGCGCTTAAATTCGCCCGCACCCGCCACCAGGACACCGACGTGATGCGCGGCATCCGCCAGATGCAGGTCATCAGCGCCATACACAACAAAGTGCGTCAGGGTAACACGCTGGCCCGGCTCATCCGGCAGGCGCCGCAGTTGATGGGCGAACTCGACCGGCTGGTCTACACCGACATGACCCTGCAGGACATGGTCCAGCTCGCCTGGTATGCAGGCCAGCTTCCACCGGAAAGCCTTCACACCGGCTCGGTCGATCGCAGCCACCAACTGCTGTACAACATCCCCGAAGGCGGCCCGGTCTATATCCCGGACCATGGTAAAATGGGCGAGCTGATGACAGAAATCTTCGGGCCATATTACTATCGCTGATCGCCCGGTCTTCATGAGAAGCATGTAAAGAACTACACAAGGCCGCCGCTGATGTGTTAACATATAAAGTCAGTGCCTGATATCTGATATGGCACGATCTGATCGATGGATACAGCCTCTCGGTGAGGCGATAAGAGAGAGAAACACACGTGTCCGAAATATTGTTTGTCATCGGTGCCGGCCTGTTGATCGTGGGTCAGGTACGGTTTGGCCGTATCAGCGCAGAAGGCCCCCGTGTACGCGCCTCTGGTCTGCTGCTGACCATGCCGCTGATTATCCGGCTGCTGCTGTCCTTCGTGGTGACCGCTTTCAGCCGGGGCGACGCCGAAGCGCTGTCACAGGGGATGTCTATCGTCGGCACGCTGGAACTGCTGGCGATGATCGGCGCGGTGGCCTTCGCCTATGCCATGCTCATCCGCGAGTCGGTGCAGTCGTCACCCGGGCCGACCATTGTCCAGAGACCGCAGCAACCACGCGATGACCGCCCCAGCCAGCGCGACCAGTCCAGCGATTCCAGCGAAGCGCCCGCACCACCGCCAACCCCGGCCCCGCCGCGTTCGGCACCTGCCGGGCGTTCGCCGATGTCGGCCTCGCAGCGCCGCCAGCAGCCCAGCGTCATGACGACCGCCGAAGCGGCGCGCTACCTCAATATCAGTGAGCAGGCCGTGATGGACCTCATCAAAGATGGCAAAATCACGGCGGCACGCATCAACTACCGCTACCGCATTTCCAAGACGGTGCTGGACGAGTTTATCCAGGACCAGCAGACCGGCCCGGCCACCGAATAGGCGCACCCGTTTTGCGGCGGAATCTATGCGTCACTGAATTGGCACATGGAAACCAAAAGGCCGCTGTCACGGTGACAGCGGCCTTTGTGTAACTTGCTTCCAGAGGATTACTGGCGCTTCGGCTTGTCAAAGTCATCATCGGGCCAGCCACCGCGTTTGGACTTGCCGAACGGATCATCATCGACGGGGACGTTCACCTCACGGTAACGCGGCCCTGACGACGGCGTAATCAGCCCGATGACCATCAGCAGCACGGCGACGCCCGACGCGACCGCGCCGATCATCATGTAGTTGCTGCCCACCCGGCTGAAACCGTTGGCCAGCGTGTCCTCAAACGCGCTGCGGAACTCGCGGCTGTAGTCGCGCCCTTCCAACTGAAAGCGCCAGCTATCGTCCAATTGTAGCCAGCTACCGCTGGCGCTGTTGAACATCAACCCCAGGAAAAGCACCGTTAGCGCCGGGACGAGCAGCGACACGCCCAGCAGAATCCATCTGCCGCGCGCCCCACCCGCGCCCACCATCGCGCCGATCAGCCAGAAGATCAGGGCAAACACGCCGATACCACCGGCAGCGGCCAGAATACCACCGCGCAGGTCACGGGTGACAGTCGTATCCAGCGCGAACTCGCTCCGCACATCGACCGGCTCGTTCAGTGCGATCTGGTCGGGTATCTCGGCGACCCACTCCGGCATCGAGTTGCTGATCTGCTGCGACGCATCGCTGACGGACATATCGCTGGGCAGGCAGCGCAGCAGCGTGCCATCGCTGGCGACCCCGGACTGCCCTGCCGAGCACGGCGGCAGCGCCCCGGCCAGCGCCTGCGCGAATTCCTGGCCGCCATCCTCGATCAGGCGGGCCTTGATGGGTGCCAGATTCAGCGACGCCTGTAGGGTATTGGTCTCGCCATCCAGGTAATCAAACACCTGATCGACGACGTTCAGCGCCTCGTCGCGCAGATAGGCGGGCGTGATAACCTGCTGCAGGCCGGTCGCCAGCGCTGCCGCCGGAATCTGGTCGCTGGCGAACACTTCCTGGCCCAGATACGAGGGCAGGTCTGTCTCCAGAAAGGCCGAGTACAACGACTCGTTGTCCAGCACGTCATTGTAAAAGCCGCGCTCAGCGATCCAGGTGCTGCCCGCCAGCATCAGACCGCAGAACGCCGCCGGGACAAATACAAACAGCAATATCAACAGGCCAAAAAACAGGCGCATGAGCTATGCTTCCCTTCGGTGGGCGGTGCAACTCTAGTCCAGGTCCGATGTAGCTGGCCAGCTCTCGGTCAGGCTGTCGTAGTGAATGGTGATGATTTCCTCGACCATCTCGGTGGTGCTGCTGTCGAAATCAGAATAACGCACCTCACTGATCCAGGCTCCCTGGAAGGCCCAGCGCCGTGTCTCCACGCCGTCATCAACGGCCATCACGGTGATGTCGCGGCGCGGGCGGCTGCCGCTGGTCTTGGTGACCGTCTCGCGCAGCCATTTGTTGAAGGGGTTGTTGCCGTCGCGCTGGACCATCTTCACCAGCGTAAACGGCTCGCGCACGCGCTCCATCGTCGTCTCGCTGCCATGACTGGTCAGCTTGAACGTCTTCAGCCCGGAAACACGGAAAACTCCGGTCAGAGTTTCGCCATCCAGTTCGACGGCGAACTCGTTGGCAACCAGGCTGTCTACGGCAATCATCGTATCCTGCTGTTCTTCCGGCATTTCAGACTCCTTCTTGGATAGGCGTCAGGCTCATACAGGCTGATTTTGAGTATACCGCATGGCTGGTCGATTCCGCACACGGGGTTATAATGAGGCATATTCGGAAATCGGGGCCATCTGCCTGTGCGGTGCGAAGCTTCGCCCCTGTTCTGATGTCTGTCGCCGTTTATGGAGGCGCGCACCTGTGCGTAAACTGATCCTTATTCTGCTGCTGGGCCTGCTGGCAGGCTGCGGCACCCAGGCCGCCGAACAGAGCCAGCCCCTGCCGACTCAGTTCCCCTCACCGACGCCCGAACTGGGCGACCCGGACGAAGCGCTGCGCATCGCCGACGAATTCCTGATGGAATGGCGCGCTGGCGACCTGCAAGCCATGTACGATCTGCTCAGTGTCAACGCCCAGCAGGCTACCAGCTTTGAGATATTCCGCCAAACTTACGAGAACGCCAACCGCACCATGCGCCTCGAGAGCCTGGATTATGTCATCCTGGTGCAGCATCAGGAATCGCCCCGGCTGACGGAGTTCATCTACGATGTCACGTTTAACTCGCGGCTGGTGGGGACGTTCACCGACAAGGCGCAGGCGCAGAAGCGGGGCGGCGTGTGCGCTTTTGTCGATATGGAGCATGCGCTGGACCCAACCTACGCCGAGCGCATCGGTGTGAACCTGGA
>Ga0081527_100821_pt1 | contig 10625 bp, 12 predicted proteins | sample HotLakmasection5_FD_70992 | JGI IMG/M metagenome (GOLD analysis project Ga0081527, IMG submission 70992) | Hypersaline microbial mat communities from Hot Lake, Washington, USA - Section #5 (SPADES assembly) (version 2) | ecosystem: Environmental > Aquatic > Non-marine Saline and Alkaline >... | reverse complement strand
CTACAATGTTCGCTACTCACAGCTTGCCGAAGGCTTAAATATGCTCGGTAATACGGCAGTGATCACTACTCGGGGCGTAGGAGTAGTTGAAATTCCGCACAGAATTAACTGCCCGGCCGAAATTGTAAGTGTGGTTTTGAGTTCAGCGGCTCCCGCCTAACTAGCTGAATTTGATATTTTTTCCGCTTTTATCCAGACTTTTCAACTATTTATTGATAAAAACTGCCCCAAAGACCGCCGGATTACTTTACAAATCCAATAAAATTAAGATAATAGCCACCTCGATCCGTTCCAGAGCAGGCTAGATTCTGGTACAATAGAGAGATTGAGTTAAAGCAAAATTTTATAAAAGGAAGTAAGCCGACGTGACTGATTCTAACCAAGACAATAAACCTCAATCTTCAGACGATGGAGCAGCCGTAGAGCATTTTAACGGAATGCCCAAGAATCAGTACATGAAATATCGCCCTCTAGTGCCAGAGAGAAACCGCCCCTCTTCTATGGAAGTGGTGGTAGATCGCGGCGTTGAGCGAGCGATGAAAGTTCTTAAACGCAAGCTGATAAAAGAAGGTCTCTTTAAAGAGTTAAAGGCCAGACGTTATTATCAAAAGCCTTCTGAAGAAAAAAAGCGTCGCCTAAAGGAATCTTTAAAGAAGATTCGCAAAGAGGAATCAAGACGTCAGAAAAATCAGGTGCTTTTTTAAGCAATCTCCGATCAGATCTTATTAATACGCTTACATTGACGATTACGTAAAACGTAAACCATTTCACGTCGACGGTTTACGTTTTACGTAATCGTCTTACGTCATCGTCAGCGCCTTATTCAAACCGGTTGTCCTAAGCGACAAAGCTTACTATCCTAATTCCACACCTTTTTTTCGGGGCGTTCGATTTGAAAATTCTCCACCGATATATATTAAAGGAAGTTCTACTTAACTTCTGTATTGTTTTATTTGTTTTTACAGCCATCCTATTTATCATTCGGATGTTGAGGCTGACATCTATGATCATCAATCGAGGAGTGGATTTTTCTCAGGTGGTGATGGTCTTTATCTCTATAATCCCCACTTTCTTAGAAATTGCTATTCCACTCTCTGCTCTGCTCGGGGTAATGCTTGCGTTTGCCAGGCTATCCGGCGACTCGGAGATTATTGTAATTAGGGCAAGTGGCACAAGTCTCTTGCAATTACTAAGACCAGTTTTGGTTTTTGCTGGGTTCGCGCTGTTGTTAGGGCTAGTAGTCTCGACAAATTTTAAACCGTGGGGATACCAACAACTTTCAATTAGCCTTTTTGAAATTGCTAGGAGTCGTAGCACAGCCGGGTTAACTGAGGGGGTTTTTAATGAGCTTGGAAATCTAACATTGTACTCTGAAAAAATAGACCACCGCACAGGGAGTCTTGAAAGGGTTTTAATCGACGACAGAAGAGATCCTAATGAGCGAAAGGTTATTTTTTCAAAAACTGGCTCGATCCTCTCGGACAAAGATCAACGCACCATTACCTTCCATTTAAATGATGGCGAGATCCACGAACAGTCTGGCGACAAATATGTGCTAACTGACTTCATTACTAATGGAATAGTAATCGATCCAGATGAGCTCTATAAGGGAGATGGAGAGGACTCTAAATTGGCCCGCCCTAGAGAACTACACAACTCACAGCTAACGGAACGATTGGTAAATTTAAAGAGTGAACTAAGAGATGCCAGAAATAACCCGGACACAAAAGCAGGTAGTCTGGAAGAGATTAGAAAAAAGATCCAACAGGTCCGAATTGAGCGCGCCACAAGATTCTCCCTGCCAGCAGCCGCCTTCTTGTTAGCTCTTTTTGCAATGCCTCTGGGAATACATCCCGCCCGAACTCAACAAACATGGGGGTTAGGCCTTTCAGTATTTATTGGTTTGATCATATTTGTACTATATTTTGTAATGTTTACTCTGGCGATGGCACTGGCTGAATCGGGAGTCATTAATCCAATGCTTGGTGCATGGCTGCCAAATTTGATTATTGCGCTACTAGCATTTGTGACTCTTAAAAAAATGAGCTCTGAAGAGTGGCAATCAGTTGCAGAAGCTCTACAACGACTCTCCAGGGCTTTCTTGTCAATATGGGTGCGTCAAAGATGATAAAGACTGGCATGCATACACTTCACAGATACATTTTTCACCTATTTATTAAGAATCTTTTCTTAACTTTAATTGCGTTGCTTGGATTATTTTTAGTAATTGATTTTTTTGATCGAGTTGATCATATTATTGAGAACGAAGTTTCATTTTCAATAGCAGCCCAGTACTTTCTATATAAGATCCCACTTACTTTTAGCTTGATGTTACCTATTGCAGTCTTAATCTCTACTCTCTTTACAATCGGTATCTTGTCAAAAAATTCTGAAATAACAGCCATGCGCGCCAGTGGCCTTACCATTTCATGGATTGGCCGCCCTATCTTTGTTTCAACTTTACTCCTTAGTTTTTTTTCCCTAATTATCAATGAAACTCTGGTGCCCCACTCTCAACGTAGAGTTCGTGAGATCTATAATATAGATATCCGCAAAAAGACTGAAACCGGTAGCTATAGCCAGAAGGACTACTGGTGGAGAAGTGGCAACCAATTCCAATCGGTCAATATTTTTGATTCTCGCACAAATATTCTGCATGAATTTTCACGTTTTGAGATAAGTCCGAACTTTGAAGTCCGTCAAAGATTGCTGGCGCAGGAAGTCCAATATCTTAACCCTGCTCTTGGCTGGAATATGCAGGGTGTGGTCGACTATAACTTTAAGCCCGATCAGCCTCCGGCAGCCACGCGACGGAGCAGCCTTCCGCTAATTATCCCAGAGACTCCCAAGGACTTTTATGGAGCAGAGACTGACCCGGATACGATGAGCTACGGGCAGCTTAAAGAATTTATCGCCGATCAATCGGCCAATGGATTGGCAATCGGGGGGTATATGGCAGATCTCCACGCCAAAGTAGCCTTTCCATTTGTTGTCTTTATTGTAGCACTGCTAGCACTGCCCTTTGCCATGATTCCAGCTCGCACAGGCAATATGGCGCTTAGTTTCATGGCAGGGACACTGATTGGTTTCTCTTATTACGTTGTGCACTCGTTTAGCCTGGCGCTGGGCAGGGCAGAGTTTTGGCCACCGATATTGTCGGCATGGATGGCCACGTTTATTCTGGGAGCGATCGGTCTAATTTTGATATTGGGTGCGGAGTCGCCTTCTTGAGCCCTCTATGATCTTGCAACTCAGAATATAACATCGATTACGAGGACGTAGGACGGTTACGCCATGACGTAAACCGATAGCCGTAGACGGTTCCCGTCTTTACGTCTCACTTCTGCGTAATCGTCAGCGACACCCATAAGGGATGCCCGCCTTCTATGTAGCTATATAGTCTGAATAGTCTGATGAAAAAACTTACCGCTTAGAGAACTGCGGACGTTTTCTGGCTTTATGTCGGCCATACTTCTTACGCTCGACCATACGGGCATCACGAGTTAAAAAGCCGTGAGGTTTTAATTCTGATCTTAACTCCTCATCACCCTTAACCAGTGCTCTTGAAATTGCATGTCTAACAGCTCCGGCCTGGCCTGATTTTCCACCACCACGAACATTTACCAATATATCAAATTTATCCAGGGCGCTAACTGTCTCAAGTGGTTGGTTGATTACCATTTGCAGAGTCTCACGACCAAAATAATCTTGGACGGTAAGACCGTTTACAGTAATTTTACCTTCGCCATCTCTTAAAAATACTCTGGCCACAGAGGTTTTTCTTCTTCCAACAGCGTGTGTTCCGGTTCCCTTAGGTGACATAGTTGACCTTCTTACTTATCTTAAATCTCTACTGGTTCAGGTTGTTGTGCTGAATGGGGATGTTCAGATCCCTTGTAAACTTTTAACTTCTTAATCATTCGGTGTCCCAGTGCACCACTTGGGATCATACCTTTTACAGCGTTGCGCATCATTTTCTCTGGATTCTTTTCAAGCAGCTCTCTAGCGGATGTTTCCATGATCCCACCCACGTAACCAGAATGTCTGAAATATTTCTTTTGATCTAGCTTCTTACCGGTAAGCATAATCTTGTCGGCGTTAATCACTATGACAAAATCACCACCATTAACATGTGGGGTATAGGTAGGAAGATGTTTACCTTTTATGATACTGGCAGCACGACTTGCCACTCTTCCAAGTGGTAAACCTCTGGCATCTATTACTTTCCAGCCAGCATTCTTTTCGGCTGCTTCCTTGGTCTTTACAAACGTACGCATCTTAACTCTTTTCCGTCCAAGAGCTCTTTTCTGTTCAGAGAACAGAAAAGAACATTGATTAGCTTTATAAGGCTCCGTAACGTATCACAATTGCAAAATAGGTCAATATCTTGGGCAGATTGCACCAAAGCTCCGCACAGGGCCATCTTTGTGCTCATAACTATCAGAGTAGAGTTATTTTATGCCCTTAAAGTACAGTTATTTAAAGGTAACATCTCTAAATTATTATAAATTAGCAGATTAGCTAAAGATACTATTAGGCGGCTAAAACTTTGGAATAATGATCAAAGTCGACCAGATCGATCGGATCGGGATATAGCGAAGACAGAAAGTCCGGTCTGTCTGGCTCGCTATACTCTGGGATCTGGTAGGCAGAGCTAAGAAATTGCCTATCGTTATAATGAGCCGTCTTGATTCGTTGAATATGAAGATGTGGGTGTTGACCTCCATTCTCAGGAGGGACTCCAACCCGGCCTATAAGCTCTCTAGCTGGAATAACCTGCCCCACGCGGGCCTCAATAGATCCCAGGTGAGCAAGCAATCCAAGATAACCAGGAAAATCCTCCTGCTCAAAAAGAAGGTGTGGACCAAGTCGGCTATCTCTCTCAACAATGTCCACAACTTTGATTGGTTTTGGAAGCACAACCGGGGTGTCATATGGAACGTTCACATCAACACCGAGATGAACAGTCTCTTTTTGCTCAGCCTGGCTGCCCCCCTGTAAAAAATCGGCTCTATCTTCAAGGTATCCTCCGTAAGACCAGAGCATCCCTTTCGTACTGTGGTGATTTTTCAAGGCTAATGCGCAATCTATTGGATCAAGGAGTGATACAGGATTGTTAGGGTCCTGGAGCTTAAGAAAAAGGTCGTTTAAGCCAAGCTCAATAAAGTCCTCAGCAATAATCAGACTATCCTTGCCACCAGCTTGTTTTTTGGGATCATCAAAACTTGTCATTTAGCGGGCTAATGTAGCTTACAGATGTAAAAAATCAAGCGCCCTCTTTGCTTGAGATTGACTATGTGCCGATAGCGCTAACTCCTTTTTTGAACCCAGCCTCTCTTCTAATGAGCTGACTAACTTATCTGCAACATCCATAGTGCGGATGGCATTCTCTCTCTTCTCTGGCAGACGCAACCTCGAAATTACTGCTCCGTCGTTATCACTCCGGTAGCTAGTCTGATTATCCCGCTCTTGCTTTTCAACATTTTGCCGAGATCGGGAAAGCTCCTGAGGCGCCAGTATTGAGAGGCTATTTTTAAGAAATACTACAGTCATACCACTCCACCCCGAGATAAATGCCAAGAAATACTTCTTGCAAATCTCAGAAAACTAAAATAAACGGGGGCAGAATAGCGCTGTAAAGCTCCCAAACCTCCACACCAACAAAGGTCAGATAGAACTTGCAGCTTTTAAAAGGATACCACACTACTTCTATGGTATTAGGTCGGCCGGCACCGCTGAATCCTTAAATGAATTTAGCACAGACCTATCTAATCTATTGATCTGTTGAGGATAATACTCAGGATCCAGAAATCTAAAGACCACTGAGCGGCCAGGTTTTTAACTCCTTTTCTCCCCTTTTTCTTCCTGCAATTGGTTACAGCTAACTAGCACCATCCCCCATCAGAACGGCAGGAATGGTGCGGATCAAAAGCTCTACATCTCTGCCCAATGACCAGTTATCTATATATTCTAGATCCATTTTCACCCATGATTCAAAGTCACGAATATTATTTCTACCACTTACCTGCCAGGTACATGTTAACCCCGGTCGCATCGAGAGCCGTCTGCGATCTTTTCGTTCGTAAAGAGAAACCTCTCCTGGCACCGGTGGCCTTGGACCGACCAGACTCATATCCCCTATCAAAACATTCCAGAACTGTGGAAGCTCATCCAGGCTAAAGCGTCTTAGGAAACGTCCAATTGATGTTACTCTCGGATCATCAACCATTTTAAAGACCGGGCCCTCCATCTCATTTTGCTCTTGCAAGTCAGACAGTTTTGATTCTGCATCAGGCACCATCGACCGAAATTTGTAGAGATCAAAGATTCTTCCATTTTGCCCCACTCTTCTCTGAATAAAGAGTACTGGTCCGGGTGAGCTTAACTTGATCACCGAAGCGATGAGAATCAGCACCGGGAAAATAACCAACAGCGTAAGCCCGGACAGGACTATATCCATTATCCGTTTTACAACCAATTCCCAACGATCTCCTGGAGGAGTTTGAAAATGAATAAGTGGCATATCGCCAAAGTAACTCATCTGAGACTGAACCATACCCATACTAAAAAGGTCTGCTGCTACAGTGGTTCTAATCCCCTGCTCGGCACAAACCAGCAACATCTCCCGGACAGCGGGCATAACCTCAACAACATCGGTAAAGATAACTTCATCTATGGCATAGTTGGACAACGCTCTCTTTAAGGCCTTCACCCCGGTGAAAACCTTAATTGGATGGGAATAAGTACTCTCTTCTAATTTTAGTTTGAATGAGGTACCAGCACTCTCACCATCTGCTGCCTCTTTTAGATCAGCAAAGCCACGAATTCGCAGACCTAATTCCGGCCGACTCGATATCTCAATTGCAAGCTGTTGGGCTTGATCTCCCACCCCAGAAATTATGACATTGCGAAAGTTTCTCCCCCGCTTTCTCCAAAATCTGAGAAACTCTAGCGTTAAGTAACGCTCAAGTGTTAGGAGCAGTGCGGTTAAAAAGCAGAACAGAAAGATAAAGCTTCTACTAAGATCTAACTTTAAGATAAATAGAGAAGCCGATAGTGCAAAAAATACCAGTAAAGAACTAAAGAGTGAGAGTCTCAATAGCTCCCAGCTCGACCGTAGCCGCATACTACCGTAGGCACCCATCGCTTGCAGGGTAAATAGGTAAAAAAGAAGAGCAAGTATCAGAACGACCAGGTATTCTGAGATCGGCGCAAGCTCTATACCAGCAAAAGGCAGCTGCCAATTTAAAATATTATTCCAGTGCAACAGTGAGGATCGACCGTAATAGCTAAGGAAAAAACTGACTGCTATTACTACCAGATCCCCCAGGCGCTCTATTCTTGCGACCGTTCTCCAATGTTGCTTCAACATATTGATACCAAGTTCAATCTAAGCCCTATAGATTATAATTGAGAAGCATAGTCAGGATCTGACAGTAGGTCTAGACCGCCAGTTACTAACAGCTTGTTCCTCCTTTAGCAACTTAGAGTATTAATATCACTTAAGAAATTCTAAGCAGCTTTTGCCTCCCTACTATCATCTTAACCTTCAAAGAGAGCGCAACTTGATTTTCCTCTCTAAGCCATTTTGCTTTAAGGATATTTGCAGAAAATGCCTGATCTTAGTGCCCAAAGAGCTGTACATCCCGTAGCGATTCACTTTCGAGATCAACGCATCTCTCTTGTTTTTGTTACTCTCTTAAAAAGCATGGGAAAAGAGGCTGTCCTATTAAATGATTTAGAAGATGCCATGCCAAATACCAGTATTATAACAGAGCCTCTCTATTTTAATCAGCTTACCTCTGAGCAGAGTAAGAAATGCCTGATAATTGGGGACCAAGATTCTTTAACCGGTATAAATGCTCTATCTATAGCTCAACCACTTACTGAAAAGAAAATTGAAAGCGCACTATCACTCTTTCTAAAGAAAAGCCTTTCGGCATAGATTCCTCTCTGTGCTTTTAAAAAAGGGGCAACTGATCTAATCTATTGAAGCTATGCGTATACTTATTCAACGGGTAAAAAGTGCCAGCGTCGCAGTAGATGGTGTTACTATCGCTGAGATCGAATCCGGGCTACTGCTGCTGGTGGGTTTTTCAAAAAACGACTCATCCAGATATCTCTCAAAAATGGTAGATAAGGTTTATAACCTTAGGCTATTTACTAATCAGCAGGGCCGCTTTGATAGCTCTTTACTAGAGATAGGTGGTGGATTATTAGTAGTACCCCAATTTACTCTCTATGCAGATTGCAAAAAGGGAAGAAGACCGGACTTCTCAAATGCTATGCACCCCGAACTTGCAGCCGAACTTTTTGACCAACTTATAGAGACTTTCAAATTGCAGTCCTCTAAAGTAAAGACCGGGGTCTTCGGTGCGAACATGCAAGTTACCCTACAAAATGATGGGCCAGTAACCATTCTGCTTGACTCAGATAACTAACATAGCCATGCACTTAAGGGGCCTGCCTACGAAATATTACTAGATCTGACCGGGCATAAATCTTACTTAAATCAGGCAAACTACTACACTTTGGCACCCCATAACCTATTGTATGGACGAACATAAAAAAATTGAAGCAAGACCGGCCATAGGGCAGATATGCTTGTGAATTGACATTAAGAGGGATTATGAAAAATTATATTAAATCAATTAACCGCCATGCTGAGCAAGGCGTGGCTTGCCTTGAGTACGCAATTCTCGTAGCATTATTGGCCCTGGTCAGCACGCTAGGAATTGCTGAAACCGGTCTTGCTGTTAAGCAGTCGTTTGATACAGCTGTACTAGAGGCCCTTGGTGGTGGTACAGCCACTAACGGGATAGAAGAAAAATAATTCTCCAAAACTCTATTCCCAAAAATGTAATTGTGATGTAGAATAAAAACTGAAAATTTTTTTCAGTAATGCGGCAAGGTTAAATGAAAGATCTAGATCGAGACATTTTGCGTACTCTCTTAAGGCCAGTAGTGCGTAGTGCACTTAAAAATTCTGCCCGCCTACAAGACTTTGTAGACATCTTAAAAGAACTGTTCGTACAGGAAGCTCAAATTCTACTGGAAGGTAAAGGTACTCGTAAGAAGATTAGCATCAGCCAGATTAGCCTGACAAGTGGTGTTCACAGAATTGATGTTGCACAATTTGTGCGCAAGAGTAAGTCCCCTGTTAGGAAAGCCCCCACTTTGATCGCAAGAGTATTATCCACCTGGGAGAACTCCCCCAAGTATACTACAAAAAATGGTCAACCCAGGGTTCTCCCTCTAGACGGTGCTGCAATATCTTTTCGCGGTCTACTTGATGAGGTAAGCCCGCAACTTTCAACATCTGGAGTGCTTTTAGAATTGCAGCGGACCGGAGTAGCTGAAAGAACCTCTCGTGGAGTAAAGCTGACTAGAGCAGTACACTTTGCCGGGGAGAATCAACAGATGCGGGTGGAGCTGCTTGGATCTAACGTAGATACCTTAATAAAGGCAGCAACCGACAATATAGAAGGCAATGTCCGCCCCTTCCACATCCACTATCGTACTGAATACGACCAGGTTTATACCGAGCGGCTTCCACAGATTCGTCAGTGGGTCCAAAATGAGACCAAGAAATTTCACGCCAAACTAAGAAAATACATCTCGAAATTTGATGCTGACACTGCTGGTTCAGGCAAATCTGATGGCCAGCATTTAAGCCGGTATACCGCGATTAGCTTTGCTCATCACGAAGAGAACCCAACTTCACAGGAAGAAGAAGAGAACTGATCTCTTCGGTGGACCTAGTTATCCAAATACCATGGGTAATCTTCACCGCTTCCGGACAAGCCCACCTATAAACTATTGCTGCCTAATTCAGCTAAAAGCACCCTCTGCGTACCTCTGCGCGCCTCTGCGTTTATTTCAAATCAATTTAAACGCAGTGGCCGCCCATTGGTACCAGCGGCCCTACGCCGAGTGACACAGGGGTAATGATTTGTGAGACAGACTCCTGGCAAAGATAAATAATATTACTGCTTTGAAATATTTTTTCAGCTATTAAGTATCACGCAATCTGAACTTTTCATAACTTTTAATAGTCGCGGGGCAAGATGCCGTTCGCGGTTTTCGTTTATCTTATTTTAACCTCAGGAGGTTTTTTCTCATGAAATACAAACTTATCAGATACACCGTAACATGTGCAGCTCTGGGGCTCGTCTCCGGCCCTGCTCTAGCTCAGGTAACAAACCAGGCAACAATCGATCAAGACGTAGAGGATGGTCAGGTGACGGTCAGGCAGGCTGGTGATGACAACAGAGCCCTGGCCACCCAGCGGGGAAAACATGACATGACTATCTTCATTAGATCAAGTGGAGAGGGAAACCTCGCAGAGGTCAATCAGGGTAATCGCTATAACAATACCAATGTCCAACAAATTGGTAATGAGAACGAAGCAAAGGTACTTCAACAAGAAACCAGAGCTAGTCGGATTCAGGTCTTTCAGGGTCATATTGGTCCAAAAGCAATTAAGAATAAGGCTACCGTCTTATTTCAAAAAGGTGAGCACCACGACTTAAGATTAATCCAGTCGGGCGAACAGAATCTGGTGACAGCAGAGCAGGATGGTCACAGAGGGACTCTAATTACCAATCAGGGAGGCTCAGACAACC
>Ga0081527_100820_pt1 | contig 10633 bp, 9 predicted proteins | sample HotLakmasection5_FD_70992 | JGI IMG/M metagenome (GOLD analysis project Ga0081527, IMG submission 70992) | Hypersaline microbial mat communities from Hot Lake, Washington, USA - Section #5 (SPADES assembly) (version 2) | ecosystem: Environmental > Aquatic > Non-marine Saline and Alkaline >... | reverse complement strand
CGTCACCGACGCGGCCAAGGAGGTCGCCGAGGCCGAGCTGACACGAGCTGCGATCGCCGGCGAGCCGCTGCCCGCGCCCGACGGGGTGGAGGTCGACGCGGTGGCGTGGCTGCACGGCTTGGCCGAGACCGTGGGGGGGCTGCGCCGGGCGAGCCTGGACCGCGTGCGCAGCGGCGACCTGGAGGCCGGCGAGCGCCACCTCGAGCTGATGCAGGAGATCCTGTCGGCGCTGGTGACCATCGACGTGCCCGACGGGCTCTCCCGTGGTCTGCGGCGGGCCACCGATGCTGCTCGCGCGATCACCGAGCGCACCCGCGGCGACCTGACCACCGCGGTCGGCCAGCGTGACCTGCGCCGGGCGCTGGAGGCCCACCGCGAGGCTCTGGAGCGCGGCGGCCGCTGACCGGATCCGCACGCGGCGGTGCGCCGCGCGGCGTCCACGAGCCACCGGGCCGGTCGCCCCCGTCCCGTCGAGGTCCCGCCCGTTGGCGCCCCCTGGCGCCCACGGCTACCATCCGCCGTCGCCCGCCGGCCGTCGTGTCGCTGGTCGTTCCTGGGGGTGTAGCTCAGCCTGGCAGAGCGCTTCGTTCGCAACGAAGAAGCCGTCGGTTCAAATCCGATCACCTCCACCTCGAGAACCGCCTCGTACGGGGCGGTTCTCGCATCGTTGGGGAGGTCCCTCTCGTCCTCGTGTGGTGGGCTCACCACCGTCTCACCACGACGCGTGAGGACCACTGCCACCAGCGGTCGAGGAAGGCCATCGAGAGCGCTCGAGCGATGCCGATCCTCGCGGGAGATGGTCGTCGTCCGATCGCTGTCAGCGTTGCGCACCGCCGGTGTCGACCGCGGTGGCGTTGCCATCGGCGCCGGTGGAGCGCCGGTGGGATCGGCGCAGGAGGAACGCGAAGACGAGCAGCACGCAGCCGGTCAGCCACCCGCCGGTGGGGAAGGTGTTCGGCAGCCACAAGGCGAGCGCGACGCCCCCGAGTGACAGCAGGGCGCCGAGGGCCGCGAACAGGGGCATGCCGTACAGGAAGGTGAACGGTAGGTAGTGGGCGCCCACGATGATCATGCTCGCCGGGAAGAACCAGTCCATGCGGTAGCCGGCGGCCGCAACGGCGACCAGCAGCCCCAGCGGGGCGGTGAAGGCGATCTGCATCGCCAATCGCGCCATGGGATGGCCTTTCGGCAGCGAGGCGGGACCACCGCTGGCCCGCAGCACGAGCGTCGTGATCGGCAGGATCAGCGTGCCCCCCGCCAGCAGCGTCACGACGCCAGCGGTGTGAGAGATGACCATCGATGCGCCGGCGGCGAGCAGCCAGAGGGCGCTGGCGACCAGCTGGCCGTAGAACCCTCCGGCGTAGACGCCGCGGACATCCCGCTGCGCCTCGGCGATGTCCATGGTGGCCTCCTGGCGGGTCCTGCGGAGCCTGCTGCGCGGCACGGCTCTCCAGCCCGCACAGCCCGGCCGGAACTGTACGGTCGGCGCCGATCGTCTGGGATCTCAGACCTTCCCGGTCGAAGCGGGTCGCTCCCGGCGCGACCTCGGAGCCCTCCGAGGCTTCGGGCGCGGCGACGCTGGTCGAGGTCACTCGGTGCCCGCGACGCTGAGCAGCGACGCCGACGGCTCATGCGGGGTCCAGTGGATCGGTTCAGGCTGGTGCCAGCTCGATCACGACGAGCTGTGGTGGGGCGTTGAAACGGATCGGGAGCAGGCTGAAGCCGATACCGCAGTTGACGTACAGCCGGTTGCCTTCCTGGCCGTAGTCGTCCGCGGCGTACCCGTCCGCGACGAGGGCTTCTTCCTCGGTCAGGTCGAGGTAGGACCAGTGCGGGGTGCCCGGCATGGCGATCTGGCCGCAGTGGGTGTGCCCAGCCACGGCCAGCGGCGCGCTGTTGGTGGGGAGGTCGGGGAACGACGTCGGGTTGTGCATCATCACCAGGCGCGGCGTGCCCTGCTCGACGCCGTCGAGTGCCGCTTCGACGTCGGCGAGTCCCGGGCGGGCGGGCCCGACGCCGACCAGTTGCAGGCCGGGGGCATCTGGCAGGTCGGGATGCGCGAGCGTTGCCGACTCGTTGCGCAACACGTGGGCGCCCCGGGATTCGAGGGCGTCGGTCAACCGGTCGGCGCCACCACTGGCGTGGTCGTGGTTACCGAGGACGGCGTAGACGGGGACCTCGGTCGCGAACAGTGGATCGAGCAGGTCCATCACCTGCTCGACCTGGACCGCGACGGCCGGATCCTTGCCGTAGATGAGGTCCCCGGCGATGAGCACGGCCGCGGGGTCGTCCTCGCTCGCGCGCGCGACCACGCGCTCGATCATGCCCAGGTTGGCGAACCACATGCCGACCTGCAGGTCGGAGAACACCACGACCTGCTCGCCGGTCCAGGCCTCGTCGAGGTGATCGAGACGCGCATCGAGGTGCACTTCATCGAGCAGGAGCCGGGGCTCGACCAGCACGCCGTACGCCACGAGGAGAACGAGAACCCCCGCGAGGGCGGCGAGCAACCGGACGGCGAGTCCTCTCATGCCCCTCGCTCCGTGACGCGATCGAGCAACCGGTGCAGCGCGGCGTTGACCGTCTCCGGATGTGTCACCGGCAGCATGTGCCCGGCTCCCGGGATCGTGACGTGCTCGGTATCAGGGCCGGCCGAGTCGGCGATGTACCGGCTCTTGCGAGGCGGGAAGGTGCGGTCCTCGGTACCTACGAGGACCAGGGTGGGTACCCGTCGCAGCACTCGCACCGCCTCGCGAGCGTCGTGGCAGACCACGGCGGGGTAGAAGGCGGCCCCGACGGTCCGCGGCGTGGCGGCCCACATCTGCTGCATCTGTCTGAGCAGGGACGGCGACACGGGTCCCTCACCGAACATGTAGCGACGCAGCAGGCGCGCTCCGAGGCGCGTCTTCACCGGCTGGACGCGATCGGCGAGCGGTGCGATCACCCACAACAGCCTAAGCAGCGCTTGCAGCAGCCCCGTGTCGAGGAGCGGTCGCGCTGCCCAGCGCGGCAGTACGGACGCCAGTCCGGCCGCCGACGTCGACAGCAGCGCGACCCCGACGATCCGCTCGCCGAACCATCTCGGCCGCTGATCGGCGAGCGAGAGCACGGCCATGCCACCCAGTGAGTGTCCGACCACGATCACCCTGCCCTGCGTGGCGCGGTCCACCACCTCGCCGAGGTCGCGTCCCAGCCGCTCGATGGTGGCGGCCCGGTGCCCTGACCAGCCGCTTCGTCCATGTCCACGCTGGTCGTATGCAACCACCCTGACCCTCCCGGCGAGGGCAGCACGCTGGGCTTCGAACACCTCGGCACGGGCCGCGAAACCGTGAACGAGCACGACGGTGGTGCCGGCGTTCGATGACCCGTTCGATGCGACATGGAGCACGACACCGTCGTCGGTGAGCACGCCCGGACCGCGGCCCGGATCGCGGTGATCGAGGCGGCGCAACCACCAGCGGCGTAGCGCGACGGCGGCCGCGGATGCGCCGATGGGTACGGCAAGGAGGCCCGACCAGCGCAGGCGTCGGGTCTCGGCTGCGTCCATCAGCGTCCGCCAGCGGGTGCGGAGCCATCCCGCGGGTGACGGGGCGCGTCCCGAGCCGGGCGCAGGGATGCCCAAAGGATGGCGAGCCATGCGCTGGCGTAGGCGATGCTCGCCAGGACGTCGGTGAGGAAATGCACGCCGCGGTACATCCGCGAGAGCGCCACGGCAACCACGATCAGGAGGGCTGCCGACATGGCGATCCGGCCCGCACGCCGACCGAGCCAAGCCCCCACGAGCAGGGCGATGCTGCCGTACGCCGCGGCTGCCGCGGCGACGTGTCCGGAGGGGAACGACGAGGTCGGCGGCAGCACCTCCGTCAGGTGTTCGACAGGTGGCCGGTCGCGCTCGACGATGCCCGCCACCATGAGGAACAGTGCGGTCTCGCCCACGACGGCGAGGACGACGAAGAGGGCCGGTGTGCGTCGGCGGGTCATGGCCAGCACCAGTGGCACCGCGACGAGCAGGGCCACGACGATCCCCGGGGTGGAGCCGAACCGGCCGACGGCCTCGGCGATCGCGCTGAGTTCGTCGGTGCGGATGGAGACGAACCAGTTGACGACCTGCGTGTCGAGCGACTCGACCGGTTGCCGCAGGGCCCCGGTGATGAGCAGTCCGAGACCGAGCAACATGCCCCACAGCGCGACGAAGCCCACGAGGATCTCGGCCGCGGTGCGTCCGTGGTTGGGCAGAAGGCCGTCGTGCTCCGGCGCGGGACGCAGCTGCGATCGCAGGTCCGGACGCAGACCGGCATCCAGCACTCCCCGGTCTGGCGTCGGCTCCGGGCTCCATCGCCGGAAGGCCGCCGCCGTGACGGCGAGCCACACGGCACCGAGTGCCCACCCGCCGACGACGTCGGACGGGTAGTGGACACCCAGCGCGACACGGCTCGAACCGATCAGCACGACGAGGAGCAGCACACCCACCTCGACCGCTCGCCGCCACCTCGACGGCACCGTCGGCAGGAAGACCAGCAGCAACACACCGTAGGTCACCATGGAGCCCAGGGCGTGACCGCTCGGGAAGCTGGCGTCAGGCGTAACGAGCAGGACGGCGTCGACCGCGGGACGGGCGCGGTCGACCAGTGCCTTGACACCCGTCGTGAGGACGACGGCGCCCAGACCCGTGACCGCCACGTAGACGGCCAGGCGGGGGAGCCGGCGGATCAGCAACCACGCGACCGCGACCGGTAGGAGCCACCCCGTCCTTCCGGCCCGTCAGCCGACGAACAGCGGGAGAACGCGCCGAGGCTGTCGAGGCGTGCCGGATCAGGTCGCGTCCACCTCCCCGATCGTGCCAGCCGATGCAGGTCGCGGGCCTTCCGTTCGGACTCGGAGGCGACCACCGCACGGACGACCCGACGGGTCAAGTCCGAGGCCACCGAACCCGACACCCTGATGGAGCAGCGCATGGAGCCCCCCGGAGGCATCCCATGGCCGATCCCGACGACTTCTTCACCGCGCCACGTGGGCGGCCACCTGCCGGCGCGAGTGCTGGAGCATCCGATGGTCGCAACGGCGGCGGTGGCACGCCGCCCCGGACGACCAGGTCCCCGGTACTCGGCATCGCGGCGCTCGTGTTCGTGCTCGCCGGTGTGGGTGTCACGCTGTTCGGTGGGAACCAGGGTGGGCTGCTCGGCATGCCCGCGGTGCTGCTCGGTCTCCTGCTCGGCGGGGTCGCGTGGGCCGGTGGGTACGGCGCGGCATGGGGACGGACGGCTGTCCTCGGTGTACTCGGACTCGTCGGCCTGTCCGTCCTGCTCGAGCTGTCGCGTACCTGACCCGGTTCCTCGGCGGCCCCGACCGCCCCCTAGATTGTGGCGCTCGACCCCGGCCTACGGAGTAGTCAGGGGCGGGACAGGACCTCGCATGCCGACGCCTCAGCCCGGGAGACGTGAGCTCGTCGACTGCCACGTCCACCTGTTCCCCGAACGGCTCGCCCGGGCTGTCAGGCAGGCCCTCGAGCGGTACGGGTTGGGCCCGTTCGCCTACCCCCTGGACCACGCGCGCGTCCTCGAGAGTCTGGTCGCGGCGGGGGTGTCGATGGTCTGGTCCTTGCCCTACGCCCATGCTCCCGGTGTGGCCAGCAGCCTCAACGCCGCCATGTCGGAGCTCGCGAGGGAGTTGACGAGCCGGGAACTCGAGGTCGTGGGAGGCATGACCGCCCACCCGCAGGATCGCGACCCGGCGGCCATCATCGACGAGGGTGTGGCCTCCGGCCTTCGCGTGGTGAAGCTGCACTGTTCCGTGGGTGGGTACAACATCGACGATCCTGGATTCGCGGGGATGTGGGAAGCCGTCGCGCAGCACCGCCTGCCCGTGGTGATCCACCTCGGGCACGCGACCTCAGGCCGCACGCAGGCAGCTGAGGTGACCGGATTGGGGGCAGTGGCCGCGCGGTACCCGACGATCCCGCTCATCGTCGCCCACGCGGGTCATCCCTCCGAGCGGGCGACGGCTGCCCTCATGCAGGCCTTCCCGAACGTGTACGCCGATACGACCCCGGTCGATGACCGCCCTGCCGATCTGGCGTTCGCCCGGTTCGGTCAGTTCGCAGACCGGATCCTGTTCGGAACCGATGTGCCCAACACCTCGCGGACCGTCGAGACGTCGATCGAGGACGTGCAGCGACGCCTGGGTGCCGCCTCGGTCCTGCAGATGGCGGGGACGGCGCAGCGCCTCCTCGCCGCGGGACCCGATGCCTCGGCTGCCTGACACGTTCGGGCGCTCACCGGCGAGGTCGCCGCGCCGGCGGCGGACCGCCGACAGGCTCAGTCCCAGGTGCGCTCGTCGACGAGCACGGGCCCGCCGTCGGGCAGCGCGTCCACCAGGCGGACCTCGGCACGGAACCGGAGGCCGTCATGGACGGCGGCGGCGACGCGGTCGGGCAGATCCGCAGGCGCATCGGCCGCGACGAGCTCCACCCGGAGCTCATCGCGGTGGTCGGCACGCTCGACGACGACACGGAAGGCGGCCACCCCCTCCATCCCCGTGAGCACTTGGGTGACCTGGCGCGGGTGGAGGAACATCCCCCGGACCTTCACGGCGTCGCCGACGCGACCCATCCACCCGCGCAGGCGTGGCGAGGTGGCACCGCAGGGGCACGGTCGGTCGTGCCACGCCGAGAGATCGCCGGTCCCGAACCGCACGATCGGGTAGCCCGTCTCGAAGAGCGTGACCACCAGCTGGCCCTCGCCGTCGTCGGTGCGTGCCGCCTCGGTGGTGAGGTCGCAGATCTGCACCAGAGCGTCCTCAGGGACGTGCCAGCCGTCGACCTGGTCGCACTCGTGACCGAGGTGCCCGGTCTCGGCCGTGCCGTACCCGGCGCGCACGATCGGCACGCGCGCCTGCAACGCGTCGCGCAGCGAGGGCGGCAGCGGCTCGGCGGTGACGAAGGCCCGCTCGATGCCGAGCTCGACCCCCTCCTGGTCCGCCGCCTCGAGCAGCGCCATGAGGTAGCTCGGGGTCCCGATGTAGGCGGAGATGCGCAGGTCGCGGCACGCAGCGACCTGGAGGTCCTTCGCGCCGACACCGGCCGGGAGCACGGTGGCCCCGATCTCGGCGCAGGCGGCCTCGAACATGGCACCGGCCGGGCTGAGGTGGAAGCCGAAGGTGATCAGCACCCGGTCCGCGGCGGTGAAGCCCGCCGCCGACAGGGCCGGCGCCCAGCGCCAGCCGTCGCCGGAGGTCAACTCGGGCTCGTACAGGGGCCCGGGGGACTGGAAGATCCGCCGCGGATGGGCGTCGTCGGCCAGCAGCCGTCCGAACGGCGGCGTCGCGTGCTGCAGCGCCAGCATGTCGTCCTTGGACTGGATCGGCAGCCGGTCGAGGTCGCCGGTCGCCACCGAGGACGGGTCGATGCCCGCCTCGGCGAGCCGGGCCGCGAACGCGGGCGAGCGCCGCGCCGCCTCGCGGACCATCTCGGCGACCCGGTCGTCGAACGTGGTCGCGTACGCCGCTGGATCCATGCTCGCTCCCGTCACAGCCACCGCTTCCTCCGCTTGTAGTGCTTCACGTCGCGGTAGCTGCGGCGACCGCCCTCCCCCATGCCGAGGTAGAACTCCTTCACGTCCGGGTTGTCCGCGAGCTCCGCGGCCTGCCCCTCGAGCACGATGCGGCCGTTCTCCATGATGTAGGCGTGGTCAGCGATCGACAGCGCCCGCCTCGCGTTCTGCTCGATCAGGAGCACGGTGGTGCCGAGGTCCCTGTTGAGCCGCTTGATGATCTCGAAGATCTCGGCCACCAGCAGCGGGGCCAGCCCGAGCGACGGTTCGTCCAGCATCAGCAGGGACGGACCGGCCATCAACGCGCGACCGATCGCCAGCATCTGCTGCTCACCGCCGGACAGGTACCCGGCCTGCTGTGAGCGACGCGCGGAGAGCTGGGGGAAGTACTCCTCGACCATCGCGAGGCGCTCGTCGACGGTCGCGGGGCTCGTGTAGCCACCGCACTGGAGGTTCTCGCGAACGGTGAGGTGTTCGAAGACGTGCCGGCCCTCCATCACCAGCGACAGCCCGCGCTTGACGATGTCGGCGGTGTCGGCGTGCGTGATCTCGTCACCGGCGTGGTGGATCGTGCCCTCGGTGACCTCACCGTGCTCGGTCCGGAGCAGCCCGGTGATCGCCTTCAACGTCGTCGACTTGCCGGCGCCGTTGGATCCGAGCAGCGCGACGAGCTGGCCCTTGGGCACCGCCAGCGACAGTCCGCGCAGCACGAGGATGACCTCGTCGTAGATGACCTCGAGGTTGTTGATCTCGAGGAGGGCGTCCCCCGCCGGTGCGGCGGGGGACCCCAGGCTCGCCTGAGGTCCCGCGCCGGCACTCACGGCGTGCGCTCCCGCGGTGCGATCCCGTTCGTCACGGGCTCACCCCCTCCTCGAACGGCAGGAACCGGCCGTCCTCGACCCGCAGGAGGTTCGAGGCCGACATGCCGCGGTGGCTGTCGGAGGTGAACTCGATCGGTTCGCTGACGCCGGTCTCGATCGGCCCCATGGTCTGCAGGGTGGTCGCAAGGTTCGCACCGGTGACCTCGTCGCCGCTGTCGACCAGCGCTGCGAGGCCCTCGGCCATGGCGTGCGTCGTGTACCAACCCTGGACGTAGAACGTGTCGATGTCGTCGATCGAGCGACCGTCCGACTCGAGGTACTCGCGGATCGGGTCGAGGCCCGGCGCATCGCTGGCGGGACCGAGGATCGGGTGGACCCCGACGACACCCTCGGCGACGTCACCGGCGAGCTCTATGAGCAGCTCGGCGGCGCACCAGTTGAGGCACACCACCTGGATGTCGCTGCCTTGGTCCTGGAGGTTGCGCACGAGTTGCGCAGCCGGCGAGGCGACGTTCTGGACCACGATGTACTCGGCGCCCTGCGCCTCGGCTCGGCTGATCTCGCCGACGTAGTCGGTCGCTCCACCCGGCATGGCATAGGTCTCCAGGTTGATGTCGAGACCCTCCTCCTCGATGTAGGCCTGACCGTCGGCTAGCGGCGAGGTACCGAAGGGGCTGTCGTTGTGGAACGCGGCGACCTCGGTGGGCCCACCGGCGTCCTCGGCGATCCATGCCAGCGCGACACGCATCTGGTCGGAGTACGTCGGTCCGACCACGAAGTTGTAGGGCGACTCCGACGGGTCGACCAGCGTCTCCGCCCAGGAGGCGGACATGAACGGCACCTCGTCGGCGGTGATGGATCCGCTCAACGCTTCGGTGTCGGCCGTGCCCCATCCCTGGATCCCCACCGCGCCGTTGGCGATGAACTGGGTGTAGAGCTGCTCGGCGTTGGGGACCTCGTAGGCGTAGTCCTGCCACTCGAGTTCGATCTCTCGCCCCCCGACCCCGTCCTGGGTGGAGTTGCGCCAGGCGACGTAGTCGCGGGCGCCCTGGGAGTACGGCTCGCCGACGTCGGCGGTCGCCCCCGACAGGTCGAAGATGCCACCGATGACGATCGGCTCGCCGGTGGCCTCGCCGTCGCCGGTGGCCTCGCCGTCGTCGCCGGTGGCCTCGCCGTTGCCGGTGGCCTCGCCGTTGCCGGCGGCCTCCCCGTTGCCGTTGTCGTCGCCACCGCAGGCCGCGGCCAGTAGGGCCGTGGCGGCCATGGCCGCCATGATGATCCGTGTGTTCCTCACAGTGTTGCCTCCCTCGCCCTCCCGAGCGTGTGTCCGCCTCAGTACCGGAACGGCCAGAGGCGGAAGTAGTCCTTGGTCCGCTGCCACATCCGAGCCAGCCCTCGCGGCTCGAAGATGAGGAAGAGGATGATCACGATCCCGAACGTCGCCAGCTGCAGAGCTGGGAGCTGGGCCGTGACCTGGGGGAAGACCCCCCGCACGCTGATCGCGAACTGCTCGAGCCCGGAGGGCAGCAGCACGATGAAGATCGCGCCGAGGATGGAGCCTAGGATCGATCCGAGGCCGCCGACGATGATCATGGCGAGGTACTCGATCGAAACGTTGAGCCCGAAGCGTTCCCAGGTGATGATGCGGTAGTGGCCGGTCAGGGCACCGGCGAGCCCGACGAACCCGGACGAGATCGCGAACGACATCACCTTGTACTTGGTGAGGTTGACGCCGAGCGCGGATGCGGCGATGTCCTGGTCGCGCACCGCCATCAGGGCGCGACCGATGCCGGAGCGGAACAGGTTCCGCCCCAGGATGGTGGCGAGCACCGCGGAGCCCATGATCGGCCAGTACCAGCGGAAGTCACCGATCAGGACGAAGCCGAACAGCTCGGGCCGCGGCACCGAGATGGAGTCCCGGCCCTGGGTGATGAACTCCCAGTTGCGCACCAGGTAGATGATGATGAACTGGGACGCCAGCGTGGCGATCGCCAGGTAGAGGCCCTTGAGTCGCAGGGCGGGGATGCCGAACAGCGCGCCCACCATGGCGGTGAACGCCACCGCCAGCAGGATGGCCACCAGCGTCGGCAGTCCGAGCCGGACGACCAGCAGTCCCGAGGTGTAGGCGCCGACGGCGAGGAAGCCGCCCTGCCCGAGACTGATCTGGCCGGTGAACCCCGTGAGGATGTTCAGCCCGATGGCGCCGATGATCGCGATGCCGATGCGGTTGGCGACCGACAGCCAGAACGGGGACAGGACGAACGG
>Ga0081527_100819_pt1 | contig 10635 bp, 7 predicted proteins | sample HotLakmasection5_FD_70992 | JGI IMG/M metagenome (GOLD analysis project Ga0081527, IMG submission 70992) | Hypersaline microbial mat communities from Hot Lake, Washington, USA - Section #5 (SPADES assembly) (version 2) | ecosystem: Environmental > Aquatic > Non-marine Saline and Alkaline >... | reverse complement strand
AAAATTTTCAAAAAATCTATATTTAACAAGTGCGCAGGCTACGCCTGCGCCACCTATAGGGTGGTTGTGGGTGGGGATTATTTTGAAAATTTTAAGTAAGAATTTTTTGTTGCTCCCTTAATACCGATTTCAATAATTAATCTTAAAATGGAAGAAATTAACATAAATCGGTATGCATGAGCATAGAGCGACGTTTTTTTAAAGTCAGGGCTTTGCCCGGCTTTAAGCGGGAGCATGGTTTCATTCATGCCCGGCTTAAGCGGGAGCATGGTCTCATTCATGCCTGGCTTAAGCGGGAGCATGGTCTCATTCATGCCTGGCTTAAGCGGGAGCATGGTCTCATTCATGCCGGTTTTTCAGAAAATAAACTTATTTCACTATCCAGAATTTTATTATAATTTATTTGGGAAAAGCAATTGAGGTTGTTTTTTATAAACCTTCCAGCTGGTTCAATTTTCTTCTTATCAGTAGAGTAAATGTGTTTTCTTCTGTAGTATTAGTCAGGTATTCTTCCAAAATTTCCTTTGCAGATTTATTTGCCCCGGTTCTTTCATAGAAATCAGCCAGCACAAGATACAGATAATCACTGTTATGGAGCCTGGTAATACCTTCTTTCAATACCTGAATTGCATAGCTTGCCATACCCCGATCAAAGAAAATTTCTGCCAGGTCAGTGTAATCCTGTGTTGATGTGGGAATTATGCTAACTGCACGCTGGAATGCATAGTTAGATTTTTTCCTTTTGCCCATAGTCAGGTAACTTTGGCTTAAATTATAATAATAAATTGATCTTTTCGGGTTTTTCTCCACAGCTTTCCTGAAAGCAAGACGTGCATCCTCATACTTATCGAATTTAAGGTTTAAAAGCCCGAGATAATTGTAAATTTCCGCATTTTCCGGGTTCTTTTCCGCTGCATCCCTTAATACCGCCAATGCTCTTTGCGGTTGGGAATCCTGATCATAGCATTTGCTGAGCATTATATAGGATTTATAGTTTGCCGGGTCTAATTCAATTGCCTTCTGGAAATCTTCTATGGCAGAAACCAGCTTGCCGGAGTTCTTGCGCACAACACCAAGGTGGAAATACGCCTGCGGACTTTTCTTGTTAAGTTTGACCGCAAGATTGAGGTATTTTTCCGCCTGTGCATAGTTAAGCTCGTTGGCATAAATTATGCCCAGGTTCTGGCTGGCAAGAAAATGATCATGTTTTAGCTTGAGAACTTCGCTGAAATTGTATTTGGCTTTCTCATAATTGCCCCTGTTATAATATGCAAGCCCTCTGGCGAAATATGCCTTGTAATATTTGGGGTCAACCGCAATTGCACGGTTAAGGTAATGTATTTCAAAGTCATAATTTCGCTGCTTTTTATTGATTAATCCCAGGTTATAGTAGCCTTCGGGGAATTCCGGGTCGACCTGTACGGATTTAAGCGCATACTGCTTTGCCTGCTCAAGGTTGCCCCGTTTAACCTCTATGTTGGCAAGGTTATTATACCCCTTGGCAAACATGGGTTTGAGCTGGACAGCTTTTTTAAAGTATTCTTCAGCCTGTTCAAGATTATCCCGCCTGAAAAATTCTATACCTTTCTGATTGTAATAATTTGCTGTATAAGGTCTTTGTTTTTTTTCAGCCGGTTTGATAGGCTCCTGGAACATATCAGGATTGATTTCTTCCTGTATGAAATCTTCATCAGGCGCTTCTACTGTTTCTTTATAGTATTCAGAAGGCCGGTTAAATACGGTTTCTTCGTCTCTGCCTGAATACCTGCGCTGTTTCTCTTCACGTTTTTCCGCATATTTTTCAACTTTTCCCTCAAGCGGGCTCATGATTTTTCCGGGAAATTTAGAAAGCCCCGGCATTTTGAAGTCAGGCATTTTTATTGAGGAAATCGCTGATTTTACCCTGTCCATAAATGATGGTTTTTCTACAGGATAGAACTCATCAGGTTCTCTGGCTATTTCATCCACGTAAAATTCGTCCCCGGATGTTATATCCTTTGGCGGTGAATAAAATTCATCTTCCGCAGGTTGCTCACGCTGAGCGAGTTTGTCAGTTATCCGGTTTTTAAAATATATATATTTCCTGTTTTTATCAGACAGAGCAAGTGCTCTTTTTATATAATCATCAGCCTTTGAATATTCTCCAAGTTCTATATGGCTTCGAGCGAGCTTATAATAGGAATAATCATTGTTAGGGTTGACACTAAGAGCCATTTGGTAGTATTCAATAGCTGTTTCGTATTCCTGGTTATCAAAATGCAGGTCTCCCAGGTCTAAATAATCCAGTTCCTGTGACTGTTTATAGGAAAAATCTTCAAAGCCCTGGTTAGAAAGGTTATATAAAGCTTTTCTTTTGTCTTCATCCTGATAATAGTTTTCTATTCTGTTTTTTTGGGCTTTTTGTCTGTTCCGGCTATTTTTTTTGAATGCCCGGTCAATGGCAGCAACCTCTTTGTTTTCTCCTGCGGTCCATTCTCCTTCATAAAGTTCTTTTTCATAATTTTTTCGTTCAAATTCATCAAGAGCATCCCTGTTATTAAGGTTTTTAAGCACAAGCTCTTCTCTCTGGCGATAATCCTTACCATATTTAGAATCGATTTTAGCTGCAACTTTCTTCCGGTAATATTTATACCTTCCGTTTCCCGGGTCAAGCTCAATTGCACGTCTGATGTAGGCTTCAGCTTTAAGAAACTCATTGAGTTCCATATAACTCCTGCATACCTTGAAGTAAGTGTTATCATTATAAGGATTTATCTCAAGAGCAAGGTTATAGTATTCTATTGCTGCTTTGTACTGGCCGTTATCAGCATGCATATCCCCAAGGTCAACGTAATCATTTTCTTTTTCCTTGACCTCGGTATAGACATCAAACCGTTCCATAGGCTGGCTGCCCTCACCTTTTCCAGGTCTGTCCGCTACACTCATTATGCCTGTTTTGACTTTTGAGGGTTTATTTAGAAGCTCAACAACCTTATCAAAATGTTTTAATGATTTTTCATGGTTTCCGAGTTTTTTGTGGGCAACAGCTATGTTGTAATGCGCTTCTACATTATTGGGGTCTTTATTCAGTACCAGTTCAAAATACTTAAGTGCTTCGTGTAAATTATTCTGTTTCAGGCTCTTTACGCCCAGCTCAAAGTTTAATTTTTCAATATTAATTTGCTCTGCCCCGGTATTTATTCCTGAAACACAGAGTATAAGAGAAAAAATTAAATATAAAACCGGCTTTTTATTTAAAGAAAAAATAGACAAGGATTCTGCCAATCAATTTTTATACTAAACTTAGCATCATAAATAATATTATAACTGTTTTTTTTAATAATTCTCATCCTTGCAAAGTTATTATAATAACTTTGCCGTATTGGTAAAGATAATTACTATTCCATAAAAATTATAATACTATTTTATAACTGAGAAATTCGCTGTTTTGAATATTTTACAAACTCATCATTCTGATTATCAGCTTCATTTATGAATTTTTCATACCATTTTTTTGCTTCGGAATAGTTTTTCAGTATGTCATAATCAACCGCCAGTGCATAGTAAGCAATATCCAGTCCCGGTTCATACTTTACCGCATGCTTGTAATCACTTATCGCCAGAGGGTATTTTTCCAGTGCATCGTAAACCATGCCACGGTGATAGTATATATCTGCATTTTCAGGGGCGGTTATCAGGGCGGTATTAAAGGTTAAAAGAGCCTGCTTGTACTTACCCTGGTTGTATTCTATAATACCTTTTTCAAGAATCTTATCTGTCATTACCTGCTTGGAAGATTCAATTGCCTCTTTTATGTTTTCGTCTTCGGGGTTTATAGCAAGCGCTTTTTGGTAGGCTTTTAAGGCTTTTTCATAATCTTCTGCGCCAAAATAAGCTGTTCCAAGGTAATAGTAAGCGGTTGAATTGTTATCATTGATTTCCACGGCTTTTTTATATGCATTTACGGCTTTTTCATTATCTTCAAGTGCCTGATAAGCTGCCCCGAGATTTACGTACAGGTCAGAATCGGGTTCGCTTATCTGGATTATGTTTTTATATTCATTTATTGCCTTTTCATATTCGCCTTTTGTATGCATTTGCAGGGCATATTGATACCTTACTGTTGCTACTTCCGATTTAATAAAAGTCATCATCTCTTCAATCCTGTTATTTTCAGGCATAACCTTCATGCCCTTCTCAAGTATGGAAACAGCAAGAGAAATCTGGTTTTTCTGTTTATAAATATTGGCTATGTTTAAATAAGCATCTGTATATGTCGGATCAGCTTTGAGGGTCCTGTGATAATATTCCATTGCCTCATCGAACCTGTCCTTTGAGTGCAGGTAAAACGCATACTTAAACTGTGCTACCGGGTCTTTTGGGTTGTTCCTTGCAAATGTTGAAAGAATATTAAGGGTATCCTCAGGGTTTTTAAACAGCTGGACAGTTTCAAAAAGCGCTTCTTTGGCTTTTTTGTTATCAGGGTCTTTTCTCAGGACAACCTGAAATTCCTTTATAGCATCCTCAAGCTTTCCGCTGTCTCTTAATACAGTTCCTTTATAGTAGTGCGCAAGGGGATGGTCAGGTTTTACCTGTAAAATCGTATCATAGGCTTTTATAGCGGTATTATACTGTTTTTTGGCTTGATACAGAGTACCCAGGTTTAGCCTGGTAGTAATATCATTCGGATTAATGGATTCTGCAATTTTATATTCCCTTAAAGCACCTTTAAGATCACCTTTTTTTTGAAGAACAACACCCAGGTTCATATGAGCGGAAGCATCACGGGGGTCTTTCTTAATCCTTTCCACCCAAATATTTTCAAGAGCCCTGAGGATTTCTTCTCTTTTTTCTGCTTTATCTGTATTAAGGGCTATATTGAATTCCTTAACCGCAAGATCGTTTTTGCCTGTATTCTGTAGGGTTTTGGCGAATTTTAAATGAAGTGCAGGGTCTTCCTCATTTTTGGAAATAGCTTTTTCATAATAAAAAGCAGCTATTTTAGGCTTTTGTATTGCCCTATATATGTCGCCCAGGGCTTCAAGGATTTCAGGCTCGTCATGGCCTGCTTCAAGAATTTTTTTAAATTCCACAATAGCCTCACGGAATTTGCCCTGACCCCTAAGGGTCCTGGCCTGTTTAAGCTTCGTAGAATTATCTTTTTCTTTTTCCATTCCCCCCATTTCTGAAAGAACAGTGTTAAGGTTATTTTCTGCTATATCCAGATTTTCCCTCGCAAGGTCTGTTGAGGGTTTATATCCGTCATGTTTAAGGTAATAAATAGCTTTTCTGTAATCGCTTGCTGCTTTTTCCAGCTCATTTTCTTTATTGAAAAAGTATGTTCCACGATTAATATAAATAACCGCCAGGTTTGTGCGGGTTTTAATCCTGTCCGGAGCCAACTCCAGGGCTTTTTTCAGCATATCAATAGCCTTGGAATACTCATTTTCCCGGTATGATTCCATACCTTTCTTGTAGTAAATATCGCTTTCATCAAGATACTGACTGTAATTGCCGTCCCTGTTGTTTATATTGTGAAATGACGGGTTAAAGGAATCCGGGACATTTGGTCCCTGTATACCGTTTCTTTCGTATGCACCGCAGCCGGAACTCATCGCTATTGTAACAGCAAGAGCTATAACGCCTGAAGTAAAATTAAATTTTTTAAAAAATAATCCGGATCTCATCTGGTTTATTCCCACTGTGCCCAACTTTATATGTACAATTACCTGATTATAATTAATTTACAACCTCTTCTTTTTCAGAAAAATTCAGACGTTGATGAAAATATTTTATCATAAAAGAATCGCCTAAAATTCTGCTTTCTGGTAAATATAATAATATATTTTTTTAATACAAAAATAAAAAATTAATTAATTAAAACAATTCCCTAACATTATATAGTTATAATAACTTTACCCGGAGCCAAAAGGATTAAAAAGCAGCCGAATACCGGAAAAAGATTAATTTTATTGTTTTAATGAATTTGACATCCGGGATAAAAAATGTTAAGAAAAGTAACGATTTTTGTTTGTCTCTGTTAATTTTTTCTAATTACAAGTTTTTAAACTTGTAAGCAATTGTATCCACATGTGTATATAATCCTTTAAAAGAAAGAGGTCTAGAAAATGTCAATTCGAGGAATTGATATCCCAAGAAAAGTACAGGATCCACGTCAACCGCAATATCAACAGGCATTCGGGCAGCAAAGGCAGCATTCCCTGAATCCTCAGGGACAAAATCAGCAGCAACAGCCGCAATCCCTGTTTGAAGATCCCGGCAGTGGGCAAGTACTCCCTGAAAAAGAAGCATTAATGGCTTTTAAAGGCAGGATTGAAAACCAGAACGCCAGGGTAATTGCTCATGAAAAGGCCCATGAGGCTGCAGCAGGACAATATGCCATAGGCTCTCCGGTATATAATACTAAAACCGTTAGTTTTGGAAATGAGCAGATAAAAGCTATTGAAGGCGGGCATCAGATGGTGAAAATGCCTTCACCTGTCAGCTTTAAAGCTTCTAAACCCAAGATTATGGAAACAATGAACCATGCTGAAACCGTTACCAGAAGCGCAGAAGCCCCTTCTGATGAGCTTTCCGCAGCAGATAAAAGCATTGCCGCAAAAGGAAGGGCCATATATTCTATGGCACAGGCAGCATTCGGCAAAAGGACCGATTACGAAAGCAGGCTGAACAGAAAACCTGAAGGCGCACTGACTGATAAAGACATTACACAGGCTGAACAGTCTGACGGTAAGCCCAAAAAACCGGTTCTTGGAGCAAATCTTGATTTATTAGGCTAATTTTTAATAAGAATTTTTCATAAAGGGACTTTTCAAAGAAAAGTTCCTTTAAAGTATGATTAAAAGTGATAGTATTTTACACTAAGGAATAAATAAAAAGTTTTTACGCCTTAAAATTTTCAAAAAATCTATATTTAACAAGTGCGCAGGCTACGCCTGCGCCACCTATAGGGCGGTTGTGGGTGGGGATTATTTTGAAAATTTTAAGTAAGAATTTTTTGTTGCTCCCTTATTCAGTTATAGCGTATAATTCTGTTATAAAGTTTAAGCACCCGGCAGAAAAAGTTTTATCTGCCTTTAAGATAGAGAATAGCTAATGTCTGAACCGGATAAATATGTTTTAATAACCGGGGCATCCTCAGGGATAGGTAAAGCTTCCTGTTTAATGCTTGCTGAAAAAGGCTTTAAGGTTTTTGCCGGTGTAAGGAAAGACGCTGACGCACAGGAATTAACCCGGAAAAATATAACCCCGGTGTTTATTGATGTTAACGACCATGTAACTGTTGATAATGCGTTTTCCGTAATTTCTCAAAAAACCTGCTGCGAAGGGTTGTATGGACTGGTAAATAATGCGGGAGTGGCTGTTGCAGGACCGCTGGAATTCCTGTCCATAGACAGGCTTAGATTTCAGCTGGAAACAAACGTGATAGGCCAGGTAAAAGTTACCCAGACTTTTCTTCCCCTGATAAGAAAGGGTAAAGGACGCATTATAAATATAAGCTCTATCGCAGGATTTACGGCGTTTCCTTTTAAAGGAGCGTACTGCGCATCAAAACATGCTATGGAAGCTGTTTCTGATTCGTTAAGAAGAGAGCTGTCCCCCTGGAAAATTCCGGTATGCAGTATTGAGCCGGGAATTATTCGCACAAATATTTGGGAAAGGTCTATGAACCTGCTTGAAGAATCAGTAAATGAAATGCCCGAGCAGGCAAAGAAGTATTATTATCCTTTTTATGAATGCCTGGTGGAAAAAACCCGGAAAAAAGTGGAAAAACGGGCGATTTCCCCGGAGTTTGTTGCAGAAGCTGTGTTTAAGGCATTAAGTGTCAAAAATCCAAAACCAAGGTATCTTGTAGGTAAGGACGCAAAATTTTTAAATTTTATTAAATTTTTGCCCGATGTATTTCTTGACAGGTGTATATGCGCCAAAACCGGAATGAACCAGATAAAATGCGAATGCGAGTAACCCTCTATGAGCAAGATCGAGAAAATTTCATACCTGGATCACTGTTTTAAGAACGGCAGGCTTATCAGATGGCCGGATAATACCATGCCCCTGACTATATTTATCGCACCTTTTCGCTGGTATAAAGCAAAAGACCAGGAATACGAGTATTATAAAATGATAGAAGATGCCCTGCTATTATGGGAAAAAGCATCAGGCGGCAGGGTAAAATTCCAGCCCGTTGGGGCTTTGTTTGATTCGCAGATAAATGTTGAGTGGAAAAGGGTGGAAAGGTCTTCCCTCGGACATTGTTATTTTAGTTTTGACAAGGAAAACAGGCTTTATTCCGCTGAAGTGCATATAGGACTTTCTGACGGGGTTCTTCATCAGGAATACCAGAACCAGAACGAAGTCCTCCATACCATAATTCATGAAATCGGCCATGCCCTCGGGCTTCAGCACAGTCCTTACAGAAATGATATAATGTATGTACCGCACCAGTACGGGGTTACAAAACTGTCCCGAAGGGACCAGATCACTTTAAAATGGCTATATCAGTTTCCTTACGGAATTTCCAAAGAAGAAATCCTTGCGCATTATAAAATCCCTGCCAGCTATGGGGTAGATAAACTGATTTATATGCTGGAAACCGATACTTCCCTGAAGGAAATGCAGGCACAAAAAGACCAGCCTCTCTCTCCTGAAAAGGAAGCTGTTTTAAATGAAGAACAAAAAACACTTGCTGAGCTGAATAAATTCAATATCTCCATACAAAATTTTTCTGTATCAGCGGATAAGCAGGAATATTTTAGAAAATTGAGGATTAAAAGGGATTTTGAAAATAAATAAGTTTATATCTCTGAATAACCTGTATTTGTTTTTAAGCATACTTGCAGTTACGCTTCTGGGTTTTGCCCTGAGGTTTTATGGCGTAGAAAAGCCAACCGGTATGTGGCATGACGAAATTCTCACTTATACTGTAGCAGCTAAAGATTCCATTCTTGCTATTATTGACAGCTCAAGCCCCAGGCCGCTCTATTTTTTGATACTTCATTTTTGGATAGAGATTTTCGGGAATTCTGAGCTGGGAATGAGAATCCTGTCAGTAATACTTGGAACTTTTGCCGTACCTGCGATGTATTTTGCCGGAGCTGAGCTGCATAAAACATTTAATGCTAATGCCGCAGAAAAAATAAGTTCTCTTGGAATTACAGCTGCCTTGTTAACAGCAATTAATTCCTTTTTGATTTATTATTCCCAGGAAATCAGGCAGTATGCACTTTTGACCCTTATTTGCGCTCTTTCTGCTTACGGGCTGTTAAGACTTATTAATAGTCCGAACAAAAAAAACCTGGTTTTATTTCTGGTTATAAATTTTGTTCTGATCTTCACTCATTTCATCAGCACTATATTCATTTTCTTTGAAATTATTTTTCTTGCGGTTTATTTTAAGTTAAACAGACAGATCCATTTTGATAAAAAATTTATCAAATATATTCTTATTGCAATAGCAGTAGGACTACCATTTTTTATTGTAGTGTTACACACTTTTATAACTTATTCTATCCATTCTGACATCAAAATCATAAACAGCTTTGAATCCTACCGTTTTGACTACCAGACACTGTTTTTAATCCTGCAAAACTGGTTTTCGCCTTCACTGGTAGGGATATATAATAATATTTCCGATTATTTGACCAAAATGCTGGAGGCGTTTAACGCAGGCAAAGCTTTATTTGTGTTTATCCCTGTTCTTTTATCACTCTTATGTATATTTCAGGCGGTTTTTTCGGAAAGAAAAACTTTTAAGCCAATTCATATAGTATTTTTAGCTCCGTTTTTATTCCTGATAATGGATTATATCCTGTCATTAACCAATACTTATATAATTATTTCCAGGTATACTTTGATCTGTTTGCCCTTTGCCCTGTTAGTGGTAAGTTATGGGATTTTTAAGTTCAAGAATAAATTCGTAAGATACGCCATAATTTTTTTATTAACAGGAATCAGCCTGCTCTATATTACCGCAAGCCCTAAAAGCGCTCCAAAACTACCCAGGCCGGAGGGACAGAAACTGCTTCAAAAAATATTAACTTCAGGAGAAATTTCCCTGAGCAAAGAAGATATAATTATGTTTCCTATCGGAAAAAGTTTTTCTTATGATCATTTCCAGCTAAAACCAAAAGCTCTTAGCATAAGAAACTCTTTCTTTCTAAAAAGAAATGTTCACAGGCTGATTGGACTTGAGCATTCAAAAAATATTAATATCAATAATGCCCGGGAATTATTAAAAATTTATCTGGCACAAAATTATTATCCTGAATCAATAGAAGATTTCTTTATGCAGGAAATTTATAATGAAATTAATGAAGGCAGGTATTTTATACTTGCTCATAATGCCCAGCTTGCCTATTATACACCTGACGAAATCCGGGAACTGGTCTATTATGATGATACTTATAATGAAACTCCTCTAAAGTTCCTGCTTTTTTCAAAGGTTACAAATGATTTATTTAACCTGGCAAATAAGCATATGGAGCTGGTTGAAACAAGAAAAGAAGTCCCATGGATAATAAGTATTTTTAAGAAGACAAATTAAGGACTAAATAAAAAGTTTTTACGCCTAAAAATTTTCAAAAAATCTATATTTAACAAGTGCGCAGGCTACGCCTGCGCCACCTATAGGGCGGT
>Ga0081527_100815_pt1 | contig 10661 bp, 6 predicted proteins | sample HotLakmasection5_FD_70992 | JGI IMG/M metagenome (GOLD analysis project Ga0081527, IMG submission 70992) | Hypersaline microbial mat communities from Hot Lake, Washington, USA - Section #5 (SPADES assembly) (version 2) | ecosystem: Environmental > Aquatic > Non-marine Saline and Alkaline >... | reverse complement strand
CTGGCCGTCCTGCAGGGCGAGGTGGCCGCCGGCCAGCCCTGGTCCGGGTGCCCACCGCTGCCCCGGCAGCGCACCCTGCGCCGCCAGGACCCGCAGGGTGTCGGTCTCCTCGCCGTCGAGCGCGACCACCGACCAGCGTGGTGCCCCACCGTCCGGGTCGATCCGCAGCCCGGTCGCACCGGCCCCCAGGCCGCGGCACAGGGCCATGAGCGCCACGGCGAGCCCGCCGTCGACCCGCTCCGGCCCGGCCAGCGGCTCCAGCATGCCCCGCAGCGACTCCAGGACCCGGTTACGACGGGTCGCCTCGTCGAAGAGGCGTTCCCGCTCGATGGCCGCGGCGGCGTGACCGGTGTAGAGCGACAGCAGCTCGATCTGATCGCCGGTCAGGCGTCCGACCGTGCGGGAGAACCCCGCGATGGTGCCCAGCACCCCGCGACTGCCGAGGATCGGTGCGGCCCAGACCCCCCGCACGCCGGCGGCGGCGATCGCGTCCCGGTAGCGCTGCCAGCCGGGTTCCTGCTCGATGTCCTCGCACACCACGAGCTGACCACGCCTGGCCGCCTCGCCGATGGTCGCGCCCCGGCCGTCGAGGTGGAGTGTCTCGAGCGCGGTGAGCAGGTCCGGCGGGAGCCCGACCGCCGCGCCACGGGTGAGCACCGGCGACCCGTCCGGGCCGGACAGCAGATGCATGCACAGCAGGTCCTGTCCGAGGGCGAGCGCCGCCGCGGAGACCACCAGGGGCAGGGAGACGGTCGGGTCCGCTGCCGAGAGCTGTGCCACCAGGCTGCGGAGGCGGTCCAGCTGCTGGCGGGCCACCGACTCGGTCTCCACACCCGACATCAGGGCGGCGACGTCGTCGGGATGGACCTCGGACGGTGCGACGATCGCGACCACCTTCCCTCGGCGGAGCACGACGATCCGGTCGGCGAGCGCGAACGCCTCGTCCAGGTCGTGGGTGACGAGCAGGATCGCCCGGCCCTCCCGGCGCGATCGTCGCAGGCTCGTCGCGACCTCGACCCGCCGTGGGACCGACAACGACGCGGTCGGCTCGTCGAGCACGAGCAGGTCGGGATCGCCGAGCATGGCGCGCGCGAGTGCGACCTCCTGCTGCTGACCTCGAGACAGCCCGGCCACCTCGGTGCGCAGATCGGGCAGGTGGGCGCCGATCCGCTCCAGGGCCGTGCCAGCGGCCTCCGCCATGCGCGCCTCCGCCAGCACGCCGCGACCGAGCTCCTGACCGAGGAAGATGTTGGCGACGACGTCGAGGTCGCCGCACAGCCCGAGGTCCTGCCACACCACCGCGACCCGCGGCGTGCCGGTCGGTGGATCGCCCCGGCCACGGCGCGATCGACGCACCGTGGCCCGGGCCGGGTACGGCGCCCCGTCGACGGTGATGCTGCCCTGGTCCGGCGTCAGCTCACCGGCGATGCAGCGGATCAGGGTGCTCTTGCCGGCCCCGTTCTCACCGACGACCGCGACGAGTTCGCCGGGCAGGACCCGCAGCGACACGGCTTCCAGGGCGGCGACACGCCCGAAGCGCCGGGTCAGACCCTCGATCCGGAGGCCTGGCCCCGATCCAACGGTCACGCCCGCCACCTGGTGCTCCGACCTGGCCATCCGCGTCGCGCGCTGCCCACCACTGCGCAGGATAGGAGGCCACGGGGCGAGCGGGCGTCGCCGCCCGGCGCAGCGCCGTTCAGCCCTTGACCGCGCCTGCCATCAACCCGCGCACGAAGAACCGCCCGAGCAGGATGTAGACCAGCAGGGTCGGGATCGCCGCCAGCAGTGCCCCGGCCATCTGCACGTTCCACTCGACGATCTGGCTGCCGGCGAGGTTGTTCAGGGCGACCGTGACCGGCCACGACTCGGGTCTGGTGAGCACGACCGCGAAGAGGAACTCGTTCCAGACGTTGGTGAACTGCCAGATCAGGACCACCGCGAAGGCGGGCAGCGACAGGGGCAGCATGATGTGGCGGAAGATGCCGAACAGGTTCGCCCCGTCGATGCGGGCCGCCTCGACCAGCTCGTTCGGAACCGCCGCGAAGTAGTTGCGGAAGATCAGCGTCGTGATGGGGATGCCGAACACGATGTGCACGAAGATCAGGCCCGGGACCCCGCCGTAGAGGCCGGCCTGCTGCATGAACTGCACCAACGGGATCAGGATCGCCTGGTACGGGATGAACATCCCGAACAGCAGCAGGGTGAACAGGATCTCGGAGCCGCGGAACCGCCACTTCGAGAGCACGTAGCCGTTGAAGGCACCGAGGACGGCGGAGCCGATCGCCGCCGGGATCGTCAGCTGCAGGCTGTTGATCAGGTTGGGTCGCAGCGCGGTGAAGGCCGCCTGGAAGTTGTCGAGGTGGATCCCGGACGGCAGCTGCCACATGGTGGCGAGGCTGACCTCCTGGAAGGACTTCAGCCCCGTGACCAGCATCACGTAGATCGGCAGGAGGTAGAAGAGCGAGGCCGTGACCAGCAGCGCCACGCCCAGCGCTCGCAGCACGCGCGCCCGCGGGGAGCGTCGGGTCCTCGCGCGGGCGGCGACCTCGGGGGTGACCTTGGCGGGGGCGGCGACCTGGGCGCTCACAGCTCCGTCTCCTGCTTGTGGGAGTACCACAGGTAGGGCACCACGAGCAGCGCGACCGAGACCAGCAGCAGGATCCCGATGGCGGCGCCGCGGTTGAAGTTGTTCGCGTCGAAGGTGGTCGTCCACATGTAGATCGCCGGGACGTCGAGGGCCAGCGACCGCCCGCTCAGCGCGATGATGAGGTCGAAGATCTTGAGCGAGATGTGCCCGAGGATGATCACCACCGACAGCACCGCCGGCCGCAGCAGCGGGAGGATGACGCGGCGGTACAGCTGGAGCTCCGAGGCACCGTCCACCCGGGCCGCCTCACGCAGGTCGTCGGGGATCGAGCGCAACCCGGCGAGGAAGAGCGCCATGGCGAACCCCGACATCTGCCACAGGGCCGGGATGCCGACGAAGGCGATGCCCCAGGGAGGTGGGTTCGTGTGCCAGGCGCTGACCAGGAAGTCGAGACCGACGCTGTCGAACAGCAGGTTCAGGCCGCTGGTCCGGCTGCCGGTCGCGGGGTTCATCAACCAACGCCAGGCGACACCGGTGACGATGAACGACACCGCCATGGGGAACAGGAACACGCTGCGGAACAGGTTCTCACCTGGCAGCTTGCGATCGAGCATGATGGCCAGCGCCAGGCCGATGACGATGGCACCACCGAGGAAGACCGCGGAGAACACCAGCGTGTTGCGCACCCCGATGTGGAAGCGGCGGTCGTTGAGGATCAGCTCGGCGTAGTTCTCGAGCCCGACGAAGTCGTAGCTCGGGATGAGGCCCTGCCAGTCGCTCATCGAGACCCTGAGCGACCACGCGATGAAGCCGTAGACGAAGACCGCGATCAGGATGACCGATGGGGCAAGCATCGCTGCTGCGACGTACCGATCGCGCTTCACGGGGCTCCCTTTGCCGCTGGCGGATCGTGTGACGGGCCGGCCGGACGACCCGGGGGGTGGCCACCCGGCCGGCCGTCATGGCGGTCGGGTGGAGACGACGTGGTCGCCTCCACCCGACGGGTCGTGGTCAGCAGGGGCCCGCGGAGGCGCAGGCCTCAGCCAGCGCCGCCTGGAACGCGGCCCCGTCCTGATCGGTCAGGTACAGGCCCATGGCCGATTCGATCTCGGCCTTGAAGGTGTCGCTCGCGACCGTGCCGTGGGTGAGGCTGCCGGTCACCTCGTCGGACTCCCAGTCGTCCATCGCGGACAGCAGGTAGTCGTCGTAGAGGCTGCGGTCACCGTCGGTGCGGGCCGGGATCGAGCCCTTGACCGGGTTGAAGGCGTCCTGGCCCTCACGGGAGCCGGCGACGGTCAGGAAGGCGATGGCGCCGTCCCGGTTCGCGGCGTCCTTCGGGAGGACGAAGCTGTCGGACAACCACTGGAAGACCCCGTCGGTACCCGGCACCGCTGCCCAGCCGTAGCCGTCGTCGGCGCCCGGCTCGAGGCCCTGTGCCGTGAAGAACCCGGCGGCCCAGTCGCCCATGATCGTGAAGGCGGCGTCACCGTCGATCACCAGCTGCGCGGCCTGGTCCCAGGACAGGGTCGAGGAGTCGGTGTTGGTGTACTCCAGCGCGCGGCCGAACACCTCGATCGCCTCGGCGACCTCCGGCCCGGCCCAGTCGGTGGTTCCGTCCCAGAGCCCGTCGTAGGTCTCCAGGTCCATGGTGCCCAGCAGCACCGTCTCGAACAGGTGCAGGGCCGTCCACTGCTCGCCCATCGCCAGCGGCGTCACGCCCTGGGCCTCCAGCTCCTCGGCGACGGTGAAGAACTCGTCCCAGGTGGTCGGGACGTCGACGCCGAAGCCCTCGAGCTGTTCGGGCACGTACCACATCACGTTGGAACGGTGGATGTTGACCGGCACCGAGTAGATGTTGTCGTCCGAGGAGATCTGCGGGATGATCGCGTCGGGCAGGACCTCGAGCCAGCCCTGCTCCTCGAACAGGAAGTTCAGCGGCTCGAGCTGGTCGGCGACGACGTAGGTCCCGATCAGCTCCTGGCCGGCGTGACCCTGCCAGGACGACGGGGCGTCACCGGCCGACAGGCGGCTGGCGAGCACCGCCCGGGCGTTGGTGCCGGCGCCACCGGCCACCGCGGCGTTCACGAACTCGTACTGGTCACCGTACTGCTCGTTGAAGACCTCGACCAGGGCGTCGAGGCCCTCGGCCTCGCCGCCCGCGGTCCACCAGCTGAAGACCTCGACGGCGTCGTCACCGACCGCTTCGCCGTCGCCCTCGTCGGTGGCGTCCTCGCCTTCCGCGTCCTCGCCTTCCGCGTCGTCCTCGGTGGCCTCCTCGCCGGTGTCGTCACCGACCGGCTCCATGGGTTCGCTCTCGCCGCCGCACGCCGCCGCCATCAGCGCCAGTGCCATGACCGACGCCAGTACACGTCTGATCCTCATGTCCGTTCCCTCTCCTCGTCGGGCCACACCCCATGCCACGCCGGACGGCGTCGAGGGTTCCCGACCTCAACTACGACGGTAGGAACGGGGTCGCGAACGAGGTGTCAACGTCCGGCCCGGGTCGTGAACGAAACGTCAACACCCGGACCCGATCGCTCGGGAGCGGACCTCGTGCCGCAGCGGCAGGGGTTCGCCGCCGGCCGGACACCGTCGAGACGTCGGCGATACCGCCGTTGCCGACCGGGTCTATGGGCTACCTTCGCCAGCGTCGGACGCGCCGTCCGGCCCGTCCCAGCCGCCGGTCGTCCGCGGCCTTTCCTCCCCCGTTGGAGCCGCACCGTGTCCGTCGTGTCCGCGGAAGCTGCTCGCCGCCGGACCTTCGCGATCATCTCGCACCCGGATGCGGGCAAGACCACCCTCACCGAGAAGTTCCTCCTGTACGCCGGCGCGATCCAGCAGGCCGGGGCGGTCCAGAGCCGCAAGGCCGACCGTGCCACCACCTCCGACTGGCTCGAGCTCGAGCAGAAGCGCGGGATCTCGGTCACCTCGGCGGTGGCACGCTTCGAACACGCCGGCACCGTGCTGAACCTGCTCGACACCCCGGGGCACCGCGACTTCTCCGAGGACACCTACCGCGTGCTGTCCGGCGTGGACGCTGCGGTCATGGTCATCGACGCGGCGCGCGGGGTCGAGCCGCAGACCGAGAAGCTGTACGCGGTCTGCAGGGCGCGGGGGACCCCGATCATCACCTTCGTCAACAAGATGGACCGGCCGACGCCCGAGCCGCTGGAGATCCTCGACGACCTCGAGGCCACGCTCGGCATCGTCGGACAGCCCGTGACGTGGCCGATCAAGCCCGAGGGACGCTTCCTCGGGGTCGTCGACCGCCGCACCCGCCACAGCTACCGCTTCCAGGCCAACACCCCGGGTGGGGCCCGCATGGCCCAGGAGGACGAGGGCGGGGTCGACGAGGTCGCCGAGGTCGTCCGCGAGGAGCTGGAGCTGCTCGAGGCGGTCGGTGCCGACATCGACCTCGACGCGTTCCTGGCGGGTCGGGCGACCCCGGTGTTCTTCGGCTCCGCGTTGTCCAACTTCGGGGTGCGGTTGCTGCTGGACGCGGTGGTCGCCTACGCCCCGTCGCCGACCCCCCGGCCCGACGTGCGCGAGCAGCCCCACCCGGTGGACGGGCCCTTCAGCGGACTGGTCTTCAAGGTCCAGGCGAACCTCGACCCGCGCCACCGTGACCGGCTCGCCTTCGTGCGGGTGTGCTCGGGTCGTTTCGAGCGTGGTGCCACCCTGATCAACGCGCGCACGGGCCGCCGGACGGTGGCCAAGTACGCGCACGCGGTGTTCGGCCGTGACCGTGAGACCGTGGACGAAGCCTTCCCGGGCGACGTCATCGGACTGGTCAACGCCACCGACCTGCGGGCGGGTGACACCCTGCACGCGGAAGACACCGAGGTCGTGTTCCCGCCGTTGCCCACGTTCACGCCCGAGCACTTCGCCACCGCACACCCCGCCGACCGCAGCCGGATCAAGCAGTTCCGCCGCGGTGTGCAGCAGCTCGACGAGGAGGGCGTCGTGCAGGTACTGCGGCACGACGATCTCGGCGACCAGGCCCCGATCTGGGCGGCGGTCGGGCAGCTGCAGTTCGAGGTCGCCGCCTGGCGCATGGAGCACGAGTTCGGCGCACCGGTGCGGCTCGAGGGCACCCGCTTCGAGGTGGCACGCGCCACCGACGACCAGGGGGCCGCCGCGCTCGAGGGCATGCGGGACGTGGACGTGTACCGGCGCGAGAACGGGGCGCCGCTGGCGCTGTTCCGTAGCCGCTACGTGGCCGAGCGCATCGGCCGTGACCACCCCGACCTCGCGCTCGACACCCTGATCCTCGGATGACCCTCGATTGAACGTGCTCACCTCCCTGCTCCCCGACCCGCGGCCACCGCGAGCGACCGCCCGGTTCTCCGGGTGGCGCATCGTCGCGGTCGCCGCGATCGCCCTCGGCATGACCGGGCCGGGGCAGACACCGGGTGTCAGCGTCTTCGTCGACCCGATGATCGAGACGCTGGCACTGAGCCGCTCCGAGGTCTCCACCGCCTACCTCATCGGGACCCTGGCTGGCGCCTTCGCGCTGCCGTCCGCGGGCCGGTTCCTGGACGCCCGCGGCGCCCGGCTGACGATGGCCGTCGTCGGCGGGATGTTCGGCGTGGTGCTGATGGCGATGGCCGGCGTCGCCGGCATCATCACGCTGACGCTCGGGTTCACCGGGATCCGCATGTTCGGGCAGGGTGCGCTCGGGCTGACCGCCACGACCGCACCCGCCCCCTGGTTCGACCGTCGCCGCGGGCTGGCGATCGGGGTCACCACCGCCGTGGGTTCGGCCGTGCTGTCGCTGTTCCCCCTGCTCGCGGCCGCCATCATCCCCGCGCTCGGGTGGCGGGTGGCGTGGATCGTCACGGGGCTGACCATCTGGCTGGTGGTCGTCCCCCTCGCGGTGCGGGTGATGATCGATCACCCGCACGACGTCGGGCAGGAACCCGACGGTGCCGCCGCCCGCGACGACGCCGATGAGGTCGCCCGCGCCGCGGCGGCCGACTCCCACACCCGGGCCGAGGCGCTCAGGACGCCCATGTTCTGGGCGGTCGCGGGCGCGACCGCGGCGACAGGCATGATCGTGACCGGGCTCGCGTTCCACCAGATCGACCTGCTGGGGGAGCAGGGGCTCACGCCGGTCGAGGCGGCCGCGAACTTCCTGCCCCAGACCGTCGCCTCGCTGCTGGCCACGTTGGGGGTCGGCTCGATGCTCGACCGGTTCGCCGCGCGCTGGGTCCTCACCATCTCGATGCTGCTGCTGATGGCGGCGATGGTCGGCGTCGTGCTCGTCGGACCCGACTGGACGGCGATCGCCTACGGCATGACGGTCGGTGCCGCCGGTGCGTCGGCACGGGCGCTGGAGGCGGCGTCCTTCCCGAAGCTGTTCGGGCTCGCCCACATCGGCTCGATCCGAGGGGTGGTCACGGCCATCGCCGTCGGCTCGACCGCGTTCGGGCCGCTGGCACTGGCGCTCGGCCGGGACCTGACCGGGTCCTACGAGCTCGTGCTGCGGCTGCTGCTGGTGTTCCCTGCCGCCGTGATCGTGCTCGGCCTGTTCGCGCCGACGCCGATCCGTGACCGCCGGACTCCGGCCCACTGACGTCACCGCACGGTGCTCCCCGGAGGTCGCCGCATGCTCGAGGGGCTGTTCCCGCTGACCGATCCCGGCGCGGTGTTCGCCGTCCTGTTCCTGCTGGTGCTGCTCGGCCCGCTCGTCGCCGAGCGGCTCCGACTGCCCGGTCTCGTCGGGCTCGTCGTGGCCGGGATGCTCGTCGGACCGAACGTCTCGGGGATCCTCGACCAGAACACCTTCATCGAGACGATCGGCTACATCGGTCTGCTGTTCCTGATGTTCCAGGCGGGCCTGGACCTGGACCTGAACGGCCTCCTGCGCCGTCGCCGCGACTCGGTCGTCTTCGGCGTCATGACCTTCGTGGTGCCGATGGTGCTCATCACGGCGGTCGCGCTGGCGCTCGGACTCGGCTGGGCCGCCGCGATCATCGTCGCCTCGGCGTTCACGAGCCACACGCTGCTCAGCTACCCGACCATCACGCGCTTCGATCTGACCAGGAACCGCGCGGTCACCGCCACCCTCGGCGCCACGCTGCTGGTCAACCTCGGGTCCCTGCTCGTCCTGGCCGTCGTCGCGGCGGGGGTCCGCGGCGACAGCACGGTGGGCTTCTGGCTGCGGTTCGGCCTCGGCCTGTTGCTGTACCTCGCGTTGCTGCTGTCGTGGGTCCCCCGCATCACCCGCTGGTTCTTCAGCGGTCTCGGGCAGGACCGCCAGATCCGGTTGACCTACCTGCTGTCGGGCATGGGGGTCGCCGCGGTCCTCGCCGGGCTGATCGGGATCGAGCCGATCGTGGGCGCCTTCCTCGCCGGTCTGGCGTTCAACCAGTTCGTGCCCGCCGGCACGATCATCGACGACCGGGTGCGGGTGCTCGGCGAGAGCGTGTTCATCCCGGCCTTCCTGATCTCCACCGGGATGCTGCTGGACCCCGTGGCGCTGGTCACGGACCCGCGCACGCTCGCGCTCGGCGCGGCCTTCACCGCCACCGCGGTGGCCGCGAAGTGGTTGGCGGCCGAGGGCTCCGGGTGGCTCATGGGCGTCTCCGGGCCCGAGCGCGGCATGATGTTCTCCCTGTCGGTCGGTCAGGCGGCCGGCGCCCTGGCGGCGGTGATCGTGGCCGAGGACCTCGGCCTCATCGGCCCGGCGGTCGTGAACGCCACCGTGCTCGTGATCCTCGCGACCGCGGTGGTGGCCGGCGTCACCGCGGATCGCTACGCCCCCCAGATCGAGACCCGTGAGCGGGCGGAGGTCCCGCTCGGCACGCGCGTCGTCGTGCCGGTGTCCAACCCCCGCAGCCTGCCCCAGCTGGTCCGGGTCGGGGGACAGATCGCCGCCGCCGACAGCGGGGCGGTGGTGGCCGTCAACGTGCTGCCGTTCGAGGCTCGTCCGGACCAGTTGCGAGCCCACCACCAGCTCGCTGACCGTGCCGAGGAGACGGCGCTGCAGGCGGGCTCCGAGGTCACCACCTCCGTCCGCATCGACGCGACCACGGTCGACGGCGTCCTGCACACCGTGGTGGAGCAGTCGGGGACCTGCCTGGTCATGGGATGGAAGGGGTACGCGAACCGTCGCGAGAGCCTGTTCGGCGCCACCATCGACCAGATCGTCTCCCGCAGCCCCGTGCCCGTGATGGTGTGCCGGCCCGGTGAGGACGATGCCACCCGTCGGGTCGTGGTGGTGGTCACGGCAGAGGACCTGGAGCCGACCGGTCATCGCGGTGCGGCGCTGGCGTTCGAGATCGGGCGGCGCCTGGCCCGGCAGGCGCAGGTCGAGCAGCTCGTGGTCACCGAGGCGAGCGATGAGCAGCTCGCCCCCCAGCTCACGGCCTGGGGGGTGGCACCCGACGTCGAGGTGGTCCAGCTGGCGGGGGTGATCGGCCGTCTCAACCGGCTGCTGGCGCCCGGTGACGTCGTGCTCACGGGTGTGCCCCCGGTTCGCAGCCGGCTCGGGAAGGGGGCAGGCCGGCTGGCCCGGGCCGCCGCCGGGCGGACCGTGATCGTCGTCGTCCCGCACTGAGGGTTCAGCGACCCTCGCGGCGACACTGGGCGCACCGGCCGGTCACCGTCAGCTCGACGGCCTCGACGGCGAAGCCGTGCCCGGCGTCCAGGTGGTGGCGGATCTGCGCGACCAGCGAGCCCACGTGGTGGTCGATGTCGCCGCAGCTGGTGCACACCAGGTGGAAGTGCTCGTCGGGGTGGGCGACCTCCCACCGGCTGGCCTCGGCGCCCCCGAGCCGACTCGACCGGGCCAGGCCGAGGTGCTCGAGCAGGTCGAGGCTGCGGTAGACCGAGGCCAGATCCAGGTCGTGGCCGAGCGCCCTGGCAGCGGCCGCCACCTGCTCGACGGTGAGGTGGCCTTTCGCGGTCCGGAGCACCTCCCAGACCGCGCGGCGGGGCCGCGTGACCCGGTAGCCCTGGGTCCGCAGGAGCTGTTCGAGATCGGCTTCCGCCACAACGTCCCCAACGCGAGGGGAGGGGGCCCGCCGGGTCGGGGCTCCGGGCCGCCCGCCGCCGCGGCCCGGCCCCCGGG